>Ga0209101_1000211_pt1 | contig 50255 bp, 43 predicted proteins | sample ConPoolayeCmetaG_FD_185481 | JGI IMG/M metagenome (GOLD analysis project Ga0209101, IMG submission 185481) | Hot spring microbial mat communities from California, USA to study Microbial Dark Matter (Phase II) - Cone Pool mat layer C metaG... ... | reverse complement strand
GCCCCTGGCCCTCAACTCGCGCCCCCTGTTGTTCCGACTCCTCTCCTTCCTTCGCGGTTCCTGGGGGTGGGTAGCCCTCTCCCTGCTGCTGGGGGCACTGGCCATTGGCGCCAACGTCTCGCTGATGGGGGTATCGGCCTGGCTTCTGTCCGCTGCGGCCCTGCATCCCTCCGTGGCCGAGCTGCAGGTCGCCATCGTGGGTGTGCGTTTCTTCGGCATCAGCCGCGGTCTCGTGCGCTATGCCGAGCGACTGGTTTCGCACCAGGTCACGTTCCGCCTGCTGGCCCGCCTGCGCGTCTGGTTCTATCGGCGGCTGGAACCGCTTGCGCCCGCCCGCCTGTTGGAACATCGGGCCGGGGATCTGCTGGCGCGCATCATCGCCGATGTGGAGACCCTGGAGAATTTCTACGTGCGCGTCCTGGCCCCGCCGCTGGTGGCCCTGCTGACCGGGATCGGGGTTTCCCTCTTTCTCGCCTCTTTCTACCCGTCGCTGGCCGTCCTGGCGATGACCTTTTTCCTCAGCCTTGGCCTGCTCCTGCCATTCCTCGTCCGCATCCTCAGCCGCAAGCCTGGCCAGGCGCTTGTCTCGGCCCGTGCCGGGTTGCACACGCTGCTGGTGGATGGCATCCAGGGGCTGGCCGATATCGTGGCCTTTGGTCGAGCGGATGACTATGCCGCCCGCCTGGCCGCCACGGGCCACGCCTTCGATCAGGCCCAACGCCGCCTGGCATTTCTGAGCGGCCTCCACGCTGCCCTGGCCACCCTGCTGCCTAACCTGGCTGCCTGGGGCGTGCTGGCGATCTCCATCCCCCTCGTGGCCGATGGCCGCCTGGCGGGGGTGATGCTCGGCACTCTGACGCTGCTGACGTTGACCTCCTTTGAGGCGATCACGCCTCTGCCCCAGGCGGCACAGATGTGGGAGAGTGTGCGACAGGCGGCGCGGCGGCTGTTTGAGGTGGTGGACGCCAGGCCTGTGGTCCAGGATAGTCCTGATGCCCGGCCAGCCCCCCGGGTGGCGGGCATTGAATTTGATAACCTGTCCTTCTCGTACCCTGGTCAAAATGTCCCGGCCTTGCAGAACCTGTCCTTCAGGCTGGATCCAGGCCGGTCCATTGCCGTTGTCGGACCGAGCGGTGCCGGCAAGTCCACCCTCGCTTACCTGTTGCTCCGATTCTGGGAGTATGGTTCAGGGGACATCCGTCTGGGGGGAGAGTCTCTGCGCCGGTTGAGGCAGGAGGAGGTTCGGGAACGTTGCGCGGTGGTCTTGCAGCATTCATATCTCTTTAACGCTACCATCCGAGACAATCTACGGCTGGCGCGTCCCACGGCCGGCCCAGATGAGATCGAATGGGCAGCCCGGCAGGCGCAGATCCACGAGTTTGTCTCCAGCCTGCCAGACGGCTACGACACATTCATCGGCGAGGGGGGGCAGCGGCTTTCGGGTGGCGAACGCCAGCGGCTGGCCATTGCCCGTGCCCTGCTGAAAGAGGCGCCGATTTTGATCCTGGATGAGCCGACCGCCAATCTGGATCCGCTGACCGAGCGGCAGGTGTTGGCAGCCCTGTTGGACGTGATGAAAGGCCGGACGACGCTGCTCATCACCCACCGCCTGGTCGGGCTGGAACATGTAGATGAGATCCTGGTGCTGGAGGGAGGGCGGATCGTAGAGCGCGGCACACTGGCCGAACTGCGGGCGCGGGACGGGCTGTTCCGCCGACTTGAGGAGCTGCAAAACCGGATGCTGAAGACAGGTCCGTAAATCAAGGACAAGGCCCAGGCTGCCCAGTTTTGATCTCCAGCCAGGTTGTGGTATACTTGAATGGAGATTTGTGCTCCTCGGTGGTCTGTGACCACCGGGAAACGCGGGTCATCCAAGGGGACAAAATGAAAAAGCTTTCCTATCTGTTGCTCACCCTGACCCTGCTGATGACGTCAGGCGGGGAGATGGTCGCTGCGGCCTTTATCCCTGCCTCCCCTCCAGCAGCGGCCCCGCAGGCCATCATCATTGACCCCACCTGCACAGACCTGGACCGGGTTCCGGCCTATTGGATCCAACAGGCCAAAGCCCAACTCCGGCTGTTCTACGGCCATACCTCTCACGGCAGCCAGCCGGTCAGCGGCATGGGGGTGCTGATGGACAACACCCCCGGCGGCCTGTACGATTTCAACACCGACGGCGCGATCCAACCTGGCGTCCTGTCGCTCGACGACCATTATGGGGACATGGGTGACCTGGGGCACGATGGCGACCTGACCTGGGCAGACAACACCCGCTCCTATCTGGAGGGCTCAGGCAGCAATCGGAATGTCGTCATCTGGTCCTGGTGCGGCGGCGTGAGCGACAACACCGAAGAAGGCATCAACACCTATCTCAACGCCATGAGCCAGCTGGAAACAGACTATCCCGGCGTCACTTTCATCTACATGACCGGCCATCTGGACGGCACCGGCGCAGGTGGAAATCTGAACGTGCGCAACAACCAGATCCGTGAATACTGCCGGGCGAACGGCAAGGTCCTCTTTGACTTTGCGGACATTGAGAGCTATGACCCGGATGGAGATACCGACTACATGGCGCTGTACGGCACCGATGGCTGCGAATATGACAGCGATGGAGACCAAAACCCGTGGGGGGATGCCAATTGGGCGACCGAATGGTGCGATGCTCATCCCGGCGATCCCTTGTGTGACTGGTGCGATTGTGCCCATTCCGAGGCCCTGAACTGTAACCTCAAGGCCCGGGCCTTTTGGTGGATGCTGGCCCGGCTGGCCGGCTGGCCCGGCCCAGCCTACAACTACCGTCTATACCTGCCGCTCATCCTGAGCAGAGCCGATTGGTAAGTCAGCCTACAGACGAGACCGCTGAAAGCATAGATAATCGGTGTAAACGGGCCGACGGGGGCACGCCTTGTCGGCCCGTTGGCTTGGGGGCAGATTTGACAGGCACAGTATTTCATAGTCATTCTTCGTGTCTTGGTGCCTTTGTGGTAAGCCCGCTAATAGAAAGAGAGAATGGAGATGATCACATTCCACATTCCGAATATCAGTTGCCACCACTGCATCATGACCATCAGGCGCGAGGGCAGCCGGGTGGACGGCGTCGAGTTTGTCAGCGGCGACGTGGCGACCAGGACGGTCGTTTTCAAGGTGGCCGGCGAACAGGCGTTGAGGCAGCTCAAGGCAACCCTGGCTGAAGCCGGCTACCCGGTCCAGGAATAACAGCCTGCAGGTGATCGCGGATGGCAACCAGACAGGTGACTCTGCCCGTCACCGGCATGACCTGCGCCAACTGCTCGCTGACGATCGAGCGGAACCTGAAGCGGCTGGAGGGCGTCCAGGAGGCAACAGTCAACCTGGCGACCGAGAAGGCCTCGGTCACTTTCGATCCGGCGCTGGTCAGGGAGGCCGACTTTCTTGCACTCATCCGGGACATCGGGTATGATGTAGTGACAGCCAGGGCCGACCTGCCTGTCGCCGGCATGACATGCGCCAACTGTGCCCTGACCATCGAGCGAGCCTTGAAGCGGCTGAACGGAGTCGTTGCCGCCCATGTCAACCTGGCCAGCGAACGAGCCAGCGTGGAATATCTGCCCGGCGTGGTCAGCCTGGCAGCCATCCAGCAGGCCATCCGCGACGTGGGCTACGAGGTGATCGTGCCTGGCCAGGGCGAAGTGGCCGAGGATGTAGAACGGGCTGCCCGTCAGGCGGAGGTCCGTGACCAGACGCGCAGATTCTGGGTTGGCATGGCCTTTTCGTTGCCGCTCTTCCTGCTGGCGATGGGCCGCGATCTGAGCCTGCTGGGCATGTGGGCCCATGCCTCGTGGGTCAACTGGCTGATGCTGGCCCTGGCGACGCCGGTGCAATTTTACGTGGGCTATGACTACTATATCGGCGGCCTCAAGAGTTTGCGGGCCGGGTCGGCCAACATGGATCTATTGGTGGCCATGGGCTCGTCGGCGGCGTACTTTTACAGTGTGGCCGTGCTTCTGTTTCCCGACCTCAGCGGGCATGTCTACTTTGAGACATCGGCCCTGATCATCACCCTGATCAGGCTGGGCAAGATGCTGGAGGCGCGGGCCAGGGGACGCACCTCTGAGGCGATCAAAAAGCTGATGGGCCTCCGCCCCAAGACGGCGCGGGTGGTGCGCGACGGCCAGGAGATAGACCTGCCGGTCGAGTCGGTGCGGCTGGGGGACCTGGTGATCGTCCGCCCCGGCGAACGGGTGCCGGTGGACGGCGTGGTGATCGAGGGTCACTCGGCGGTGGATGAGTCCATGATCACCGGCGAGAGCCTGCCGGTGGACAAAGGGCCGGGCAGTCAGGTGCTCGCCGGGACGATCAACAGGCAGGGGTTGCTCAAGTTCGAGGCCACCCGCGTCGGGGCGCAAACAGCTCTGGCGCAGATCATCCGCCTGGTGGAGGAGGCCCAGGGGTCAAAAGCGCCCATCCAGCGTCTGGCCGACCGGGTAGCGGCGGTCTTTGTGCCGGCGGTCATCGCCGTGGCGTTGATCACCTTTCTGGCCTGGCTGTTCATCGGGCGGGTGGGCCTGACCCAAAGCCTTCTGTACATGGTCGCAGTGCTGGTCATCGCCTGTCCCTGTGCACTGGGGTTGGCAACCCCTACAGCCATTATGGTCGGCACAGGCCGGGGGGCAGAGCAGGGGATCCTGTTCAAAAACAGCCAGGCCCTGGAGCGTGCCCATGAACTGACCACCATCATTCTGGATAAAACCGGGACGATCACACGCGGCGAGCCGTCTGTGACTGACGTGGTGGCAGCTAACGGGTCCGACTCGTTGCTCCGCATCGCGGCATCGGCCGAAAAGGGGTCGGAGCATCCGTTGGGCCAGGCTATCGTCCGGGCCGCAGTGGCCGGGGGAGTTGTGCTGAGCGAGCCGCAGGAGTTTGAAGCCATAGCCGGCCAGGGGGTCGCCGCGACCGTGGATGGGCGGCGGGTGTTGGTCGGGTCGCGGCGGCTGCTGGAGAGTCGAGGTGTGATCCTCGATGGACACTTCGGCCTGGCCCCCCTGCTGGCGCGGTTGGAAGCGGAAGCCAAGACGGCCATGCTGGTGGCTGTGGATGGCCAGGTGGCCGGCGTGGTGGCTGTGGCCGATACCGTGAAAGAGGGTTCGGCTGAGGCGGTCGGCCAGATGCGCGACCTGGGCCTGGAGGTGATCCTGATCAGCGGCGATAACCGCCGCACGGCGGAGGTGATCGGCCAACAGGTGGGGGTCAGCCGGGTGATAGCCGAGCTACTGCCCGGCGACAAGGTGGCCCAGGTGAAAGCACTCCAGAGGGAAGGTCGGATAGTGGGCATGGTCGGCGATGGCATCAACGACGCGCCAGCTCTGGCCCAGGCCGATGTGGGCATCGCGATCGGCACCGGGACCGATGTGGCCATGGCCGCGGCCGACGTGACGCTGATGAGTGGGGACCTGCGGGGGGTGCCCCAGGCCATTGCCCTCAGCCGGGCAACGATGCGAACCATCAAGCAAAATCTATTCTGGGCCTTTTTTTACAATGTCATCCTGATCCCGCTGGCGGCGGGCGCTTTTTACCCGTGGTTGGGCATCCGGCTGCACCCGGTGCTGGCCGCCGGGGCGATGGCCTGTAGCAGCATCTTTGTCGTGAGCAATTCGCTGCGGTTACGGCGGAGGAAGCATGTCACCGACCATGAACGTCTTTGACCGGGTGCTGAAGGTCCTGGCCCGCAATTATCCGGAACGTTTTCTGCAACTGGCCGTGCCGGCGACCCCGGCACAGTTGATCGGGACATTGGAGAATGTGGACCTGGCTATCCCTGAGGAACGGGTGGATTTTGTCCATCGCCTGGATGACGAGGGGCAGGAAAAGCTGTTGCACATCGAGTTCCAGACCGGGCATCGCAGCGATGTGCCGGAGCGGGTTTTTATCTACGCCGCGCTGTTGACCCGCCAGTTTCGGCTGCCGGTTATCACTCTGGTCGTGTATCTGGCGCCCCGCCGGTCATCGCCCCCCACCGCCTATGAGGTGCGGTTGGGAGATGCAGTGATGAACCGCTTCGAGTATTCGGTGGTTTGTCTGTGGGAGCATGTCGCCGAGATCCAGACCGGGCGATGGCCGGAACTGGCCCCGTTGCTGGTGATGCTGGTTGACAGGCCAGATGAACAGGTATTGGCTCAGGAACGGATGCTGATCCTGCAGGAACAAGATCGCCGCAAACGGGCAGACCTGTTGGCCTGTGCGGTGACAATCGGGGCACGCTTCTTCGACAAGGCCTTTCTGTGGCGCTTTTTCCGCGAGGAGGTGGAGATGATGCGCGAGGCAACCTTTATCGAGGACTGGTTGGAAGAAGAATTACAACGTGGCAGAGAACAGGGATTGCAACAGGGATTGCAACAGGGATTGCAGCAGGGATTGCAACAGGGATTGCAACAGGGATTGCAACAGGGAGAAGAGCGGGGGGAGCGACGGGCTTCTCACACCATTCTGCGACGCATCCTGTGGCGACGGTTTGGAACATTACCTCTGGATCTGGACAAGAGACTGGAAGGATTGACCGCTGCCCAGGCAGAGGTTCTGGTGGATGTGGCCCTGGATGCCCCTGATCTGACCACCTTTCAGACTGCTCTGACAGGCATGTCCCTGACTGCTCAACCCGTGGCATTCTGATGCTCTGCCCCTTCGCCAATCTATAAAAAGGAGCAAGTATGAACAGAAAACATATCTGGTTGATCGCGCTGCTATGGGCAGCGTTGCTGGCAGCAGCCTGCGGCCCGGAGATGGCCACCCCTACACCCGGTGGACAGGTGGCCTCCTCCCCTTCGCCGGCCTCTGTGGGCAAAACGCCCACCGCGGTCCAGGGGACAACGCCGACCGCCAGGCCCTCCTCCTCAACCAACCTGCCGGTGAACCCCGACGACTGGCGTGTCCTGGGCTCTCCAGACGCAGCAGTGACTCTGATCGAGTATTCCGACTTTCAGTGCCCGTTCTGTGGCCGATATGCCCGGGAAACATTTCCCCAGATCCTCCAGGCTTATGTCCTGACCGGCAAGATCCGCTATGCCTTCAGGAACTTTCCGCTGTCCTCTATCCACCCGCAGGCGGAAAAGGCAGCCGAAGCAGCCGAGTGCGCCGGTGAGCAGGGCAAATACTGGGAAATGCACGAGGCGTTGTTCAATAACCAACAACAGTGGTCTGGCCAGGCCAACGCAGTGCAGACCTTTAAACAGTTCGCCGCCGGGATGGGGCTGGACCAGGCCCGCTTCGATGCCTGCCTGGATGGCGGCACATATGCCGAAAAAATCAAGGCCGACATCCAGGAAGGGGCCGCCGCTGGCGTGAACGGCACACCTGCCTTTCGCATCAATGGCGTGGAGCTTTCCGGAGCGCAACCCTATAGCGAGTTTGCGCGGATGATTGACTACTTCCTGGCCGGCGGCCAGCCCCCTCAACTGGAGATAGCCGCCGATAGCTACCGCAGTATGGGCCGGGCTGACGCGCCTGTGACCGTGACCGAATTCTCCGACTTTCAGTGTCCAGCCTGCGGAGCAGTCGCCCGCCAGGTGGTTCCTGAACTGATCAAACGGTACGTAGACACCGGCAAGGTCCGCTTTGTATTCCGCGAATTCCCGCTGACCTCGCTCCATCCGGCAGCCCAGAAAGCAGCCGAGGCCGCTATCTGCGCCGGGCGACAGGGCAAATATTGGGACATGAACGAAAAGCTTTTCGCCAGCACAGCCGAGTGGGGCGCGCAGGGGGCCAATCCACCTGACTTTTTCAAAAAGTATGCCCAAGAGATGGGCCTGGACGGTAAGGCTTTCGACGAATGCCTGGATTCGGGCCAGGCCTCCCTGGAAGTCCAGGGCGAGTTGATGGCCGGACAGATGGCCGGCGTGCAGGCCACCCCCACCTTCTTTATTAACGACCTCCCTATCCAGGGCGGGCGGGAGATCGAAAGCCTGGGGCAGATCATTGACTATCTGGCAGCCGGTGGAGTTGTGCCGAATATCGTCCCCACGGCGGATGATTGGCATCTGCGCGGCAACAGGCAGACGGCACGGGCTGTCACCGTGGCCTTTGTGGACTATGCCAGTTCTGAATCGGCACAGCATGCCCGCCAGGTGTTGCCCCGCCTGCTGGAGACCTACATCAGTCCTGGCCAGTTGCTCTATGTCCTCTACCCCTGGACCGGGAAAGCGGACAGCCCCGGCACCCAGGCTGCCGCCGCCGCCGAGTGCGCCGGCCAACAGGGCAGGTTCTGGGAGATGCACGACCAGATCTTTGCCCAACAAGACAGGTGGGTCCAGGCTGCCGAACCTCGCCCCCTGTTTCTCAGCTACGCCCAGACCCTGGGCCTGGACACGGCCAAATTCGAAACCTGCCTCGACTCGGACTGGGTGAAGCTGCGGGTGCAGGCCGGAAATGTGGTGGCTGCGCTCTACAACGTGCCCGGCGCGCCGGTATTCCTGTTCAACAACGGCCAGGGACGACAGGGTTCGCCTGCGTTCGACGAGTTCAAGACGATCATTGACTCGATCATCAATCAATGAAAGAGTCACGCAGTTGACCTCCATTGCACAAGTCCTGTCGGGGTAAAAGCAGAGGATCATGGAGCGACTCTGGTCAGTGTTGGCTTGCTGCCTGGCATTTATGGCCTGGCCTGCCCAGGCCCAGACTTCCCCCGCCCTCTCCAAGCTGGAGATTTCGGTGTGGCCAGAGTACGACCGGCCGGAGGTACTGGTGATCTACCGGGGACGATTCGCGGCCAACTCGCCGCTGCCGGTCACGGTGGAGATCCGCATCCCGGCCCGGGTCGGCCAGCCTCACGCCGTCGCCTGGGTGACCGATGAGGGACAGCAGTTCAACCAGAAGTATGCGACCCACATCGAGGGGGACAGGCTGGTCGTGTCGTTCGAACTGCTCAGCGGCAGCTTTCAGCTCGAATACTACGACCTGCTGCCGACCGATGAAAACGGGCAGCGGAGCTATACCTTCACCTATGTGGCCGATTATCCGATCGCGGCGTTGAGTCTGGATTTTCAAATGCCGGCCACAGCCGAGGGGTTTCTCCTCGCCCCTGCTGCCCCTCTGGCCGTCCAGGAGGCCGACGGCCTGCTGTACCACCTGGTGGAAGCAGGGGCCCTGGACCAGGGAGAGGCCAGAAGCTGGACCCTCACCTATCGGAAGGCCGATTCCTCTCTGACCGTCGAGGTGCTGGCCTCCACCCCGACGCCGGGCACCGGGGCGATAGCCAGGGAGCCGGCCCACCCGTCTGGATGGCTCCTGCTTATCCCTTTTGTCGCGCTGGTGGCCGGGATGGCTGCCTTCTGGTTGGCCCGGCAGACCCGGCTTACCTGCGGGCCGGCCGGGCAGACGTGGCCACAAGGAGCTGACAGGGCCTTGTTCTGCCATCATTGCGGCGTGCAACTGCGACCCGATTCCAGCTTCTGTCACCAATGTGGGACTCCGGTGCGAAAGATGTAACCTGTTCCCGACCCATCTCACACCCTGCATCCATTTGAGGAGGTCCTGTGTCGTCCAGAACCAAATTTCTGATCGGCGGATTGGTGGTGGTTGCCATTATCGGCGGATTAATTGCCACCAGCTTTTCCGGCCCGGGCGATGAGTACCTGACCGTGGCTCAGGTCAAGGCCCTGGGGCCGGATCAACCTCGCAATGTGCGGGTGGCCGGCGAGATCGTCCCCGATTCAATCGGCTACAATACCCGCGAATTGCACCTGACGTTCACCATTCAGGACCCCAGCGGCCGATTGACCATTTCCTACCACGGCCCCCAACCTGATATGCTGGTTGATGCCGTCGAGGCAGTGGCCATCGGCCGGTATGATCCGGCTACGGAGCTGTTCGAGGCGGAGGAGTTGCTAATGAAGTGTCCCTCCAAATACGAGAAAAAGCAGACCGGAGAGTAGAGCTGAGGAGGGACCGTTGCTTCTGGCAGATGTTGGGTATGGCGCGCTGTGGTTGACCCTGGCTGTGGCCCTGTGGGCCACGGTCATGGCGATGCGGGGGGGAACACAACGCCGCCCGGAGATGGTTGCCAGCGCCCGGAATGCGTTGCTGGTCACGGCCGGGTTGTCCACCCTGGCCGTGGCCCTGCTCCTGATCCTGCTGGTCACCCACAACCTGGGCATCCGCTATGTGTACGAGCATACCAGCACCTATCTGCAGCCGGTTTATCTGCTGTCGGCATTCTGGGCCGGCCTGGAAGGCTCACAATTGCTGTGGCTGTGGCTGCTGGCCCTCCTGACGATGGTGTTGGTCCTGAAGAGGCCGGGGTGGGATCGTGAGCTGCGGCCCTACGTCATGGCCTTTCTGGCTTTTACGCAGGCTTTCTTCGCCTTTCTCCTGGTATGGGTGATCAACCCTTTCGAACCGCTGCCCACGCTGCCAGCCGAAGGCATCGGCCTCAACCCGCTCCTGCAAAACCTGTGGATGATCATCCACCCCCCCGTCATCTTTGCTGCCTACGCCCTGTGGACCATCCCGGCAGCCTATGCTCTGGCCGCGCTGTTGACCGGCCGCCTGGATGCGGCCTGGTTGCGCGGCACACGGCGCTGGACCCTGGCCGCCTGGGCCACGTTGGGGATCGGCATCCTGCTGGGGGCCTGGTGGGCCTATCTGGAACTCGGCTGGGGCGGCTACTGGAGTTGGGATGCGGTGGAAAACTCCTCCTTTCTCCCCTGGCTGGTGGGTACAGCCTTTGTCCATGCTGCCATCCTTCAGGAACGACGGGACCTGTTTCGCACCTGGAGTGTCCTGCTGCCGGTCGTCACCCTCTCCCTCACCGTTTTTGCCACCTTTATCACCCGCTCAGGGCTGATCCAGTCGGTGCACGCTTTTGCCGAATCGCCCATCGGCTGGTGGTACCTGGCCTACATCGGGCTGGTGCTGGCGGCGACCGTTGGGCTGCTGCGGGCCCGCACCCAGGAGTTGAAAGGGGAGGGGGAGGTGGACAACCTGCTGTCGCGGGAGTTTGCCTTTCTGGTGACCAACCTTCTGTTCCTGGGGGCGGCGGTGGCGGTGCTGCTGGGCACGCTGTGGCCCACCTTTACCGGGGTGGTGCGGGGTGTGGCCATCAGCCTGACCGCCGAGAACTATAACCGTTTTATGGGGCCGCTGGGCCTGCTACTGGTCCTGCTGATCGGACTTTGCCCGCTTGTTGACTGGCGCACAAGCAGCCTGAAGCGCCTGGGGCGCAACCTGTGGGTGCAGGCCGTGGTCGCCCTTCTCACCGCCGGGCTGTTGATCCTGTTCCGGGTGCGAGAGGGGTGGGTGCTGATCTCTTTTGCCATTGTGGCTTTTGTCGTCACGACAGTTCTGGGACAGATGGTCCAGGGCATCGTGGCCCGGATGCGGGCCACCGGCGAGCCCCTGCCGGTGGCCACAGCGCGGGCGGTGGGCACCAGCCGGCGTCGCTATGGCGGGCAGCTCATCCACCTGGCTATCCTGCTCATTGTGGCCGGCATTATTGCCTCGCAGGCATACCAGAACGAAGTACAGGTGGCACTGGCCCCAGGCGAAGAGGTCGAAGAGAGCGGCTATCGGCTGGTGTACCGGGACTATACCTTCGGGCAGGTTGAGGAGGGGGGCAACAAGATCGTCAATGAGGCCGTGGTGGACCTCTACCGGGGTGAGCGCAGGCTGGCAACTCTCCGGCCCGAACGCAACTGGCACAGCAACGCCGAAACCAGGGTGAGCGAGGTGGCGTTGCACAGTACCCTGTTCCGGGACCTGTACCTGGTGCTGGCCGGCCTGGAATCGGACGGGCTGGCAGCCTTCCAGGTGCTGATCACTCCGCTGGTCGCCTGGCTGTGGATCGGCGGCGGGGTCTTGATCGTCGGCACGCTGGTCGCGGCCTGGCCATCCCGGAGAGAGCGGACACAGGAGAGGGGACGATGAGCATCGTTCTCTTTGTGGTGCTGCTCCTGGCCGCCGCTGCGGTCATCCTCTACCCCCTGTTCAGGCCGGCCCCACCTGCCGGCGCCGATGAAATCACCCAAGGCGTGGGCGAATTGCGCCGGATCATCTGTCCGGCCTGTGGTCATCTCTGCCAGGCCGGCGACCGATTCTGTGTGCGGTGCGGCAAAATGCTTCCGTCACAGACCCAGGCCGGGCAGACCTGCCCGGCATGCGGTGCGAATCTCCCTGCCGGGGACCTGTTCTGCGCCAGATGCGGCCACGCTCTGGCCGAAGAGGAAAGGGGATGAAGCTAAAGCTGAAGCGATTGGGCCTTGCTCTGCTGCCGCTTCTGGTGTTGGCAGCGACCGTCCAGGCTCAGGGTGGGGGCATCCTCCAGGGCCAGGTGGTCAACGGCACGGCGGATGGACCGGCGGTGGGGGCCGGCCTGACCGTCACGCTGCATGTGCTGCGGGACACCGGCGAGGTAGACTCGCGGACGACGAGGACCGATGCCCACGGAGCGTTCCGTTTTGAGGGCCTGGACACCGACCCGGCCCTGCAATACCAGCCTGAAGTGGTCTACCTGGGGGTTCCCTATTCCAGCCCGGAGCCTTATCGGTTCAGCCCCGGGCAGACGGCCTTGCAGGTGGTGCTCACGGTGTTCGAGACAACCAAAGAGGACCAGGCCATTCGCCTGGACTCGGCGCACCTGATCGTCGAGTCGTTCGGCCAGATGCTCCGCGTGTCGGAGATCCAGCTCGTGGGCAACGGGGGCGACCGGACCTATGTGGGGCGTACCCAGGGGTCAGGCCGCCAGACGACCATCTCCATCCCATTGCCCAGGGAGGCGGTCGGGCTTGCCTTTACGGAAGATACCCCCCCCGATCGGTATCTCACCGTGGAGGGAGGGCTGCTGGACACCAGGCCGGTGCGGCCAGGGGATGCATCATCGCTGGTCCTCTTTTCTTATCATCTGGCCGCAGACGGCCAGGTGGTTCCCCTGGAGCGCCGCTTTGACTATCCGCTGGCAAGACTGAATGTGCTGATCGCCCAACCGGGGTTGGAACTGCGCAGCGACCAGCTCCAGCCACGCGGCACCCAGCTCTTTGAAGGCCGGCAATATAGCCTGTACACCGCCACCGACCTCGACCCGGCCACCCCGGTGCGTATGGAGCTGGTGGTGGAGGGCGGCGCCGCAGGCCGCCCAGACCAGGCCGCGGCCGGTGACAGCTCCAGGAGTCGCCAGGGGCTGTTGCGCTGGCTGGGATTGGCTGTAACCGGGCTGGCAGCCATCGGCGCGGCTGCATACCCGGCGGCGGTTCGACGCCCCCGGCCCCCCCGTCAAAAAGGCGAATCGGTTAGAGGATGATGGCTATCAGAACGCCGGCCATTGAGGTGCACGGCCTGAGCAAACGCTTCGGCCATCAGGCGGCCCTGCAGGGGGTGAACCTGAAAGTCGCCCGGGGTGAGTTTCTGGCCCTGTTCGGACCCAACGGAGCCGGCAAGACGACGCTGCTGCGCATCATCGCCTCGTTGACACAGCCCACGGCGGGATCGGTCCGCGTGTTGGGCCATGATCTCGGCCAGGGGGCCACAGCCGTGCGACGGCAGATCGGCCTGATCTCCCACCACCCCCTGCTCTACGGCGACCTGACGCCCGATGAGAACCTGCGCTTCTTCGCCCGGATGTACGACCTGGCCGACGCCGAGGCGCGGATCGCCGCCGTCCTGGAGCAGATGGGGCTGACCGGCCGGCGACGGGACCCGGTCCGCACCCTGTCGCGTGGCATGGTCCAACGGTTGAGCATCGCCCGGGCCCTGTTGCACGATCCGGCCATCCTGTTGCTGGATGAACCGTACACCGGCCTGGACCTGCAGGCTGCTGACAGGCTGCGAATGACGCTCCAGGAGCTGGCCAATTCAGAGCGGACGATCCTCCTCACCACTCACCATCTGGAACAGGGGATGGAGTTGTGTGATCGGGCAGCCATTCTCCACCGGGGGCAGATCGCCTGGCAGGGGGAGCGTGCCGGGCTAGACCTGGACAGGTTGCGCGACCTCTACCGGCAGGTGACAGGAACGGGAACGGGATAGAAAGGGCCAACGTGAGGATTCATGGGCTACCTGCGCAAGGTTGTGGCCATTGTCTGGAAAGACATCAGGGCTGAACTCCGTACCAAAGAGATGTTCAGTGCCATGTTCGTCCTGGCCCTGCTGGTGATGGTCGTGTTCAACTTTGCCTTCGACCTGCGGGTGGGCGGCGAACGGGTGCGGCAGGTAGCGCCGGGGGCCTTGTGGGTGGCCTTTGCCTTTGCCGGGGTGTTGGGGTTGAACCGGGCCTTTGTCCTGGAGCGGGATCGCGGCTGCCTGGAGGGGTTGTTACTGGCTCCTGTGGATCACACCGCCATCTATTTTGGCAAGATGCTCTCCACCGGGTTGTTTATGCTGGCGGTAGAGGCCCTGACCCTGCCGGTGTTCACCGCCTTTTTCGGCGTCAACCTGTTTGACCTGCGGCTGGTGTGGGTCGTGCTGCTGGGCACATGGGGTTTTGCCGGGGCAGGCACCCTGCTGTCGGCGATGACAGCCCAGACCCGGGCGCGGGAGGTGCTGCTGCCGATTTTGCTGCTGCCGGTGGCCGCCCCGGTGTTGATCGCTGCCGTCAAAGCTACGGCCGGCCTCCTCGATGGCCTGGCGCCGGGCGAAATAGCCCCCTGGTTGCGGGTATTGGCCGCCTTTGACCTCATCTTTCCGGCGATTGCGTTCATGACCTTTGATTATGTGCTGAAAGAGTGAACAGGGCAGAGATGAGACAGAAAAAAGACACCGGCCTGATCGGATTGACGGCCCTCAGCGCAGCGATGATGATGGCGGCCCTCTACCTGGCCCTGGCCGGCGCGCCGGAGGCCAACCTCAAGAGCGAGACAGGCCGTCTGGCACAGCGGATCATCTATTTCCACATCCCCACTGCCTGGGTGGGATTTCTGGCCTTTTTCGTGACCTTTGCCGCCGGGGTGGGTTATCTGCGCACTCAGGCCCGCCGTTGGGACATCGTCGCCCTGGCGTCGGCAGAGATCGGCACGGCCTTTATGCTTGGCGTGCTGCTCAGCGGCTCCATCTGGGCCAGGCCGGCCTGGGGGGTGTGGTGGGTCTGGGATGAGCGGCTGACCCTCTCCCTCATCCAGTTCCTGGTGTATGCAGGCTATCTGATGCTGCGCGGCACGGTGGAGGACCCGGCCCGGCGGGCGCGATTTGCTGCCGTGTATGGCATTGCGGCCTTTGTCTCGGTGCCGATCAATTTCATCGCTATCCGTCTGTGGCGGACGCAACACCCGTTGATGTTCGGCGCTGAGAAGGGGGGGCTGAGCCCGGAGATGATGTTCGCCTTTTTCTTCTGCCTGATCGCCTTTACCCTCTGGTATGCCGCGTTGCTGGGCCATCGCATCCGGCTGGAACGGCTGCGAGATGAGGTAGAAGCCGTGAAACAGAACATGTAACCGTTCAGGTGCCAGGTACCCTGGACATCCTGTGCGCCTTTGCGGCTCATCTTGATTGGGGGAGGAACAATGGGTTATCTGGTGGCGGCCTATGCCGTGTTGTGGGCCATTTCGTTCGGATTGGTGCTCAGCCTGGTCGTGCGTCAGCGCCGGCTCGAAGCCGAGTTGGAGGTGCTGCGTCAGGCAATGGAAGAAAAATCATCCGTCCCATGAACAGGCGGCTCCATCTCTTCCTGCACAGCCTTTTTTTCGTGCTGGGCTTCACCCTTATCTTCGTCGCATTGGGGGCGACGGCTACGGCGCTTGGCCAGCTGCTGCTGGGGGCCCGCCTCTGGATCCAGCGCATCGGCGGCCTGGTGGTCATCCTGCTGGGGCTGCATCTCATGGGGGTTCTCCCCATTCCTGCCCTTTACGCGGAGAGGCGGGTCCATCTCCAGGCCAGTCCACGGCTGGGATACCTGTCCTCGTTCCTGGTGGGCCTGTTCTTTGCTGCCGGCTGGACCCCCTGCCTGGGGCCGGTGCTGGCCACCATGCTGGCCTGGGCGGCGAGTACGACCAATCTGTGGCAGGGGGTCGTGATGCTGACCTTCTACTCGCTGGGATTCGGCCTGCCCTTCCTGTTGACCGGCCTGCTGTTCGACGCTGCCACCCACTGGCTGCGCCGGCTGAACCGCCACCTGCGGATCGTGTCCATCGCCAGCGGCCTGCTGCTGATCGGCATCGGCCTGTTGATGTTCACCGACAGCCTGGCCCTGATTTCGGGCCTGGTGGGGCCGTTCAGCCTGGAATCGCAGTTGGAGCAGGTCACCATTTCGATGCCGATCGCTCTGTTGGCCGGGTTGCTGTCATTCATTTCGCCCTGCGTGCTGCCCCTGGTGCCTGCCTATCTGGGCTACATGGGCGGCACAAGTGTGCTGGATGCGGGCTCCGATCGGGAGGAAGAGTGATCCATCGCGGACGAACCATTGGGTTGTTGATCCTGGCCGCCCTGGTGGCGGCTTGCAGCGGGCCGGGGTTGGCGGTGCCCGGCGGCGTTGCTCAGGGGAATCGTGCCCCTGACTTTACCCTGGAAACGTTGGAGGGGCACCGCCTGTCCCTGAGCCAGTACCGGGGCCAGGTGGTGCTGGTGAACCTGTGGGCCACCTGGTGCCTGCCCTGCCAGAGCGAACTCCCAGCCCTGGAGGCCGCCTATCGGGCGCACAAAGAGGATGGCTTTGTCGTGCTGGGCGTCAACGTCCGGCAGTCGCGCCAGGAGGTGCTGCCCCTCGTGCGGGAGTTCGGCCTCACCTACCCGATCCTGTTGGACGAGAGCGGAAAGCTGATGAACGACTATCGCGTGCGGGGCCTGCCCACCTCTTTCATCCTGGATCGAGAGGGGGTGATCCAGGTCCGGCACCTGGGCTCGCTGACGGCCAGGGCTCTGGAGGACTATCTGGCCCGGCTTTTGCGCTGAAATTGACTGCAAAGGACAACACGATGACACCACCCTCTCAGCCGGTCACGGGGCGGACCCGCGACCTGGTCATCCTGGCCGACAAGATAATCTTTCAACTGGCCAGACACTGGCTGGCCCTGGCCAACCTGTTCTGGGGGCTATATGTGGGGCTGCCGTGGCTGGCTCCGCTGTTGATGGAAGCCGGCTGGACGACACCGGCTCAGATCATCTATCTGATCTACCGCCCGGCCTGCCACCAACGGCCGGAACGCTCTTTCTTTATCGGCGGGCCGAAAGCCTGGTACTCGATGGAAGAGCTGGCCGCGGCCGGCGTGGATGTGGACCCTTTTGCCCGCGCCATCGGCAACGAGGCGGTGGGCTGGAAGGTGGCCTTTTGCCAGCGCGACGTGGCCATTTATGGCTCTCTCTTTCTGGGGGGGCTGGCCTATGGCCTGGTGCGGCAGCGGCGGGGCCGATGGCTGTTGCCCTTCCGCTACTACCTGCTCTTCCTGGTGCCGATGGGGGTGGATGGCACGCTCCAGCTCTTTGGTCTTTACGAAAGTACCTGGTTTCTACGGACCCTCACCGGTTCGATCTTTGGCCTGGGCACGGTGTTGCTGGCCTATCCTCACCTGGAGGATGGCTTTGCCGACATCCGCCGCACGGTCAACAACAAGCTCCACCTGGAATAGGCGTTCACTCGTCGAACAGGTCATCCAGCTCTGTCGGGTCGCTCAGGGGGACTAAAAAGGTAAAGCCATCCGGGCCCACCGCCCTGGTCAGCCTGTCCATCACCTGTTTCACATTGTCATAGGGGCCGGCGATATAGAAAGGCTTGCCATCCCGGCCCAACAGGATCTCTTCCTTGCAGGCATCCGGGTCGGCATTGCCCAGGATCGGCTGTGCCTGGCGATAGTCACGGTGCGGTGTGAACCCCAGCCGTTCGGCATAGGCAATCCCCTCACGGATGATCTTGGCCGCCAGGTTGAGGTCGGCCGAGACCATCTTTTGCTGACTCTCGATCTCCTTGCGCAACCGGGCATACTCGGCTGAATTGACCTGATAGCCAAAGGCGTTCTTGATCCCCAAGCAACCCAGGTCTACCAGGAACATCCCCACCCCGATCTGGCCCAGCGGGCCATGGCGCGAGATCAGCACCTGGACGATCTTACCCGGCTCCCGCCAGTTCTCGGTGATCAGGCACTCTTTCAAGGGCCATTCCCCGGCGTTGCGGGGTAAGGTCCGAGACAGGGCGATCCGGGGGGCTGACCCCGACTGCCGACGGCGTTTCTCTTTCCGTTTTTCGAGTTTGCGTTGCACGGCTTTTTGCCGCTGCTTCGACGGCTGTCTGGCCATCATCACTTCTCCTCACAGGAGTTACGCAGTTGACCCGGCAGGCCTGGTGAAAATGCCATCCAGTGCGTAAATCCTGCTCCTCAGGTTACCTGGCGATTGTGTTCTGTCTTGCCGGGGAAGAATCGCTACTGCAGCCAGCGTTGCAGCGCCCCGCGGGCCTGATCCAGGGCCGGCATGTGGCGGGCCTGCCTGAGCTGGATGCCCAATCCGGCCGCCAGCGGCATCAACAGATTATAGAGCCGTTCGTTGCGGACGGCGATCTGTCGGGGCAGGCTGCCCCCCCGGGAGATCAGGTCCATGAATTTGGTCAGGGACTGCTCCTCCACAGCAGCCAGGGAGGGGCGGGCGAGCATCAACTCCATCCCCAGAATGAGCCCTGACTTTGACTCAACGACCATCAGGGCGTAGGGCACATAGGGACGGGGATCGTCCCCATCCCGCACAAAGGAGGGAAGGGCAAACAGGTCCGCTTCCAGGACAAGGGCCTGGCGTGGGAGTTCGGCGCGCATGGTTGCCAGCCGCCTGCTATCTATGGGCGGCGGAGGGCGCATCGGCAGGGGAGGCGGAGCCAGCCACTGATCCTCCCACCCCTGTTCGGTCAACACCCGCACCAGATACCGGTCCTTTTCAGGTGGATTCAACAACTCGGGATTGTCCCGCAGGCGATGAATCACATCCAGCACCTGCTCCAGGGCCACAGTCAGGAAGCGGGCCTGTTGAGAGGTGATGAACCAGGGGGCACGCCCCGGCGTATAATCCCGGAACATGGGCCATGCCTGCTGGCCTCGGAATTTAAGCCCCAACGCCTTGATCACCTCCCGGTCCCTGGCGTGCAGGGTTTCCCGGTCCTCGAACGAAACCTGCAACTGAGGCACTTCGAGCAAAAAGGCGGGGTTGTCCTGGGTCTTGCCCAGGTGCATGTACCAGAAGCCATCCAGCCCCTCGGCGCCGAGGAAGATGTCCAGAGCCAGATGCTCGCCCAGGATGCCCATGATGCTCATATAGCCGATTTCGCCGGTTTCCGGGTCGCGCACACCAAACAGTTCGTCCTCCTCCATCCACTCCCAGGGAGCTTCTTGTTTGAAAGCAGCGGCTGCGGCGTAGAGGCGGCGCCATTCTTCCAATGTTGGATCTGTTTGTTCCATTGAAATCCCCTCCTTGAGGCCGGTCTGTGGCCCCTATTTTGCGGGGATCGCAGACCACTAATAAAGCATACCACATCTGAAGCAGAATAACAAACTGCCCGTTCTCTCCCGCAGGCTCGCCGGTCCGGCAGGAGGACGGGCAGCTTCTCCGGTGAACGTGCCAGGCGCTTTCTACAGCGCCTGCACATCCAGCAGTCAAAATTCGCCCCTGTTCCCCTCTATTTCAGGCCATATCGTTCCGCGGCCAGGTTGACAATCTCGTTGATGAGCTGTTCGTAGGTCCAGCCATCGGCTGCTGCTTCAAAGCACAGATCGGAGTAGCCGGGGTTCAGGCCGGGCAGGGGGTTGACTTCCAGGATGTAGGGCTTGTTGCCATCGTTGGCGTCCAGGCGAAAGTCCACGCGGGCCACATCCAGGCACCCGGTCACCCGAAAGACAGCGGCTGTCAGCCAGGTCAGTTCCTCGACCTGCTCCGCGCTCAGCGGCGCGGGGCAGAGGGCGTGAAAGTCGTGGGCCATTTCCACTTTGATGCGGCTGGTGTAGATGCCGGCTTCCTCCGGCGGATAGGCCGCCATATCCACCTCCAGCGGGGGAAAAAAGTGCAGGCCCTTGCGGATGCGGGGCGCCTCCTCATCTTCAGGCACGCGCCAGGCCACGGGCGAGCGCAGGTTGCCAACCAGGCCCACCGTCACTTCCCGTCCCTCGATAAAGCGCTCGACCAGGACCGGCTGATTGTAACGTTCAAATATGCGTGCCAGTTGGGTGCGCAACTGGCCTTCGTCATGCACGATTGACTCGGCGCTGACCCCCATCCCTGTCCCTTCACGGCTGGGTTTGACAAAAAGGGGGAACTTGAGCTCCGGATCGAGCGGCTCGGTCAGGCGTTCGAACACCTGAAAGGGGGGCGTGGGCAGGCCGTGGTAGCTGAGCACCCGTTTGGTCATCGGTTTGTCCAGCGTCAGGGCCAATGTCAGCACCTGCGAGCCGGTATAGGGGATGCGCAACATCTCCAGCAGGGCAGGCACCTGTGCCTCGCGGCTGTCGCCAAAGTGGCCCTCACAGATGTTGAAGCAGAGGTCAGGTTTGACCTGGCGCACCGTGTCCAGGAGCGTCGCGTCCCCCTCCAGGAAAAGGGCGTGATGTCCACCCGCCTCCAGCGCCCTTAGAATGGCCTGGATCGTTTCTTCAGAATCCAGGTCATCCCAGCGGTCGGGCGGCATGCCGGGCCAGGTGGGGGCATTCTTTTTCAGATTGGCCAGCAGGGCGATGCGCATCGGGGTCGGGCCTCCTATCCCACCAGGCTGGCTTCCGGCTCGGCGAGCAAGGCCGTCCAGGGGATGGGGGCCTGCCGCCGGTGGGCGGCGTGGAACCCCTCCGGCACGATGGCCATCTGCTCGCCGGCCAGCAGAGCGGCGATGCCTTGCTGTCCATCTTCTGTCAAGGCGGCCCGTTGCTTCTGGCACGAAGGGCAGGTTATCGGGTCATGTCGTTCGTACCTCTCCGGCTGGGCATAGGCGCTGATAAAACCTTCAAAGTTGCGCACGACCACATAGTCGGGCGACTGGCTGAGCAGGTAGTTGGGCATGATCGGGATCTTGCCGCCACCGCCGGGGGCATCAATCACGTAGGTGGGCACGGCAAAGCCGGAGGTGTGGCCGCGCAGCGATTCGATGATCTGTAACCCCACCGCCACCGGGGTGCGAAAGTGACCGGCCCCGTGTACCAGGTCGCACTGGTATAGGTAGTAGGGTCGCACGCGGTTCCTGACCAGCTTGTGGACCAACTCCTTCATCACATTCGGGCAGTCGTTGACGCCGGCCAACAGCACCGTCTGACAACCCAACGGGATGCCGGCGTCGGCCAGGCGGGCCAGGGCCACCTCCACCTCGGGCGTGATCTCTTTGGGGTGGCTAAAGTGGACATTCAGCCACAACGGATGATAGCGGCGCAGCATCTCTACCAGTTCAGGGGTGATCCGCTGCGGCAGGAAGGCCGGCACCCTGCTGCCGATGCGCACCACCTCCACGTGGGGGATGGCCCGCAGGCGGCGCAGGATCTCCTCCAGAACGGCCTGGGGCAGGATCAGCGGATCTCCGCCGGAGATCAACACATCCCGGATCTGCGGCGTGAGGGCGATATAGTTGAGCTGCGCTTCATAGTGCTTGCGGCCGAATTGGGCGTTCGGGTCGCCCACGATCCGGCTGCGGGTGCAGTAGCGGCAGTAACTGGCACATTGGGTAGTGACCAGCATCAACACCCGATCCGGGTAGCGATGCACCAGGCCGGGGACCGGCGAGTGGGCATCTTCAGCCAGGGAGTCGGTCATTTCAGCGGTGAACGGGACCAACTCCTGCTCAGTCGGGATCACCTGCCGCCGGATAGGGCAATGGGGATCGTCAGGGTCTATCAGACTGGCAAAATAGGGGGTAATGTCTACACGAAAGCGCCCGGGGGCCGAAAGGCCCGCTATCTCGTCGGGCGTCAGGTGGATCACCCGTGAGAGTTCCTCGACCGTGTTCAGCCGGTGGGCAAGTTGCCAACGCCAGTCGTTCCACCTGTCGAGGGGCACCTCCTCCCACGGATGCGGGGGTCGTCTACAACCAGGGGGCTCTTCAACCTCCGTTTGGATCTCTTCCATCTGTCTATTTCATCTCCATAGCGTAATGATTCGGGCTGATAAATCCTGCAACGATGGGTTGACCCGGACACCGCCTGTTCACCGTGGAGACGGATCGGTTTTCTCCCCGGCCTCAGCGCCTCTGCGGTGAGTTCAGACTGTGAACCATCGTTGTAGGATAAAGAGCCTATCCGAACAAGGTGGAGGACAGCCTGCCCTACCAAGGTTACCCCTCCTCGTCCCAGTCCTCCTCTTCCTCCTCGTCCCACTCCTCCTCTTCCCACTCTTCCTCGTCACCCCAGTCTATGTCCATTTCGTCATAGGCCCAGTCCAACTCTGGTGGGGAGAGTTCGATGACCTCCAACTCGGCATCACAATGGGGGCAGGTAACCCGTTGGCCGATCTGCGGATTGGGCCCCAGGCTGACGCTCCCATCGCAATCAGGACAAAATGCAATTGCCATCTTTTTGACTCCTATCGGTGATTTAACTGCCGGTCCGCCCTGAAACGCAGGCCGGCTTTTGCCGAGGCAATAGTATCGTTCAACGATGTGCAAATCGGGTGGAAAAGAACTACCAAAGGGGTGGAAATCAGAGGCATGGGGTATGATTTTTATAACGGTACGGGGTATTTGTTTCCCGCGCCTCAGATACACCGCAGAGACGCGGAGAACACCGGGGAGACAGTGGAGGTCGGGCTGGAGTCGAGGCTTCAGCCGGCCTTTTCCGCCTGAAGGCTCCACTCCCATTTGCTTCCCTGAGGCTCATGGGAGCTTCGAGGAAAGAGATCTCTGCGCCCTCTATCTCTGCGGGAAACAAATACACGCGGCTGTCCCGTCATGGGCCAGCCGCGCCGGATCACTCCCGCCAGCCGGGGATCGGAGCGATCACCTCACCCCCAGCCGGACCGGCTTCTTTTTCAGCAGTTTGAGCCCCTGCATCATGGCGGTGAACCACCCTGACCGCCCGGCATGGTAGTAGGGCGACTGTTTCAGCAGCAGAGAGCGCACCAGCGGCCGGAAGGCGCGGATCAGGTGCCGTCGGTAGCCCAGGCGGGCCTGCATATCCCGCACATAGTCGTCGAGGGTGTGGCGCTGATAGTGCAGGAGACGCTGGCTCTCGGTCGTGTCCACCCAGTCGGTGGGAAAGGGAAGGGTCGTGAACGCTTCCTCCGGCAACATGCCCACGCCCAGGCCCTCCAACACCTTCTCGGCGATCTCGCGGTAAAGGTACTGGCAGCGTGGACCACCGCCGATGAGCAACACCTTGCCCCACACCTCCGGGCAGGTCACGGCGTTGGCAAAGGCCAGCCCCACATCGCGGGTGTGGACATATTCCATGCGGTTACCGGGCGGCACATCAAACATGCCGGGGCTCAGCTTCATGGCGATGGGCAGAGAGGCCGCCAGCCGCAAGATAGCCCACTCCAGGCTGGAAGCCTTGATCATGGCCTCGCATTCGACCTTGTGCCGGGCATAGTGCTCGATAGGTTGCACCGGGTCGGCAGCCGTGCGCGGCGGCGGCAGATGCTGAGTCCGACCGTAGGTGTGGTACGAGGAAGCAAACAGCAATCGTGGGGGCCGGGGTTGGGCCTCCATGGCCTCGATCAGGTTGCGCGTGCCGCCGACGTTGATCTCCCAGGCCCAATCGGGATGCTCCTCGCACTCAAAACCGGTGGCCGATAGCCTGGGGATGATAAAGGCCAGGTGGATGACCACATCCTGCCCCTGCACGGCGGCTTCCACCTCTTCGCGGCGGCGCAGGTCGCCCCACCTCACTTCGATCTGGCCCTGGAACCGCCGGGCAGCCTTCTCGTTCGCCCTGGTCTTCAGGTCAAAACAGCGCACCCGGTGGCCCTGTCGCAACAGCTCCTCCAGCGTGCTCAACCCGACGTTACCGAACGCTCCCGTCAGTAACACATTCATCTTACTCCTCGCTTTCTAATCCTCTTAACAGAATTTTCATTCCTTCCTGGGCCACCTGCCCCCAATCGGCGCCGTGGGGATCGAGCAGGCCCAGGGCCAGCAAACCTACCGCGAAGGCCAGCAGCAGATGGCTGCCCAGGGCCGGGTCCACCGGCCCCAGCGACCCCTCCGCGATCCCGGCCTCGATCATGCCTGCAAAGAAGCCATGATAGCGGCGAAAGGGCGCAACGGTCGCCTGCCAGACCACCGGACTCTGCCCGGCCTTGGTCAGGAACTCTAGAAAGATGGGCAGTTTGCCACCGGCATCGTGGAACACCTGGCGGACCATCGTCGTCATGCGCAGCAACTCCTCCGGCACCGTTTCGGCCCCGGAGCGGATCTGTTCCAGCCTGGCATCCAACCCCTTCAACCAGCGCTCCAGCAACTCCAAAAAGACGGCCTGTTTGCTGGAAAAGTGGTGATAAAAGCCCCCTTTGGTCACCCCGGCACACTGACAGATCTCGGCCACACCGGTGGCATCGTAGCCGTAGCGGGCAAAACAGTCCAGTGCCGCATCCAGGATACGGTTGCGGGTTTCCTCGCCTCGTTGTCGTGATCTCATCTTCCCTCCCCTCAGAGCTGGTCTGAAAATCTGTTCCCGGCCTGTCCGGCACATAAATACCGACCGGTCGGCATCATTGTATCACAGCCTGTCTTTCCTGTCAAACCGACCGGTCGGTATGTATAGGGCAGGAGGTTCAGTCCCCCACGGCAGGGTGCTTAACAATATCCCCTCTCACCGCAGAGACGCAGAGAACGCGGAGGAATCATAAAAAACTCTGCGGCCTCTGTCTCTGCAGTGCAAACCAGGACTTTTTCAGCAGCCTCCTGGGGACTTATGGGTCGGCTGCCGGGTGTCCGCAAAGGTGACCTGGAAACGTGACCTGTGGCACTTGTCAATGTGACCCTCTGGGCTGTATCCTGGGGCCAGGCAGGTGAAAAGGAGAGCGTGGAACATGAAAAACTATCCTGTTGTCTGCTTCTACCTCCTGGCCTTCGGCTTCTCATGGCTGGGATGGGCTCCGGCCGTGCTGGGGTCACGGGGGATTGCCCCGTTTGACGAGCCAGCCTTTCGGCTGCTTCTCATCCTTCCCGCCGTTGGCCCTGCGCTGGCCGCGGTGATCGTGACCCGGGCAACGCAGGGCAAGGACGGGGTTCGGGGGCTGCTCAGGGCACTCATCCAATGGCGTGTGGGCCTGGCGTGGTACGCCGTCGCGGTGTTGGGCCCTGCCCTCCTTCTCCTGGCCGGACAGGCCATCACCAAACTGTTGGGCCTGGCCGCAACCTACACCGGACTGGAGGGGGAGCCACTCCCCCTGGCCATTTCCGCCTTCATGGTCGCCTTGCTTTCCAACCCATGGGAAGAGGTTGGGTGGCGTGGCTTTGCCCTGCCCCGCCTGCAAAAACGATACACAACCTGGCCTGCCACCCTGATCGTCGGCCTCCTGTGGGGATTGTGGCATCTGCCGCTTTTCTTCTGGACGGGCAACCCGATGTCGGAGTATCCATTCCTCCCCTGGCTGATCGGCACGGTGGCAGAAGCCTTTCTCTATACCTGGCTGTACAACCGCACCGGGGGGAGTGTCCTGCTGGTAGCGCTGTTCCACGTGATGCTGAACACGTGGGGAGCCGTGGTGCCTGGCGTGTCTGTGGTAGCGATGGCGATCCTGTACTGCCTGATCGCCCTTGTGCTGGTCGCAATAGCCGGGCGTCAAGAAGGGGGTACCCATGTCTGAACCGATCCTCATAGTCCAGGACCTGCACAAGTCGTTCGGCGAGATCAAAGCCGTGAGGGGCATCTCCCTGCAGGTAGCGCAGGGTGAACTGTTCGGCCTGCTCGGCCCCAACGGTGCCGGCAAGACGACGACCCTTTCCATGCTGACCGGACTCCTCTCCCCCGATAGAGGCCGCATCACCATGAAGGGTCTGGACTTCAGAACCCACACCCACCAGCTCAAAGCCAGGATGGGTCTGGTGCCGCAAGAGCTGGCCCTCTACCCTGCCCTGTCGGCCCGGCAGAACCTGACCTTCTTTGGGCGCATCTATGGCCTGAAGGGCCGGGACCTGCGCCGCCGGGTGGATGAGGTGTTGGAGATGATCGGCCTGACCGGGCGTGCCGACGACCCGGTCGAAACCTATTCCGGCGGCATGAAGCGCCGGGTGAACATCGGAGCCGGGTTGCTGCACAAACCCGACATCCTGTTCCTGGATGAGCCGACGGTCGGCGTGGACCCTCAGAGCCGCAACGCCATCCTGGAGAGCGTCGAAGCGTTGAACCGGGCGGGAGTGACCGTCATCTACACCACCCACTACATGGAGGAGGCACAACGCCTGTGCCACCGCGTCGCCATCGTGGATGAAGGACAGATCATCGCCCTGGACACGCCCACGGCCCTCATCCGCAGCCTGGGTGGCGGGCTGATCGTCGTTGGCCTGGCCGGTGAGGCAGCCGAAACGGTGACGGACCGGCTGCGCTCCCTCCCCGCTGTTCAGGGGGTGCAACGGCGCGATGGCAAACTCCACATCCGGGCTCGCCACACCCAGGAAGCACTGGTGGGATTGCTGGAGGTGGCCAACCGCCTGGACCTGCTCATCACCACCCTCGAAATCCTGGAACCGAACCTGGAGGCCGTTTTTCTGCACCTGACAGGCAGGCGGTTGCGCGAATAAGCTTCTGTTTTCGGATGAGAAGAAGGAGAGCGAATCATGATCGATCAAATCCTGGCCCTGACCTGGAAGGACCTCAAAATCTTTTTCAAGGACCGGGGAGGGGTGGCGCTGATCTTTCTCCAACCCTTCATGTTTATCGTGGTGATGAGCTATGCCCTGGGCGGCATGTTCGAGCCGGGTCAGGACCGGATTCAACTTCTGGCCGTCAACCAGGATCGGGGGACGCAGGCGGCCACGATCCTGGCTCAATTGGACAGCATGGAAGCATTCGGCGTGGAGACAACGTGGGAAGGCCAACCCCTGACGGTCGAACTGGCCGAGAAGCTGGTCGTGGAAGGGAAGCGCAACCTGGCCCTGGTGTTCCCGCCCGACTTTTCCGATGCCCTGGAACAGGACCCGGCCGCAGCGGAGCGCCACACCACCCGGATTGCGGCCATCGTAGACCCGGCCACCTCCAGTCAGTTTGTCGAACCGATCCTGGGGACCCTGCAGGGCCTGATCGAGCGGAGCACCTATACGGCCATGGTGCCGAAAGGGTTGGACTATCTGTTCGAGTGGCTGGCCCCTCAGACCCCGGCCGGGCAGCGGGAGATCTTCAAGGCCCAGGCCCAGGAGGCCATATCCGGCGGCCTGTTGGGAGGAGAGGAGCCGGTAGTCACGGTGGAGCGGACGGTTCCGGCCGGGATGCAGGTGGAAAAGTATCCGGACACTTTTCAGCAGAATGTCCCCGGCTATACCATCTATGGCATCTTCTGGATCGTCAGCCTGCTGGCCGGCTCGGTCTTGCAGGAGCGGCGGGAAGGCACCTTTCGGCGTCTGCTGGCCGCCCCGATGCAGCGGGCCGTCATGCTGACCGGCAAGCTGCTGCCCTACTATCTCATCAACCTGGCGCAGTTGGCCATCATGTTGGGGGCCAGCCATCTGTTGTTCGGCCTGAGCCTGGGTCCTTCTCCGGCCGGCCTGGTGGCGGTCAGCCTGGCTGCCGCAGCCACGGCGACAGGGCTGGGGGTGTTGGTCTCGGCCCTGGCCCGCACCGAAGCGCAGGTGGGCGGGTTAACCGTCTTGCTGCTCCTCACCCTCTCGGCCCTGGGCGGCTGCTTTGTGCCCCGTTTCATCATGCCCACCTGGTTGCAAACCATTGGCCTGGTGACCCCCCATGCCTGGGCGCTGGATGCCTATCAGGACCTGTTGGTGCGTGGCTATGGCCTGGCCCAGGTCCTGCCCAAGGTGGGCATCCTGGCCGGCTTTGCCGCCCTCTTTTTCGGGATCGGCGTGTGGCGGTTCCGATTTGACACGGTTGAGGGCTAAATAACTGGAGGGCAACTGCTCGCAGTTGCCCTATCAAAGGACACAAAATCATCAGGAGGAGGTCAAATGAAAACTCGACAGAATCGAAATCGTTGGATGGCGGGCGTGGCCCTGATCGGCATCGGGCTTTTGCTCCTGGTCGCCCAACTTGTGGGGGGCGAGCTGCTGGGCCGGGCCTTTTTGCTGCTGCTGGGTGGAATCTTTGTCCTGTGGGGCCTCTTGAGCCGTCAGATCGGCCTGCTGATCCCCGGCGGCATCCTGAGCGGACTCGGCCTGGGAGTGCTGCTCATCACCGGACCTTTTCACTCGCTGGAGGAGGCAGAGCAGGGAGGGGTCTTTTTGCTGGCCTTTGCCCTGGGATGGGGCCTGATCTCCCTGCTATCGTTGCTCCTCCCCGGCCGGGCCTGCTGGTGGCCGTTGATCCCCGGCGGCATCCTGGCCCTGATCGGCGGCGGGCTGCTGTGGGGAGAGGCCGGCCGACAGGTGTTGGAGTGGGTGGGTCAGCTCTGGCCCGTAGCCCTGATCGCCGGCGGACTGTACCTGATCCTGTGGCGGCGGCGCTGAGGAAGGGCGACAGGGGGTGTGCGGGGAACGGTTGTTTGTCAGCGAAGCCAACTTGTGCTATACTTTACCAGGAGAATGCGGAACAGGTCCTGGTTTGCACCCCAGAGACGCAGAGAGCGCCGAGTTCTTTATGATTTCTCTGCGCTCTCTGCGTGCCCGGCGGTGAAAAAAGAGATGAAGCGGCTGTTCCAACGGCAGGGGGTGTTGCTCTATCTGATCGGCTACCTGACCTGGGGCACAGTGGCCCTGATCAGCGTGCAGGTCATCCGCCAGGCCGGCAAACCGTGGTGGTGGGTGGGGGGGCCGCTGCTGGCCTTCGCCCTGGTGCAGGCCCTCATCCCGGAGGCGGAAGCCCCGGCCTGGCGGCGCTGCCTCTACCTGACCGTCCAATCGCTGCTGGCCCTGATCCCGATCTTCCTGAGCCCGGAAGCCTGGTCGGCCTCTCCCATCCTCTATTTCATTCTCAGCGCCCAGGCCATGCTGCTCTTCCCCCTGCGCCCCGGCCTGCTGTGGATCGGCCTGTTTATCCTGCTCACCGCCGGAGCCTTTGTCTATACATTGGGTGTGCGCACCGGGCTGCTCACCCTGCTGCCCTACAGCGGCGGGTATCTGTTTTTCGGCGTCTTTGCCCAGGCGGTGGCCAGCGCCGAGGCCGCTCGCCGCCAAAGCCAGGCTCTGCTGGCCGATTTGCAGGCGGCCCACCGCCAGTTGCAGGAATATGCCCTCCGTGTCGAAGAGCTGGCCGTGGTCGAGGAGCGCAACCGTCTGGCCCGCGAGATGCACGACACGTTAGGCCATCGCCTGACCGTGGCCTCGGTCCAACTGGAAGCCGCTCAACGCCTGTGCCCCACCGATCCGGAGCGGGCAGCGGGCCTGGTTGGCAACGTCCGCGACCAGGTGCGCGAGGCGCTGGGCGAACTGCGGGCCACCGTCGCCGCCCTGCGGGCACCGGTCGAGGCTGACCTGCAACTGCCCGGCGCGCTGCGGCGGCTGGCAGACCATTTTGAGCAGGCCACCGGCCTGACGGTCCACCGTGCCCTGCCCGAAGAGATGCCCCCTTTGCCTGCCACCCACCGCCTGGCCCTCTACCGGGCCGCCCAGGAGGCGCTGACGAACGTCCAGAAGCACGCCACAGCCAGCCAGGTCTGGCTGGTCCTGAGCTTCGATCATGAGGCCATCTCGTTGCTGGTCGGCGACGATGGTCAGGGGCCACCCCCCGCTGGTCACCCAGAGGGTTTTGGCCTGCGAGGGCTCCGGGAGCGGGCCGGACAACTGGGGGGGACGCTGCACCTGGAGCCCCGACCCGGCGGAGGGACCCAGGTGTCTTTGCGGCTCCCCCGACCGGCCTGACCCCCAACTGTAGGAGAAGCCATGACCACACCAATCCGCATCCTGCTCGTGGATGACCAGCGCCTCATGCGCGAAGGGCTGCGCATCCTGCTGGAATTGGAGCCAGACCTGAAGGTCGTCGGTGAGGCCGAAAATGGAGAAGCCGCTCTGGAGGCCTATGCCACACTGCGGCCCGACCTGGTGTTGATGGATGTGCGGATGCCGGGCATGGATGGGGTGGAAGCCACCTGGCGGTTGCGTGGACGCTGGCCCGAGGCCCGCGTGGTCATCCTGACCACCTTTGATGACGACGAGTATGTCTTTGAGGGGCTGCGCGCCGGGGCATTGGGCTACCTGCTCAAAGATGTTTCCGGCAGCGAGCTGGCCCAGGCGGTACGCACCGTGGCCGGCGGCGGGGCCCTCATCCAGCCCTCGGTCGCGCGCAAAGTCGTGGCCGAGTTCGCCCGCCTGGCCCCACCGGCCCGTGTCGCCGATACCGGCCTGGCCGAACCCCTCTCCGAGCGCGAGGTGGAGATCCTGCGCCTGCTGGCCCAGGGCCTGACCAACCGCCAGATCGCCGACCGGCTCAGCCTGGCCGAGGGCACGGTCAAGAACTATGTGACGATCATCCTGGACAAGCTGGGCGTCCACGACCGCACCCAGGCGGCGATCCGGGCCCGAGAGTTGGGAATATAACAGGGCTTTCTTGTGGCCATGACCGGCTAAAGCCTCTACCCCTTGTGGTATGCAAAAATCCAGGGGTATGGGTTCCTCTTATGAAAAGTCTACCACGAAGGCGCACAGGGCAAAGAAATGAGAGGAAATTGACAGAAATTCCCCGTGTCCTTCGTGTCCTTAGTGGTTTCCAGACTGGCTCTTATTTTGGCTTGCCGACCGCCGTCATCTCGACCACGATCCCCCCTGTGGCAGAAGCCAGCAGGTTGTAGGCCAGGCCCACCAGGGCGACCGTCACGGCCAGAAAGGCCCCGCTGACCAGGGCCAAGGCCAGGACGGCCAGGAACAGCGCCGGCAGCGAGGTCGCTCCCAGCGTCTGCAGCAGCGCCAGCACCTTTTCCAGCCCCAGGAGCTGCACAAAGTTCAGGTGGGTGATCTCCTGGCCGAGCAGGCTGACGGTCACCTCCTGCCAGCCCTCCAGCCAGTGGCGCAGCAGGCCGACCACCCCCAGGCCAAGCAGCCCACACAGCAGGCTGGGCAGCAAAGCGGCCACCACGCCCAGCAAACACCCGGCCTTGCCCAGCGAGATCGGGCTCACACGACGGATAGCGACTTTCATCGGTGCTCATCCCTCTTCCATATCGGATGCCCAGCCCAGAGCCCGGGCCACATGAAAGGGATCGGTGGCCACAACACTCTGGGCGAAAAACTCCATCGCCCCCACATCGGAGGTCCGGCTGCTCAGCTCCCCGCGGTCCAGAAGGCGGACAATGAACGGAAAGCCGCTCCAGTCCTCGGCCACCCCGGCCAGGGGAGGCTGATAGAGGGCCAGGTTGAAGCTCCGCACCCCCAACCTCTCGACAAAGGTGCGCAACAGGCGGTAGACAGCCCCCTTCAGCTCCTCATCGAGGCGGGGGGCGATGATCCAGCTCTCCTTTTCTTTGAACGGGGTGAGGGAGGGGAAGATGGTGGCCGTGCCCTGATCCACAGCCAGCCCCAGGGCGCGATACACGGCCACCAAATCGTCGAAATAGTTTGCCCCGTGCGACATCCGATAGCGCAGGGCCGCCTGCCGCCAGGCTTCGATCCGGGCATAGTGCATCCCCCGGGTCAGGGTCATTTGCGCGTGGCCGTGGAGGATCGAAGCGCCGCTGCGCCACAGACAGTTCCACAGAAAAAAAGGATAGCAGGCCTCCGGGTCGTGCTGGTGCGCCATCCGCGCCCACTCCTGAGCGGTATCCAGGGCATCGGCCACCTGGTCGGCGGTGAGGCGCAGGGGGTGATGTTCGTCCAGGATGATCACGGCGTGCTGGCCGTCATATTTGGCCACATTGGCGGCGGTGAGGCTGTGTCGCCCCCGGATGCGGCCAAAAGGGTCGGCCGGGGTGCGTTCCAGGGGCCGGCAAAAGTCACACCCGGCACGGGGGTCGAGGAGTTGCGCCAGCTCTTCGCTGCCCGGCGGCGCTTCCAGGGGACGCCAGGCCCGCAGGGTGTTGAACAGGGCCCCTTCCAAGGTGACCCGGTTGGTGATTTTGACGATCTGTTGCCGGCAGACCGCCTCCACCGCGCCGAAATGGGCCACAAGCCAGGGGTGCATCGCCTGCGGCGGAACGGCCTCCCCCTCCGTCACGACGACGTGAAAGATGCGCTCGAAGCGGGCCCGGTCATCGGCGGGCAGGGCCTCGATCAGTTGAGGCAGGCGGCTGATGGTAGGGAGATTCACGCTCATATTTTCGTGAAGCGTGTCAGTCGGTACCGTGGACGGTAAACCGGCTGCCATCGCTGCGGCCAAACACCTCCGGGAAGTACATTTCGTAGGCGGTGGTGGGGATGACCAGGAACTGGCCCGGCACACCGGCGCGCATCAGATAGGTGTACTCGTAGGTGCCGCGCGGCAGATATTGGGCGAACAGCACCACCTTTTCGTCGCGCATCTCCGAATAGGAGAACCACCACCAGCCCCAGCCATACCAGTGAACCCAGCGATCCTCTTCTTCGGCGGAGAGGTTGCGCAGCTCCGGCTGCTGGCCCACAACGCTGCTGGTCTTCAGGCTGAGGTCCACCCCCTCACAGCCGGCCGGCAGCGGATCCTCGACCACCACATAGTACAGGTCGGTGGGGGCGACAATGGTCAGTTTGACCCTGATCACCTCCCCCACCTTCGCTGAATCCACATACCGCCTGGGTTCATCCACCGGGCTGTACTGCCGGGCCACGAGGATGCCCCGGTCCAGCGCCTGGACCTGGTCGGCGGGCAGGTAGTAGCGCAGGGCAGCGGAGTAGTAGAGCTGGCCTTTGCCGCTCTGCCCGGCTGTGGCGGCGTGGCGCTCCACGACCAGGCGGTTGCCCTCTTCAACCAGCAGCCGGGCGATCTCCACCTGGAGTTGACGGCTCTGGTCAATGGTCTCCTGGGTCACCTGGCCGCTGGCCCACTCCTGGCCGTTGAGGTACACCGTCCAGCTAAAGTCGCCCTGGAGTTCACCACTGGCCCGCATATACTCCACCAGTCCCAGGAGCGACCAGGCGGTGTTCTGGGTCGTCTCCCAGTGGCCCTCTTTGCGCACGGCCATCAGCCAGCGCACGGCGTTGGGCAACAGGCTGTTCTTCGGCTCCAGGCGCGACATGGCCCAGATGACGATGGCGGTGGTGCGGATGTCGGTGTTCATGTTCCAGTAGTCAGGCTCCGCCTCCTCCCAGTGGGTGCCGGTGGCGCTGACCACCGCTGCGCCGGCCAGATCGCTCAGGAGCGTCTTGACCCGCTGCGGCTCTTGGGGCTCCAGCAGGCCCAAGGCCATGGCCAGCGTCGCCTGGCCGTAGCGGCTGAGCAGGTGCCGTTTCTCAAAGAGGCGCACAGCAACGCCCAACTCGCCGCTGCTCCGCTGGTCAAAGGTCGCGCCGTATTCGGCCAGGATGTAGAGCTGATAGGCCAGGCGGTTGGCCTCCCACCGGGCCTTCACCCCACCCACCGAGGGCAAATGGCTGCGCAGGAACGACACCGCCCGGCCCATGACCTCCCTGTCCACGGTGAACCCGGCGCGGTGGGCCTCCAGCAGGCCGTGCAACACATAGGCCGTCAGGTAGGGGTTGCTCTCGTCGGCCACCCACCAGCCCCAGCCCCCATCATAGTGTTGCCGGGCGTACAGTCGTTGCAAGGCAACGCCGACCATCTGGGCCAACTGCTGCCGCAGTTCTGGCCGCTCCAGGCCCATCTCATCCAGCGCCCGCCAGGTGACGACGTTGGGCAGGAAGCGGCTGACAGTCTGCTCCACACACTCGTAGGGATAGTGCTCCAGGTAACTCAGGGCATCCCGCGTGGCCGCCGTGAGCGAGCCGTCGAGCTGCACCGTCAGTTCACCCTGGGTCGGGTCAAAGAGGGAGGGCAGTTGGATGATCTCCTGGCGCAGTCCCGGCTCCGGCAACTGCCCGGCGGTGGCCACCACCTCCGGCGTGGAGTAGCGGTAGACCGGTAGCGTGTCCTCGCGGCCGTCATACAGGTCGCCGGCCCTGGCCCACATGCGCACCCTGACCTGTTCACCCGGCAGGGCCTTGACCGGCCAGACCACGCGGGCCTTGTCGCCGGCCTTGACGCTGACCGTCTGGCTGGTGCTCCCTTCCAGGGTCAGCCCTTCGGCGCTGAGGTTGACCTGGACTTGCAACGGCGTCTGGGTGTTGTTGTGGACCACGGTGGCGATCTCGGCCCGGTCGCCGACGACAAAAAAGCGGGGCAACACCGGCCGGAGCAGCAGATCGAGGGTGCTGAGCACATCTACCTCGGCCTGGCCCACTCTGGTATCGGCGGTGACGCCTCGCGCCTGCATCCGCCAGGTGGTCAGGTTGTCGGGCAGTTGCACCTGCACCTGGGCCTTACCATCCCTGCCGGTGCGCACCACCGGGTCCCAGAAGGCGGTGTCGGCAAAACGGGTGCGGACCAGCCCTTCTTCGCCGCCGCCTCCCCCCTTGGCCTGGGGCTTGATCTCGCGGTTCAAAGCTTCCAGGGCCACCACCAACCCGGTGCTGGTCCTGACCCCCAACCCCCGGTTGCGCCAGAAGGTCTCCAGCAGCGTCGGGCCAGGTTCATCGGCCAAGGCCAGCACCGCCAGGTCGGCCAGGCGCAGCGACAGCTCGGCCTCCACCGGGTTGCCGTCGTGATCGGTGACCAGGATGTCATAGGTCGCCGTCTGGCGCGGGCCATAGTGCTCGCCGGCGGCCATCTCTTTGTCGGGGGTCAGGGTGATCCGGAGTTCTTTGGAGGCCACCGACACCGGCAGGCGGACGACCCCCATTTTGAAAGAGGCCAGCCCGTCGGGGGCCTGCGCCGAGCCCTGGACGATCACGACCGAGACAAAGACATTGGGCACATCCTCGTCGGTGAGGGGCAGGCGCAGCACCTCGCTGTTGCTCTGGAGCTGGCGGACCTCGGTGCGCATGAGATGGCCGCGCTCGACCGTCACCAGCGCCTGGACCGTGCCGGTGTAGGGCGAGGGGATCAGGATCTCGGCCACATCGCCGACCTGATACTCCTGTTTGTCGGCGATCAGCTCGATGCGGTTGTTGCTTTCCTGGCGCCAGCTCACAAACTCTTCGCCGCCCCATACCCAGAAGTAGGCTGCGCTGCGGATTTCGTTCTCGTGACGGTCGTGGCCGATGGCCCGCACCTTGTAACTGCCCGCTTTCCTGGGCGTAAAGGTTGCCGTGGCCGTCCCATCAGCGGCGGTGGTCACGGTGGTGGTATAGACCGGGATGTCCTGGGCAGTCCAGTCCCAGTAAAAGCCACCATCTTCAGCCTGACGCCTGACGCTGTACCAGCGGTGCTCCATGAACACCACCGTCAGCTCCACGTTGGGGGCCGGCCGGCTGTCCCAGCCCACGGTCAGCAGGTCCACCGCCTTTTCCTGGCCGGCCTGGGCCAGATAGCCGCGCGGTGCGACGCCGACATAGAACTCGCCCTTGTGGACGATAGCGGCGGTGCGGCTGCTGACCTGCTGGCCGTTGATGTCGGTCACGCTGGCTTCGATGGTGAACAACTGGCTCTGCTTCTGCTGGCTGATGTCGGCCGGCACCTGAAAGATCGCCCGGCCCTGGCCATCGGTCTGGGTGTCGCCCTCGGCGATGAGGCGGCCATAGCTGCCATAGTAGCGCTCGTTCTCGTAGCGACCCCATTCATAGTCGGACCAGCTATACCAGGGGCAGCTCTGACCCGGCGGGCATTGATAGCTGAACCAGTAGTCGTTGCTCAGCACACTCCAGTGGACGGCGGCGTCGGCCACCGGCCCGCCAAAGTAGTAGGTCGCCTCGGCGGCGACGTTGAGGGCATCGCCGCTCAGGCAGGCATCCCGGTCGGAAACGACCGATACCTGGAATTCAGGGGCTTTGTACTCGGCCACCAGGAAGCTGGTGCCGACGTAAAAGTCCTGAGCCGGATCGGTCATCTCCAGGTAGTAGCTGCCCAGCGCCGCTTCCTGGCCCAACACCAACTGGTCGTGGAGGGTGCCCATGTCGTTGAGGGAGAGCTTTTCGTTGTATAGCTCCCTGCCCTGCGGGTCCTGGACGCGCACCTGGAGGGCTTTCAGGTTGGCAGGCAGGCGGTAGTGGGCGTCGTCGTCGGCCCGGACGATCCCCTTGAAGTAAACGGTCTGGCCAGGGCGGTAGATCGGCCGGTCGGTGTAGAGGGCCCCCTGGTACTGGCTGCCCCAGAACTCCGAATCCACGTCAAAGTTCCAGGGGCTGATGCCGTCGTCCCAGCCGTTGTAGGCGATGCCGAACTCATCGCTGCCCGGCTGGCCGCTGACCGCAAAGAAGGGTTCCCACAGGTCCTGGAGTTTGAGCCCCTGGGCCAGGAACAGGCCGTCGGCGGAGGTGGTGCCGGAACTGCCCACCTGGCCGGCCCTGGTGTAGAGGCTGATCGGCAGTCCGGCGACCGGCTGGCCGCTGGACAGATCGGTGGCCCAGATCAAAGCCTCGCTGCGGGTCTGCTTCAAGGTCAGATTGAGCCGCGATTTGACGAACATGTAGCGCGAGGGCCGGTAATTGGGTCCCTTCTTGACTTCAGGCGCACTCAGTTGCAGGTAATAGAGGCCGGGCGGCAACGGCCTGCCCTTTTCATCCGCCAGGTCAAAGCGGAACAGGCGGGCCTGGTTGCGCGGGGCGGTGACCTTCTGGCTCCAACTGCGCACCCGATCGTCTTCGCGGGGTGTGAACTGGTCCCAGGCGTCCCACTGGCTGTTCAGGAGGACAAAGTCGGACGGGCTGAGGCGGTAGAGGCCCAGGTCCAGACGGGAGACGTTGCGGTAGGTGGCATAGACGACCGTGTCGGTATAGGCGCTGAAGGTGCCCAGCCGCCCACCGGTGCTCAGCTCGGCGTAAGGCTCCAGGTCGCCCGTGGTGAAACGGACCAGGGCTGCCTTGCCCAGCGGCGCCCCATATTTGTCAGGCGTGTCCGCGTCCAGGGCGACGCTGTAGGAGGAGGCCGGGTTGCGCTTGAAGTAGAGCTCCACCTGAGTATCATACTCGGACCAGTAGGTGTAGACCGGGGTCACTTCAGGGCGGATGGTCAGGTGGTCCAGGAAGCCGTGGCGCTGCATGGGGCTGGCGAAGGCGATGGTCAGACTGCCGTGGGGGTCCACCTCCCTGGCACCATCGCCGGGCCAGGTCTGGACGATGCCGGGGTTTCTGGCGGTGGAAAAGCTCCACACCCTGTCCCGTTCCAGGGTCAGCTCCCCCACCCTGGCCCGCGCACCGGCGGCGATCCGGGCCTTGAACGTTGTGTCGCGGGGCAGGGGGGCGTTGGGCACAAAGAGCATCGTCTCCGGGGCGGTCGCCTTTTCACCGCCGAGCCAGCGGAAGGTGCCTTCCACCGGCTGGGCGCCGGCCTGGAGCGAGAAGCTGGCCTGGACCGAGGCGTGGTCCATCGGCTGGTTGAAGGTCACGCTGATCGGGTCGGTCGGGCCGACATAGCGAAAGGCATCGTCGGGGCGCAGGCTCAGGATGGCCGGGGCGACGGTGGTAAACTCCCAGGTATAGTCCTCGGCCAGGAGGCCGCCGGTGGTGTCGGTCAGGCCGGCAGCGACGCGGGCTTTGTAGTGGGTGGCCGGCAGGAAACCCTGCTCAGGGCGAAAGAGGTAGATGGCGGTGTTGAGCCACTCTCCCGTCCCCCGTACCGGCGGAGTGAAGGTCAGCGGCTGGGGCAACCCGGCCTGCTGGCTGAGGGCTGTCAAGGGCACCACCGGGCGGTTAAAGACGACGGTCACTACGGTGTCGGGGTCCAGTTCGTCGCTGCCGGGGGCGGGCATCACCTGGCTGACCTCCAGGTAGCCCACCGCGCTCAAGTCGAAGGTGATCGGCTCCGCCAGCGGCGTGCCTTCGAGATTCTTGGCGGTTTCGGCAACGGTCACCCGGTAGCGCACCCCCCGCCCCAGGCCACCGCTGGCTGCAAAAGCCAGTGTGCGCTCGTCGGTCCAGGTGAACGTTCCGTCCACCGTCGGCGAGATGGTGAACGCAGCCTCGACGCTGGCCCGGTCCATCGGCTGGTCGAAGGTCAGCACGATGGGCGCATCGAGGGGCAGCTCCTCGCCGGGGGCCGGGCTGCGGGAGAGCAGGCGCGGCGCGGGCAGGGGCAGAGGGGTGGCCGTCGGCGGCGGGGTTGGCGGCAATGTGGCCGCCGGTTGGCCGGCAATGGGCGTCGCAGCCGGTGTAGGCGAGACGCAGGCGCTCAGCAACAGCGCCAGGAGAGAGAGCAGGGACAAAAGGCGACAGGTGATTTGTGCGCGCACAGGTTTTACCTCCATTCTTGGACCTCTCTGGCGGTCTGCGACCGCCGGAAACATGTTTGTTTACCGCAGAGACACAGAGGGCGCAGAGATTTTCCTAAGCTCCCATGACAGGGCTTGTAATTCTTCGTGTCTTGGTGCCTTTGTGGTCAGCTTGCCGGGTCAACCGCGTAACGCCTGCCCCATGAGCCTCAGGCAAACAAATGGGAGTGGAGCCTTCAGGCGGAAAAGGCCGGCTGAAGCCTCGACTCCAGCCTGTCCCCCACAGAGACCTGGAATCACTTTTCCCGATCATACACACCCAGTTCCACATAATGCCAGGCTCCATTCTTGAGGGCGTAGAACCAGACCATCTGGTCGTTTCCGCCGACGTTAAAGGCGGCCGGCTCGCAACACATGCCGTGGTACACATAGTCGTAGCTCACCGGCAGCCTCTCCCCGCCGTACGACAGGTAGGTCTGGCCGTCCTGGACGAAAAAGTAAAAGGGCCGGCCGTTCAGCTCCTGACAGCCGAAAATCTCGTCATAGCCCCATTCCTGGTTGACGATCTGGCCGCCAACGACCAACATGCCGTTCACTTCCATCACCCACTGCCCGTCCCAGTTGCCAAGGTAGAAAAGGGGAAACGTGGCAGCGTGTGCTGAGGAGAGGTGGTAACGATAGATCTCCTGACCGTCGCGCTGAACCGAGACAGGGATGGAGTAGATGACGCCGCCGGGCACCGGGACCCCGCCATCGTCGGCATAGGTGACGGTGATCGGCTTGCCATCTATTTCGATGGGATCGAGGCGGTTGCGGGCGGGCCGCTTGAGCCGCCATTCACGGCGCCTGTTCAGCACGGCGGCCGGGATGCGCCCGGAGAACTCGAAACATCCAGGCGCATCCACCCTGGCGTCAATGACGGTGTAATCCTCCAGGATCAGATCGCCAAAGGCGGTAGTTTCCAGTGGCAGGTTGTCGGGCACCTCCTCTGGAGAGAGGGTCCGGCCATAGGAACTGCCGGACAGGGTCGGCTCAGGTGTCACTTGCAGCCGGTCATCGAGCGAGGAGACCACCCCCAGAAAATGGTCACGATCCACAGACAGGAGCAGGAAGGGTGTCTCACCGCTCGCCGGCCTGGGGTTGGGCAGGAGGATGGCCGATTGGGCGTCGGCGCTGTGGATCAGGCAGGGCTGCCCCCTGGCGTCAACCACATTGTCCCGCGACAGGCTGGTCAGGCCCGGCGCCAGGCCATATCGCTCGCGGTGGGAATTGGCCTCCCACTCGCAAGCCTGGTCCACCGACACCCCTGGGCCGCTGAACGGCTCCAGGTGGGCAAAGCCATCCTGGCCCTCCAGGTGATCCGGTTCTACCTCCTGCCAGGTGGCAGGGACCGCAAAGGACACGGGCCACCGGTTGCTGGTGTGCATCCGCCAGCCCTCCGGCGCGTGGGCAAGTTCGCCAACCGTCGGAGAGGTGGCCCCGATTGGCGCTGCCGTTTCCGTAGGCGTGGCGGCGGTGGCTGAAGGCTGCGGTGTCATCTCAGATGTGGACGAGGCACAGGCGTTCGGCAACAGGGTGAACAGCAAGAAAAGAGACAGCCATCGGTTAAGCATCTGATGTCTGTTCCTCAATCCAGCCTCCTGGTAGGGTCCTGTCAAAGCCAACGAAATCTCCTCACCGAAATAGCCTCTCTCCGCCGACTACTCCCGCACCTCCACCCATACCGGGTCGCCTGTCACCCGCTCGCCGCTGACCGTCACTCCCTCCGCCGAGAAGGCGTGCCGCCCCGGCTCCAGCCGCCATAAGGCCTTGTAGGGCGGCGCGACAAATTCGGCCAGCGGCCGGCCGTCCACCAGCAACGTCACTTCGAGCAGCGGGACTCCTGCCCGCGCCTCGACCTCGATCCGTTGCGCCTCGCGAGGGAGCGCCGGGTCCAGCCGGTACACCGCGCCTGCATCTGGCAAATTCATCATCAACAGATTTTGGATTTTCGATTTTCGATTTTCCATTGGAACTGCTGCATCGGCAACCTGCAGTCCAGACTCGGAAATCGGAAATCGGAAATCGGAAATCGGCAGGTGCAGGGTGCAGGTCTGGGTCGGCTGGGTGCCTTCCAGAAACAGCTCCGTCACCCGGTGCGGGCAGTCCGGCCCTGGCAGTTGACCCGACAGAGCGCAAACCTCCACCTCAACCAGCCCGTCGGGCCGTTGAAACTCGTGGACCGGGGTACCCTTGAGCGCCGCTTCCATGAAATCGTGCCAGATGGGCGCTGCGCCGCTGACCCCCGAAATCTCGCGCATCGGTTCGTTGTCAGCATTGCCCACCCACACCCCGACGACCAGGTCGGGTGTATAGCCCACCGTCCAGTTGTCGCGAAAGTCGGTGGTGGTGCCGGTCTTGACCGCGGCCGGGCGGCTCAGCTTCAGCGGGCTTTCTTCGCCAAAACCGGGGATGCGGGCCACGTTGTCGCTCAGGATATTGGATATTAGATAGGCAACGCGCTCATCGAGAACCTGGTTGCCCATGCCAGGAGTTTGCGACCAAAGCAGATGTCCATCGGCGTCTTCGACGCGGAGCACGGCCACAGGCCGGACCGTGTATCCGCCGTTGGCAAAGGCGGCATAGGCGGCCGTCTCCTCCAGCAGGCGAACCTCGCCGCCGCCCAGGGTCACCGCCAGCCCCAACCGGTCGGGATCGTCGAAGGTGGTGATGCCCAGCCTCCGCGCCAGGCCGGTCATCGCCTCCACGCCAATGGTGTCCAGCACCTTGACGGCGACAAGGTTGTATGACGAAGCCAGCGCCTCGCGCAACAACACCGGGCCATGCCATTGCAGGTCATAGTTGAGCGGCACATAAGGCGTTCCTTCCCTGGTGACAAACGACGTGCGCACATCGAGCATCATCGTCGCCGGGGTGAGTCGGCGGCTCTCAAAGGCGGCAGCATAGGTGATCGGTTTGATGGATGAACCGGGCTGGCGCAGAGCGGTCGTGCCGTTGACCGCGCCATCAATGCGGGCCGAAAAATAGTCGGGGCTGCCCAGCATGGCCAGGATCTCGCCCGTCTGCGGGTCGAGGGCCACCAGCGCCGCGTTGCGCACATTGTGGCCGCCGGGCGGACAGTTAGTCCGCTGGCCGTGGCACCCGGCCAGGCGGGCCAGCCGATAGCGGACCAGGTCGCGGGCCGTCTCGTTCAGGTCCAGGTCGAGGGTGGTGTAGATGCTCAGGCCCCCCTCTTCCAGGGTTTCCTGCCCCAATTCCTGTTCCAGCAGGCTGCGCACATACATCACAAAATGGGGCGCACGGATTTCAAACGGGGTCGGTGCGAAATAGAGCTTTTCCTCCTTTGCCTGGCGGGCCTGTTCCTGGCTGATGTAGCCCTGCTCGACCATCAGACGCAGGACCACAGCCTGCCGCTCTTTGGCTGCTTCCAGGTGCTCGAACGGATTATATAGCGGCGGCGATTGGGGCAGCCCGGCCAGCAGCGCGCACTCGGCCAGGTCCAGGTCGCGGACATGTTTGCCAAAATAGGTTTGGGCCGCTGCTTCGACGCCGTAAGCCAGGTTGCCGAAATAGATCTCATTGAGATACAGTTCCAGGATCTCGTCCTTGGAATACCGGTCTGTGATCCGCCAGGCCAGGATTGCTTCGCGCAGTTTGCGGCTATAGCTCTGCTCATAGCGTTCGTCAGGGCTTAGCAGCAGATTGCGGGCCAACTGCTGGGTGATGGTGCTGGCTCCCGAAATGATGTGGCCGCTGCGCAGGTTCCACCAGGCCGAGCGGAGGATGGCTTTGAAATCTATGCCGGGGTTCTGGTAAAAGCGAGCATCTTCGGTGGCGACGATTGCCTGGCGCAGCGCCTCGGGCACCTCGCTCAGGGCAACAGGGGTGTGGAAGCCACCATAGGGCGGCGGCATCTCATAGAGCAGCCGTCCGTACCGGTCGTAGACCTTGCTGCTGAGCGCGCCGCTGTAGCGATGGAGATCGTCCAACGGCGGCAGGTCGGCCAGCAACCAGCCGTAGACCCCCCATCCGGCGGCCAATATCAGGCCGATACAGATGGCCATCGCCACGAGCAGGCGGCGGCAGCGGGCATGGGCAGGCATCGGGTTCCTCATTGTGCGTCTTATGTACCGGTATTATACATCGGCGGGCCGGTCGGTGCGTGATGGTCGGGGCACAGGTAGCCCACGGTCGGCCCACGCCTGCCCGACGTGGTGGTGGAGCCTGTCCGACCGGTCCAGTTGCTCCCATCGGCCCCCCCGGTCCGGCGACGGGTTGGGGTCCAATGGGAGGGTTTTCAATTCAGTATACCACACGTTGCGACGCATGTCGAGCTTCAGACCGGCCTCTACAGGGCCCCTGCCCTGGCCCCCCTGTTCAATTGACAAAGAGCCGGTTTCCTGCTAGAATCCCTGCGGCATGAACCAGGCTGTGTCATGCGGTTCATGCTTTTGTTTTGGGCCTTACGGCCCGGCATGGGACGGCGGGAACGGGATCCCGCTCTAAGAGCTTGTCTGAAAAGTCTACCACAAAGGCGCACAGGACAAAGAAATGAGAGGAAATTGACACAAATTCTTTGTGTCCTTCGTGTCCTTGGTGGTTTTCAGACTGGCTCTAAAAGAAACGACTTTCAGGAGTAACCTTATGGCCAGAGTTGCAGGCACGATTCCGCCCCACGGCGGGCAACTGGTCAACCGCGTTTTGCGCGGCGAACTGCGCCAGGCGGCCCTGGAGCGGGCCGCTTTCTTTCCTCAGGTCCAACTGACCCGCATGGCCGTTTCCGACCTGGAACTGATCGCCGTTGGCGCTCTCAGTCCGCTGACCGGATTCATGACCCAGGCCGATTATGACAGCGTGATTGACACCATGCACCTGACCAGCGGCCTGGCCTGGAGCCTGCCCGTCACCCTGCCGGTGGATGACGAGACGGCCGCCGGATTGAAGGAAGGGCAGGAGGTTGCCCTCATGGATGGCGATCACCTGATGGGCGTGATGACCATCGCCGAAAAATTCCCCGCCGACAAGGAGCGGGAGGCCCGCGAGGTGTACAAAACCACCGACCTGGCCCATCCCGGCGTGGCCCGGCTGTACCGACAGGGGGATTGGCTGTTGGGCGGCGAGGTGTATATGCTCAACAGTCCACGAGAGGTCGAATTTCCCGAACTGCGCCACGAACCGGCCCAGACCCGCCGCATGTTTGCCGCGCGTGGTTGGCGGCGGATCGTCGCCTTTCAGACGCGCAACCCGATCCACCGCGCTCACGAATATATCCAAAAGACGGCGCTGGAGATCGTGGACGGATTATTCCTCCACCCGCTGGTGGGCGAGACCAAGCCGGACGACATCCCCGCCGATGTGCGCATCGAGAGCTATCGGGCTATCCTGCGCGACTACTACCCGGCGGAGCGGGTGCTGTTGGGCGTCTTCCCGGCAGCCATGCGCTATGCCGGCCCCCGCGAGGCGATCTTTCACGCCATTGCCCGCAAGAATTACGGCTGCACCCACTTTATCGTCGGCCGCGACCATGCCGGCGTGGGAAAATATTATGGTACCTACGACGCCCACTATATCTTTGACGAGTTCGAGCCGAACGAAATCGGCATCATCCCCCTCTTTTTCGACTATACCTTCTACTGCAAAAAGTGCGGGGCGGTGGTCAGCGCCAAGACCTGCCCTCACAGCCAGGAGGACTGGGTTAACCTGAGTGGTACCCAGGTGCGCGAAATGCTGGAGCGCGGCGAGATGCTGCCGGAAGAATTCACCCGCCCCGAAGTCTCCCGCGTGCTGATGGAAGGCATCCAGGCGAAAAAGAAAGTTCAATGACGAAGGACGAAAGACAAAGGACCAATGATCGTCTTTCGTCCCTGATAACCTGAGAGGAGATTCCCTTGAGCAAAGTATTTGTCATCGGCCTGGACTGCGCTGAACCGACTCTGGTGTTTGACCGCTGGCGCGAGCACCTGCCCAACCTGCGCCGCCTGATGGAGGCCGGCACCTACGGCGAGTTGACCAGCACCATCCCGGCCATCACCGTCCCGGCCTGGGCCTCGATGCTCAGCAGCCGCGACCCCGGTCAGCTCGGCTTTTACGGGTTCCGCAACCGGGCCGACTATAGCTACGAACGGATGACCATCGCCACCGGCAGCGCCGTCAAGGCCGACCGGGTGTGGGATATCCTGTCGCGCCTGGGCCGGCAGGTGGTGGTGGTCGCCGTGCCCCAGACCTACCCGGTCAGGCCGGTCAACGGCTGCCTGATCTCCTGCTTTCTGACCCCCAGCACCCACAGCCAGTACACCTACCCACCGGAACTGCGCTGGGAGATCCAGGAACTGATCGCCGGCGAGTATATGGTGGATGTGCCTCAGTTTCGCACCGAAAACAAAGAGTTCCTGTTGCAACAGATCTACGACATGGCTGACCAGCAGCACGCTGTGGTCAGGCACCTGCTGAAAACCAAAGCATGGGACTTTTTTATGCACGTGGACATGGGTGTGGACCGCATCCACCACGGCTTCTGGAAATATTTCGACGAGCGCCATCCCCTGCACGAACCGGGCAACCCCTATCAGAACGCCATCCGCGACTATTACATCCACCTGGACAGGCAGATCGGCGAGTGGCTGACGTTGCTGGACGACGACACGGCTGTGCTGGTCGTCTCGGACCACGGCGGCCAGCCGATGATGGGTGGCATCGCTTTCAACGAGTGGCTGAAGCAAGAGGGCTATCTGGTGCTGGATTACCAGCCGGAGGGGATCGTGCCCCTGGAAAAGTGCGAAGTAAACTGGGCGCAGACCCGTGCCTGGGGGTCGGGCGGCTACTATGCCCGCCTGTTCCTGAATGTCAAGGGCCGCGAGCCGGAGGGGGCCATCGAACCGGCCGACTATGAACGGGTGCGCGACGAGCTGATCGCGCGCATCGCGGCCATCCCCGATCCGCAGGGCCGCCCTCTCGGCTCGGTGGCCTACAAACCGGAAGAGATCTACCGTCAGGTGAACAACATCCCACCTGACCTGATCGTCTACTTTGGCAACCTGGGCTGGCGATCGGTGGGCAGCCTGGGGCTGAACCGCATCTATACCTTTGAGAACGACACCGGCCCTGACGACGCCAATCATGCTCAGGAAGGGCTGTACATCTACTACGACCCGAAGCGCCGGGGCCAGGGGCATGGCCCTACCCGGCATCTGATGGATGTGGCCCCCACCATCCTGGAACTGATGGACGTGCCGGTCCCCGACGACATGCAGGGCCGATCATTTGTCTGAACGCAATACCCAATACCCAATACCCAATACCCAATACCCACTATCCAATACCCAATACGCAACCAGGAGAACGCATCATGGAACAAAAAGGTGTCACCGTCTGGTTTACCGGCCTGTCCGGTTCGGGCAAGACCGCCCTGGCCCTGCGGCTGGAGGAGGAGTTGCGGCGGCGCGGCCTCAAGGTCGAACGGTTGGATGGCGACATTGTGCGCCAGGGGCTGACCCGCGACCTGGGCTTTTCCAGAGAGGACCGCGACAAGAATATCGAACGGGTGACCTTTGTGGCCAAACTGTTGACCCGCAACGGGGTGGCTGTGCTCTGCTCTTTTATCTCCCCTTATCGTGAGGTGCGGGCCAGGTCTCGCCGGGAGATCGGCCATTTTGTCGAGGTCTACTGCTACGCCCCGCTGGAGACCCTGATCGAGCGTGATGTCAAGGGGCTGTACAAAAAGGCCATTGCCGGTGAGATCCCCAACTTTACCGGCATCTCTGACCCTTACGAACCGCCGGAAAACCCGGAAGTGACCATTGACTCCAGCCGGGAAACGATCGAAGAGAGCCTGGGCAAAGTTCTGCGCAAGCTGGAGGAGTTGGGCTATGTCCCCCCCGTCGCCAGAGAGGAAACCCCCTACACCGCCGACGAGGAGGCGCAGGTCGAAGCGCGGCTGGCGGCGCTGGGGTATCTGTAGGACAAGCTGAAGCTTGTCCTACACCGCCGGATTTGTGTTCTCTGCGTGCTCGGCGGTGAAAAAAGAAGGGACCGAACAGCTATGGGCTTTTTTGATAAACTCCGCCACAGGGAAAAGCCTCGCCGCGTCGTCTTTATCGGGCTGGACGGCACCCCCTACACCTTTATGCAGCGCCTGATCGCCGAGGGGCGCGCGCCCAACGCCGCCCGCCTGGTCCAGCAGGGTAGCCTGCTGCGCATGGACTCGGTGTGGCCCTGGGTGTCGTCGGTGGCCTGGAGCACGATGATGACCGGCGTCAATCCGGCCAGACATGGCATCTTTGGCTTTATTGACCGCGATCCGGCCAGCGGCAGACAATTCATCCCCACCGCCCGCAACATGAAGGCCCCCACCCTGTGGGAGGTGCTGAGTGCGGCCGGCAAACGGGTGATCGTCGTCAATGTGCCGGTCACCTACCCCCCCCGCCCGGTCAACGGCATCCTGGTCGGTTGCTTCCTCAGCCCCAGCCTGGAAAAGGCCGTCTATCCCGAATCGTTCCTGCCCACCCTCAAATCGCTGGGCTATATCGTGGATGCCGACCCGTGGAAAGCCCGCCGGTCGAAAGAGCTGGCCCTGCAAGAGGTCAACGCCGTCCTGGAAGCCCGCATCCGCACCCTGTTTCATCTGGTTGACAACGAAGAGTGGGACTATCTGCACCTCCACATCATGGAGACCGACCGGCTGCACCACTTTTTGTGGCAGCAGATGGAGGAGGGGCACCCCACCTACGCGCCGGCCTTTTACGATTTCTACCGGCGCATTGACGACATGCTGGGCCAACTCGCCGCCAAACTCGACGACCGCACGACGCTGATGTGGATGGCCGACCACGGCTTTTGTACGGTCAAAAAAGAGGTCTATGTCAACCGCTGGCTGATGGACAACGGCTGGCTCAAGCTGCGGACCATCCCGCCCGACCGGCAGAAGGGGCTGGATGAGGTTGACCCTGCTTCCGTCGCCTACAGCCTGGACCCGGGGCGGGTATTCCTCCGCGTGCGGGGACGGGAAAAGGATGGCTGCGTGGCTCCTGGTGCCGAATACGAAGCTCTGCGTGCCGAGATTGCCGCCGCCGCCCTGGAACTGCGCGACCCCGATGATGGCGCGCCGGTCTTTCAGGCCGCTTTCCGGCGCGAGGAACTGTATCATGGCCCCTATCTGGAGCAGGCGGCCGACCTGATCCTGGCCCCCTACGACGGCTACGACCCCAAGGGGCCGCTCTATAAAGAAACTCTCACCTACAAAGGCGATGAACTGGTGGGGATGCACACTTACGACGATGCCATGCTCTACATTGGCGGGCAGACCATCCCCCAGACCCGTTTTTCGGTGCTCAACGTCATGCCCACCATCCTGAGCCTGATGGGTGTGCCCCCGCCGCCTGGCCTGGATGGAACCTCGCTGGTATAAACAGGAGGCCGCCGGTGGATGGAACCGGCGGCCTTTTTTCTCCCCGACCGGTACCGAATTCCCACTCGCCGCCGATTCCCTGGTACCAAATTCCCATTGCTAACCCAGGCCGGAAAGGGTAAAATAAGGTTGCAATGGGCCGTGCCATATTTCTTTGATGTCCTGGATGACAGGAGGCAGATCTGATGAGAAAAGCCAGAACGGGGGCGATCATCCTCTTGTGTGTGACTCTGGTCGGGCTGACGGGCCAGGCAGCTCTGTCGGACGGGCCTGTTCCTCACACCCAGAGCGGCCAGAATGTAGGGCAACTGCTCGCAGTTGCCCTACAACACACCCAGAGCGGCCGGCCAGATTCCGCGATTGCACCCCACGCGGAGGCCGGGTCGGGCCTGCCGGCCAGTGCCTATGCTGACGAGGTCGTGCGCCTGATCAACCTGGAACGGCGCAAGGCAGGGTTGGCCCCGTACAAGGTCAACCCGGTCCTGACCGCCATCGCCGAGGCGCACAGCGCCCTCATGCGCGATCGGGGTTGCTTCGCTCATCAGTGCCCCGGCGAGGCCTCTCCGGCCGACCGGGCCTGTGCTGCCGGCTACACCCCCTATTGCTGGGGGGCCTGTTTCATCGGGGAGACAATCGGCGCTGGCTTTAACACCCCTGCCTCCCTGGTCGCCGCCTGGATGGCCAGCCCGGGCCATCACGACATCCTGCTCAACGGCAAGCTGCGCGAGATCGGGGTGGGGTATGTGACGGGCGGCTTCTACGGCACCTACTGGACCGCCGACTTTGGCAGCCAGCCTGACGTCCTGCCGGTATTCGTCAACTATGATGACACCCAGACCAGCACTCAGGCGGTGACCGTAACCCTGACCAACGAACAGGTCTCCGGTTGCAGCGGCATTGACTATGCCGACCAGGTGATGCTCAGCAACGATCCCGGCTTCGGGGGAGCGGTGTGGGAAGCCTATGCCCTGCACAAAGCCTGGACCCTGACCGCCGGCAACGGTCAGAAGAGGGTCTACGTCCGGTACCGGGATTCCACCGGCTACCAGGTGACCTCCAGTGACGACATCCTGCTCCTCATCCCAGAGCAGGCCCACCGGGTGTTCCTGCCGGCCATAACCCGCTCAGGCCCCTGAGCGCGCCGCCGGGTGTACAACCCCATTGGCATCAAGGCGCGAGCGATTAGCAATCGCACCGGATAGCCGAAGGCAATGCCTTCGGCTACCCGGCCGTCTGCCTGCGCGGACGGAGGGGTCCACGCCGGTGGATGCCTGGCCGCAGGCCCCTGAGGTGCGACTTGAGTCGCTTAACTTGATGGTAACTACTCAGCCATAGCTCTTTTTACCACTAAGGACACTAAGGTTTTCTCTTTATTCTTCGTGTTCTTTGTGTCCTTTGTGGTTAAGGTGTACAACCCTCTATCGGCCTGGGCCGTATGGCGTCAACCTGGCTGCTGCCTGACGGCCCTTCTCCGTCAAGGCCCACAGGCAGCCTGTTCCCGCCACACAACTGCTCAGCGGGCAGCCTGCACACTGTCCCTGGCAGCCGCCACTTACTGCCTGCAGATAGCCCAACCGCGACAGATCGGCCAGCATCGCCTCCAGCAACGGTTGGGGAACCGATAGCCGCTTCGTCAGCTCCTCGTAGCTGTGTGCCCCCCCCTCAGCCACGATCTGCAACAGCTTTTCTAACATCTTCCCATCAATGGAAAATCTGGTAGGCTGCCACCCCGCCGACCAGTGACAAGAGGAGGAGCAACCCTACGCTGAAGGCCGTCCAGCCCCAACTTCGGGTCTCCTGGCGGATGGCTGCCAGCGTCGCCGCGCAGGGCACAAAGAGCATCTGCACCACCAGGAAGGCCAGCGCCGCTGCCGGGGTCAGCTCCCCCGCCAGGACGGCTGCCAGGCCGGCCATCTGGTCGCCGGTGCTGAACAATACCCCCAGGGTGGCCACCGAGTTCTCTTTGGCCACAAAGCTGGTCAACAGCGCCACCAGCATCCGCCAGTCGAGGCCCATTAGCGCCCCGACCGGGGCCAGCGCCCGCCCCACGGTCGCCAGGTAGCTGCTTTCGATTTCGCCGTAGGGCAGCGCCGCCAGCGCCCAGACGACAACCGACATGACCAGGATGAGCGTCCCTGCCTTCTTGAGGAACTCGAGGCTGTTGTGCCACACCTGCAGGCCGATGGTCCGGGCATTGGGGCGGTGGTAGAGGGGCAATTCCATAATGAACGCCGCCCGTTCCCCCTTAAGCACCCACCTGTTAAGCAGCACCCCGACCAGGGCCAGGGCAACCAGGTTCACGACAACAAGCCCCCAGGCCACCAGCGTCGCCTTCTGGCCGAAGAAGAGAGGGGTGAGAAAGGCGATGATGGCCATCCGCCCGGCACAGGGCACCAGCGGTGCCAGCAGGATGGTCAACAGCCGTGCCCGTGGGGAGTCTATGATCCGCGCACCCATGACCGCCGGCACATTGCAGCCAAAGCCCAGAAAGAGGGGCAGGAAGCTCCGGCCGTGCAGGCCCACCAGGTGCATAAAACGGTCCATGACATAGGCGGCGCGGGCCATGTAACCCACATCCTCCAACAGGGCCAGCACAGCAAAGAAGATGGCCAGGATCGGCAAAAAGGTGAGCACCGTCCCGGCCCCA
>Ga0209101_1000210_pt1 | contig 50331 bp, 37 predicted proteins | sample ConPoolayeCmetaG_FD_185481 | JGI IMG/M metagenome (GOLD analysis project Ga0209101, IMG submission 185481) | Hot spring microbial mat communities from California, USA to study Microbial Dark Matter (Phase II) - Cone Pool mat layer C metaG... ... | reverse complement strand
GGCGCATCTTGGCCGCCAGTTCGGCGCTGAAGAAACCCCGGTTGGCCGGAATGAAACCCAGCTTGATCTTCGATTGTTCAAAGGCCATGTGTTGTTACTCCGCTGATGGTTTACAGTGCGATTGCAAAGCGGCGAGCCACTGGCGGCTTGTCGGGCGGTCGTATCGGCACGGCCGACGATATACCCCGCGGGGGAAGCAGTGGAACGTTCTGGGAGAAAGAACGTCTGGCTTGGGCCCACGCAAAGAGTGTCGCACCTGGCAAGCGCGTTGCTTTGTGTCGCTGTTGCTCAAAGCTCACGTTGTTCATGTTGTCCGTAAGTGGTGTGGTAACGGGCGTACCATTTTTCGGCTTCCTCGGGTGGCAGGCAGCGGGGTTGCCCGATCTGCATGGCCAGCCAGACGGTCTTGGCCACGTCTTCGGTCATCACGGCAGCCTTCAGTGCCTGGCGGGGAGTGGCGCCCCAGGCGAACACACCGTGGTTGCCCAACAGTATCGCCGGCGCACGGTTGCGCCATTGTAATATCGCCCGGCCAATGTTGTCGCCCTGGTTATCCACGTAGGGCGTACAGGGGATTTGGTCCCCGAACTCATCGGCGATTGCCGTCAGGCAAAGGGGAATCGGCCGTCCGACGGCAGCGAACGCAGTGGCGTAGTTGCTGTGGGTGTGGATTACCGCGCCGACTTCCGGCATGTTTCGATACAGGAACAGGTGATGCGGCAGGTCGACGCTGGGGTGCAAATTACCGCTGACTACCTGGCCGGTGTGCAAGTCAACTTCCACGAGGTCTTCCGGCCGAAGCTGCTCGTAATCTACGCCCGAGGGCTTGATCAGCACTCGCCCGCTGGCACTATGCAACCCACTGGCGTTGCCCGAATGCATCGTCACCAGCCCAGTCGCCGGCAGGAGCCGATTGATGCGGCAAACTTCTTCGCGCAGTTGCTCAAGGACCATCGGTGCCACTTTTCTCCGGCAAGCAAACCGCTTGGGCAATAGGTCGCCTGGCGACAAGCATATCGCGGCCGGCGTGCTAGTCCCTTATGGCTTACTTTGTGCGCGTTTTGAGCGCATGTTCTCAAGCGATCTGGAGGGCCACGGTCCGTCGTGGCCGTGCGTCCAGGGCCAACGGACGCGACCGCAGCGCGTCCCTCCAATACCGGCATCGGGTTGCGGCCGGCGCGCTAGGATGTCTTGCGCACCCGATTGCGCAAGGCGATCAAGTCTTTCATCACCCGGTACAATGAGCCGCTCCACTGGGCGGTTCCAAAGGCATCGTGCAGCGTGCGATACAAGGGATAAAGCTCGGCGTAGACGGCTGCGGCGCGTCGGTTGGGACGATAGACGGTGGCTTTGACGCCGGTCATTCTGCGTTGTGCCTGTTGCACGCTGGCATAAGCGCCGCCGGCCACTGCGCCGAAGATGGCCGCCCCCAGGGCGCAAGTCTGCGGCGAGCGGCTGATCTTCATCGGCCGGTTGCACACGTCGGCGTAAATCTGCATGACCAGGGGGTTCTTCTCGGCGATACCGCCGCAGTTTATCACTTCGGCCACCTTCACGCCGTACTCTTCGAAGCGATTGATGATCGTCAGTGCGCCGAAGGCCGTGGCCTCGACCAGCGCGCGATATACTTCGGCCGCCGTGGTGTGCAGCGTCTGGCCGACCAGCAGCCCGACCAGCAGCGGATCGACCAAGATCGTCCGATTGCCGTTGTTCCAGTCCAGGGCCAGCAGGCCGGACTGGCCGGGCTGCAATGCGGCTGCCTCGCGGCTCAGTGCGGCGTGTGGATCGGCTTTGGAGGTGTACTTGCCCGGGGCCAGATACTTCACGAACCAGTTGAAGATGTCGCCCACGGCCGATTGTCCGGCTTCCAGGCCGTACATGTCCGGCAAGATCGAGCCTGGCACGATGCCGCACAGTCCGGGGATGTCCGGCAGCGGCTGCTCCAGTGGGGCGACCATCATGTCGCAGGTGCTGGTGCCGATGATCTTCACCAGCGTGCCCGGCTTGATCCCCGCACCCACCGCCCCCATGTGCGCGTCGAAAGCGCCGACCGCCACTGGCACTCCGGCTGGCAGTCCGAGCCGTCGGGCGATGTCCGCTCGCAACCGGCCGGCAGGCTTGTCGGCCGTCAAAGCCGGCGTGGCGTAATGCTGGCGGATGCGCACCAGATCCGGGTCCAACTGGGCCAGGAACTCCTCGCTGGGCAGTCCACCCCACTGCTCGTTGTACATCGCCTTGTGCCCAGCGGCGCAGATGCTCCGCGGCAAGGCGTCGGGATCAAGGTTGCCGGTCAAATAGGCCGGGATGAAATCGGCCAGTTCCACCCAGGCGTAGGCCGCCTCGAAAACCTTCGGCGCGGTCCGTTTGCAGTGCAGAATCTTCGACCAGTACCACTCGCTGCTGTACACTCCGCCGCACTTAGCCAGATAAGGCACGCCGGTGCGCCGGGCAAGTTCGGTTATTTCGGCCGCCGCGGCGAAACTGGTATGGTCTTTCCACAGCCATGCCTGTGCAGCCAGGTTCTTGCGGAACTGCGGCTGCAGCGCCAGCGGCATGCCCGAGCGATCGACCGGTATCGGCGTCGAACCGGTGGTGTCCACGCCAATTCCTACCACGGCCTCCGGTCGGAAGCCGCGCTTCTGCCGGGCAGCTTTTACAGCACCGCCGACCGACTTGTAAATCCCTTGGATGTAGTCGTCCGGATTCTGCCGGGCCAAGTTGGGGTCTTTCGGGTCCAGCAGCACGCCGGCTTCGCCGCTGGGATAGTTGTACACGCAGGAAGCCACTTCGGCGCCGTCGGCCACATCCACAATCACAGTCCGCACACTGTTGGTGCCGAAATCCACACCGATTGCGAATCGCTTCGTCGTTTCGGGCATACGGGTGTCCTTCTGGATGCGCTGACCAAGACTCTGCAACGTTTAACCCCCGCCGAGGCCGGCAGTGTCGCCCGGCACCGCTGCAAACACCGGAACATTATCAAAAACACCAGAACATTATCAAATGCCTGCGGATGTGCCAAGCAGCCCGGTTCAGCGCGATTGAGTCGCGCCGCACGGTGGCCCGAAAACCAGCCTTTTCCCCTAACTCTGCTCATGAACACAACCAAATTCCGGTCATGGAGGGCCACGCTCCGTCGTGGTCTTGTGCCCAATGCCAGCCGACGCGACCGCACCGCGTCGCTCCAATACCCCATTTGGTTCCGGCCGAAGGCCGTTTTTGCGGAACTTTTTGCCACCGGCTCACGTCGGAAACTACGGGGGCTTGTAGCGCGGTAGGGTGGCCGAGGCTGTTGCTTATCGGGAGGTCGAGGAATGTTGGCGAAATTGTGGGCTGGAATTGGCCGGTCATGGAAGGCAGGCAAAATAGCGAACTTGGGGATAGTCGGTCTGCTGGGGACAGGTTTCGTTTGTGCAACCTTGTTGGCCCAGCGCCCACCAACCGACCGGCATGTGCCCGAGATGTCCGAATATCTTTCCCGGGTACAGATTGCCGAACCGGTGGTATTCCGGCATTTTGCCCTGTATCCGATACTGCTAGAAGGTGGTTCGCAGCTCCGCGGCCGCTGGCTGACCATGGATGAGGCTATCAGGCGGGGCGTGCTGGTGGTCAGCGAAAAAGGCGAGGGGAGCGTCCCGGTAGTAGTGGTCGAGAACCGCAGCCAGGACGAGTATGTGTTCATCATGACCGGTGAGATCATCGCCGGCGGAAAACAAACTCGTACCGTTCGCCAGGATGTGATCGTCGGCCCAGGGCAACGGATCGATCTGGGGGTGTTTTGCGTGGAGCGGGGGCGATGGTCGGGCGAGAAGCTCTTCGCCGGCGGCGGCACGATCGTCCCGCACAGCATTCAACAAGAGCTGCGCGCAGGCGGCGATCAGGGGCGAGTCTGGGAAGGAGTGGCCCGGGCAAGCCGTGCCCTGGGGGCGCAGTCGCGCACCGAGAGCTTGCAGGACGCCCTGACCGCCCCGCACGTGGCAGGCAAACTGGCCGACTTCCGCCGCGGCATCGTGCCCAAGCTGCCGGCGGGCACGGTGGGCTACATTTTTGTCGATCGCGGCCGCGCTCTGGCCATGCACCTGTTCGGAAACGAGGATATGGCTACCCGATTGTTGCCCAAACTGCTGGATGCCTGCGCGGTCGACACCGGCATCATTTTTGGCGGGCCTGAAGGCGGCCCCAAGCCCGACCACCGCGTGGCCATCGAGTTCTACGAGCGGGTATGCCGGGCAGGCAGTCAGCGGGCGCAAACGCCCGGTTCCGGGGCGGGAATTCGTACCAGGGCTTCGGGATTGCTCGGCGATGGCGTCAGCTTCGAGGGCCATGTGGTTCACTACGGCGTGCAGAGCGAAGTGCGCATACTTCCGCCCAGACCCATCGATCCTCCACCGCGCCCGCCGATAATCTGGCCGCGCGAACCGGAAGAGTAATACTTGCCCTGCGACAGTCGCCCGATGTCGGACAACCGGTTGTCACGGCCAGCGCCGCGTGTTGTCGCCGGCCGCCAGTCGCCGCCGGCTTGGCCCTGCCCGCCCTTTTCCGCGCGATCGGTTCCCGCTGCCGTCGGCACAAGGCACTGCCGTCCCGGCCTCAGCGCAATCCGCCTGATTCGCCTCAGATAGGCTCGACTTCGATCCCGGCCAACTGGCAGTACGCCTTGTACAGCAGATCGAGCTTGCCCAGCACAAACAGTTGGTGGAATCCTTTGCAATCCAGGCAATTGGGTTTGTTGTCCATTTCCAGTTCCACCGAAGTGCGGCATCCGCCCGACGGCGGCGTGTCGATATTGGCCACCACCTTGCCCGTGCCCAGCAGTATCTTGCCGGGTCCCTGGAACTTCATCACGGTGACCGGCTCGCCCAGCGGCCAGATGACCTGCGGCGAAACGCCGATGTTCGATTCGCTGTGGCTGCGCAGTATCAACGGCTCGTGGTCTTTGTCGAAGCCGCGCAGCTTCGAAGGCGAGCTGCAATGGGCGCCCATCAGCGTGTTGTTGACAGTGTTGGGCGCCGGGTCTTGCATGAAGCCGCCGCGGCGGCACAGCCGGGCCGTCAGCAACAGCGAAATGGCCGCGTTCCAATCGCATTCGCAGCAGCCGACGCTTCCTTCGTCGTTGAGTTTCATCCAGGCGATGCAGGGCGGGCAGGGGATTCGCCGCGCACCGACCAGCCCCAGGCAGTTCAAAGAGATGCCCTGGCAGTTCTCGGCAGCCATCAGCCGCCTGGCAATGAAGTAATTCTTGGCGGCATTGAGAATGTCCTCGGCTTTAGGCTCCACGATCTTCCTGGCCAGTTTGGTGTAGTAGTCGGCCAGTGCCTTCACTTCGTCGGTAGTTTCTACCGCTTTAGCCTCTTCGGTCCAGCGGTCCAGCGGGATGTAGTGCAGCGTAGTGCCAATGACGTCCAGTTTCTTGTCCTCGGTCTTGTCGCCGTTGACGATCAGCAGCCGCGAGGTCCGCATGTCGTACAGGGTGCGCATCATGCGCACTGCCACCTCCAGCCAGTCATAGTGCTGCGTGGCCGCGATGAAAGTGCGCGGCGCGTTGCGGCTGCCCTGAAGATGCCCGGTGAACGAGCTGCCCATCGGGCTGAAGATGATCGTCGGCAGATTGCCTTTTTCTTTGGCGAACCTGTTGGCTTTGGGCCAGGAGGTATTCAGGTCTTGCATGACCAGTATTACGCCCTCGGGCGGATTGTCCTTGCATTGGGCCAGCAACTGGTCGACGGCTGCATCGTCGGCTACTGGGGCGGGCGAGATTTCCAGTTGCACGGCGTACTTGGCGGCGGCCTCGGTCAGCGTTTTGGTGTAATCGGCTTTGCGCGCAGCGATGTCGTAAGCGGCCCCTGGCCAGCCCATCCAATACTTTTCCACATTCGGGTGCAAAAAGGCCACGCGCACCCGTGGTTTCCCGTCCGGCCCCGTCTGCGGTGGAGCAGCCTCGGCGGCAAATGCCAACAGGCCCGATTGTGCCGCCAGTGCCGAAGCACTGACGGTAGTCAAAAAATCGCGCCGGCAGATCGAACCGCAGCAACCGCACAAATCGTGATGATGACCGTCGGACATGACAGATTCCTCCTCGGCACCGGTCAGACTTCGCGCAATAAACCCAACAGCCCCAACGGGCAGCATTATCGCGTGCCGTCTGTAAAGGCGTCAACAAACACGCGGGGCGGAACAAACACTGCCCGGCAGGCGACAACCGCCACTAATGACGGCGGGGTGAAAACGGAGGGGGCAGATTCGGGCAGCCGGGTACTTTAGCGGGTTGCCGCAGAGAAGCAAAAAAAACGCCGCCGACCGATCGCTCGCCGCATAACATGCAGGCGAACCACGCTTGAGCAGAGTGCCAAACCTTTATCAGTCCAGCTTTATCAGTCCAGCAGGTCGATGAACACCTCGTCGGATAGGCGCCGCACGGCGGCCGCTCCGTACTCATCCTGCCGACGACGCTTGCCCACCGTATGCCAGGGGGTGACGCTTTGAAGTTCTGGCATTACTTCTGTCAGTTGGGCGATAAGCGTCTGGGCCATGCGGCGAACTGGCTCTTCTTTGGTCGTTTCCACAATCGCCAGGGCGGTCTTCATCATCCGCACCAGTTGGGCGCGGCGCAGGATGGGAGCGGCCAACTCGTCTTCGGCTTCGACGAGCAGCTCGGCTATGGGAACTTCCAGCACGCTTTGCCATTGGTACAGCTGGCTTAGCAACAGGTCGGTGGTGGGCCGCTCCTGGAGCTTGACTTTGGAAACCTCGATGTTCAGCCGCCGTGCCACGGTGCGGCGCGAGATGCCTTGCAACCGCCGGACTATTCCCAGACGGTGCAGCGGTCGTGGCGCGCCGGGAAGTTTTGAGTCATCTGACGTTCCCGACCCTGTCACGCCGCGATGAATGACGCTCATAAGATGTCCCCTCCCCTCTTCGCGACGATCGAGTGGCCATCGATGGGCCCGATTTCAGAAAATGCAAGTGCCATTGCGCAACAGCGCTTTTCCGCGCACGTCAGAAGAGGCAAAACTCAGGCGGCGCCGCTTGCCCGGTTCTCAAGCGCCGCGACCCGCGCTAGCCCGTTGGCCAGCATTCGAGGCGAATGCCCCCACGCACCACAAAGAGTCGACTCTCTTAGCGATGTATCATAATCGGCCTGATGCGCCGTGGCAAGCATTTTTCGCAAAGCCAATTGGGCGCAGCAAACTGGACACTTTGTGGCCCGACGGCGGAGAGCATTTGCGAACAAATCGCTTGCGAAAAGCTAACGCGCCGGTTGGTTCTCGGCCAGCACAGTCGCGACGCAGGCCAGATAGTTCGGCCGGCCTGGCTGCGACCGCGTTGCTGCCTGCTGCAACTTCCGCCGGTCAAGCAGCCGGTAAGCGTGCGGCGCGTTGGCTGCGCCGGGTGGATGCCCGCCGCTGGGTATGGCGTCGCCCACAGATGCTTTTTCGCCCACAGATGCTTTTTCGCCCGCAGATGGGGTGTCGGCCGCAGATGCAATGTCGGCCTGGATGGCTGCCTGATACAAGCGGCGCACCTGCTCGGTGCTGCCGGCGGTGGGTCGATGGGCAACTATCACCAACTCGCCGGTGCTGTGCCGCAGACCGCTGCGTATGGCGGCACTGTGCCCAAGGGGCCGTCCATGACGCACAAATGTTATCTGCGGATATGTCGTGGCCAGTTCAGCCGCCACCTCGCTAGTGGAATCTGTCGAACCGTCGTCGACGACCACCAACTGGAACTTGTCGGTCAGTTCCGCGGCCACCTCCAGCAATCGCTGTATGGTTGCTGTCAGGCTGTGCTGGGCATTGCGAACCGGAAGCAGCAAGGTCAGCGATCGTTCCACTCGAGCATCCTTTGACAAGCTACATTGTCAACAAGATAAATACAGTTTGCCGACGACCTGCGGCGAGCAACGCTCTTTAATCGCTCGCGGCGCAACCGGTGGAGTGCAATGACTGAGCGTACCGATGGACTGTGCACAATCCAGTTGTAGGCCCTGCCGGGTGTACATCTCAGCGCGGGTTGTTTGGACGGCGAACGCTATCCGCGGGCTGTTGAGGCGACCAAAGGGCCTCTCATTGTCAACTTCGGGAAGTGCTGGCTGGCCGCTGTAGCTAACCAAAAGCTGGCCGCTTTGGACAGAAGGTATTGAGAGCATTGAACATGCGGCCCCTTTGGTCGGCACCGAATGTGCAGCCCCCTACCCGGCGCGCGGACGTCCTATTATGATAAAGGTTTCGTATTGCCCGACCCTGCCGGTGCTGCGGGCTGATTGCCGGCCGACCGCCGCACAGGGGCGTCGAACCAGGTGTATGCGCAATCGCACAGGCCGATTTATTGACATTGGCAATACGTGGTGACACGGAACGCTTGGGAAAAGCTTGTATCAAGCTGTCACTACGTTTAGCAAAAGTCAACGGTCACTACGTTTCGCAAAGATCAATAATTGCACTGTTCGCCGGTTTAATTGCACTGTTCGCCCGCAGCAAGCTTGCAACTAAGGTTGGCCAGAAAATGTCATCCAGTGGTCCAGATTTCTCCCGCGGCGACGGCCTGTTGCCGGCCATCGTGCAGGATGCCGACAGCGGCGAGGTGTTGATGTTGGCCTATATGAACGCGGAGAGTTTTTCGGAGACTTTGCGTACCGGCCGGGCTGTGTTTTACAGCCGCAGTCGTAAACAGTTGTGGCGCAAGGGCGAAGAAAGCGGCCATGTGCAACTGGTGCGCGAAGTGCTGGTCGATTGCGATCTGGATACAATCCTGCTTAAGGTCCACCAGGTTGGTGGGGCCGCTTGCCACGAAGGATACCGCAGTTGCTTCTACCGCCAGGTGACTCCCCAGGGACTGAAGGTCATTGCCGAGCGGGTCTTCGATCCGGCAGTGGTTTATAAGAAGGCGTCGGCTGCGACTTCCGCGCAAGACGTGAATCAAACGCACCGCAGCACATGAATCAACCCCGGCGCATGCACCCAGAGGAGTTTGCTGCGCTGAGATGATGCTGTGGCGGCAGTCGAGTTACGCCTTGGGTATTCCGCTGGGCGTGTGATGCCAATAGTTACGTGTTCAAGCTGTTGTGCCGAGTTGGTTTATGAGTATGAAAGACAGTGCCGAAGCCCGCAAAGTGCTAAAACTTGGCCTGCCCGCCGGAAGCCTTCAAGAGGCCACTGCCGATTTGTTTCGCAGGGCGGGCTACAGGATCAGTTTTGGTGCGCGGAGCTACTATCCGACCATCGACGACGAGGAAATCGAGTGTCTGCTCATCCGCGCCCAGGAAATGGCCCGCTATGTGCAAGACGGAGTACTCGACGCCGGGCTGACCGGTTACGACTGGATCGTGGAAACCGGCGCCGACGTGCTCGAAGTGGCCGAGCTGGTATTCTCCAAAGTCAGCCGGCGGCCGGTTCGCTGGGTGCTCTGCGTTCCCGAGGACTCTCCTATCCGCAGCGTAAAAGACCTTCAAGGCAAGCGCATCGCCACCGAGGCAGTGGGGCTGACCACACGCTTCCTCCAGCAACATGGCGTCCAGGCAAAGGTCGAGTTCAGTTGGGGTGCAACCGAAGTCAAACCCCCCAGACTGGCCGACGCCATCGTGGAAGTGACCGAGACGGGCAGTTCGCTGCGGGCGAACAACCTGCGAATCGTTGCCGAGGTACTCCAGAGCACTACGCGGCTGGTGGCCAATCGCCAGTCTTATGCCGACCCCTGGAAAAAGCAGAAGATCGACGACATCGCCCTGATGCTTCGCGGGGCAATGGCGGCCGAGGGCAAAGTAGGGTTGATGATGAATGTTCGCCGGGCCGACCTGAAGCGCGTGCTGTCGCTGTTGCCGGCGCTGAAGAATCCCACTGTATCGGATTTGTCGGACAAAGATTGGGTGGCCGTCAACACCGTGCTGGACGAAACGGTAGTCCGGCACATCATCCCCCGACTGAAAGCCGCCGGCGCACAGGGCATTGTGGAGTATCCGCTTAACAAAGTAATCGATTGACCCTTCCAGTCGTTACCTTGGGAAGCGACATCCAAGCAACCCATGGACTGTTGGTACGCGCCGCTGGCCGCGGCATTGCTTGTCACCGCATTACTTGTCATGGAGAGCTTACGATGAGCGCCGAAGCAAAGCTGGCTGAATTGTTGGCACATCACAAGTTGGAAATGCCTCCTGCCCCCAAGCCGCAGGGATTGTACACACCGCTGCTGGTGGTCAACAATCTGGCGTTTGTTGCCGGACATTTGCCGGTCCGTCCGACCGGCCAGATCGTCAAAGGGCGGTTGGGAAACGACTTGGATGTCGCGGCCGGATACGAAGCTGCTCGACTGGCCGGCCTGGGAATACTTGCCACCTTGCGCCAAGCACTGGGAAGCCTGGATCGGGTAGTCCGCGTGGCTAAACTGGTGGGCATGGTCAACTGCACGCCAGAGTTCGACCAGCACCCGGCTGTGATCAACGGCTGTAGCGAGTTGCTGGCCGAGGTGTTCAGCTCCGGAGCGGGCGTCGGCGCCCGGAGTTCTTTCGGCGTGGCATCGCTGCCGCTGGGTGCGGCGGTAGAAATCGAGGCGGTCTTCGAGATCGATTAGCTGCGCCGGCGCTGTGGGCTTGTCAGCCGCGCAGATGCTTCGCGCGAGCTGAATCGACTGGTTTTTGCTGCGAAAACGCGCCTTTCGTGCCCGCCCGAAGTATAAACGCGCATAAAAAAGCCCCCGGAAAGGCACTGTCCCAGGGGGGCGCAGGACAATTCGCTTTTCCGGGAGCGATTGGTCGCTCGACGTTCACAGCGGGGGGAGGCCGTCGTGCCCGCTGCCGCGAGCGCGCTGGTGTATCCGAAGCCAGCCGCCCGCCTCCGTGCAGGCAGCCCTGTGCTTCGCGGTCCGCAGCAGCCGAACTGGTCGGACTGCCCGACGCAGGACCCTTTCACGCCGGTTGCTGCTGAGCAACTCATCCGCCGGCGATTCCACTCTTTGGTAGCCAGCGGCAGCGTGAGTTGCGAAAGATAAATACTGTCGCCCAACAGGTCAATAGCGGTTTTTGCGTGGGTGCATCTCGCTGCCGCTTTTCCCGGTTTATTGATATTGCCGGTTGCAGCCCCGTTTGGCAAACTACTGCCGCTGTAATGGCCGTTTGGCTGGCAGGAGAGCATCGGGCTGAAGTGCGGTGGAGCATGTTACAGGTCTGATCCTTACCGTAGCCCCCACTACTATGGGGAGAGTTTGCCGTCACTCAATTATCTCGGTGGCCAGAGGGCGCCGTAAACCGCTAGCCCACCGGTCGATGAGGTGCATGAGGTCACTGGCCTGCCACAAAGATTCACACCAGGCATCGTGCCATCTGAAGATATGGCAAGTGGTGGCCCGCGAAGGCATTTTCGGGCGCTATTGCGAAGACCGCTCGCCAAAGTCTACCGGCTACAATCGGGCGACGGGCAGAATTGAACGGTGCTACCGATTTTTTCCGTGCGGGCATTTCCCCAGCGTATGATAGTGGCCATCGGGGGCTGTGCCTTTTGCGGCGTGCGATGTGTGGAGCCGGAGGCAGGCCTATCGATAATGCAAATCATGGATAGTCGGGCACAACCAGTTTCCGATCAGTCGCCTTCACCCTTTCATCTGTCGGGTGGAAATAAATGCCGCACTGGCTCGTTGTGCTACGCCAGCCCAGCGGTGGCGCACCCTCCCGGAAGAAACGCGCCGGTCAAATCAGCACAAACAATGTCGCCTAACTTCCGGGCATTTTGCCGGGGTAAAGCAAGAGTGCTTTCCGTAATTCCGATGCGCACCGCAGTGGCCATCATCGCCGTCTTACTCGGCGGATGTGCGTTGCACGCTCCGGAACCTGGCTGCTCCGGTCCGATACTGGCCGAGCAGCCGCCGCCGAACCTGTTGTACCCCAACCCGGTTTTCGTGCCGGCCGCTGATCCATTGTGCGTGTGGGAAACGGTAGTGGACGTGATCGATGATTACTTCCGCATCGAGCGCGAGGAACCGCTCCGGACGGTGGGCAGCACCGTCACCGAAGGCCGGCTGGAGACCTACCCAGAGGTCAGTCCGACCATATTTGAGCCATGGCGGCAAGACATCGCCGGACGATACGAGTTGATCGAGAACACATTGCAAACTATGCGCCGCCGGGCATCGGTAAGGGTTGCGCCCACGGCTGGCGGCTACCTGGTGGAAGTGGCTGTGCTGAAAGAACTGGAAGACCTCCATCGGCCAGAACGTGCCACGGCCGGAGCTGCCACTTTCCGCTACGATTCCACGCTCACCCGAGTGGTCAATCCGGCAGCCGGATCAGACGTGGCCCACGGCTGGATACCGCAAGGGCGCGATGCAGCACTGGAGCAGAAGATACTGGGCCACATCCAATCGCGGTTCGGCCTTGCAGGCGGAAGTACACAGCGGCGCTCCGCGACGGCCGTCGGCTACTGAGGGTACACAGTTAGCCACAGACGAACTGTTGCTGCTCGGGGGTAGCGGCGCGCCGGGTTTGGCCAACGCCAGACAATATCGACTTCCGTGCTCCAACGAGCCTTACCACCCGCTTAAAAAGACCCAAGCCGCTGTGTGCCAGCGTCGCATCCAGACAAAAAGCGTGCAAATCCAAGCAAAAACAGTGGAAATCCAAGCAAAGCCAGTCAGCGGCGCTGTGACAGCCGACTTGCTCCATAGGCCTTCAGGTCTGGATCGGCTGCTGACTGGCAGCACTTGCCACTGGCAAGGCCGGTGCCGCAGCGGTCCTGTTGGCCGCTTTGGTCACCGTAGGCAGCTTTAAGGTAAAAGCTGTTCCCTTGCCCACGGTGCTTTCCACCCGAATGCGTCCGTGGTGTGCCTCGATGACCTCCTTGCACATCGACAAGCCCAGCCCGGTGCCGCCTTTGCCGCTGGAGTCCGGGCCGTTTTTGGTGGTGAAGAACGGGTCGAATATTCGCGGCAGGACATCGGGCGGGATGCCGCAGCCGGTATCGCGGATCACCACGTCGATCATGTCTTCCTTCGGGTCGTGCGAGAGCTTGATTATCAGACGTCCGCCGCCGGGCATAGCTTGCCGGGCATTGATAATCATATTTAGCAGCACTTGCTGAATTTGATTGGCGTTGATAAAGGCTTCTGGTACTGGCTGGAAATGCTTGTCGACGGCGATCCGGTACTTGTTCAGCTCCCTTTCCAGCAGAATCAGCGTATCTTCGATCAGTTGGGCGATGTTGGTCGGCTCTTGGCCCGTAGAGCGCGTTCTGGCCATGCCCAACACGCTGTTGGTGATCTTCGCGGCTCGGGTGCTGGCCACCAGTATTTTTTCGAAGGCTTTATCGCGGGTAACGGTGTCCTTGTGGCGCATTCCCATTTTCGCATAGTTAATGATCGTCATCAGCACATTGTTAAACTCGTGGGTGGTTGTGCTGACAAGCTCGCCCAGCGCAGTTAGTCGTTGTGCCTGAGCCAATTGCTCCTTCAGTTGCTGAACTTGTTGCTGCAATATACCAACGTCTGCTTGCTGGTTGCTTGACACGGCGAGTGGTCCTTCCCATTACTGCCAGATTACCTGCTTGATGTATACGCCAGTTTTTCACTCAGCGGCAAAGCGGAGGTGTTTTCGCCGGGTTTGCGAGGCGTTACGGCTTAACATATTGGCGCCAGACATGTTAAGCACCCATTGTTTGCGTATCGTCGAACTGCGCTAGGCAACTGAAGAACGACGCACTACAATGCGCCGGCGGTGGCAAAATAGAACCGGCCCGGTCGGAGGAATCTCGCGTGCACACTGCCCAGTTGCTCGACGAAGCGCTGAATCTGGCTCGACAGTTGGGTTTTTCTGTGCGCCACGACTATTTTGGCGGCAACGGCGGCGGCGCCTGCCAACTGTGTGGAAGAAAAGTGCTGTTCGTCGACTTGGCACTGTGGCCCGACGAACAACTTCAGCACGTGCTCGATGTCCTCAGCCAGGAACAAGAACTACAGAGCTTTACCGTATCCGACCAACTGCGCCAGATGCTCCAGTCCCACCAAGACAATAAAATGGAACAGTTGGGAAGCCTGTGCAGCAAGCAAGCCATGGGCAAAACCCATAGGCTGGGCAAACCACAATGAGCGCCCGTCGCGCCTGAGGCTAACTTTGCTGGTACAGCCCGTGCGTACGAATATACTCTTCCACCGCACGAGGCGTCTGAAAACGGATGCTGCGCCCTTGCGCTATGCGGCACCGGAGATCACTACTGCTGATGCCCACCTGCGGCATAACTACCCGATGACGACGCATCAAATCTATTCGCTCCGGCGTAGCGATGCCGGAAAGAAGCGAAAAATCGGGTTCGCCGGCGCCGGGCCGGGCAACCACCACTAGGATCGCCAACTGGCATATTCGGCTCGGCTCTCGCCAGTGGGGCAGGTCATGCAGCATGTCGGCCCCCAACACAAAAAAAAGCTGCCAATCCGGATACTCGCTTTTGATCCGCTCCAGTGTTGCATAGGTGTAATTGATACCGCCCCGATCCACCTCGAAGCGGCAAACCGAAAAAGCCGGCTCCCCGGCGATGGCCAACTCTAGCATCGCTATGCGGTGTTCGGCCGAGGTAAGCTGGCGATCTTGCTTGTGCGGGGGTACCGCTGCCGGCAGCAGCCAAACCTGGTCTAGCTGGCACTGATCGCGGGCGCTCTCGGCCAGCAACAGGTGTCCGTAATGCACCGGATCGAACGATCCGCCAAGTATTCCAAGTCGCATAACCGCAATCCGCCGATGCTCTGCAATGGTGCGAAAGACGACGCCAAATACAAGAACGATCAACCCAACCACACTGCTCCGACCTGGTTATTGCCTGAACCACACCTAACGCAAGCCTAAACGAGCCCCCTCATCGTTTTTCTACCGAATTAGTGTGTGCTTCTTTTCACACAACGGACGCGTGCCTCGGTTTTGTGGGTAGGTACCTGGTAAAAGACCGAATCGATGACCACAACGCGATCAATGGTAGGTGTACCCTGCTGGCTTGTCCAGGAGTAGAACTTTTGATGCTCGCGACACGTACGGACACGAAGCAAAAACAACTTATCGTTTCAGCCCGTCGCTACCTTTGACGGATATCAATCCGCGCTGGCGCTTGATTACCAGTATGCCTAGGCGCCTAACCCCAGAGGCACAATGCCCCGGAGGCACAAAGACTTCAGAAATACACAAAGTCTCGGTGCTGCCCTAGGCAGGGATGCTATCGGCGGGAGCGCTATCCTGCGTTGGCGGTTGTTGTCTGTTCGGCAGCTTGCAAAGTCACTTCGGCCCCGACAGAGCGGGGGAGGATGGGATAGAGCCTATGCTTCCGCTATATTGGCACAGCGTTTGCATGTAGAAGATAGCGGCAGCAATGAACAACGATGAGGGTTGAGCCTACAAGCGATTGGCAACACGGGCCGGCCAGAGAGAGGTAAAGGCTACAGACTGGTGGCACACGGGCAGCCGGCGGAAAGAGGCAAGCACCGGACAATAGGTAGGCCGACTGGCGCAAGAGGCATTAAGTTCTTTTGTGTCAGTTGGTCATCGAACAACGGTGGCATCTGCCGGAACAGAGAGGTAACAGGAACGGAGAAGCAGGCACCTCTGTATCAGGTCCGTAGAACCGTCGGGTGATTCCCGGTTCGAGTGTCCCCTCCAGAACGGAGAAGCGTCCCATCCCGACGGCGGAAGCAGTGGCTTCCGGACGAAATGAGGCGGGTTGGGGGTTGTTGCCCGAGCGGCCCCCAGCCCGCCCGCTCTTTTCTTGCTGTAGCATTTTTGAACAGTTGTAGCATTTTGCTACAGCGTATTCGGCTACCCGGCCATTCTACGTTCCACACGCCCATAGTGTGAAAAAATCTGTCTCGGGGCGAAAAGCTTCCTCTGGGGAACAATTACACCTCAGCGCAGCCCCTTCCAACCATGGGCGTAACCTTGGCGGAATCGGCGGCGTCAAAAGGGGCGGACGGCCTGCCATCGGCTTGCACTTGGCTGCCTTTCGAGCGTGCGGTCGGGGACATTTTGCGGCACCTTCATGGTAGAACGTCGCCCGGTTGGCGTCGGGTTAAAAGAAGTTTTCGGACGCGCGGGACCGCCATTCAAATCAAATGACGCCATGGGCGTTAGAGGTCGGAAATGTCTGCAGCCATACAAAGGTGTGTGCAGGCGTCTGTACTCAGGCGGCCAGGGGTATTTACACTCGGCAGTCGGATAGGTACTCTGATCGTTTAAGCGTACTTACGGTAACAAGTTATGTCAATAATGGCTTTTCACTGCATCCGCTGGCGAGTTATTTGCGTATGTAATTTAGGCATGGGCACGATGGGTGGTGAGCGAGGTTTTCATGGCGTGGCGTAGCGGTTAGCGGCACCGACGTACAGCCGAAAGGCGGCGGATTGGCGTGTCCGATGCTTGACGGCTTGTACTGGCTGGCTGGGCCTTTACCACCCGAAAGATGCCGGTTTTTTCGCAATTCACCCCTGTTAAAACTGGACGGATTTCAGTATATTAGACAGTCATAAATGTCATCACGGCCGATCAGAACTTCAGAGGGCGGCTCTGGCTGGCGCTGGCCAGCCTAGGCCGCCGGACGATGCTGGTCGCGGCCATTATGGAGGACGACGGGGGAATAGCCCATGCATACCGACTACATCAGCCCGGCGATTCGGGAACTTCGGGACCAGCAAGTTCGCTTTGCGCCGCGGGAGAAGAAGATCGAGCAGGCAGAGCGTGCCGAGCGGCTGTTGCTGGAGTTGGATCCGGAGAAGCTGTACACATACGAGTACCTATGCTTTCGGATTACCAACTATCGGCCGACGCGGCATCCGCACGCCACCATGCTCGGCCGCGAGGCGCAGCATGATTTGCGATTGTTCGTCGAAGACCTTACCGAAGCCGCCGGCGTGCCGGCCAGCGCTGTGGGCGAACGGGTCTTGACGGTCGAGGAGTTGGCCAGGCAGTTCAACGTTTCGACCAAGACCATATCGCGCTGGCGACGGCAGGGATTGGTCAGCAGGCGATTCGTATTCGACGGCAGAAAGCGAGTTGGATTCTTGCAAAGCTCGGTGGATCGTTTTGTGGCCATGAACGAAGAAAAGGTGCGTCGCGGCTCGCAGTTCAGCCAACTGACCGAGCAGGAGCGCGCCGAGATCATTCAGCGCGCAAGAAGGCTTGCGCAGGCCGGCGGCTGCCCGGCAGAGGTCGCCAAACGTATCGCCGAAAGAATGAACCGTAGTGTGGAAACAATTCGCTATACCATCAAGCAATTCGACCGGGAAAACCCCGACATGGCGATCTTCCCCGACCGAATGGGACCGCTTAGCCCAGAGGCCAAGCACAAAATCTTCAACGCCTACAAGCGGGGCGAGTCGGTCGAATCGCTGGCGAAGGCATACTGCCGCACGCGCGCCACGATATATCGGGTGATCGCGGAAATGCGCGCCCAGCGGATAATGGAACTGCCGCTGGAATACATACCCAACCCGTTGTTTGCCCGGGTCGGGCCCAAGATGGAAAAAACCATCCTCGGTCCGATGCCCCCCGGCGAACCGGTCACCAAGAAGCCGCGATTGCCTGCCGGGCTGCCTCCCTATCTGGCCAGCCTGTACGAGGTGCCCCTGCTTACTCAGGAGCAGGAGGTGCATCTGTTCCGCAAGATGAACTATTTGAAGTACAAGGCCAGCAAGTTGCGGGAGAAGCTGGATGTGTCGCGGCCCCGGCGGAGTCTGATGGACCAGATCGAGCGATACTATGAGGAGGCGGTGGAGACCAAGAACCAGATAATCAGGGCCAATTTGCGGCTGGTGGTATCGATTGCCAAGCGGCACGTCGGCCCGACGCAGAGTTTCTTCGAACTGGTCAGCGATGGCAATATGTCGCTGATGCGTGCCGTGGACAAGTTCGATTACTCGCGCGGCAACAAGTTCAGCACCTATGCCAGTTGGGCGATAATGAAGAACTTTGCCCGCACAATTCCCGACGAACAACGCTACCGCGAGCGATTCCGCACCAGTCTCAGCGAGACCTTCAGCGCCACCAAAGACGAGCGCAGCGACGAGTTCGGGCTCGAACTGGCCCAGCTTCAGCGGCAGGCGCATATCGAAAAAATTCTTGGCGTGCTCGACGAGCGTGAACAGCGGATCATCATTCGCCGATTCGGGCTGGGGCGCGGTCAGGAACCGCTCACCCTGAAAGAGGTAGGCGCTGAAGAGGGGGTAACCAAGGAGCGGATTCGGCAGATTGAGGCCCGGGCTTTAGGAAAACTGCGCAAAGCAGTCGAACAAGAGAAGCTCGAATTGCCCGGGTGAGCTGGCGCTGTCGGAATCTAATACGACAGCGCTAAGTTACAAGAAAACCACAATATCTTGGGGTGAAAGCCCCAACAGCATCACAACTGGTAGTTGCGAAACGGCAACTTAGCGCTGTCGTACTAACTGCTTTGGTCGTTTTGATGGCGAGCCGAGGTGCAGTGACACTATTGGCTAAACTTCTGGCCACGTTGTTTGTAGTCGACTACAAATAAGGTTGAACTTCCAGCGTATAGTCGCAAATTCTTACTCTACAACATCTTGTGGCTTTCGGCCCTGGCACCGGCGCAAATCTGCAAGTTCTTGCTAACTAAGGACTTACGCAAGCCTTGCCGCGTGCTGTTAGTAAGATGCAATTGTAGATAGCCGTGTGCCGATTTCTGCTACTATTGGGTGGTGATGTCGTTGTGTAAGAAACAAACGCTGTAGCAAGGCAGAATTATCTGAGGTTTTTTGCACTGCCGCTTGGCCGCGAAAAATCGCGCAGATTTTTTTGCTGGTGCCTGGCTTGCGTGGTCTAGAAAGTTAGGTATACTAAGTGGTTCGCACAACAGGCCGGAGCTGCTAGCGTAGCTCAACCGGCAGAGCAGCTGATTTGTAATCAGCAGGTTGTGGGTTCGAGTCCCTCCGCTAGCTCCGCAGGGCGAACCCCCGTTGCCGCAACGTTTAGCGACTTTTTGCAAGCTGGTCCGGGTGGCGGCCTTTTTGGTCGAGCGGATGGCCGTACTTTGCTGGCTGGGGAAGCGTTGGTATATTGGCGAATGCGGACGTTTGCATTACAATGCGTCGCTGCTGGTCAGGCAAGTTTAAACCCGGCTGCAAACCAAGGGGGGTTTCCCGAGTGGTCAAAGGGGTCAGACTGTAAATCTGATGGCTATGCCTTCACAGGTTCGAATCCTGTACCCCCCAGTGTCCGACAAATGGAGTGTTGGATGCGGGTGTAGCTCAACGGTAGAGCAGTAGCCTTCCAAGCTACCTACGAGGGTTCGACTCCCTTCACCCGCTCCTTCGGCGCGGAAGGGGTAGAGCGAGGGCAGTTGCAGGCTGCTGTAGCTCAGCCGGTAGAGCGCGTCCTTGGTAAGGACGAGGTCATGGGTTCAATCCCCATCAGCAGCTTTGGGAACAGTCGCGTGATTGTTTAGCACGTGTTATATTGGTCAATCGTCGAATAGTTGAACCATTTAGTTAAACCATCCCTGTTGTATAGCATAGGGAGCAAGAATGGCCAAGGAAGTATTCAAACGCACTAAGCCGCACGTGAACGTGGGCACCATCGGGCACATCGACCACGGCAAGACTACCCTGACCGGCGCCATACTGGCCGTTCAGTCGCGCAAAGGGTTTGCCAAGTTCAAGTCGTACGCCGAAATTGCCAAAGGTGGCACCGTACGCGACGCCACGAAGACGCTTACCATTCATGTGGCACACGTGGAATACGAAACCGAGAAACGCCACTACGCTCATATCGACTGCCCCGGCCACGCCGACTTCATCAAGAACATGATCACCGGCGCGGCTCAGATGGACGGGGCCATCCTGGTGGTCTCGGCAGCCGACGGCCCGATGCCGCAGACCAAGGAACACGTCTTGCTGGCCCGGCAGGTGAACGTCCCGGCCATCGTTGTGTTCCTCAACAAGATCGACCTGGTCGACGATCCGGAGCTGCTGGAGCTGGTGGAACTGGAACTGCGCGACATGCTGAACAAGTACGGGTTCCCCGGCGACGAGGTGCCCATTGTCCGCGGCGATGCACTTTCGGCATACCAGCATCCAGAGGACCCCGAGAAAGCCAAGTGCATCGAAGAATTGATGGACGCTATCGACAGATACATCCCGGAGCCTGTACGCGAAATCGACAAACCGTTCCTCATGGCCATCGAAGATGTGTTTTCGATCGAAGGTCGGGGGACGGTGGCTACCGGACGTATCGAGCGCGGCACGGTGAAAGTGGGAGACGAAGTGGAAATCATCGGCTTTACGCCCGAACCGCGCAAGACCGTCGTCACCGGTGTGGAAATGTTCAACAAGACCCTCGAGGTCGGTCAGGCGGGCGACAACGTGGGTTGCCTGCTGCGCGGCATCAAGCGCGAAGAAGTGGAACGCGGCCAGGTTCTGGCTGCACCTGGAACCATCACGCCCCATACCAATTTCGAGGGCGAAGTGTATGTGCTTTCCAAAGAGGAAGGCGGGCGGCATACGCCGTTTTTCAGCGGATACAGGCCTCAATTCTATTTCCGCACCACTGACGTTACCGGCACCGCAACGCTGCTCGGTGGGGCGGAAATGTGCATGCCTGGCGACAACGTCCGCCTGGGCGTGGAGCTGATCGCGCCGATCGCCATGGATGCCAATGTGCGTTTTGCCATTCGCGAAGGCGGCCGTACCGTCGGCTCAGGAGTAGTAACCAAGATTATCAAGTGACCAAACCGTTCCAGGAGTTGGCCGGCACAGGCCGCCTCCCAGGGGTGTAGCTCAATTGGTAGAGCACTGGTCTCCAAAACCAGCGGTTGGGAGTTCGAGTCCCCCCGCCCCTGCTCCAGCAGGTAGCATTACAGCAGGGTTACGTCGGTCAGAGATGTTTCCGCGGCGGCATGTCAGACCGGCTGTAGGTCAGGGCCGGTTGTAGGTGGGCATACAGCCCCATCCCGATATGGGTAATCGTCATCGCGGCGGCTGGGGATGAACGCAGCGCCCCGTTGACACCCGCTTTTGATCTTCGCCAATGGTAGCGGCCAAGTGTCATAAGGTTTTTTGATGGTGTTCAGCGTCGCCAATTAGTGGGAATGCCAATAAGTCGCGCGGGTTGGTTCTGCCCAGCGACGCGAGGAAACCGACCTGTCCGCCTGATCCATCGCAGGAGACCATCGATAACCCGATTGGCGGTGAACAATTTCCTGCCGAGGCGCTGTTACGGCGGGCGGCAATAGGATGTTGCAGTGGGCGAGTTCCTTCAAGAATTAGTGCATTTTGGAGTTTACAAGGGCAGTCAGGGTAGAATTACCCGGCAACTGACCTTCGCCGCTATCGCCCTTACGATAGCGTTGGGTTTGTGGCGGCTGCACGTCAACCTGAAGTTCAGCCCATGGCTGACGGCGCACCTGCCAATGGCTCATTACTGGATACCGGGAATACTGTTGGCAGTGGGTCTTTGGGCCGCTTTCCGGCTGGTGAATATGCCCAGTTTTGCGGATTTTCTTATCGCCGTGGAAGCGGAAATGGCTAAGGTCTCTTGGCCGTCGCGCAGCGAGCTATTTCGCTACTCGATGGTAGTAATAGTGGTTATTTTCTTCATGGCGTTCTTGCTGTACGGATTCGATTACTTGTGGCAGTTGTTTTTCCGTTATGTGTTGAGGTTGTTTTAAGTGCTCGCCGCGGAAGAACATAATCGTCCGGCTGTGTGGGCGTCCTGATTGTCATGGATCAATCTGACCAACTCCAAAACGTTTTGCCAGGCCAGGCATCGCAGCCACAGGGGGGGCCCCATCCCCAGCACTTGGCCGAGGCTGCCAAGGCGGCGGACCACGCTGCCGACGAGCCGACGGCGGAGTCGGTCGTGGCGCCGGCTGAAATTGCGTCGGCAGAACCGCTCGACACCGCGGCAAAACACAAACAGCAAGACGGCGTGGAAGCTGCAATCGAACCGAAACTTGAACCGTTGCCGCTTGCAGCGTCAACCGTACCGCCGGAAGCAACCTTCTGTCAGCCAGCAGTGTCTCCGGCCGAGTCTTCGACCCAACAAACCGAAGCACCGGCGAGCGACCTTGTTGAGCCGGAGCGGAGATGGGCAGAGCCGGTACAATCGGACCTGGCAGCAGCCCATGTCGCAGCGGCACACGAAGCACCCGCAGACGTAGCACCGGCCCGCGAAGCACCGGGAAACATAGCGGCGTCAGATGAAGCAGTAGCAGACGTGATAGCAGCGGATGTGACAGCAGCAGACTCAGCAGCAGTAGGAGCGACAGCCCCAGCAAAATCAAACGTCCAAGTCGAGCAAATGCCAGCGGCACAGCCGGCGGTGGTTGAAGCGGTGACGGTGGCGGGACCGGGGGCGGCGGTCGAATCTCCCACTGCGGCACCGGCAGCGGGAGCAGCCATAGAATCTGCCACAATGGAGCGTTCAGCGGAGTCCCATCTCGTCGCGGAAGAGCCTGCGGTCGCAACCCAGCAGCCGTCGCAACCGCCCACCGAAGCGCCGGCCGAAGAAAAATCCAAGAACATGCAGTGGTATGTGCTGAAGGTGCAGAGCAACCGTGAGGAAACCATCCGCGAAGCGTTGCTTAAACGAGTGAAAATCGCCGGTCTGGAAAAGTATTTCGGCGAGATCATTATCCCGACCGAGAAGGTCACCGAGGTCAAGGGCGGCAAGAAGCGGGTAGTTACGCGCAAGCTGTATCCCGGCTACCTGGTTGCCCAGATGGAGATAAACGACGACACTTGGTACTTGGTGCGTGATACTTCAGGGATTGGGGATTTTACGGGTGCGGCCGGCCGCCCGTCGCCGATGCCCGAACACGAAGTCGCCCGCATCCTGGCCAAGCACGAAGAAAAAAGTCAAAAACAGCCCAAGCTGAAGATCGCCTTCAAGCCTGGAGATCAGGTGAAGATTCACGAGGGCACCTTTGAGAACTTCGAGGGCCAGGTGGAAAGTATCGACGAGACAAACGGCCGGGTGACGGTGATGATCAACATCTTTGGCCGCTCCACGCCGGTCGAGTTGGAGTACTGGCAAATCGGGGCGGTGTAGCGCTGGCGGGCGGCAGGAGGCATCCGGGGCGGTCTGCTCCAGCAAGAGTAATGGGTCAAACTATCGTTCCCGGCGCGGCTATTCGGCAGCCCTCGCCGAGAACACTGTTGGGCCAGTGAGGCAATTATGGCTAAGCAGTTGGTGGCAGAAGTGAAGTTTCAAGTGCCGGGCGGGCAGGCTACCCCTGCGCCGCCGGTGGGAACTTCGCTGGGCCGATATGGGATAAACCTCGGACAGTTCGTCAGCCAGTTTAACGAACGCACCAAAGATGCCGGCGGGATGCCCATCCCTGTAATCGTGCGGGTGTATAACGACCGCAGCTTCGAGTTCACCACCAAGAGTCCGCCCGCCGCGGCTTTGTTGAAAGAAGCCGCCGGGCTTGCCAAAGGTTCCGGGACGCCGAACAAGGAAAAGGTGGGCAAGGTTACGATGGCGCAGGTCGATGAGATCTGCCGCCGCAAAATGGCCGACCTCAACGCTCGCGACCTGGAACATGCCCGCCGGATTATCGCGGGAACCGCCAGAAGCATGGGAATAGAAATAGTCGACCAGTAACGGTGGTTCCCCGCAGGCTCGTCCGTATGTTGCAGCCGTACCAGGCATCGGACAGCGGTTCGGGCGGAGGCCCGGTTGTCTGGTTTCCGCAGCATACGACGGAAGTTCCGGCCGAGCCAACAGCGTCGCAGGCGCACTATGCCGCCGCTAAACGCGGCAAGCGGCCGGTGCGCCGCCGGATAATGAAAGCCGAACAACGAAAGTCGTCTGACATGCCAAAGACTAGCAAACGCATGCGGGCACTGCTGGAAAAGGTCCCCGGCAAGAAACCTTTGCCGCTGGAAGAGGCAGTGGCCCTGCTGAAGTCGTTCGATAACGTAAAGTTCGATCAGTCGGTGGAGGTAGCGATCCGCCTGGGCATCGACCCCAAACAGGCCGATCAGGCGGTCCGCGGTTCGATCGTATTGCCCCACGGACTCGGGAAAACGCTGCGGGTGGTGGTCTTCGCTAAAGGCGACAAGGTCGACGAGGCCCGCGAAGCCGGCGCCGACGAAGTAGGCGGCGCCGACTTGGCCGAGAAGATCAAAGGCGGCTGGACCGATTTCGACGTGTGCATCGCGGCCCCAGACATGATGGGTGTGGTCGGGCCGCTGGGAAAGGTTCTCGGGCCGCGCGGGCTGATGCCCTCGCCGCGAGCCGGCACGGTCACTCCCGATGTGGGCCGAGTTGTCCGAGAGTACAAAGCCGGAAAGGTCGAGTTCCGCAATGATGCCGGCGGCAATGTCCACGCCGTTGTGGGTAAACTGTCCTTCGACGCGCCAAAACTGGTCGAGAACATTCGTGCCTTCATCAGTCATGTGGCCAGCCTGAAACCGGCGGCGGTCAAAGGACAATACATCAAAAGCGTGGCAATCAGCGCGACCATGAGTCCCAGTATTCGGGTGCAATACCAATGAGTTGCGGCAACGCGGTACGCCAAGTCGATCAGGCGAACCGTCCGGACGGCAAGCCGGCGGCAATCCAAACGCCTGCGCCTGTGGCGGCCGACCGCTGGCCGCTGCGCCATCCCCACGACGTCGGCAGCATAAGACACACCGGCGGAGCACCGACGGACAGCCAGAGCCGCCTGCGGGACTGTCGGGCAGTAGGGTGTTAGCATGAGCAAGTACGTCAAGAACCTGATAACCGAACACCTGCGCCAACGTCTGGACGGCGTGCGCGATGCACTGTTGGTTGACGTGATTGGCCTGAAAGCCAACACCGCCCATCGCCTGCGCACAGAACTACGCGCAAAGAACATCAATCTGATGGTGGTCAAGAACAGTCTGGCGCGACGAGCGGTGGCTGGGACACCGCTGGCGGGGCTTTTCGATGGCGTGGACGGATCGGCGGCAATCTGCTGGGGCGGCGAAGACGTCGTCACGCTGGCCAAGGAAGTAGTGCGCTGCGCCAAGGACGAACAGTACGCGCCTTTCAAACTGCGCAGAGGGGTCATGGATGGCCAGCCGCTCGATGCAAGCCAGGTAGAAGACGTAAGCAAATGGCCTACCCGTGCCGAAATGATCAGCATTTTGGTGGGCCAGTTGCTCAGCCCGGCATATCAGCTCTGCGGACAACTAAACGCCCAAGGCGCTGCGCTGGTCAGCCAGATAGAACAAGCAGCGGAGAAAAAGCAAGCGGCCCAGCAGGCCGAATCCGCTCCCCAGCCGGATGCACAAAACGCTCCGGCTCAGCCAACATGAGGTCAGGAGTGCGGACTTCCACTCGGCAAAAAGCAGGCTTCCAGCCGCCGGTACCCTGCAAGAGCCGCTAAGATAAGCTTTTTTCGATGCCTTGCCGGTTGTGGCGTTTTGGGCAGTTTCCGGTCCAGTAGGAAGCAGTCTGAGGGAAATCAGACAATTTGTTGGTATTTGCAACAGCTGGCGACAGAGAACACTGGGAAAACGTTGTATCAACCGGCCACTAGGTTTCGCAAAGATCAATAATACGCTTCCCCAAGATCAACAGTACGTTTAGCAAAGATCAATAGGTAGTTGCTCGGCGACGCCGAAGCGAGCGTTGCCGGGCAGAGTGCAACACAAGTCGATACAAGAAAGGATCGAGCCACGATGTCCACAGCAGAAGCCACCCGCCAGTTCTCGGCAACCGCCAAGGATTGGGGTGAAAAGATCATGAATTTGACCCTCAGGGAAGCCAAGGAGATAAGCGATTACCTGGAACAGGTATACGGTATTAAGCCTGCCGCTGGCGGGGCGGTGATGATGGCTGCCCCCGCTGGCGCGCCGGGGGCTCCGGCCGCCGCTGCCGCCCCCGAAAAAGACACCTTCGACGTGATCATCGAGGGATACGGCGACAAGAAGATCGGGGTGATCAAGGTGGTACGGGCGGCGACTAACCTGGGGTTGAAAGAAGCCAAGGACCTGGTCGAAGCTCTGCCGGCGAAGGTCAAGGAGGGCGTTTCCAAGGCGGAAGCCGAGAAACTCAAGAAGGAATTGGAGGAAGCCGGGGCAACCGTGGTTATCAAGTGACCCGATTAGCCCCGCCGCTGGTGTGCTTCCACGGTCCGATGTCCGGCCGTCGGCGCCGATAGCCGCTGCCGGGCGCGGAGAAGATGTGCTGAACCGCGAGGCTCTTGCCCACGCAATGATTTTCGTAGCTGGTCTCCGTCGTTCCTGCGGAGCTGTACTGGTGCTGCGCGCCGGCGGCGCGCTAGCTTTACGCGCCGCAGTGGCTTCCCCCGGGCACGCTCGATGTTCTTTGCCGCTGTGCCAGGCTGGCCCCTGTTGTTGCAGCTTCTTTCATGGCCGTTTGTTCTGTGCCTAGGAGGTTGACTCTCTATGGCTACCGTTGCTCAAAGGCGTTTGTTGCCCGCTGATGTCCGCCATTTCGGCAGCCGCCGACCACATTTGCCCATCCCCGACCTGACCCAAATCCAGACCCGAAGCTATGAACGGTTCTTGCAGCACGATGTGCCCCCGCACAAACGCAAGGACCAAGGTATCGAAGGGGTGTTGCGCGAAATCTTCCCCATCGAAAGCTACGACAAATCGCTCCGTCTGGAATACATCAAGTACGAGTTGGGCAAACCTCGCTACGAGCCGGACGAATGCCGCCAGCTCCGGCTGACCTACGGCAGGCCGCTGAAAGTATGGCTCCGCCTGACTAAAGCCCAGCCGGTCGAAGAAGAGGTGTATCTGGGCGATATTCCTATCATGCTCGGCGGAGGCGAGTTCATCATCAACGGCGCAGAACGCGTGGTGGTCAGCCAGTTGCACCGCAGCCCAGGCGTCGACTTCGTGCTGGAAACCGAAGCCGGCGGCGACCGCCGCTATCACAGTTGCCGCATCATTCCGGAGCGCGGAAGCTGGATCGAAATCAATGTCTCCCGCAAAGAAAGCCTGGTGGTCCGCATCGACCAGAGCGGCAAGTTCTCGGTGATGACCTTGCTGCGGGCGATGGACCCGAAATACAGCGACAACGCCGCTCTGTTGCGCACCTTCTACGATACCCAGGTGGAGACCATCCACGGATCGCGCAGCGCTTCGAAGATCGAAGGCAAGCTGGCCGTCGCCGACGTCATCTATCCGCCCGACAGCCCGCACGCCGGCGAAGTAATCGTCGAATGCGGCCAGAAAATCACCAAAAATGCGGCAGAGCTGATCTGCACCTCGGGACTGAAAGAAATCGAGGTGATGCCCGAGCCGAAGAACAAGCTGATCCTCACTTCCTTGCAGGAGGACCCCTCCGGCAGCCACGAGGAAGCCCTGTTGCGCATCTACCAGCGCCTGCGCCCCGGCAACCCGCCCCAACTGGAAAAAGCAAAAACCCTCTTCCACGAGAAGTTCTACGACACCAACCGATACCGTTTGGGCCGGGTGGGACGCTTTCGCATCAACCGAAAGCTGGGCTTGAATATCAGCGAAAACGAAATGACCCTGCGGCCCGAAGACCTGATTGCCTCGATCAAGTATCTGGTGCGCCTGCACAGCAACGACCCGGACGCGGAAGTAGACGACATCGACCACCTGGGCAACCGCCGGCTGCGAACGATCGAGGAACTGGCGTGCGACGAGTTGCGCAAAGGCTTCTTGAAGCTTCGCCGCACGGTGCAGGAACGGATGAGCCTCAAAGACGTGGAGGACATGACTCCCCGCACCCTGGTTAACCCCAAGAGCATTTCCGCCGCCATCGAGTACTTCTTCGGCCGCGGCGAGCTTTCCCAGGTTGTCGACCAGACGAACCCGCTGTCGATGCTCACCCACGAGAGGCGGCTTTCGGCGCTGGGGCCAGGCGGACTGAACCGCAAACGGGCGGGCTTCGAAGTGCGCGACGTGCACATCTCGCACTACGGCCGCATTTGCCCCATCGAGACCCCTGAAGGCACTAACATCGGACTGATCTCCAGCCTGGCCATCTACGCCGGCGTAGATGAGTACGGCTTCCTGGTCACACCGTATCAGAAGGTCCGCAACGGGAAACTGCTGGATGAGATCGAGTGGCTGCGGGCCGATCAAGAGCACGAGGCCTATCTGGCCCCGGCAGACGCGAAGATCGAAAATGGCCGCCTGGTAGGCGATACCATCACCGCCCGCTATCACGGCGATTTCGCCATCGTTCCTGTGGAAAAAATCCAGTACATCGACGTAGCCCCCTCGCAATTGGTAGGCGTTTCGGCCGGCCTGATCCCGTTCCTGGAACACGACGACGCCAACCGCGCCCTGATGGGCTCGAACATGCAACGCCAGGCGGTACCTCTGCTGGTGACCGAGCCTCCCCTGGTGGCCACCGGCCTGGAAAAAGAAGTGGCCAAGCACAGCAGCATGGTGGTGCGCGCCCAGCGAAAGGGCGTGGTGACCAAGGTCGATGCCAACCATATCGAGATCGGCAACGACGTTTACCACCTGCGCAAGTTCGTCGGCCTTAATGAGCGCACCTGCCAGAACCAGAAACCGATAGTCAAAGTTGGCGACAAGGTGGAAAAAGGACAGGTGATCGCCGATGGGGCCGCCACCCACAACGGAGAACTGTCGCTGGGACGCAATGTGCTGGTGGCCTTCATGGCCTGGGACGGCTTCAACTTCGAGGACGCCATCATCATCAGCGAGGAACTGGTAGAAAACGACACCTATACCTCGATCCACATCGAGGAGTTCGATATCGAGGTGCGCGAGACGAAGCTGGGACGCGAAGAGTTCACCCGCGATATTCCCAATGTGTCCGAAAAAATGCTCCGTAATTTGGACGAGAACGGGATAGTCCGTGTGGGAACTTACGTACGTCCCGGCGATATTCTGGTGGGAAAGGTTTCTCCGAAGTCGAAAACCGAATTGACGCCCGAGGAAAAGCTGCTTCATGCCATTTTCGGGCGGGCAGGCGAGGATGTGAAGAACGATTCCCTGGAGGTTCCCTCTGGCATAGAGGGAATCGTCATCCACACGCAGAAGTTTTCCCGGCGGATGAGCCTGTCCGAAGAGGAACGCAAGGAGTTCGAACGGCAACTTAAGGAAGCCGAAGCGGAAGGAAACGCCCGCATCGCCGCCGCCTTCGGCGAGATGATCTCCCGTATCGAAGATGTGCTAAAGCGGAAGATCACCGACGAGGACGGAACGCCATTGATCGAGGGAAAGGAACACCGGTTCATCGCCGAGCAGGCGCAGCGGTTCAACATCGATGCCCTGGACATCCGCAGCGCAGCGCGCAAGGCGGAAGTGGAAAAAATCTACAAGGAAATGTGGCCCGCAGTGGAAGCAGCCATCGACGCTCGCGACCGGCGGCTGAACTCCATGAAGCGCGGCGACGAGCTGCGCAGCGGCGTGCTGCAAATGGTGAAGGTATGGGTGGCCACGAAGCGGGTGATATCGGTGGGCGACAAAATGGCCGGTCGCCACGGCAACAAAGGCGTCATCGCCAAGATTCTTCCCAAGGAAGATATGCCCTTCCTGGCCGACGGCACACCGGTGCAAATCCTGCTGAACCCGCTGGGCGTGCCCAGCCGTATGAACGTGGGCCAGATTCTAGAGACGCACCTGGGCTGGGCGGCGGCCAAATTGGGTTTCCAGGCTATCACTCCAATCTTCGACGGCGCCGATGAGAACGCCATTCGCCAGTGCCTGAAGGAGGCCGGCCTGCCCGAAACCGGTAAAGTGCAACTGTACGACGGCCGCACCGGCGAACCATTCGAGCAGTTGGCTACCGTCGGTTACATATACATGATGAAGCTGCACCATCTGGTGGACGACAAGGTACATGCCCGATCCACTGGCCCGTACTCGCTAATTACTCAGCAACCGCTGGGCGGCAAGGCGCGTTTCGGCGGCCAGCGGTTCGGGGAGATGGAAGTGTGGGCGCTGGAGGCTTACGGCGCCGCCTACACCCTCCAGGAACTGCTCACCGTCAAAAGCGACGATGTAGAAGGACGCACCAAGATCTACGAGGCCATGGTCAAGGGCGAGAATACCCTCGAGGCCGGCACTCCAGCCAGCTTCGACGTGCTGACCAACGAGATTCGGGGATTGGCCCTGAATATGCAACTGGAAAAGGCGCGAATCTGAACCCTCACGGCTCGGCGGAACAGGTGGGTGGAATGAACCACTGCGGGCATGAGGTGCGTTTGTCGATGCAACGCCCGGCCGCGTACGGCTATAGGGCAAGTTGCCTATGGCGAGCGGTCGTGCGCTTGCACCGACGGATACGTGGACATCGAACACTCCTTCGAGCATAAGGAGGACTGGCAGTGAGTATCGGCGAGAGCACCTACGATCGGATCAATGACTATTCGGCGGTCAAGATCAGCCTGGCCCGACCGCACGACATTCGTAGCTGGTCTTTCGGGGAAGTAAAGAAACCCGAAACGATCAACTACCGCACCTACCGGCCGGAAAAGGACGGCTTGTTCTGCGAACGGATTTTCGGGCCGGAAAAGGACTGGGAGTGCTCCTGCGGCAAATACCGGGGAATGAAATATAAGGGAATGATCTGCGACCGCTGCGGCGTGAAAATCACCCACAGCCGGGTGCGTCGCAAGCGCATGGGGCATATCGAACTGGCGGCCCCGGTGGTGCATATCTGGTTCTTCAAGGCTCTGCCCAGCCGGCTCGGAGCCTTGCTGAACATGAAAACCACCGCTTTGGAGAAGATCATCTATTACCAGGACTATGTGGTCATCGACCCGAAGGACACTCCCCTGAAATATCAGCAACTTCTTACCGAGGAAGAGTACCGCGCCGCCAAGGCGCAGTACGGGGAAGGGTCTTTCGAGGCCGACATGGGCGCCGAGGCCATCCGCAAACTGCTGATCAATCTGGACCTGGTTAAGCTTTCCCAGGAACTGCGCGCCGAATTGTTGGAGACCACCGCCAAGCAGAGGCGCAAAGAGCTGATCGCGCGGCTGAAAATCGTCGAGGCCATCCGCGACAGCGACAACCGCCCGGAATGGATGGTGCTGGACGTGATCCCCGTCATCCCGCCCGATTTGCGCCCCCTGGTGCTGTTGGATTCCGGCAACTTCGCCACCAGCGATCTGAACGACCTGTATCGGCGGATCATCAACCGCAACAACCGCCTGAAAAAGCTGGTGGACCTGAACGCCCCGGAAGTGATCATCCGCAACGAGAAGCGGATGTTGCAACAGGCAGTAGACGCCTTGTTCGACAACAGCCGCTGCAAGCGCCCCGTGCTGGGCAGCAGCAACCGGCCCCTGAAATCGCTTACCGATATGATCAAAGGCAAGCAGGGACGATTCCGGGAAAACCTGCTGGGCAAGCGCGTGGATTACTCGGCCCGCAGCGTTATCGTCGTCGGCCCGACCCTGCGCCTCCACCAGTGCGGATTGCCCAAAAAGATCGCCCTGGAACTCTACCAGCCGTTCATCATTCGTCGGCTGAAAGAGCTGGGCCATGCCGACACCATCAAAAGCGCCAAGAAGATGCTGGAGCGCAAGGACGAGGAAGTATGGGACATTCTGGAAGAGGTGATCCAGAATCACCCAGTACTGCTCAACCGTGCGCCGACATTGCACCGGATGGGCATCCAGGCCTTCGAGCCGGTGCTGGTCGAGGGAAACGCCATCAAGCTGCACCCCCTGGTGTGCAAAGGATTCAACGCCGACTTCGACGGCGACCAGATGGCGGTGCACCTGCCCCTGTCGATCGAAGCCCAGGTCGAGGCCCATACGCTGCTGATGTCCACCAACAACATCTTCAGCCCGGCCAACGGGTCGCCGATCATCAGCCCTTCGCAGGATGTGGTGATGGGCTGCTACTATGTGACCATGTCGTTGCCGGAGTGCAAAGGCGACGGGATGGTGTTCTCCTCGTTCGACGAAGTGGTGCTGGCCTATTCGCACGGCGTGGTTGCCACGCACAGCGCGATCAAAGTCCGCTTGCCCGCCAACCGCAAGGTCAAGAATGATCCGGAAGCCAAACCCGGCAAACTCATCAACACCACCGTGGGCCGCGTGTTGTTCAATATGATGCTTCCTGAAGGAATGCCCTACTACAACACACCGCTGAAGTCGGGGGATCTGGCCACGGTGATCTCGGATTGCTACGAGCTGTTGGGGCGGGCGAAGACCATCGACTTGCTGGATGCCATGCAGCGCTTTGGGTTCCGGCAAGCGACGCTCAGCGGCCTGAGCTTCGGTACCGACGACCTGATCACCCCGCCCAGCAAGCAGCGCATCATCCAGGCTGCGGAAAAGAAGGTTCTGCAAACCCACCGCAACTACCAGCGCGGCATCATCACCGACGGCGAACGCTATAACCAGGTGCTCGACGCCTGGACGCACGCCCGCGAACAAATCACCACCGAGATGATGCGCGAGCTGGAGAACGACCACCGTTACCCCGGGTATGTGAACCCCATCTATCTGATGGCGCACTCCGGCGCCCGCGGCGGTGTAGAGCAGATTCGCCAACTGGCTGGGATGCGCGGGCTAATGGCCAAGCCATCCGGTCAGATCATCGAGACGCCCATCAAGGCCAACTTCCGCGAGGGACTGAGCGTGCTGGAGTACTTCAGTTCCACACACGGCGCGCGGAAGGGACTGGCCGACACGGCGCTGAAGACCGCCGACTCGGGATATCTGACCCGCAAGCTGGCCGATGTGGCCCAGAATGTGGTGGTGACCATGTACGATTGTGGCACCACCCAGGGTGTGACCAAAGGGGTGATTTACCGCGGCGAAAAGGTGGAGGTGAGCCTGGCGGATTCGATTCGCGGTCGGGTGAGCCGGGCCAATATCGTACATCCCATCACCGATGAAGTCATCGTACGCGAGAACGAGTTGATTACCCCCGCCATCGCCCGCAAGATCGAGCAGCTCGGCCTGGAGAAAATCCAGGTTCGCAGCCCGATGACTTGCGACGCCCCACTAGGGGTTTGCGCGCTGTGCTACGGAATGGACCTTTCCACCGGCGCGCTGGTGGAGGAAGGAATGGCCGTGGGAATCATCGCCGCCCAGAGCATCGGCGAGCCGGGAACCCAGCTTACCATGCGCACGTTCCACATCGGCGGCACCGCCGCCCGCGCGCTGGAGGAAAGCGATATCAAAGCCAAGAAGGCAGGCAAGGTTCATTTCGTGCGCATGAACGTGGTGCAGAACGAGGCTGGCGAGAAGGTCGCCCTGTCGCGAAATGGGGAAATCACCATTCTCGACCCGAAGGAGCGCGAACTGGAAAGATACGAAGTTCCTGCCGGCGCCACTCTGCTGGTGAACGAGTATCAGGAAGTTCAGCCGGGCACCGTGCTGTGCAGGTGGGACCCTCATGCCATCCCTATCCTGGCCGAAGTGAGCGGCAAGGTTCGCTACGAGGATGTGATCGAGGGAGAGACCGTCCGCGTGGAGAAGGATGCGGCCGGGCACAGCCGCATTTTCGTCATCGAGCACAAGGGAGATCTGCACCCGCAAATAGTCATCGAGGATGAAAGCGGGAAGATCCTCGACTTCTATTACCTGCCCGAAAAAGCCTTCATCGAAGTCCCCGAAGGCAAGTTCGTCTCTGCCGGCGCGTTGCTGGCCAAGACGCCCCGCGAGGTGACCGGCACGCAAGACATCACAGGCGGTTTGCCGCGGGTGACCGAATTGTTCGAAGCCCGCAAGCCAAAGGACCCGGCCGTCATCGCCGAGATCGACGGGGTAGTGGAGGTGCTGGGCGAAAAGCGACGCGGCAGACGCACGATCATCGTCCGCAGCGAAAGCGGGATCGAACGCGAGCACCTGGTGTCGCACGGCAAGCACTTGCGGGTCCATGCGGGCACATTCGTGCGGGCCGGCGAAGCACTGAACGAAGGGCCGCTGGTGCCCCACGACATCCTCCGCATTTCCGGCGAGGAAGCGGTGCAGCAGTATCTGATCCGCGAGATCCAGAACGTCTACCGTAGCCAGCGGGTGGAAATCAACGACAAGCATATCGAGATCATCGTGGCCCAGATGCTTCGCAAGGTGCAGGTGGAGGACGTGGGCGACACCAATCTGCTGCCGGGAATCGTCATCGACAAGTTCGAGTTCCGCCGCATCAACGAGGAACTGAGCAAGTGCGTGAAGATCACCCATAAGGGCGACAGCGATTTCGAGGTGGGCGCCATCGTTCCAGTGGAAACCCTGGAGCAGATCAACGCCCAGATCGAAAGCCTCGGCGGCGAGCCTGCCCGAGGCGTCAAACCTAAACCCGCTACGGCAACCACGCAACTTCTGGGAATCACAAAAGCCGCCGTGCAGAGCGAAAGCTTCATCTCGGCGGCCAGCTTCCAGGAAACCACCAAGGTGCTGACCGAAGCGGCGCTGGCCGGCAAAGTCGACCGCCTGGTAGGGCTGAAGGAAAACGTGATTCTTGGCCACCTGATTCCCGCCGGCACTGGCTTCCGCAAGTATCAGCAGGCCGAGGTGCGCATCCGGCCCGAAGCCCTCGAATCGCTGGTGGCCCAGAAAGAGGATGTGTTGGCCAAGCACTATCCGTTGCTGGGGGCTGGGGTAGATACAGCCGGCAGCGGTGGAACTTCGTCGGCCGCAACCGCCGATCAACCGACAGGGGGGCTTGATAGCTTGTTGGGTAGCGGTGGAAGTCCGGGCGGGGCTTCCTAACGGCAGCCCAAAACCGCAACCAAATGGAGCGGGGCCCTGTGGCAGCGTCCGCCTCGTGGCACCGCTGGGTTGCCCAGCAGCGCAAATTGACAAGGTCGAGGCGGCCACGACGGAGCGCGGCGTCCCAGATCACTTGAAAACATGCGCGCCAAACGCGCACAAGTTTGGGCTTTAGTAACTAGACCGAACCGGAGACTGGCCCGGGCAGGTTCGGGAGCGTTCGCCATTTGCCCAGCAGAGTGGGTTGCCGCGCCGGCCAGCCGGGGCCACCCTTGACTGCCGCGCGATTTACGGCAATATTGAATTTTTGACCATCGCCGGTGACGCACCTGCAAGCTGGTTAGGCCAGCGTTAACGCGGCCCAGCAACGGTCGAAAAGCTTTCCGGTTGCCGATATTTATTCGGCCGTGCGGCAAACGTCAGGTGCAAATGGCCGGCCGACGGGCCAGTTCGTGCATTACCCGGTGGAGTAAGGAACGTTTCGAGAACACCAATGCCGACCTTCAACCAATTAGTTCGCAAGCCGCGACGTGTACAGCGGCGGGCAAGCAAGTCGCCCGTCCTGGGGGGGTGTCCGCAGAAGCGTGGCGTGTGTCTCCAGGTGAAGACCATGACGCCGAAAAAACCCAATTCGGCGTTGCGCAAGATAACGCGCGTCCGGCTTTCCAACGGCAAGGAAGTTACCGTATACATTCCCGGGGAAGGGCACAGCTTGCAGGAGCACTCGATCGTGTTGGTTCGCGGCGGACGCATTCGCGATTTGCCCGGCGTGCGGTACCAGGTTATCCGCGGCGCGCTGGATTGCCTGGGCGTGGAAGGGCGCAAGCAGTCGCGGAGCCGTTACGGGGCGAAGAAGTCAAGCTGAGTGTGGCAGGCGGCCGATGAGCGCGGGAAACTTTTTCAGGCTTACATGGTGAATGTATGGGACGGAAGACTGCCAGCGAAGCGATGCTTGCTCCGGACCCGAAGTACGGGTCGTTGCTGGCGAGCAAGTTCATCAACAGCATGATGTGGAACGGCAAGAAAAGCGTTGCCCAGCGGATATTCTACGAAGCGCTGGAGCTGGTCAAGAAGAGACTGCCGGACAAAGACCCCCTGGAGGTCTTTACCCAGGCGGTGGAGAACGTCAAACCGAACATCGAGGTGCGCTCACGGCGGGTGGGCGGTGCTTCGTATCAGGTGCCGATGCAAGTGAGCAAGAAGCGGCAACAGTCGCTGGCGATCCGTTGGATAATAATGGCGGTGCGGGAGAAGAAGGGGCGGCCGGCCTCGGAAAAACTGGCCGCCGAGCTGATCGCCGCGTATAACCGCGAAGGGGCGGCGTGGACGCGGCGGGAAAATGTGCACCGCATGGCCGAGGCCAACAAGGCCTTCGCCCATTTCGCCTGGTAAATGGTTTTCGTCGATCGCGCCGCGCCGGGCTTCGTACAGTCGGGCGCGGCGTTGTTATGCGCAGCCTGTGGTGGCCAAGATATGTCGCGCCAGTTGAGCCAATTGCGGAACATCGGAGTGGTCGCCCACATCGACGCCGGAAAGACCACTCTCACCGAGCGGATGCTTTACTACAGCGGGTTTACGCACCGGGTGGGCGAGGTGGACAAGGGCACCACGGTGACCGACTACCTGGAGGAAGAACAGGAGCGCGGCATTACAATCGTGGCCGCCTGCGTGACTTTCCCCTGGCGCGACGTGCAGATCAATTTGATCGATACGCCCGGCCACGTCGATTTCACCGCCGAGGTGGAGCGCAGTCTCCGCGTGCTGGACGGCGCGGTGGTGGTCTTCAGTGCCCGCGAGGGCGTGGAAGCCCAGAGCGAAACCGTGTGGCGGCAGGCCGACAAATACCGTGTGCCGCGGCTGGCGTTCATAAACAAGATGGATCGGGAAGGGGCCGATTTCTATCGCACGCTGGAGGAAATTCGCGATCGTCTGCAATGCACGCCGGTGCCGGTAAATCTGCCGGTCGGTTGCGGCCCGCCGCATCTAAAAGATGCTTTCCGCGGGGTGATCGACCTGGTGACGATGCGGATGCTGGAGTTTCGTCCGCCGGGCGAAGGGACCGAGGTGGTGTGCAGCGAGATACCCGAGCCGCTGCGGGAGGAGGCGGAATTGTGGCGCTCGCAACTGCTCGATCAGCTTTCGCTGCATAGCGACGAGTTGACCGAGCAACTGCTAGCCGGCCAGTCGCCGTCGGAGGATTTGATTCGCCGCGCGATCCGCCAGGCCACGTTGCAATATGCCATCGTGCCGGTGCTGTGCGGTTCGGCGCTGGATGGCATCGGCGTGCAGCCGGTGCTGGACGCGGTGGCCGACTATCTGCCCAGCCCAGCCGACATCCCGCCGGTCGAAGGAATCGATCCGAAGAAGAAGACCAAAATCAGTCGCCGCCCCGATCCGCGCGAACCATTCTGCGGCCTGGTGTTCAAGATTCAGGCCGACCGGCACGGCGACCTGCATTTTGTGCGGGTGTATTCGGGAGAGTTGAAGCAGAACAGCCGAGTTTACAATCCGGGCAAGGACAAGAAGGAAAACGTGCCGCAGCTTTGGCGCATTCAGGCCGACCGCCGCGAGCAGATCGAGCGCGTTTCGGCTGGCGATATAGTGGGTATCATCGGTTTGCGGCACTCGGTAACTGGTGATACGCTGTGCACCGCCCAGGAGCCGATACTGCTGGAATCGATCAGTTTTCCCGAAACGGTCATCTCCATGGCCATCGAACCGGAATCGGCGCTGGAGCGCAAGAAGCTGGCCGAGGTTCTGGAGATGCTCAAGCGGCAGGACCCCACCTTCAAGGCTCGGGAGAACGAGGAGACCGGGCAGACGCTCATCAGCGGCATGGGCGAACTGCACCTGGAAATCATCAAGAATATGCTGTTGCGCGATTATCGTTTGAATGTGCGGGTTCACAAGCCTCGCGTCACATATCGCGAGACCATTCAGCATGCCGTAGAAGTCACCGGCGAATGCCGCCGCCATCTGGCTGGCCAGAACCTGTTTGCCCGGCTGACGATTCGCATGGAGCCGATGCCCGATGTGCCCAAGCCGATGGTGCTGGTAGGCCCGGAAGTCAATTTGCCCGAAAACTTCCTGGCCGCCGCGCTGGAAGTGCTGCGCGAACATAGTGAGGGGGGCGGGTCGCTGGGCTTTCCCTTGATGCATGTGAAGACCACCGTGCTGGGCGGCGAAACCCACGAGACCGAGTCTAACGAGCTGGCCTTCAAGTTTGCCGCCGCCGATGCTTTCGACCGCGGGCTGCGCCAGGCGGGAATCGTGCTGCTGGAACCTATCATGCGCCTGGAGGTCACCGTGCCCGAAGAAAACCTGGGCGAAATTGTAGGCGACTTGCAGCAGCGGCGCGCGGTGATTGTGCGCACCCATCACCGCGGGCGCAACACGGTCATCGAAGCACATGCGCCGCTGGCAAATTTGTTCGGATACTCTAACGCCATGCGCGGGTTGACGCAGGGGCGGGCCACCTGCACAATGGAACCGCACTCCTACGGCCCGGCCCCGCCCGAAGTGCTGGAAAGCTTCCTGTAGCCGTCTAGTACGACAGCGCTAAGTTACGATAAAACCACAATATCTTGGGGTCAACGCGTTAACAGCAGCACAACGAGTACTTGCGAAGTGGTGACTTGGCGGTGTCGTACTAGCTGCCCGACGAAATTGCCGGTGCCGCTTTTGGCCGGGACTGCCTGCCGGTAAACCGCCGCTAGGCCGGCACCGAGCTTGCTCCACCTGGCTGCCCACCAAAGCACTTGAAACTTCTGTCGGGGAGGCATCGACATGAAGCGCAACGGGTTGCTTTCGGTTGCGGTCTGCACTGTTCTGTTGGCTACGGTTGGCTGGGGGACGCAACGCGCTTACAGGCTGCCAGAGGTGGACATCAGACAAAGGGTGATTTGGGGCGCAAAGTGCGAAGAGCCTCAAGGCGGCGGCCTCAGTTTCGGCGGCCAGGACCAGCAGGCCGACGACGGAGTGGCTCACACGCACATAAAGCAAGACGGCCGCTGGATTCCGATAGTCGAGGAACTTCGCAGGAATAATCCTCTCCAGACGGCCCACAATGCGGTGACCAAGATTGCCGCCAGCCACAAAGCGATTACTGCCCGACTGCGGGCTTTGTGGTTCAAAGGTTGCGTCGAACAGGAGGAAGAAGCCGTATTGCCGCCATCCGCAGCACCCTCGCCGAAAGCCCCGCAGACTCTATCCAAAAAAGGGGCGAATGACGCGGACCGATTTCAGGCAGAGTTCGCTGAGCTGCAAAGGGAAATCGAGCGCCTTGAAACCGACCTGTCATCGGCTGCCAGCCGGCTGGAGGAATTGGGCAAAGGCGAAAGCTACTTTGCCACACAAGCTCAAAAGGCCCGGCAAGTGTTGCTGGGCGATTCTCTGATCGGCGCGCTCAAGCAGGCCAAGGCAGCCGCCCAGCGACGGGCCGTAGGGGCGAAGATGGTTGCTGCCATGCAGCGGGCAGGGCAAATGGTCGAGCAGGCGGCCGATTTGCTGGATGCCGAACCGGCTCCCCGTGCCCTCAGCCCTATCGTTTACGACCCAAAGACTGGACTGTACGTGATCTTTGGCGGCGATCATTGCGACTACTTGACCAACGACACCTGGGTTTTCGACCCAAAAAAGCGGAGGTGGATGCAGAGACATCCCCAACGGACGCCGCAGCCGCGTGCCAATCACTCGCTGAGGGCCAACGGCGATGGCACCATCACGCTTGTCGGCGGATATACGTATACCTCCAGCACCGATTACTGCGGCGGCCAGTACCGAGACATCGACGACGGCCCGTGGACTTATGATGTTGTCGGCAACACCTGGACCGGCATGGGCGAACCGGCGGTGGCGAACTTGCGCGTGTACCGCCGCGCTCCGTTCGTGCCCGAGTTCTTCCTGGAAGGACCTGCGCCAGATGCTGCTGCGCAAGAGGATCGGCTGCGCAAGTTGCCGTTGAACACATGGGTTATCATGGATCCGCCCCGACTGCCCAGACTCAACCGCGACTGGGGTACCGCCGTTTACGATCCGCATCACGATGTAATACTGCGATTCAGCGGCGGGCATTCCGCGCACGGGGGCACCGACGTACTGCACTATCACTGTGCTACCAATCGGTGGGAACTTTGTTTTCCGGTCGAGTTCCCTTTGGGACAACTGTATTCGAATACCTCTTATCCGGAGGGGTTCAACTTCAATCTCCGTCCCTGGGTCACCGGACACACATACCAAAGTTACGCTTACGACCTTCAGTCGCGGCGGATGTTGTTCGTCGGCCAGCGCTATCATACGTACCTGTACGATCCTGTAATCGGCGATTGGGTAGGACGCGCCGCCAAACCGGCGCCCATGACCTACGATAGCTGCTTTTACACCCTGACGCTGTGCGGCACGCCGCGCGGTACCTACTGCTGGACGAAGGACGGGCTGCTTTTCCGCTATGTGGCCGATACGCAACAGTGGGAGCAACTGCAATTGCACGGCAAACTGCCCGGCGCGGTGGTCGATAACTCCACGCTCGTTTACGACTCGCGGCGCGACCGGCTGCTAGTGGCGGTAAAGGGCTACGGCGAGAAGCACCGCTACGATGGCAGCCTGCACGCAGTGGACTTGAAGACTCTGGAGGTCCAGCGACTTGCGCCCGAAGGCAGCGCTGCGGCCAGTGCAATTCCGTACCTGTGCCAGATTCGCTACGACTCGGCCAACGACGTGCTGCTGGTCGGCGCTACACTGCCGCCCGGCGACGACGGTCTGCGGCGCACTCCGGCTTACGACTGTGCCGCTAACCGCTGGGTGTCGCTGCGAATTAGCGGGAAAGACCCGAACGGTCCCCAGGGCCGCAATGTTTCGCTGGGGCTGATGTACGACGAGAATCGCCGGTTGTTCTGGGCCGTAGATACCGACAGCCACGTGTATGCCCTGCGGTTGGACCCGAAGTCTGCCGACATGCGGCCGCTTAAGTAACAGGAGGGGAAAGCTGGCCGGCCAGGCAAGCGGCTTGCCGATGCTTTTTGGAGGTCGTAGCAGCCGCGCATGGGCCGGGCGCTAGCACAGCGTCCCTATGACAGCCTGTAAGGGCCTTCGGCGGTGGAGGTCAAAGCGAAGCGTCGGGCGGGGGTGTCGAATCGGTCGAACTGGACTGCGCATCTTGCACATAGATGGTTACGTCCACCCGCAACCCTATCACTAACGGTTCTTCCTGCTCGTCGAGTTGGATCCATACCTCGCGGGTCTTGGTGTCGTATCGTTCAGCCGGATCGTCGGTGAACAGTTGCTTGCGGCTCATCCTGGGGCTGAGGCGGACGACGCGGCCCGAAAGCTGCTTGCCCGGCAGGCCGTCGGCTCGTACCGTGGCTCTCACGCCGGCTGTCACCCGGGGAGCATCAAGTTCCTCGACGAACGTGCGGACAAACAGCTGGCTGGTGTCGGCCATGATGACCGCCGGCTCTGGCGCGGTCGGGCCTGTAAGCTCGCCGCAGTCGGCGTCGCGGCGCAGAATCTGCCCACGCATCGGCGACCGCAACACGGTGCGTTCCAGTTGTACCTTGGCCAGTTCCAGTCTGGCCTCGGCGGCGCGCAGCTTGGCCTGGGCGATGGCCACTTCGTCTTCGCGGGGAGGGGAGTTGAGCAGGTCCATCCGGGCCTTGAATGCCTCTACCTCGGCGCGAAGGGCATCTACAAGCGTCCGCTGATTGTCGGCCTCTTGCTGAGCCACCGCCCGCGACTGGTGCAACTCGCTGATCCGCCGCCACGACAACTGCGCCCGTTCGAACTCGGCCAGCTTGGCCTGGTAGAGTGCGGCGGCCTCCAGCCGCTGTTTTGGGTGTGCCCCGTTGATCAGCCGAGACAGCTCTGCGCGGGCAGTTTCTACTTCGGCAGCGGCCAGTGCCACTTCGTGGCGATACTGCTGGTCCTCCAGCCGCAACAAAGCCTCGCCCGATTGCACTTGTTGCCCTTCTTCCACCAGCACTTCGGCTACTCTGCCGGCGATCTGCGGCCGGAGTTCGATCTCCGGAGTAACCCCTTCGATGCGTCCCGGCGCGTGAATCACATCGCGCACCGCCGCGGGCGTTTCGCGGTTGACGGGCGGGCGCGAGCGGGCGTCGATAGTCACTGCCAGCAGAGCAATCAGTACCACGCTCAGTGCCATCACCAGGTATTTCAGCATGGTGTCACACTCCTGCCGGAAGCACCGCCGGCTGCCCAGCGCCGGCCTGTGCTAAGGTTGCCGGCTGCCAATATTGGTTTCGGCCCGAAGCCGGATCGGCTTGTGCAGGGACTTCGCAGCGGGAGATCAGGCCGTTTTCCAAATGCAGAATTCGGTCGGCGAAGGGGAAGATGCGCGGGTCGTGGGTCACCACCAAGGCCGTGCGTTGTTGTTGGACGACCAGCCGGCGGAGCAGTTCCATCACCTGCTGGCCGTTTGCCCCGTCCAGCGAAGCCGTAGGCTCGTCGGCGAGGATGATTTCTGGATCGCCGACTAATGCCCGGGCGATCGCCACCCGCTGGCACTGCCCGGCGCTGAGGTTTTGCACACTGGTGCGTGCGTGCCCGGCCAGCCCGACGATTTCCAGCACGTTTTCGGCTTTCCGCCGGGCGACTGCCGCAGTGGTGCCGCGCAGTACCAGCGGCACGCAAACGTTTTCCAGCACCGTTAGGCCTTTTATCAGGTGGAAGCGTTGGAATACGAAGCCGAGTTTTTCCAGCCGCAGCCGGCTGCGCTGGAAAGCGGACAGGCTTGACACGTCGCGGCCTAGGATATCCACTCGGCCATCGTCGGCCGAAAGAATGCATCCCAGTATCGACAGCAAAGTGGTCTTTCCGCTTCCGGAAGGGCCTGCCAAAAATACGCACTCGCCTTGCCGGACTTCCAGATCTATCCCGGCGAGCACCGGGGTAATGCTCGCTCCGTTGCGATACGACTTCCGCACACCCTCGGCTCGAATGACCGGGACGGGTTGTCGAATCTCGCATTGGCTGGTGATGGTCGTCATCCTTGCAGTACCATGAGCGGGTCAACTTTGCGGATGCGCCAGTACGGCAACAACGAGGCCAGCAAACAGATGCCCAGCACCAGTGCGCAACTACCCAGCGAAAGCCAGGCGGGAATGATAATCGGCGCATAAGGCGTGCTGAACAGCCGCTGGATCGTGCCTGCCAGCAGCAAGCCGATTATCGCTCCGGCCAGGGCCATGCTGATGGCTTGCGCGAAAACGATTGTGTACACTTGCCGCTCGCTTGCCCCGATGGCTTTGAGCGTGCCGAACTCGCCCAGGCGGTCCAGAACCGAGGCATACAAGGTCTGGGCGACCATGATCAGGCCCACCAGCAAACCCAGCAAAGTGGCAGCCCCGAAGGAAATCCCCAGGCCAGTACGCTTCATCCAGTAGTCGATGGTGATGCGGCTGTAGTCCTGACGGGAGTAGGCGGCCAGTTCGGGCACGCGGCGGCGGATTTCGGCGCATACGCTTTCGGCGGTGTAACCAGGCTCCAGCTCCACCAGGAAATAGGAGCAGGCATCGGCGGGCCGGCGCAGATAGGCGGCAGCGCGCTGGCGGGTGGTAAATATATAGGGCATGATCAGAAAGCCCATTATTCCTTCGCTCTTTGCCACCACCCGTGCCCGACGACCCCCCAATTCCAGCAACGAACCGATCTGGGGATACTCCAGCTTCCGGCTTTCGCACACGTCGACGATGATTCCGTCGGTTTGCAGGATGGATTCCGGCTGGCCTTCAACTAGGTTCCAGGCGTTGCCCATCAAACTACTTGGCTCGACGCCCACGACTACCACCCATTCGAATGCGCCGCTGGGCAGTGTCATATCGGTCACTCCGATCAGATACGGCTCGGCGCGGCGGACGCCGGGCACTGCGCGCACGCGATGGATCCAGCGTTCGGGAATGTCACGGGGAAGGTCGGCGTTGTGGATGTTGCGGTGGCCTACCCAGATGTCGGCCTCCCCGCAGTCGACAAGCATCCCTGCTTTGCGGATCAGGCCGACAAACAACCCCCCCTGCACGTTGACCAGCACGATGGAGAATACTACCCCCACCAGCGCCGTCAGCAGCTTGCCGCGGTCGGCAACCAGGGTTTTGATGGCCAGCGCCCACATCGGTGCATTACAACTATACTTTACCCAGCCACCCGGCTGCCCTACGAGGCAAGTCGCCTGGGAGCGGTTGCCGGCGGCGCATCGTACTCGGTACGGCCTTGGCCGGCAAAATCGGTAATTCCCGCCCGCCGGCAAAAGTAAATGTGATCGGCAAGCTGTATGGCGCCACCGGCCAGTAGTCGCTCGGGTACCGGGCGGCCGAAGTACTGTTGCCGTAACCCTGGGTCGCCCTGTTGGTGCAGCCGGGCCACTTCTATCCGGCAGCAAACAGCAGGCTTGCCTTTGACGGCATGGTGGCTTCGCGGCTCGCCGATCGGGCAGGCCAGAAAGCGCCGGCTGTAGAACTGCTGGTGGCGGGGATGGACCGCGATCAACAGGTCGTCGAACCGCTGGAAGATGGCGTAATGGATCATCAGCCTGGTCAGTCCGAAGAACACCGCCATGGCAGCAGTGTCGCACATTGGCTTGATCGCCAGGCAGGTGATTTCGGCCAGTCGTCGCTGCGAAGCCCTTAGCCGCGATATTTCTTCCGCAAAGGTCTGCTCGAGCTGAAACCCATGCGGATTGTCGCCCACCAGCGTCAAAGTGCCCAGCAGCTCGCCCTGTTCGGTCAGCCCCACGAAAGTCCTACTGGTCGGGTGACCGAACGCCGGCCGGTACACGATTTTTCCATCGTTGGGGGCGATCAGTCCGCGACGCAAATAGCACTGGTACACAAGCTCATAAGCCGCAGACAAGTGCTTTCGGTCAGCGGCAATGAGGAAATCGAGTCTGGTTCGCGGACAAGGAAACCGCTTCACCCGTTTGTTGGGTTTTGACATGGTGGTGAAGTCGATAACAGTTAGACCAGCAGCGGAGCAGACCAGAGACATCCCAGGATACCCAATGTTGCAGGAGCCAAAAGAAGCGTAGAGGAGAGCGGAATCTTACAAGAGGCATCCGCCGAGCAAAAGCCCAATTCTGCCAACAAGTCCTTGTCTTTGTTTACTTTACAAACTCAGTTACTGACCTATGCTCTGCCGGTGTGCGCAAATGTACTGCCTCCGTAATGGACAAACCTGTGCGGCTATAGAGCACAAATCACAACTCGCACGTGACCAGGTGCCATTGGGCACTTCAGCTACCTGAGCGCAGATCGGCTGCCGAGTGCCGGCACTTACGGACACATGGCCTGCGGCATCGGTCAAGTCGCAAGTGCCCGGGCGAAGGCAACTTGCCCACAAGTGCCTATTTTTGCCGCAATGCTAGTGCGGCCGGTTTGCGTAGCGCTGGGCCACCAGCAGCGCTATTTCCTGGCGGAGTCGGTGGATGATTTCCTCGTAAGAAACCGGGCCGAGCAACTCAGTGCCCCGTTTGAGGTTCACGAAGCTGGGGCCGCACCATAATCCTATATCTGCCTGGTCGGTCTCCCCTGGGCCATTCACCCGGCAGCCCATTACGGCGATTTTTATCGGATAAGAAGCGAACTCGGCGGTGGCCTCTTGCACCCGGCGAGCAAGTTCGATGAACACCGTGTTTTCGACCCGCGAGCAGCCCGGACAACTAATGATGTTAAGCCCCTGCTGTCCGACTGCTGCCTGGTCCAGCACTCGGCCTGCGGCCACATCTTCCAGAATCTGCTGCGCGGCTTGGATCTCTTGATGTTTGTCTTCGGCCGGTACGGTCAACGAAACGCGGATGGTATCGCCTATCCCCTCCCGAAGCAGCGGCTCCAGCGCAATTCGCGTCTTGACAATGGCTTGTGGCGGTATGCCCGCTTCGGTAACTCCCAGGTGGATGGGCACATCGGGCCGCCGCTGGGCGAACATCCGGTTGACTTGAATCACCTTTTGCGGGTCGGAGTCTTTCAACGAGACGCAATACTGCGTCCACCCCAGGCTGTCGAGCAACTCGGCGTGCTCCAGGGCGCTGTCGAGCATGGGGTGGACTGTATCGTGCGGCAGGTACTTGTCGCGCTTGGCCGGATCAACCGAGCCGCAATTGATCCCTACCCGTATCGCACAGCCGTGCTGGCCGGCGACGTCAACCAGAAATCGCACCTTGTCCTGCCAGGGGCGACTACGCTCGTGGTGGTAAAGGTGACCCGGGTTGTAGCGAATCTTGTCCACCATCGGGGCAACGACCGATGCCAGCCGATAGTTCTCTTGAATATCGACGGAAAGGTTTGCCGCGGTCTGAGGGCGTATTTCGCGCAGCGCCTCGGCATCGGCGTTCGTGTCGACGGCTATTCGGACGATCGCTGCACCGGATGCGGCCAAATGGTTCACCTGTGCAACAGTGGCCTGTACGTCCGTTGTCTTGGTGGCACACATGCTCTGGATAGCGATAGGATGCCCCCCACCGATCCAGATCGAGCCGATCCGTACCGCTCGTGTTGGATTACGCCGGATTACAACTGTATCGGAAGAGTTTTTTTCAGAAGAGTTCATATCGCTTCCGGAACGGTCGGAATAAGTTCGTGTCGCCGATATCGCAGCCATCTCAGCAACGATGGTAGCTGCCAGGTACGTAATACGTTGTGATACGCACAGGCAGGAAGGCAGCGTTCCCGGTGCAAAAACATCTCATGCGCCCCGCGCGAATCATTTCACCCCGCGCCAAGCATATTCACACAATTCTATCAAGCCGGAAACTCCTGGAACGTGGGAGCGACGGGAGGGCCATTTTTCCGCCCTTGTACGGCCCACGGGCAGGAATGCACCGATGTCGGTGGAACGACCATCATTTCACCGCGCGCGAAGTATATCGGCAATGCTGTTGGTTAAATCTGGAGAAAAGCCGCAAGCTTTGCCGATAAAGAAGCCTGTACCGGCGGAAAGCCATACACCACACGTGCGGGTTGCGCAAGCGCAAAGGGTTAAGATCAACGCACTTTATTGTTTGCGCGTGGAACCTGGAAAACCTTGCTGCGAAAACGCTGCGCGGCTGCCCGCGCGGGGTAAATCCTTACCGCCGGCAATTTACGTGCGGCCAGTAAGGGATGTCGCCGGCCACTATTAGTGGTGGATCACATCGGTCGGACCCACGCGATTGGTAGCCTGGGTGGGTTCACGACTAGTGAAGCTACGCTTTGGTGGCGTCGCGGAAACTTTCCTGAAGTCGCTACAGGAACGCGGCTTGAGAGTGTTGCCAGCATGCGATGGCTAACTCTTCTCATCGCAAGCATTTGTGTATCTGGGTGCCACGTGATGCCCCAAATGGCACACCAGCCGACGCTGCACAATCCGTTTCCCCAGCTTTCCAAAGTTGCCGTGGCTCCCTTCTTTAACTTGAGCAACGAACCGACCCTCGATGGCCGCAGGGTGGCGATGGCGTATTACAACGAATTGCAGTCGATTCCGGGCTTTGAAGCCGTGCCCGTGGGAGTAGTGGAAGCGGCCATGCGGCAGTACGGCATTTCGCTGCGCGGTCCGGGCGACGCACGAAGGCTGGCACAATTGCTCAACGTCGATGCGATCGTAATCGGGGCGGTGACCGATTACAGTCCGTACTACCCACCGCGACTAGCCCTTCAGGTCGAATGGTACGCGGCCAATCCCTGTTTCCATCCCATTCCGCCCGGCTACGGCCTTCCGTGGGGTACTCCGGAAGAACAGGATATTCCCGGACCGTTGGTCTTCGAGGCCGAGATGGCATTGGCCCGTCAGCAATTGGATACACAAACGCCTGCATTCACGCCTGAGCGTGTGGTTCCGCAACAAGCAGCTGCGGCAGCGGAGGCAGCGGGCGATAAAGCCGCAGCAAGCTCGCGCGAACGTGAGCCGCTGAGCCAGCCGGAAGTCTCCGGGCCGCAACCGCCCAAACAGTGGTTGCAGCGTTCTGAGCCTGGCGAGGTCGAACCACTGGGCTACCGACGATTGGGTTACCAACAGCCAACGGCGAGCAATGAGCGGGGGGCTGCGGACGCGGACGCGTGGGATGATCCCCCCTTCGGCTTTCCGCCCGATTGGCCAGACCCCCGAGGTTTTGTTCCGCCGCCGCCTCGTGTTGCGCCAGCGAAGTGTCGGCCCAGTGGGCAGCCGGTGCTTCGCCACACGAGGACTTATAACGGTCATGACGGCGATTTCACAACTGCGCTGAGTAGCTATTACTCCTTTCGTAGCGACGCTCGCTTCGGCGGCTGGCAGGCATATCTCCAGCGAAGCGAAGACTTTATCCGCTTTTGTTGCCACATGCATTTGGCCGAGATGCTTAGCGCTCGCGGCGGTGCGGGAGAAAGCAGAATCGTGTGGCGGTGGCCAGCAATCCGATAACAAGAATGCATGCGCCCGATGTCGGGCAGGAATAGACGGAAACAAATTGCGCGAACGACACCTTCAGTTGGAGGATGGCGCCGTGGGTCAAGAGATAAACGTGCTGGCGTTGGTCAAAGGCAACGAGCGGTACGTGTTCTTGTACGACGACGCTAGCCGTTGCGAGGCGTTGCGGACGCTGGGGCGTTTCGCATCCAACCCGGAGCTGAGCTTCACCTGGTACGATGCCGCTGTGCTCAGCCAGAAGATCCGTCAGGAGAGCCAGCGCGACCGGCCGCGCCGTTTCGATCTGTCGGTGCCCAACGAAGGCGATATTTCCACATACGGCGATTTCGCCTGATCGCCTTGGGAGCAATTAAGCAAAGCCGCAGCAATTCGGCAGCTTCTTGCAGCTCATTGCAGCATCACAGCAGGTCAGTCCGGCCTCAGTTCCATTTGCCCCGTCGCAGCCAACTTTTAGTCCAATTTGCAAGGGCCGGCGGTTTTGCAGTTTGCACCAATGGGTGCTTTCATCGGACGCGCGTCGGTATGGCGTGGGCAACGGCTTGAAGGCAGCGGCAGAGACCGGCGATGGACAGTACACTGGGCAGTGCCATCGAGCGATTCCTGCAATACCTTCGCGTGGAGCGGAACGCATCGGATCACACTGTCAAAAGTTATCGGGAAGACCTGACCGCGCTGGCTGCGTATTTGACCGAGGCGGCCGGCGGCGAACCTCCCCAGCCCGGCGCGATCACCGCAGCCGACCTGCGCGGCTACGTGGCGGCGTTGCACAGTTCCGGTTATGCGCCCGCCACCATTGCGCGGCGTCTGGCCAGCATGCGTAGCTTCTTTCGATTTGGACAGCGGGAAGGCTGGGCCGAGACCAATCCGGCCAAACCGTTGCGCAATCCCCGCAAAGGCCGCTCGTTGCCGCACTTTCTGGCGGCCGAGCAGGTGGCCCAATTGCTTGAAACGCCCCCGGCCGACAGCCCGCAGGGGCTGCGCGATCGGGCCATCCTGGAAACCATGTACTCGGCCGGACTGCGAATAAGCGAATTGGTAGCGCTGGACGAGGGGGATGTGGACTTTGCCGCCGGAGTGCTTCGGGTACGCGGGAAGGGGCGTCGCGAACGGCTTGCTCCGGTAGGATCGTGCGCGCTGCGCGCCTTACAGCGGTGGCTTTCGGTGCGCAAGGTTCATCCCCGCGAACCAACCGGCCCGGCAGCGCCATTGTTCGTCAACCGCTTCGGTCGTCGCATGACCGCCAGAAGCGTCGCCCGTATGCTGGAAAAGTACCTAAAGCTAGCGGGCCTTGACCCGCGTACCACTCCCCATTCGCTGCGGCACAGTTTTGCCACTCACTTGCTGGACCGGGGCGCAGACATTCGCAGCGTGCAAGAGATGCTCGGGCACAAGAGTCTGGTCACCACGCAGATTTACACGCACGTAAGCACTACGGCGTTGCGTGCGGCATATCAAAAGGCCCATCCCCGCGCGCAGTAGATTGGTTGCTGCGCGACTACCCCGGTGAACCGCTCGCCCAGCGTAGCGCTAAACCAGTCCTTTGCGAACTGCCCACACGGCCGCCTGGGTGCGATCGGTTACCGCCAGTTTGCGCAGGATGTTCTGGACGTGTTCTTTGACGGTCTCGACGCTGATTTCCAGCGAGCGAGCGATTTCTCTGTTGCTCAGCCCCAGGGCGATGTGCTTGAGCACCTGGATTTCGCGTTGCGTCAGCGGCATGTCGTCGTCTTCGACCACCTGACGGACTTTCATTGCCGCTGCTATGCGCCGCAGCTCGGCGGCATGATAAGGCGATTCTCCCTTGGCGGCGGCGGTGATGGTGGCCACCAGGGTTTCCTGCGATGAACCTTTGAGCACATAGTCGCAGGCCCCCAGGGCGACGGCGCGGGCAATGTAGGTGGGGTTGTCGTAGGTGGAAAGCATCACCACTTTGGCGTTGGGGACTTTGGCACGAAGTTTCTCCAACGCCGAAAGCCCGTCGCCATCCGGCATACGGATGTCCAGCAAGATCACGTCTGGTTTCAGCTTCACCGCCTGTTTGACCGTTTCTTTGCCGGTGGCTGCTTCGCCGACGACCTCGATATCTGTGCCAGCCAGCAGAGTGGCAAGGCCGGTGCGAATGACCTCGTGGTCGTCACAAATCAACAATCTGATAGGCATCAACGCATCTCCAAAATGTGTGTGAGTGTTTCGCCCACAATACCAACTCGGACTCGTTGGACCGCCGATCGCGTCCCACCCCGTGCTTTACACGGGAATAACACTTGGTGGCAGGCCTGCTTGATTGCGCACAGCATATCGTAGTACACCTTGGGGCTGGATTAAATAGCCCAAAGTAACCAATTTATCCCCCCGATTAAGCGGGGAA
>Ga0209101_1000209_pt1 | contig 50437 bp, 29 predicted proteins | sample ConPoolayeCmetaG_FD_185481 | JGI IMG/M metagenome (GOLD analysis project Ga0209101, IMG submission 185481) | Hot spring microbial mat communities from California, USA to study Microbial Dark Matter (Phase II) - Cone Pool mat layer C metaG... ... | reverse complement strand
CTGGCCCGAGAACATGCCGCCGTGATGGTGCAAGGGACGGTGCTGGACTGGCATCCGGCGTTGGGACAAGCCGACCGTCCGCTGGTAGCGGACATGGTCTGCCCGCTGCATATCGAAAACCTTTCCTTGCCCGACAAAGACCCTTATCTGCACGGCTTGCGGGCGGTAAGCCAGTGCTTGCAGCGGGCCGATTTTTTCATTTGCGGCAACGAGCGGCAGCGTTTGTACTGGCTGGGTATGCTGACGGCGATCGGCCGGCTGGACAAACGGCAGGCGGCTGAGGACCCCGATTTTCGCCGCCTGGTGGATGTCGTCCACTTCGGCATTGCCGAGCAGCCACCGCAGAAAACTCGCCAAGTGCTCAAAGGCGTCCGCACCGGTATAGCAGCCGACGACTTCGTGCTAGTGTGGTTCGGGGGAATCTGGGAGTGGTTGGACCCGGCGCCGCTGATTCGGGCGGTACACGCTGCCCATCAGACGAACCCCCGCATCAAGCTGTTTTTCTCCATGTACCGCAGACCTAACGAGCAACCGCACGCTGCGGCGGTTAGGGCGCGCAGGCTTTGCGAGGAGCTAAGGGCAGCCGATCGTTCCATCTTCTTCAACGAACTGCCTATTCCATACGCCGAGCGGGGCGATTATTTGTTGGAGTGCGATCTGGGCGTGATCGTGCAACCGGCGAATCTGGAAACGGCCGTGTCGGCCCGCACCCGAGCGATGGATTACTTCTGGGCCGGCTTGCCCATGCTGATTAATCGCGGCGACGAAATCGCCGACCTGGTAGAGCGGCATGGCATGGGCATCGTGCTGAAAAGCGACGACCCGGAGCATATCCGGCAAGCACTGTTGGAGTATGTGGAAGACCGTCCGCGCCAACAACGCGCCGCGGCAGCCGTGGCCGCAATCGCCGCACAGTTCCGTTGGAGCCAGACGGTCAAGCCGCTGGTGGAGTTCTGCCACCGCGTGATTGGGCAGCGGCAGCTACGCAAAGCGGCGTAAGCACACGCCCGGGCTCCTTCCAGCCATCCGGTGTAGAATGCCGGGCGGTCGGAGTTTGCTGGCTGTTATGCCGCGGCTTTGAGTTTCTCGGACTCGTTCCAACTGACCAGCTCTATCAGGTGTTGCTTGGCGTACTGGTCGGTCAAGAGGTTGTATAGGTCCCAATCGATGGTTTGCCGATTAATATTGAGCGACTGCCAGTCGAAACGATGGACATCGATGTGCCGGGCGTGCACGAACCAATCCCACAACCTAGTGCCAGGGAATGGCATGCAAGGGTAGACGTCGATGATGTTGCACTTACAGCGATTGCGCTGGATGAACTGTCGCGTCAGTCGAAGGTCTTCCAGCGTTTCGCCGGGATAACCGGCGATCAGACTTATGGTCGGCTTATAACCGTTGGCGGCCAGGATGTCGATCGCTCGTTGATTGTCGGCCACCGTGGCCCGTTTGTTCATCAGGGCCAACATGCGGTCGCTGCCGCTTTCGGCACCGAAGCCCAGATGGCGGACGTTCATCAGCCGCAGCAGGTCCACGGTATGCTGGTCGATGAGGTTCGCCCGAACCAGACAACTGTACTCGATTCTGTCCAAACCCACACGCGCTACAGATTCGGCGATCGTTCGTAGCCGGCTTTTGTCGGCCACGAACAAGTCATCGAAAATAACGATCTCTTTGGCCCCGGCAGCGACGTGCATTTGCAGTTCTTCAAGAACTTTTCGCGGACTACGTGCTTTGTATCCGCCCCAAAACTGGCTGCTGCTACAGAAGTTGCAGTTATAGGGACAACCTCGGCTAGTAATAACTAGCGGCCGTTTGCGATCGGGGAATATGCTCCAATCGGGAAGCGGCAGTTCGTCGAGATGCGAACATGTTTCCAGCGGCCCGCGATGCGCAACCCCGTAGCGAAGCGTTTCCGGCAGTGCCGTGGCATGATGGCCCCCGACCAGAAACCGTTTGCCGGCCAGGGTAACTTCTCGGCCAAGCTTGTTGACCAGGTCCCAGGCTTCGCTGGTCGCCGTACACCACACTTCGTCGCAGCCGAGCAGCGTATCAAGCTCCTGCGAGTAAATAACTTCTACATCTGGCATGGTGCGCTTTATCCACGCGCTGATAGCCGCCAGCGTGTACGAGTTGGTGTAATCGGCTGCGCCGGGCAGGCCAGCGATAGTCAAACCGATCTTCATAACTCGGACTTCCTTAAATAGTCAGCTCCGTTTACACCCGCGCCAGCAGCGCCAGGTTGCGTATCCACCCGGTGCGGAGGAAGCCGTATCGCGCGATGTGCAACCGGCGCTGGAGGAAGCCGCTGCTGGGCAGGGCAACAAAGGCGGCCACTGCTTCGCGCTGCTGCTGGGAAAGCTGCGGGCCGTACCGTTGCAACAGGACATTGGCCTGTGCGGCGGTGCGGCGCATGTTCTCGGTTACCGGTCGGCGGTCGAAGAGTGTTGCTGCTTTGCGGGCCAGATGTGCGGCATCCCAGCGGACCGCCCCGATCTGATTACTGCCGTGTTGCCGGTAGAGCACCGTCGGCTCAGTCAGACATTCGATTCGCCCGAATGCCGCGGCCACCAGCGCCAGCCACCAGTCGTGCATAATGGCCTCTGGCGGAATAGGCGCCGCAAGCTGGACTAAGGCTCGGTTGACCATCATCGCGCAGCCGGTGGCCACGTTCTGGATCAACAGTCGGTTTAGCGAACTGCCGCTTATCGGGTCGATGTTTTGGTACTTCCAAAACGAATTGCCCAAAAGCCTCCCCGCCCGGTCCACCACGCACAGGTCGCTGTGTACCAGCAACGGACAGTTGCGTCCGTGCGCTGCTTCGGCCTGAAGCATCCTGCGCAGCAGAAAAGCAACCTTGCCGGGCAGCCATACGTCGTCCTGATCCGAAAACATTACGTAAGGTGCTTTGGCCGCAAGCAGCAATCGGCCAAAGCTGGCGCAGGCGCCCAGGTGCTCGCCGTCGGCAAGCAGTTCGATCTGGCCGGGATGCGACTGGGCGAATTGCCGTAACAGGGTACAAGTGCGGTCGGTCGAGCCGTCGTCGCGGACCAGCAGCCGCAGGCGCGCACCGTGCTGATCGAGTATCGAATGTATCTGATCCGGCAAGAACTGCTGGCCGTTGTAGGTGGACATCAGCACGTCCACGGCGGGCAGGTCTTGTTGCACGAGAGTCGCTCCATTCTCATGCAGCTTTGCGACGGTCCAAGCTGAGCACGCACAAGTAATAGATCAACCGGCGGGGAAGGTCTATCCGAGGCATGCCCCGACGACTTAACTCATAGACCGTCCGTAACCGCGAACGATTCTGTCCAAACAAATCGCAGTACTGCTCCAGAGTTTCCCGAACGCCCGGATTGCACATCTGCTGACGTTGGGCCAATCGCTTTCGCAGCTCCTGAGCTTGCGCCAAGGCCCGACGAAAACTGTCGAAGCCCTTTTGCCACCGCGTGCGCCACGAGTAGCGCAGGGGATTGAAGCCGCTCCAGAAGGAGGCAGGGCCGCTGTCGTTCTTGTCGTGTCGGCGATACTGCACCAGCGGTTCGGCGATTTCCACAATCTGGCCGATGGCGGCTGCACACAGCGCCAGCCACCAGTCGTGCATAGGGACGCACTGCGGGACGGGCAGTGCGAAATCCAGCAGTTGCCGATTCACCGCACAGGCACAGCCGAGCACGAACGAACGGGCCAGAAGGGTTTCAAAGGCGTTCTCGTCGCCGTGAACTAATCGCGAACATCGAAAAAACGACTCGGAGACCACCCGCAACCGCTGGTCGACCACCGTCAAGTCGCTGTAAACAAGCGCAGGGCGACACCCTTGATCCGAGTGCTCGGCGCGGCGAAGCTCAGCCAGTTGCAATTCGAGTTTTTGCGGGTGCCACAGGTCATCGTGATCGGCGGTGCACACGTATTGTGCCCCGCAGTCGTATGCCCGTTGCAACAGCCGACTGAAGCTGCCCAAGGGGCCCAACTGCCGGCGATCGCATTCCAGCAAGCAGATTCGGTGATCTTCGGCTGCCAAGCGGCGCACAAGCTCGGCCGTGCCATCGGTCGAGGCGTCGTCGCGGACCAGCAACCGCCAATTGGAATGCGTCTGCTGCTTGAGGCTGGCGATAAATGCCTCCAAGTAGTCGGTGCCGTTACGCACCGCCAACACGATAGTTGCGCCTTCCATGACGCTGCCGCCCAGGCTTCGAGAAGATGGTACTTTCCACGCTACTGCCGTTGCAGTGGTATTCTACATAACCCTGTGCAGCGCAACCAAGAGCAATTTTTTCCGAAGTGGCGGCCGATGGATGGTCTTGGTAGGCCGGAAGTCCGTGTGGTGCATCGGCCGCAAGCGATCCGACACGGCCCACAAGCGACCTGGCCTACAGCCGGCGTCAATTGCACTGCGCAGTCCGCTGCGCAACGACTAGCGGCTGCCCGCTAATTGCCGCGTTTGGATCCCAGCCAGACTGCCCATAGCTACTCACCTGCTGCTGGTTATTCAGCCCAGCACTTCCCAGCCGATGCCGATGCGGCGCAGGGCGTATCCCACCTCGCGGATGTAATCGCCGTAGATGGTGCCCCAGTGGAAGCCCCGCAGCTTCTGGGCCAGCGTCAGGCTGTCGCAGGAGAAGCGGACGTCGATCTGGGTGCGGCAGATGTCCATGAACGGGTTGTCGATGATTTCGGAGCGCAAACCTGCCCAGGTGCGGAAAGCGAAATCGGGAATGATGTGGGTCAGTTTCTGCTTGGGGCGCATTTCGACTTTGGGGGCTGCGCCGTAGTCCGACTCGAAGTGCGTCAGTATTCGCGCCGGTTCGAGGTTCTTGCCGTCCATTTTTCGTGGGGCGGTGCAATGCGAAAGCGTTATCACCCCGTCGTGCGGATAGCAGGGATTGTGCAAGAACGCTGGCTTGCCCGAAATCGAACTCAGCAACGCGCAAGACGGAATGACGATGAAGTCCGACTCGCAGTAAGCCAGGTATCCGGCATCGTTCAGCAGTGTAAGCGTCAGGCAGGCTGTAGTATCGGAGACGGGCATTATCGTGCCCATGCAGGCGTTGACCGTCAGCGCCTTGCACTGTTCCCTGTTCAATAGCGCCAGGAACACCCGCTCCAGGAGGAAGCAGTTGTCGACGAACTCGCGCTTGGTTTCCAGCGTGGTGCCGGGGATTTTCAGATACTGTTCGGCCTGTTTGCGGGCCGATTCTACCGCGGCCTGATCGGCGCGGGCTTCTTTTATCAGTTGGGAAAGTTGTTCGTAGGTGATGGTCTTCAGTTCCCACCCGAAAAGTCGCTGAACGTTTTCGGCCGCCTTTTGGGCCGATTGCGCCCAGGCGCCCGGACCGCCAATGGCCAGAATCTTCAGCCCCCGCACGTTTTTCAGTCCACACAGGGCGCGCAGGCGCCACAGGACTTCGTCCAAGCTGTCTACCACCACATCGTCTTCGGCCAGGCCTTTCATCGCCAGTTGATCGGTGTGCTGGCGGAGGTAGCGGGGGCTGACGATTTCGTACCACAGGTACACCGGGCCTGATTTGTGACGCACGAAATACACTACGTCTTTGCCGGCTTTCAAGGCAAGGTCGCAGATGCTCATCGGTCCGCCGGCGGCATATAGCAGCATTGCGTCGCACTGCTGGAGTTCTGCGGCAGGCACTTGCTCCGGGCTTTTCGCGCCGGTGACCGGCAGGAACTCCACCGGAAAATCGGCCTGTTGTTTCAGTTTCGCCAGTTCGTCCTGGATGCGGGCAAGTTCGGCCTGGGCATCGGCTTCCGTTTGAATACCGCCCCAGGAACGCCAACTGGTCTGCGGCCGCGGACTGGGCGTGGCGTAACTCAGCACGGGCTTGACTACCAGCGGTTTTCGCGCCGGCGCCTGCTGGGCGGCCGACTCGCCGGCGCGCAACAGCGACCACGACAATCCGCTCAGCGCCATTCCGCCGATTGCCGCACCCCCAAGCCCACCCAGGAAATGACGCCGGCTAAAACCACCTTGCGGGCCGGCTGTAGCGGGTTCCGCGGCATTGGATTCGCAGCACGGACAGCAACGCGGTTGAAAATGTCTTTCCTCTGCGCTCATTGCCGTTCTCCTGTGAGATTAGCGCCAGACGCACTTTCCGATAACAGTGACGCTGTTCCGAAACCCCACAGTCACTATAAGCAGTTCTTGCCGCAAAAGCAACAAATCGGTTGACAGCGCCAGTTCTGTAACCCACAATTTCACGATCGCACTGGCAACAAATATGCTGCCTAGCGCCGAACGGTCGCCTCATCGCCAGCGCGATCGGCGGGCGGCGCAAGGGAACCGGGCCTTCACGGTGCGCCCCAAGGACCAGAAGGTCCGGACTGTTGGCGCCGGGCAAAGGTGATTCCTGCCCGGCTGGGACGATGGCAGATGTTCAGAGGTGAATGCAATGACTGCCCCTTGGATCACTTATCGGCCGGAACTGAAGGTTCTCGACTGCACCATCCGGGACGGCGGATTGATAAACGACCATCAGTTCGACGATGATTTCGTTCGGGCGGTTTATCAGACTTGCGTGGCCGCCGGAATCGACTACTTCGAGATTGGCTATCGGGCCTCCAAGAAGCTGTTTTCGCGCGAGAGGTTTGGCGCTTGGAAGTTCTGCGACGAAGAAGACATTCGGCGTATCGTGGGCGACAACCCCACGCCGGTGAAGATCGCCGTGATGGTCGATGCCGGAAAGTCGGACTGGCGCACGGATATCCTGGCCAAGCGCGACAGCGTGGTGGATATGGTGCGGGTAGCCTTCTACGCGCATCAGGTCTCCGAAGCGGTGGAGATGATCCACGACGCCCACGAAAAAGGCTACGAAGTATCGGCTAACCTGATGGCCGTCTCCACGGTGAAAGAGCAGGAAGTGGAACAAGTGCTGGAGGTGATTGCCCAAACCCCGGTTAACGTGCTGGTGGTAGTCGACAGCTACGGGGCCATGTACTGCGAGCAGGTGGAAATTCTGGTCAAGAAGTACCTGGGCTACGCACTGCCCAAGGGCATGCAGGTCGGCATGCACGCCCATAATAACCAGCAGTTGGCCTTCGCCAACACGATCGAGGCGATCATCCACGGGGCCAATCGGGTGGATGCGTCGATGGGGGGCATTGGTCGCGGGGCGGGCAACTGCGCCATGGAATTGCTCATCGGTTTCCTGCGGAATCCGAAGTTCCGCGTCCGGCCTATCTACAAGTTCCTTCAAGAGTACATGCTGCCGTTGAGCCGAAAACTGGAATGGGGGCCGTACCCGCAGTACATCCTCACCGGCCAGTGGAACGAACATCCCCGCAGCGCCATTGCCGCCCGCGCCGGCGATAAACGCGACGACTACGTAGATTTTTACGACAAGCTGGTGGTCGATATTCTGTAGCAGCCTCTATTCTGTAGCAGCCTCTCGATTCTGTAGCGGCGCGTTGCAACTGACCCGGCCTATCTCAACCGCGGCGTCAGCGGCGCTGCCCGTGCGCCGACGCACGTCTTTCTCTAGTACTGGAACTAGCCTGAGCAGGGCGTCGATACGGGTGCTCGCCGTGCCTTGCTCATGGGGCGCGGCGCCTAAAGCTTTTTGTGCTTTTCGATACGCTTCAGGGCCGTGCAGTATAGACCTGGGCGTTGCTGTCCCTGTCCTGCGGTCTCTGCGAAAAACTGCGTCTGTTCAGGCGGTCGGCTGTTGCACGTGCGCAATTTTTGCTTCCTGCGCATCTTTTTCGCGCCGACGGCGCAGTCTACACTTAAGGTTGAGCGATAACCAAAGCGCTTTCCAGTCGGCAACCGGGCAGAGCACTTTGCACCTGGCCAGAGAACTTTGCAGCTGGGCAGAGCACTTTGCAACCGGGCACGCAGCACTTTGCAACCGCGCATAGCGCACATCAACCAGCCATGGGAACCCCCACGCCGCGATACTTGGTGCCGTTTCATCCCAAGCGGGTGCCACATTTCTTTACCGACGTGCTGATTATCGGCACAGGTTTGGCCGGTGTCAGAGCCGCGCTGGAAGTGGACGGCTCGTTGTCGGTGCTGATGATCACCAAGGACGGCTGGATGGAATCGGCCAGTGCTTTGGCCCAAGGCGGGATAGCGGCCGTTGTCGACCCGGAAGACAGCTTCCAGGAACACATCGCCGACACCTTGACCGCCGGCGGCTCACTGTGCGATCCGGCAGTGGTGGAATACGTGGTGCGCGAGGCCCCTCGGCGCATCGAGGAGCTGATCGCCTTGGGCGCCCAGTTCGACCGGTCAGGCCAACGGCTGGCGCTAGGCCGCGAAGGAGGACACAGCCGCGACCGCATTGTTCACGCCTTGGGGGACGCCACAGGGCAGGAAGTGATGCGGGCCGTGTGGCAACAGGTCCGCTCTCGGGCGAACATCGATGTGTGGCGCGAGACCTTCGCCATCGACCTGTTGACTCACGAAGGCCGCTGTTGCGGGGCGGTAGTCTGGAACAAGCAGCACGGCAAGACGCTGGTGTGGGCCAAACAAACGATTCTGTGCACCGGCGGGGCGGGCCAATTGTACCGCGAAACGACCAATCCGGCAGTGGCCACCGGCGACGGCATGGCGCTGGCCTATCGTGCCGGGGCGGAATTGCGTGATATGGAGTTCGTGCAGTTTCATCCTACGTTGCTGTACATCGCCGGCGGCAGCCGCAGTCTGATCAGCGAGGCTACGCGCGGTGAAGGCGCATGGCTGGTGGACCGCTACGGGCACAGGTTCATGACCGACTACGACCCGCGCGGAGAGCTGGCCCCGCGCGACGTTGTCAGTTTGGCCATTGTCAGCCAGATGGAACGCACCCGGCACCCCAACGTATACCTGGACATGACGCACTTGGACCCGCAGCGCGTCCGAGCGCGCTTTCCCAGCATCGCCGCCGTCTGCGCCGAGTTCGATCTGGACATCACCCGCGATCGCATCCCCGTTCGCCCAGGCGCCCACTACATGATGGGCGGAGTAACCGTGGATATGGAGGGGCGGACCGGCTTGGAGGGATTATGGGCGGCAGGCGAAGTAACTTCCAGCGGATTGCACGGCGCCAATCGGCTGGCTTCTAATAGCCTGTTGGAAGCTCTGGTTTACGGGGCACACGCCGGCGCAGGGGCTTCGCAGGAAGCGCTGCGAACCAGGGACAACTTCGCCGCACTGCCGGTGGCCAACCCGCCCCTGCAAGCCCCCAGCGAACCGCTCAACCTGAATGACATCCGCAATTCGCTCCAGGCACTGATGTGGCGCGACGTCGGAGTGCGTCGCGACGCTGAAGGACTGCACGACGCGCTGGAGAACATCGATCGCTGGTGCCGTTATGTGTTTCCCAGGCAGTTCTCCGACCCCAGCGGCTGGCAATTGCAGAACATGCTCTGCGTGGCCAGGCTGATGGTCCGGGCCGCCCTGGAGCGACAGGAAAGCCGCGGGGCGCACGTGCGCACCGACTTTCCCGAGACCGACGAAAGATGGAAACGGCACATCTGTTTTCGCCGCGAGCAAGAACTGGCTTGATGTTTCCTAACGAGGCCTACAGCAGCAACCCAACTTTGTTACCGGAGTGGCGCGCCGCGGTCGCTTCCGCAAGCACTGGGGCAAAAAGGCCACGGCGAAGTGTGGACCTAACAGCCGGGGCAGCAGGGAGGGGGCGTTTTCCTGGTAAGCACCCGGGCCAAAAGGCCACGGCGAAGTGTGGCCCTCCAGACCACCCCAATGCATGCGCGCAAAAGGCGCGCATGTTCCGCCATAAGGCACTACAGCAGCTTTGCATTAATAGCAACCGCCCGAAGCGCGCAACAACCGCTCTGCGTTCATATCGGTAGTCCGCTACTGGCCGGAACAATACTTCGGCGTAGGCGGAACAACTGTTCGCTGTTGGGGAGAACAGTAGTTTGCTGATTGCAATCCGCCCGTGCTTGTCCGCAAAGGCAAATTTTACACAGACGGGCCGAGGAGGCCGGCCGCACAGCCATTGCCCGTTACTTGTCGGATGGCTGGGCGCGATAGGTTATTTTGACATGGCCAAGCATGGTCTGGATTTCCACGCTGCCGGCCTCGGGATTGCAAGTCATCTCGTACACGTTGCTGTGATGATCGCGCGAGTTGCTGGAGTACAACTCTTCGCCGGTCCGCTTGTCCAGGCACTGCATCACCGTGTACACCCGGTACTGGTTGTTTTCCATCAGTTGCACCTGGTTGAGCAGGGCGAGGACGGGCACTTCGGGCGGTTGGTTGATTTTGACGGCTTGCCGCTGTACCGAGGCCGACCACATCACCTTGCCCGTGCGACGTTCCAACCCGTAGATCGACCCTGTTGCCGGAAACTGGCCCACATTCTGGATGCCAAAGAAAACGCGGCCGTCTCCGGCATCGGATCTTTTCGTCACCACGATATAGTGCGTGCTGTTGCGCTGCACGAACAGTCCTTCCAGTTCGGGCTGGGAGTCCAGTTGCGCGGCCACGACGATCTGGCCGTCGGCCAGCGAAACCACCGTAAAGCGGCCCTGGGCGTCCAGCGTCGCTGCTTCGCGGCCATCGATCAACCACACCTGGGCGTTAGGGTCGAAGTCTTGCTGCCACAGAGTCTTTTCTTCCCAGGGGTCGTACATCGTCAACCGGCCGGCCTTGAAGGCGGCCACGCAGCGGCCAATCGTCCACAAGCGCTCGCGCGCCGGCGGCACACGCCGGCGGCCGATTTCCTGGCCATCGATCGCGCGAAATACGACTGCTTCGGTGGCATCGGGCGCCGAGAGCAGCAGCAACTGCTCGTCGCCGAACAGCACGCCGTCGAGCAAGCCGTCCTCGCGGCGCCACAGGGTCTGGCCCGTCAGCGGATCAAGCGCCACCAGATCCGAACCCTGCAAAAAGCACACCACTTTGTGATTTGCGACCATTGGCGGTAGTTCTGCGGCTACCAGGGCCGGCGGCTGCCGCCGCATCCTCATGCCGACAATCATTCCCAGATTGGCCAATTGTTCCTGCGTCTTGCTGGTCGGTTGGGTCCACAACACCTGCGCGTCCGCGGTGCGCAACGCGTCGAGCGCCGCCACTCTGTTGCCCAGCCACACGATCGCCAGGCGGCCGACAGGGCACATCAGGTTGTAGGCGTCGGGCCAGTTGATAAAGTTCCACTGGTTGTCTTTCTCGCCCATGGCCAATTCCCACCGTCGCCTTCCGTGGGGATCGAACACCTTGATGCGGCGGTTCTGCATGTCCACGTCGGCCATCAGCGGCGGGCTGAACCGGTCGTCATCCCAGCGGACCGTCATAGCAAACAGTTGCGAACGCTGCTCGCGCTTGTTCGAGTATTCCACAACCGCCTGGCCTGCCGGCCACGCAAACGGCTTTGTCAGCCGCAAGCGCACCGGGTCGTCGGCCGGCAACTGCTCGAACAATTGGCGGCCGGTTTTGCCGTCCAGACACGGCACGTCGGCCAACTGCGTCCGCAGATGCTCGAAGCAAATGGCTGCGTCATCGTACAGCTTTGCCTCGCGCAGCAGCAAAGCCAGCCGGGCGATCGCCGCGCGCCGCTGCTCGGCTGTGCCGCTCCGGTACACCTCGCGCAGCAGCATCTCGGCCCGCAGCGGTTGCTTTTCGTTGCCTTCCAGTGCCGCGTTGGCCAGCTTTAGTCGCACCTGGTTGGCTGCCGGGTGCTCGCCGAAATACGTCAAGAAACGCTGCGGATCGGCTTTTGCGGCAAGTTCGCCGATCAGCCGATCGATCGCCGCACGCTGCTCGGCCGGGGCCTTTTGCAATACTTCGGCAATCTGCCCGGCCAGCCAGCGATCGCGCCGCACTACGCGCGATGGCTCGACCCGTTCCAGCACCTCGGGCTGTTGCTGGTCGTCGACCAGCTTGACCAACACCTGCAATGCCTCGTCGTAGCGGCCGGTGCGCTTCAGGCCGGCGGCCCAGGCGCGCAAATATCCATCGCCGAAATTGCCTCGCTCGATCGCCGGATCGATTTTCCTGGCCAGAGGGGCGAATTGCTCGAAGTCGGACTGGAGTCCGTCCATCAGCGCCTGCGCCAACAGGCGTTGCAATCGGGAGTCGGCCTTGCGCTGGAGCGCTTGCGTGAGCGTCTCGAGGGCTTTGGGGATTTCGCCCTGGCCGAGCAGCACTTCGCAGTATTCGGCCAGCAACTGCACATCGTCGGGATTTCCCTTGAGTTGCTGTTCCAGCCTGGCTCTGGCCGAGGCAAGCGTGTCGAAGCGCCAAAGCCCGGTCACCCCGTGCGAAAGGACGACATCATTCCAGGCCACCAGGTTTTCGGGGACGATACCGTCGGGAGACCGGGAGCGCGAAACCAGCCGTCCCTGCCGGATGTCGAACGTGGCCACCTCGCCGCTGGTCAGCGGCAGCAGGTAGTAATCTTTTGTCAGCAACCCGAAACCCGAAGGTAGGCTGCCCGCCGGCAGCGGCAGCCGATCGGTTTGCCAGACGGGCTGTCCGTCGGCCAGGTTCAACGCCCAAACTCCTCCGCGGCCGACTACTATCACGCGGTCGTCGACGACCCCGCCCAGGTAGATGCCGTCGCGTCGGGGGGCGGACCACAGCAGGCGTCCGTCGTACAGGTCCAGGCACATCAGCTCGTGGCTATCTTGGGGCGTGAGCAGCACGCGGCCTTGGGCGATTATGGGAGTGTCGTCGGCCCAACGATTCGCCTGATCGGGGGAAGCGGCCTCCAGCAGCCGGCGACGCTGGATCGCCCCGATCATCCAGGGATTGGCCGGCTCGTCTGCATCCGCCACCTGATACACCCACAGGATAGAGCGAGCGATCAGGTTGACGGCCATGTACTGGCCGTCGGCGGTCCTGCAAACCAGCACTCCGTCGGCGGCAGCGGGCATGGAGGCCCCGCGACGCTCGAAATTGGCCAGCATCCACGGGGGCAAACCCCAGAATACTTGCATTTGCCACTGCGAGGGGAGCGGTTCGCGCACCGCCAGTTGGATATTGTCCAGCAACTTTCCCGACTCGACCTCTAGTTCCAGCAACCGGGTTTCGTTGCTGATCTCGGCCACCACGTACAGCCGTCCGCCCAGTGGCAACGGGGGGCCGAGGAAATACGCGCCGGCCAGAGGCCGCATGTTTTGCCCTGGCGGTCCGCCCAATTCCCAACGCAATTTCCCGGTGCGTAAATCGTAAGCCGCCAGAAGGTTGTATTGTTTGAGGGCGTCGGTGTCCAATCTCCGCCGTCCGTCGGGACCGACGACCATCCGCGGATAATCACCGGAAAACCCCAACGGCAGGTCTTCTACGCCGAATACGTATCGGCCGTCGCTGCTGACGGTGCCAAAGCTAAAGTCATCCCAAAGTCGCCTGCGCAACGCCTGTCGGACTGCTTCGGTTTGCAGTTGCCCGGCTGCTTCGGCCGATTGCTCCAACTGTGCGCGCAAAGCGTCTTCCAATGGTGCAGACCACAGTTGCCGGCCTGTTGGCAGTTCCAGGGCCACCAGCTCAGTGGCCGTTCGGGCGAGTATCACGTTGTCGACCACCAGTGGATAAAGCCTCGGCAGCGCTACCCGAAACTGCTCGACGTGCTCCCTGCCCAGCCCATGCACCACCGACGCCAGCGCCGCACTGCCGCAAGTCTCTGCCAGGCGTTTCCCGCGGAGCAACAGGCCCTCGGTCTTGCTCAGTGCGTTGCGTCCCGCGTCGCCGCGGAACATCATCCATCCGGCAGACGCTTGCCGGGCAGGTTTGCCCAATAGCGATTCCAACCAGGCCAGTGACTCCTCGGCCTGAGAAAGCAACTGCTTTTGGCGCCCGGCCACCAGCAGTTGGGCGTCCAAAGACCGGTCGGCCAGATTGCGCAAGACCCGCTCCGCTTCGGGCGCCATGCCCAACTGCGCGAAGCATTGAGCCAGCGTCACCGACAAGGCCGGCTCGAACTGATCGGCGTGCCAGGAGCGCTGACGCAAGCGTGACAGCAACAGCGCGGCCATCAGCGGCTCCCCGCGGTCGATGTATCTCAGCGCCAGCAAATACGTGGCTTCCGCACCAGCCTGGGTGTAGAAGAACTGGGCGGAAACCTCGGCCAGCAACCGGGCGTCGCCGCTGTTGATGCCCGACTGGAGCTTCTGGCGCGCCTCGTCGCTAGACAGCAGTTCGTACAGTGCACGCCCCGCCGGCGGCAACTGGCCGATGAGCATTTCCGCTTCCGGCTTCAGGCAGCGCAACAGGCCCACGCCCGGTGTGGGCTGGAACACCAAGTCTTTCGGAGCGGCTAGAATCTGCGCAAGCAGGGGAACGGCGTCGGCCAGTAAGCCTTTTTCGCACAGTTCCCGCGCACGACGCAATTTACGCATCTGTTCCCGATCGGCAAACTCGGCCGACACCCCCTGGAACATCTGCACGTCGCCCGCACGCCGCGCCAAGTTCATCCCCATGGGCTGCTCAGCGCGGAGTTGCAGTGGCTTGTCCATCTCGCTGCGAATATCTTCCGGCACTTCCGGCAACGGATGCGACTTCACGTACTCGGCCCACTTCGCCAGCGCGCTGTCGCGTTGTGCTGCCTCGCTGAAGCCCAACATGGGATAGTTGGGCACGAAATACTGGTTCCGCTTGACATTCTCGAACTCGCGTTTGGCATCGGGCATGCCGTAGGCTTCGTGGTCCTGGTCGGTCAGATAGATCAACCAGGCCAGTGCTACGTCGCGGACCTGTACAGTAACGTTCTTGTTGCGCACGATTGCCCCGCGGAACAGCTCGCTCTGATCCTCCAGCAACGGCTGGAAAATCCCCGCGTATTGCTTTCCGCCCAAACGACCGATGGCACTAAGCGCGTAAATCCGAATGTGCGGCTGATTCAGTTGCTTGTCCTTGAACGCCCGCAGGGCCAGCAACAATCCCTCCTTGATGTCGAACTGGACTGCCAGGTTAAGTTTGGCGTGCAGCAGGTTTACGGTGGTCGGGCGAACCATCCACCGGCCGAGCAGCTTCCGCAAAGGTTCCCTGTACTGGCCTTCCTTCAGCGCAGCTATCATTGCTTGCTGCTGGATGACATGGAAGAGATTGGGAAAGTTGCTGTTTTCGGGAACATCGAACTCTGGTTCTGCGGCCAGAAACAGCAAAGTCGCCACCGTTGCCAACGAGGGCATAGACGGTTGAGCCGTTCGGTTTCGACCGATGAATACGGTTCCCTGCATCCGCTGCATCACCTGCTGCATTCGCAGGCGGAAGCCTTCGGCCGCTGCCGCTGGCCCGGCCGCCGCCGATTCCAGCAGCGCACCTTCCGCCTGAAGCATTTCCAGGAAAAGCGCTTTGGCGGCCGGCCCGCCCCCGGTTATCCGTTTGAACCGGTCCCAGCAGGGTATCTGATAATCGTGCTTGTCTTCTACGTCGGCCCGAAAGGCGGCCAGCCGACGCTGGAAGTCGGCTTCCAGCACGTCGGCCAGTATCCAGCGGCACATTCGCCGCACGTGGATATCCCGATGTTTCAGGCCCGCCAACAGTGCCTCTTTGGCCTTTAGGCCGAATTGCCCCAGCCGTTTCTCGGCCTCGGCACGTGCACTGGGCGAGTCGTCGCCGAGTTGCTCGATAAGCCGTGCGATATCGGCTTTTTCCGCTTCGGTGGGCGGCGCGGTCGGTTGAGCGGACTCGGTGGTTGGTTTGTCGCTGGTTGCCTGTTGCTTGGAATCCTGTGGCCCGACGGACTGTCGCTCTCCAGTCTGTTGTTTGAAAGTCTCTTGCTTTGCAGCGTCTTGCTTTGCGGTATCTTGCTTGCCGGTATCTTGCTTGCCGGTATCTTGCTTGGCAGTGTCTTGTTTTGCGGTATCTTGGGCAGTGTCTTGACCAGCAACGGGTTGCCCGGCGCCCTGTTGGCCGGCGGCGGATTGGCCGACAGGCTTGTCTGACAGGGCGGCAGGGGCTGAATCGGCCACTTTGCTGTCCTCGGGCACAATTTCAGCCGCAGTAACTGGCGCAATATCGGCCGCAATAGCCGAAAGCCCAGAGACCATCGACCAACAACCGACAACTGCCGCCAACAACGCCAACAAAATAGTCCACAGTCGCCCTGCTTGCGCGCATGGCTGGCCGAAAAAATGTAATCCGCTTTCTGCCGAAGCGCCGCAGCAGGGGCCAGCTTGTTTCCAGACCGCTTGCGAAATACACTCGGTATGACTGCGGCGGCAAGTTTGAACCGCCTGAACCTGCAAGTTCGATAAAAGCCGGTGTTCCGTAACACCCAACGCCTTGTTGAGTGAAGCCACTTTCGGCAGAGTACTGGGGCTGCGCAATCGCATCAGATTGGATCCTTGTAGGCGGCTGAGGCGAAGCGGATCGGCCCGCCGACGCCGCGGGTCGTTATGTGAACATCGCTAAAAATGATTATCTCAAGGCAGGCTGGGCGAGTAAAGTTCACACCGACGGGGCGAACGACCGATCGGCCATTGGCGACGCGACCGCATGGCGATGGGCATCGTCCAGATAGCAATGGTGATCGTGCAAAAGGCAATAGGCATCGTCCGGCGAGAAACTTGGCGCAAAGTATCGCCCCACAATCGCCCATCTGCTCGATAATCGATCACGTCTTGCAGCTTTCGGGAGGTTCTGGAAGCTATCCTTTGAGTGTGGGGGGACAATTCCAGCGGGCATATTGGAAACGTGTGCAAAGCCGGGTCCATGATTGACGCAGCCGGACATAGCGTAGGGGCACAGCCGGAGGAATCGGCAGGTCCGGCCGGCCGCAGCCGGCCAGTGGTGTTCCCGCCGCGCTCGCCGGCTGAGCGCGATTGCGGCCAGATACCGACCGCGGGCTTGATACATGAGTAATCTCCAGCTTGAGCGCCTGGAACTGTTGGCTGAAATAGACGACCTGCTGGCCCGACTGCGGCGCTGGGCCGACAGCGCCCGGCACTGGCAGCCAGCCGAAGTTTGCACCTGGATGATCCAGCGCCTGCTGGAGCGTACCGAGTCGATACTTGCCCGGCTAGAAGCGCCGTTGGTTGTGGCCACGCTGGGCGGCACGGGCACAGGCAAAAGCGCGCTGGTGAATGCCATTGTTGGCGAGGAAGTTGTGCCCGTCGGACGCCACCGGCCGACGACCAACCGGCCGGTGCTGGTCTGTCGTCCGGGTCTGGCGGTGGAGTCGCTAGGCATCGACCCGCAGTGCGTGGACGTGGTACGCCGCGATCTGCCCGTCCTGGCCGATTTGGTGCTGATCGACTGCCCAGACCCCGATACTACCGAGCAAGGCGAAGAAATTGCCCGAACCGTGGCCGCTGCCCCGCGCTGGTATGAACCGCCGGCCACCGCGGGCCGGGAGGGAGCCGACGCGCAAAGCAATCTATCGCGGCTGCGTGCGATCCTGCCGCACTGCGACGTGCTGCTGGTTACGGCCACACAGCAGAAGTACCGCAGCGGGTGCGTGTCTGCGGAATTGGCTACGGCCGCCGCTGGTGCGCGGATGATCTTCGTGCAGACGCACGCCGCGCTGGACGAAGACATCCGGCCCGACTGGCAGCAGTTGCTCCAGCTCAATTACAGCGTGGAAAGAATTTTCCGCGTCGATTCCCTGGCTGCGCTGGAAGCGGTGCGCAACGGTCGCCCGCCGCAAGGCGACTTCGCCGAACTGAGAAACCTGCTGCTGCACGAGCTTTCGCGGACTGCCGCGATGCGAATCCGCCGGGCTAACCTACTGGACCTGCTGGCCGAGGTGCTGGCGCGCTGCCAGAGCAGATTGGAAGCGCCCAAAGCGGCCCTTGGCCGACTAAAGCTAGCGCTGGCCGAGCAGCGCCAGCAGTTGCTTGGCCAGGCGATGCGTCAGATCAACGCCGACCTGCTGGCCAGTCGGCGGCTGCTGGAAAGCTCGCTATTGGACAGCGCCGTCAGCCACTGGGGACTAAGCCCTTTTTCCTTTGTGCTGCGGATATACCAGAACCTGGGCAACCTGATGTCCGGCGCGCTGTTGTGGCGGATGCGCACTCCGGCGCAAATGGCGCTGTGGGGCGTCATGGAAGGCACCCGCCGGTTGCGCCAATGGCTCGAGCGAGAGCAAGCCAAATATGTCCTCGCCGCCACCACGGCCTGGTGCGACCAGGCCGCCGTGGTCCGCTCGTCAATCATCCTGGAAGGCTACGCCGTAGAAGCAGGTCTGCCTGCCGATTGTCTGTCGCCCCAGGTCGCCCAGCGCGAAGCGTCGGCGGCAATCCAATCCCTCGCCGATACTTTAGGCAAACAAGTCGGCGACGCGCTGGACCGGCTGGCCCAGCGCCGCTGTAGGTTCGTGTTCCGCGCGCCGTTCGAGCTGCTCACCCTGGGCATGATAGTGCTGGTGCTCGCCCGACTGGCAAAGAACTTCTTCTACGACTCGTGGCTGGCGGCGCAAACGACTCCCATATACGGGTTGCAAATCTACCTGCTGGCAGGCTTCTGGCTAGTGCTGTGGTGCGTGTTGCTGGTGTGGATGTTCACGTGGTGGCTGCGGCTTGGGCTGCGCAGGGAGGTCAGTCGGTTGATCGCCGCCTGGCAGCCCGGTCGATTGGCCGAGGCGATTTTCGCCCAGATGGAAAACCGTTGCTCCCAAGCCGAAGTAGTAGCAGCGGAACTGGACCGTCTGGCAGAACAGGTCGCCAAGCTGCGCAAACACCAGCCCGCTGTTCCGAAGTGGCTCGCCCAACTGCGCCGCTGAGCGTGCAAGACGGCCCAAGATGATCTCCGGGGGTATCTTTGTTCCTGGCGCGTAGGCGTTGCCGGCACATTGAATTGCACTAGACCGCCTTTATACTCCGCACTGGTTGAAATGCGATGTTTTTCCCAGGGACAATGATTCCTTCTTATCCACCGGAAATATAATGTCGCGGCGACAGTGCTAAGGACTGTCGCATTTGGCTCTCAGGCTGCGCCCGCGCTGAGTCGGCGGCAGATGGCCTCTGCCATTTCGCGGGTGCCCACGGCCGTGGGATCGTCGCGGTGCGGTTTGAGGTCGTAAGTTACGTACCGTCCTTCGGCGATCACCGCGGCCACAGCGGCTTCCAGCCGATCTGCCGCTTCTTGTTCCTTCAGGTAGCGGAGCATCAGCACAGCCGAGAGGATCAGCGCCGTAGGATTGACTTTGTTCTGGCCTTTGTACTTCGGTGCGCTGCCATGGGTGGCCTCGAAAACGGCGCCGCCATCGCCGATATTGGCCCCCGGCGCTACTCCCAGCCCGCCCACCAGGCCGGCCGCCACATCGCTGATGATGTCGCCGTACAAGTTGGGCAGCACCAGCACGTCGTACAGTTCCGGCTTTTGCACCAGTTGCATGCACATGTTATCGACGATGCGGTCTTCGAACTCGATATCGGGATACTGCGCGGCGACATCCCGGGCGACGGCCAGGAACAGGCCGTCGGTGTGCTTCATGATGTTCGCCTTGTGTACGGCGGTCACTTTTCTGCGTTTGTTCTGGCGGGCGTACTCGAAAGCGAATCGCACTATGCGCTGGCTGGCCGAAACGCTTATGGGCTTGATGCTCACGCCGGTCTCGTCGGCTCCGGTCTTGATCTTCCGATCCGCCGAGAGGCGATTGATGCAGTCGATCAACTCGGCCGTGACCGGCTGCCCCCGCTCGAACTCCACGCCGGCGTAAAGGTCTTCGGTGTTCTCGCGGATGATCACCAGATTAACCGGCACATCGGCGAAGAAGGTTCTTACGCCCGGGTAATGCTTGCACGGCCGCACGCAAGCATAAAGCCCCAATTCCTGCCGCAGGAACACGTTTATGCTGCGAAAGCCAGCGCCTACCGGCGTGGTAATCGGAGCCTTCAGAGCGCAGCGGGTACGACGGATGCTTTGCAGCACGCCCTCGGGCAAAGGAGTGCCCAGGCGCTCCATTACCTCGACGCCTGCTTCTTGCACGTCCCAGTTGATTTTCACCCCGGTGGCATCGACACATTGGCGCGCGGCGGTAGCCAACTCAGGCCCTACCCCATCGCCGGTGATAAGCGTTACCTCGTGTGCCATGTTTTCTGATCCGCAAGCGACCTTCTCTGTAATCGTCAAACACATGTTGCGCGACATCCCTACGGCGGTAGAAGTTGCGATTATAACGTCGCCGACCGATTGTGAAAGCTGCCCGCACGGCCGCGCACTCTCGCGCGGCGGCATCCGACGGGAATCGAGGCGGTGCAGTCGGCCCGTAGGCGAGTGCCATTTGCGGCAGAAGCCGGGCGATGTCCAAAACGACCTCTTACGACCGCTACAACTGCTTTACGCGGATGTTGCGGAAATAAATCCGCTTGCCGTGGTTCTGAAGGCAGAAATAACCTGCCAGCGGCTTGTCCTTCAGTTCCGGAATGGTGCTCTGGTCGATGTCGTGAATCACCTGACAGTTTAGCGTAATACGGACACGCGGCCCCCGACACTCGATTTCCAGTACATTCCATTCCGGTGCAGGCTTTGTGGGATTGGCCTTCGGCGCCAGATATCTGTACAGCGAACCGCTGCCATGTTTGCTGGGCGGTTTGCCGGCGTCGTCTAGAATCTGGATTTCGTAGCTGGCAAACGAGGGTCGTGTAGCGGCCGGGCCTGTAAACGGCACAGTGCGGAAACCAATGCCGCTGTTGCAGCCCTTGGTCATGCTGTACTCTACCCGAAATATGAAGTCGGTATATGGCTTCTCGTATCGCAGGAATCCAAACCCCTTGCCGGTGCAGAGGATTTTCCCGTCTTCCACCAGCCACACGGGCTTCGACTCGTTGCCCTCTTTATACTCTTTCACACCCTCGACGACCCAGCCGGAAAGGTCTTTGCCGTTGAAAAGATCGACGAACCCATCGTCGGCCGGTTCGGGCTGCGCGGCAGTTTCGGCCGCGGCAAGCGGGACCGGTACCACGCACACTGCCAGACATGCTGCGAAGATCACAGCGGCCGAAAATGCGGCAAGAAATACCGATGGCAAATTTTTGGTGGGCGAACTTGCAGGAAGGAAAAACATGATCCGTGCTCCAATCCAACAGAAGGCAACTGCACTGAAGATACTTCGCGCACGCCGCTGGGGCAAGCATCTGGGCGTTGACGCCATGCCGCCCGGCAGCGAAAGCCATTTTCCCGACCGAGCCGGCAGCGCAAGCGACCGGCGGAAACATAGCGTCGCTTCATCGGCCAGCCGGTAGGGCAAGCGATTCACCGCCGAGCCAGCAGCGCAAGCGCCGGGCGGAAACATGGCATTGATTCAACGCCGAGCCAGCAGCGCAAGCGACCGGCCGACAGCCAAGCGATCACACACATGGGAAACTGACTTGCTATTGTTGCTCGGAACCAACCTCCCGGCGGCCCGCAGACAAACCTTCTCGGCTGGCCCTGCTTACTCAGTTTATGGTTTGCTGCTGCTGGGGTTGGCGCTGGCCCAATCGGGCAAACATCTGTTTGATGTCCAGTAGTCCGCGGACGGCCACATAGATGGTCACTGATGAGTACCACCACAGCACCGCCAGGACCAGCAGTTCCCAGAACCAGTAGTGGGTAAGCATCTGTTCGATTTGGCCCAGCATGATCACGTCCCTCGATCATCCTGTTTAGTGCTGGTTTGCGGTTTGAGCAGCGAGCCGATGACCATGGCGGCTGCCACGGCGATGTAGGTGCCGATGTTGATCCAGTAATCGCCGATGTAGTGCTTGGCCAGTCCCACTTCTTCTACTTTTCCCGCTACCTCAATCTCCACCTGTATTTGTTGGTTGATCGCCAGATATGCCACCGGCAACACTGCGCCGACGATGATGGCAGCCACGGCCCCCCAGTTGTTCGCCCGTCGCCAGTAACAGCAGGCGATCAGCAGGATCGACATGCTCGACAAGTAAATGGTGCCCGTGGTTTGCAGGTATTCCCAAAGATTCCCTCCTAGCCGATACCATAGTCCGTAGAAAAGAAGGAACAAACCGATCGAGGCCACGATGCAGCGATTCCAGAGGATTCCTTTTTTCTCCGACCATCGTGTTTTGCGGAACGGGGCGAGGATGTCGTTGTAGATGACGCTTCCCCAGGTGAGCATGTAAGAGGAATCGGTGGACATCTCGGCGGCAAGCATGGCGGCCACGAGGATTCCCATCAGTCCGGCAGGCAGAATAGTGCCCAGGTAATAAGGCATCGCCAAAAGCGAGCTTTGCTTTTCGCCCATCTGATCGGCCAGGGGTTGCAGCACTTCCGGGCTGATGGCCGCCAGCGCAGCGATGCCCCAAATGCCGGGGATCATCCAGCGGCACACGAAAAAGAACGCGGTGTGAGTATAGATGCGTCGTCCGGTACGGGTATCCTTTGCCGAGAGCAACCGCGCAATGCAGGTCTGCCAGCACAACACCGCCGCCGCGTTGGTGATGAAGTTGGAGACCACGAACGGCCAGCCCAACTCTTGGTGGATGAAGGGATTGAACCCACCGGGGCCGATCTTCTTCTCCACGGTATTGACCAGGGTAGTCCACCCGGTCTGGAAAAGGAGGAAAAGCGTCACCGCCAGCAAGCCGCCGCTCATCACCACGAACTGAAGGTAATCGGTCACCAGCACCGAGAGCATCCCGCCCAGCACGGTATAAACCGCCACGGCAACCAACAGGGCGGTCATGATCAGCTCGAGGTACTGAAGGTCCAGTCCGCAGCAGCAGACCAGGAACTGCCCGCCGACGCGGAGGAACACCCCCATATTTAGCAAACCGCCCAGCACGATTACCACCCCGGAAAGCCAGCGTACGAAGCTGCCGTAGCGCTTTTCGAACAGTTCGGGAATGGTGATGACGCCCGAATCGCGCAGCGGTTTGACGCAGAACCCGGTCAGCCCGATGAGGAACATCGCCACGGCGTTGCATATTCCTGGGATAGCGCCGGCGAAGCCGCGGGTATAGCCGGCCTGGGCGGTGTACATGCAGGTGACGATGCCGAACTCGGTGGCCGCCAGCGAGGCGATGCCCAGGTAGAGGTTCATCTCTCGCCCGGCCAACAGATAATCCTCCACCCGGCCTACATAGCGGCGGACCATGATCCCGGCGATCATCGTTCCCAACAGGTACAGGCCCACTATGCTGCCGTCGATCAGATAGTTGAACTGCATGATGTTATCCGTCGGTAGTCTTGGGATGGTAGTCCAACGGTGTTACGACAGTCGCACAGCAGTGGGGTGGGCAAGGGCTCTGGCGGCCGCCGCCAGAGCCCTTGCCGCAGCGTGCGCTACGGTATGGCAACACGTCACTGTTTCTTGGGCAACTGTTGGGGGGCGATGATCAATTTTTCGGGCGCGGGCAGCGGCGGAAACTTCGCGTGCGGCTCGGCCTGATACCAATAAGCCACCGAGGCGATGTCGTCCTGGAGCGGCAGGTACGTACCGTCCTTCTGCCAGCCCAGCGCTTGGATCGTCACGCGCAGGTCCTTCTTGAATCGCACCGGATCGGTGATGTGCCAGCGGTACAGCCCGAAGCGCTGGCCTGGCTCGTAAATCAGGTCCGGGGGCAACACCTGGGCCAGACCGCTGTAAGGCGTGCTGAAGGTCTGGTAGCGCCGGGTCTGGCGGTTCTCGAAGTTGTACGAGCCGCAAAAATAGTCTTCGGTGCCCGTGCCGCAGATGGTGGGAAACTCCTTGTCGCCGTCGAGGTAGAACTTGATTTCGCCTTCACCCCACCAGCCCGGGCTGCGCACCTCCCAGGCCATGTATGTGCCCACGTAATGTCCCTGCCCCCGCACACCGTCCAAAATGGTATAGACGGTCTTTTCCGGCAAGCGGTGTACCCGGCGGAACTGGGCGTGGAAGTAGGCGGCATCGTCGGGCACTTTCGTCAGCGTGTAGTTGATCTGGTAGTAGAGAGTCATGTCCTTCTCATCCAGGTTCTCCATGGTGATCTTGGCCTTTTTGCGGAAAGGCATGTTCCAGTAGCAGTTGAAGGCGCTGCCCGGATTGACGCACACCGCCAGCGAGTTTATCTGGCAATACTGACCCCAGCCGCAGGCGAAGAAGTCGCCCATCGGCACTTCCACCGACGGCTCCGCTTCGCCGTCCCAGTAGAAGCGGAGGATGTAAAGCCGCGTCCTGTCCAGCGGGGCGGGCGTCATCCAAATCTGCTGGATGGCCCCGGGACCGTCGATCTCGGCCAGGGTGAAGGTGCTGCGCGCCTTGATGCGCACTGAAGGCGATACCTTCCAGCCCTGCCCCAGATTTCGGGCGGCGTTCTTGCCGGTGCCCTCGGTGGCCATGCCGCCTTTGCCTTTCTCGCCGGTGAAGTTCTCCGGGCTGATAGAGCGCGACTCGGCGTCCGAAAGCCGGAACAGATTGCTCATGTTCACTTCCAGGCCGCTGAAACGTTCGCCCGGCGGCTCGGCGGCGCCAGCCGCCACTAGGCAACCAGGCACCAACACCCCGATCGCCACCATAACAATACAAGTGCGATAGATCATGGTTCTTTCCTCCCACATCAATGCTTGAACAGTACTACCCAGCTCGACCTGCGGCCGCACGGAAGCGCAGAGGCGCATTCGGCCAAGTCCAATTGTCAACGGCGCGGTCGGCCAAGTCCGACGCCTCAAACTCCCAGCCCGTACAACTTAGGCCCCCAAAGCCGGAAGCGCCGCCTGCCTGGCCACAATTGGCAGAACCGCTGACTGCCTGGCCAAGACTATACTGCCTGAACCGATAGTTTACTAGCCTGGACCAGCAGCGTTTGTCAGCGTGTGTACATTTCGACCGTAGGTGGAAAATTTGGTTGGCTCGGCTTCGCAAAGGAAGCTTATCCATTTTTGGGTTCCCCGGAACCACCGCCACCAAAACCAGGCCGCGGCTGCAATGCCGCCGACAAGCGGCGTCCGCCCAATCTATCCGTCTGATCGCTGGCACAACTGCCGCCTACAAAATTGGCGCACGCACCACTGAGTACGACAGACCACGCTCAGCGATTCCATTGGTATGCGGCTGTATGACGGCTACCCCTTCGGAGCTTGGTTGCTGGGGGGCTTCGCTATCGGTGGTTTACACCCCTGTCTATCGACGGCTGCCCCTTCGCTGCAAATAGTCTGTTGCCCGGCAATCTGCTGAAGCAAGGAATTTTTGCCCGGCACTTTGCTGAAGCAAGGAAAAATAATTGGGGCAGCTTCGGGAAGCGGCTTGCCCTTTTCCCGACCCAAAACGGTAGCTGGGGGCAACTGCTGGCCGAGCCGGCGGTTGCGCCCCGCGATTTGCCCTGTTCTCGCAGTTTATGCCCCTCGTTGTTCCACAAAGGCTACCCACAAAACTGAAAGACACACTGGCTGTGGTGCTGTGAAGTGGCATCAGTGGTGGCCTGTAAATCGGAGGTCAGTCACCTGATGTGTCCCCTTTTTTGTACCAGATGTTATACTCTGCGCCGCCGGGAATGAAGCCTCCTGATGGCAAAAAAGATGCACTTGTAACCTTTCACACTCCGGGGAGCAATGAGGGGGCGGGTTGATCGAGCCGGTTGCTATGTGCCCCCGGCGGTACTTGATCGAGCCGGTTGCTGTGTGCCCCCAGCGGTATTTGATCGTCTGCCGCTGCGGCTCCTGTCCGATGTAGGCCATGCGGCGCCGCACCATCGGCAAGCTGACGCGATGATATGCTTCGCGCGGGGTAAGATGATATTTGCCGTCAGATGGATTTATTCCTAGCCGCGCAGAGCACAAGTAGTCGCGGAGAATATACACCGCAACGACTCCCCGTGCCCTGGGGGTGGTGGTAGAAAATCCGCTAAAAAGGCTTTTGGGCAGGCAAAACGCCGGGAAAAAGCCCTTTTCTGCGGGGAACGCTCGGTACATGCTCTCGCCGAACGTCCATCCGTTAATGTCTTCGACACATCGCAACTGGCTCAGCGGGCGCCGGATCGGCTTTCGATCAACATATTGCGCAAATACACGTGCAGGTCGCCGTTCCAGGGTTTGGAGCAGATGTCGATGTCGCCATCGCCATCCACATCGGCGGCTACGGCCTCGTGGCACTCGGGGCCTTCCAGAATGATGTGCTGCTTCCACACCTGGCCCTTGCCATCGACGTTTTCCCAGATGAACCAGCGGCGTTTACCGCCCAGGCCGGTGCCGCCTAGCGGACCTTCGCCGGAGAACACGTCCAGATCGCCGTCGCCGTCGAAATCGGCCACTGCCAGGCTATGCATATCGCCCACGTTGGCGGCGATTTCGTGTCGGACCCAGGTACGGCCTTTGCCGTCGCGGTTTTCGAACCAATGGACGCGTCGGTTGGGAAGCTGGCTGTCGCAATCGCACATCACCACGTCGTTACGGCCGTCCTTGTTCAGGTCGCAGATCCACGACTTGGTGGTATCTTTGAAGCGTCCGCTGTGGCCGCCGGGGATGTTCTCGTGCCATTGCCAGCGGGTACCTTTGCCGTCGAGGTTCTCGAACCAGCCGGTGGAGCGGACGATGTCCAGATCGCCATCGCAATCCAGATCGCCGACGCCGCGCGGGGCGATACCACCGTGGACGCCTGGCCCCACCTGGTGGGCTTGCCACTTCTGCGTTGGGTCTTTGGGGATTTTGTACCAGAACAGGCCGGCTTTGTCGGACATCATCACCACGTCGAGTTTTCCGTCGCCGTCGATGTCGGCGGCCACGTTATCGTGCGAGCCGGCGATGGCGCCGTTTTCGTATCGCGTCCACTGTTTGCCGGCCGGACTGCCCGGGTTGCGGAACCAGGTATTGCCCGAGACCTGGTCGATCCACCCGTCGCCATCCACGTCGAAGGCCACGCCGCCCACTTCCGTGCCAACGCGATCGGCGATCTGGTAGCGCGTCCAGCGGTCCGGCGCTTCGTAGCGGAACCACCATACCGGACCGCGGCTGCATCCGACCACCCAGTCGAGTTTGCTATCCTTGTCGATATCTACCAGCGAGGTCTGGCCCATTTGATTGCCGATCTTGTCGATCTGGTAGAACTGGAACTTGGGGGACTCGGCTGCCGGTGCCAAAGAGCTGGCGAATAATAAGAAACTGGGGAAGACTAATGCCGCCCAGAAAGCGCACGCCGGCACATTGCTGCGTTTTGGCCACTGGAGACCACTGCCTGCCGAACTGCCTGCGGTAGCGAACATCGTTATTGCCTCCCCAAGAAACGTGTCGCTTGAGATAACCTTGTGATCCCACAAGTTTTGGTCAACGGAGTTCGGTCCGAGGCTAACGATCTTTTTCGAGTTCCCGGGCAGTGGAGCAAACCACGCCCATGAACGAAAACGAGCCGATGACCATCGCATTGACGATCTGCTCGCGGCGGATCATCTCCGGCACATCTGCCAGGGGGCAAAGGACGACTTCGATCCGCTCGAACTGTTCAGGCTGCGGCCGTTCGACCGGCTGGCAGTCCTCGGCCAGATACATATAGCACCAGTTGCCCTGGATTGCCGGATTGGGATTGATCCGCCCCAAAAGCCGGATGCGCTGTGGCACGTAGCCGGTCTCTTCGCGAAGCTCGCGCAAGGCGGCTTGCTGCGGGGTTTCGCCGCGATCTACCATCCCGCCGGGTATCTCCAGGGTATCGCACTTGATGCCGTGACGATACTGGCGAATCAGCACCACCTGGCCGTCGGGGGTCAAGGGGACTATGTTGACCCAGTCGGGAGCGTCGAGCACGACGAACTCTCGCTCCAGTCCTTCGGGTTGTAAACGATAACGATCGTACCGGATGCGGAATATGCGGTGATCCGCTATGTGGCGGCTGTCCACAAACTGCCAGTGTGGCGACACGCTGGTTTCTTTGCCGTGTTGCGACATCGCGCGGTTGAGCTATATCTGCGAGGCCGCCGTGGGACGCAACAACATATTTGTGATGTTGGATACCGTATCTTTGTATTGTGGGTCGGCCTTCAGCTTCGCCCACTGGTCATCGGCCAGGAAGGCTGCCCAGCGTTGTTTGAGTTGTTCGTGGTCGTCGAAGCCCAGCATGTAGGTCAGGTTGGGAATGCGCGTGCCGGCCAGCGCTTCGCCGAAGAACACGGCCGTCAGACCGACGCGGCGGAAAATGTCCAACTCGCCGCCGGTGTTGAACATCTCGATCTTCTTCAAACACGCCTTATGAGTGTGGCTTTCGTAAATGCGCAACTGGAAGATGCGGCTGGGCTTGGTGCTGGGAATCTGCAACTTGGGGAAGCCGTCGAAGGCCAGGAACAGTGAGATCTCGATACGTTTGTACACAGGGTCTTTCATGGGGGCGTTAAGCACGTCGGCCGCAGCCTTGACGAACTGCGGATCGGCAACCAGCCCGTGCACCGCGTTGACCACCGACTGCGGCGACTGGTGCGGCAGCAGCACGAACAGGTCGTTGACCCACTGTTTTTGTTCGTCCGGGTAACCTTCGGCCAGCTTGAACACGCCCACCGGGTTGATACCCAGGCGGTTCCAGGCCGGCACGGCCGCGGTCCGCAACATGCGGTCGAAGGCTTCCTGCTTCTGCGCGGAAGCAATCAGGTAGTGCCGCAATTCATAAATTTCCTTGTCGGCCGCAGCGGGGCTGGAGGCGGATTGCGCCTCGGCCGAGTCGGCAATGGCCGACAGACCAGCAATGCCACAAAGCGTCAAAAAGTCGCGTCTTTCCATGTTTCACCTGCCTTAGATGATGACCTGTTGCAATCCACAGCCAACGTAACGCAAACACCAACGCAAACACCCCGGGCTTAGAAAATGCTATTACCGTCGTCCATAGCCGTTCAAGCTGTAAAAGGCCCAGCGCCAATTGCGCTGCCGGGGCCAGCCAGCGTCGGATCGGCATGGTAGTTTAACCGGCCCGCAATGCGATAGCAACAGTTTGCCCAGGCTATCTGCGGCGCATGTGCATCGTGAGTGCGGCTGGAAAAGGTGGGGGCAAAGCTTTGGTGAGGGTTTTCGCCGCTTTATTTTTGGTGCAGAAGTACATAAGCTGGGTGCCACTGCCGACTGCTGTGTCAACGGACGTGTTGCTCGTCCCTCCGCAGGATTGCACTGTTGGACAAGCCCGAAGTTGCACCACAAGCACTGCTCGAGTGCCGGCTGGTGTGCTGGCCAAAGAGATATTTTCACACGTTTTGCGGCTGGCAATGAGAGGGTGTCAACCAAGCAGGTTATACAGCCGCCGAGAAGCTATAGTGCGCGCGGGCAGCCATGCGCCGTTCTCGGTGCAAAAACGTGCCATTTCGACCCGCGTTAACCATACGTACCGGACAAAAGGCTATTCGGTTGGCAGCGTGACCATTTCGCCGCCGTCGATGGTAGCCAATGCCCGATAGAGTTTCAGGTCGATGTTGTCGTCGATGAAACGACCGCTGCCGTCGCACATGGCGAAGTTGCCTCCGCCGGAGTGCCGGCTCATGAAGCACCAGTTGGAACGCCAGTCGCTGGCGTTGTTCCTGCGACGGACGTTTGGCTCTTCCCAGTTCAAAGGAATAGCACACGTAGCGCTGGACCCATTCCACCAGTACCACGAGGCCCAGTTGGTGAAGGCGGGCACGGTCTCGCCGATGGCGAAGGTGTGCGACAGGCCGTCGCGGACATCGTTGGCCGTGGTGATTACCGGCCGGCCATTGGGGTTGCCGAAGCCGCGGCAGATCAGCCCGTCGCAAAAGTCGCCGCCCATCGAAGCACCTTGCGGGCCGTTATAGTTGCTGGCGTTGCGGCCTGCGAAGCCAGCATCTTGTTTGCGGTAGCGGTGCTGGCGCGAAGTGGTACCCTCCCAATTGGCGCCCATGCAGGCCTTATAGTTGGTGACGGCAATGGGTTGGTTGGGAAGCAAGGCCTGAGTGGTCAGCGTACCGTCGCCCACGTCGCTGGGGCAGCGGAACACCGGCACTACGAACTGCGCGGCCTTCAGGTTGCTGATATTTCGCGCTGGATCTTGATAACCGAGGGTCTGCCCCATCTGGATGGAACGATACAGGTTGTCCAATTCCAGGTGCGGCAGCAAGCCGGTCAACCACGAGTGGCCTTTGGTGGAAGTGCCGCCGGTCTCGGAACCTGCACCCCAGTTGAGCGGAAACTGGCGCATCTGCGAATGATAGTTCTGCATGGCCAGGGCGAGCTGCTTGATCTTGTTGAGGCATTCGGTCTTCCGGGCCGCTTCGCGCACCGCCTGCACGCCTGGAATCATCAACCCGATAAGAATGCTGATAATGACGATTACCACTAGCAGTTCCACCAGGGTAAACCCGCGGCGGAGATTCACGACGCCAGCCATAATGTTTCTCCTTAGACCCGCAGCGCGCAGAAGCGCACTGCTCACGCCAGACGAGCCGTCAGCGCAAGTAGGCAACACTGCCCTCACTATTAAACATACCGGAACTCGCAAAACAAGGGAAGTAGCAAACTGCGGTTTTGCCGTTTTGCAAGGGGTTTTCTGCGTGCGTGCATCCATTGTAGATGGACAATTTCGTGCAGTCAGCCCAGCGGCGTCTTGCCGATTTTACTTTCCCCCGAATGCGCCGGCGCCAAAACCAAGTCGCGGCCGTAAGGCTAGCGACAGCCCGTGTCCTCCCAATCTACCCATCTGATCGCTGGCACAACTCGTGCCTGCAAAATCGACGCACTAACCACTTATCGAGATTCGCAATACTTGGTGACACCGGCTCCCTAGAAAAACGTTGTATCAGCCGGTAACTACTTTTCCCGAAAATCAATAGCTTCCTGCCGCGGAGCGGCGCAACGTCAATAGCCAGGGGCGCTAGCCCCTGGAAAAAAGGTCAATTATCCCAAACCAAAGCCCTAAAAGGGCCATCGACCGCGCCGCGCAAAACCACAGACCACGGGCAGGAATGGCATCGGGGGCGGTTGCATTACGGCCGCTCCTTTGGGGCTCGGTTGCTGGGGGGCTTCGCTACCAGGGGTTTGCACCCCTGTCTATTGACGGCTGCCCCTTCGGGGCTAATGGTTTTTGCCCGGCACTCTGCTGAAGCAAGGAAAAATGGTTGGGGCAGCTTGGGCGAGACGCTTGCCCACTTTCCGGCCCAAAACGGCAGCTGGGTGCCACTGCTGGACAAGCCAGCTATTGACGGCTGCCCCTTCGGGGCTTGGTTCACGGGTGCGACTTCGCTACGAGGGTTTTACACCGCTGGCTATTGACGGCCGCCCATTCGGGGTGAATGGTTTTTTGCCCGGCACTCTGGTGAAAATGATTGGGTTAGCTTCGGCAAGGAGGTTTGCCCATTTTCCGGTCCAGAAGTACAGTAGCCCGGTCCCAATGCCGATCGGCCGATCGGGGGGAATGCCGACGGAGTCAACACCGCCGGAGAAAGAACTTCCCTCTGTCGGCAGCTGATTCTCGGCCTGCCGGCAGCACAATGTCAGGGGTTGCGGGTTGGACTCAGGACTGCGGCTGCGGCATCCGGTCGGCCGCTCATGAACGACAGGCGATGACCTGCATGGTCAGCACTGCCACACCAAACAGGCCGATAATCCCGGCGTCCACCGCTAGCAACCATAAGACCACGTTTTTTGGGTACGGGGCAAGCAGTATAAGGATGCATGCTGCGGTGCCGGCGACTGCCGCAAATCCGCCCAGCCAGCGAATAATCGGTGCGTGTCGCAGCGGTTCCCGCGCGCAAAGGCACATGATGCCGCCGAGCAGGCAATACATCGCCGACAGCGAGCGGGCCAGATACTCGACCAGCAGCAGCACCGGGGTGCCCGGCTCGGCATGAGCGACGGCCGCAACCAACCAGCTTCGGGGCATCACCGCAGGCACAGCCGCCAGCAAACCCGAAACGCCAAAAGCCCACAGCAAAACTTGCAATCCCAGAAGCCAGCGGTTCTGCACCGTGCGCTGCGCGGCATCGTTGGCATTGTCAGTGACTATGCGTTCGGTGCCGGCCATTAGGACCCTCCCCAGGCGGTACACATCCCTTGGTACGCCGATTCCAGCCTGTCCTGGCCGTACCAGCCGGTTTTCGATTCTTGGATTTATGAGTCGCGCACCAGACGCCGAGCGCACCGAAGCTGTCCTGCTCGGATGTTCAAGTCAGTTGCCTATTGAACTTCGCAAAACGTGGCGACAAGCGACACCAGCAAAAACCTTACATCAGGCAGTCAATACGTCCTGCAAAAATCGATAGGACAGTTGCCGACTATTCGTCGGCCGACAGCGATCTGTCCGAAGCGGCCGCTGCTTCAAGTACGGCACTACCGGTTTCAGCCGTGTGGTGGGAACTGATGGCCGGCGAACTACCGACGGCATCGTAGCCTGGCGATTGCTGTTGCGTGGATTGGATAGTTTCGGCCACTGCGCCAGGCTGGGAAGCGGTAATCGATCGGGCAAGAGAGCGGGCGCTAGTGGTTCGGCGTGCGCGGGCCAATGGCAAGACGTTGGTGCGCCGCGGCCCCGGATAAAACAGCTCGACAGCCGCCAGAAACTGCTGGAACGGCTCTAGATTGCCAGTCGCCTGGTTGAGCACCTTGTCGCGCAGCAACCGCGATTGATGGAATCCGGCCGGCCAGCGAACCGCCAGAATGTCGCTGACTTCGTCGAACAACTGGTAAACCCTGGCGCGGGTCAGACCCACCCCGCGCGCTACCTGACGAACACTCAGCACTGGCCCGTTGATCCCCAAACGGCTTTCGGCCAACGCCACAATCATCTGCGGGGCGTCGATGCGAACCTGTTCCAGCAACGGCTCGACGTAATTCTGCCGTAATTGCCGGGCTGTAAGCGGATCGCTGGAATCGATGGCCGCTTGTACCCAGCGCTCGGTGCGATCGATAAAACGCGGCAAGATGCGTACCGCCAGGTGGTCTTGCCTGGGCATCTGGCCGACCAGGCAGTGGACCGTGTGGAACACTTCCAGGATGGCGCGTACTCGCTTCTGGCCGTAAGTCTTGCGGCTGCGAAGCTCGGCCAGGCTGACAGAAGTGAAATGCCCAAGCGGCGTATTCCAAACCACCTTGGTCAGCCGCTGCAAGCTGGGGGCGAAAAGGCCCAACGGCTCGGTTTCCAGGCCGTGCCTTACGACGCTTTCGCACCACTGGGCCCACAGCATTTCCGAAACACCGCCGGCGTCGAACTCGGGCTGACCGTCGCCGTTGCCCGGCCGCGTGCAGTCCTCGACGATCGGCGGCTGCTTGCCGGGAAGCGACTTCGGATCGGTGGCCGCCGCCCGGGCCAGCAACTGAATGAAAGTGGCCATTTTCTTCCGGCCGATGCCGGGAGTGGCGCTAAGCTGTTCCAAAGGGGTTTGCAGCAGATCGCCCAGCCTTCGCGTAAGAAAGGCGATAGGAAGCCGGCGGTCTGTAGGCAACGCCCAGTACGCCAATGGCTTTTCCAAGTGGGCGGCATACTCTGGCGCCGAAAGGATGGCGCGCAAGTAATCGAAGCGAGCGACGATCTGTAGCTCTTCAACCGAAAACTTCTTGCTGCACTTCATGAGGCTTTCCCCCACCGGTATGCCCCAAAGAAGGCCGCACGATCGGTCCGTGACCGAGCTACCTGACCTGATGTTCGACTTGGCGGAAGTGCCTCCGCCAGCGGAATACCTCAACTTCAAGGGGCGAAAAGCAGTCGACATGTGGCAAAACCGTTTTCCGACAACCCTGCTGTTGCGTTCAATGCTATCGCGCCACTGCTTGCATTTCCTCTACACACCTTGCCTTGCCACAACAAGGCGGCGTCTTGGAAAGGCAAAAATAACCCCGTGTGCCTGGCCCGCCGACAACCGCCCAGGAAACTGACTTTTCCATTGGCGGCACGGGCTTTTTTTAAAGCACGTGCTTTTCCAATTGCAGCAGCAGGACAGCCCGCGCATTTCGGCCCCCGGCAGGAACCGCACGTCTCGGCATGATTCGATGTACGACTGCCCATAGTTCAACCGCTTATGGCAGCCCACATGCCGAGCAGCCTACCCCGGGCCGCTCGCCTTGCTTTTTCGGCGAACGAGCAGCCGGCCCCGAAGGCGTTTATCAGTAATGCGATGTCGAACGGGCACATTCTGTCTTGCTGTTACCCGATTAGTCAAGTGTTTGCAACATTTTTTGAAAAAAGTTGCTTAGTGTAAACACTTCCGTACGCTCCACCATTATCTCGGAGTAATTTAATACCCACTTATGGTGGCATGGCTTCCCTAAGCGAACTAATTCGACAGCGCTAAGTTACAAGAAAGCCACAATATCTTGAGGTGAAAGCCCCAACAGCATCACAACTGGTAGTTGCGAAACGGCAACTCAGCGCTGTCGTACTAAATACCGAGTGCTGCGCGCCGCATAGGCCCATGCCGAACCGGGAGCGGCGAAAAAATCGATTGGTAATTGGTTGCCACCGTCCGCCAGCGAATGTAGATTACTGGGTTTTGGTGAGTAACGTCTCTGGCATTAACGAGGAGCACAGTTATGACGCGACAAATGCGAACTCGACGCGACTTTTTGAAGACGGCGGCAGCGGCGGGCCTGTCGGCCGGCAGCGCGCTGGCTATTTCCCGCAGCGCACATGCCGCCGGAAGCGATGAGCTGAAGTTTGCGCTGATCGGCTGCGGTGGGCGCGGCACCGGCGCGGCGGCCGACTGCATGACCGTACAGAAAATCCTCGGCCACAAGATCCGCCTGGTAGCGGTGGCCGACGCCTTCGAAGACCGTGCCAAAGGCGCGCTGCGGCACTTAAAGAAGGAGTTTCCCCAGCAAGTCGACGTCCCGCCGGAACGCGTCTTTTCCGGACTGGACGCTTACCAGAAGGCCATCGACTGCGGCGTGGACCTGGTGGTGATGGCCTCGCCGCCGGGCTTCCGACCGGCCCAGTACGCTGCAGCGATCAAGGCCGGCAAACACGTCTTCATGGAGAAACCCTGCTGTACCGACGCTCCCGGTTTCCGCTCGCTGATGCAAACCAACGAGTTGGCCGACAGGAAGAACCTGAAGGTAGTGGTGGGCTTGCAGCGGCATCACGAGGCCGGGTACATCCGCGGCGTGCAGGAAATCCACGAAGGCAAGCTGGGCGACGTGGTTTACATCCGCGTTTACTGGAACGGGCTGGGCGGCGGCGGTCGCGACCTGGGAAAACGGCCCCCGGACGATCCGAACGAAATGGCCTTCCAAGTGCGCAACTGGGGATGTTTCCGCTGGCTGTACGGCGACAACATCGTCGAGCAGCACGTACACAACATCGACATCGCCAACTGGGTAATGGCCAAAGACGGCGACTTCAAGAAGGCCCACCCGATCGAAGCCAACGGCATGGGCGGACGCTGCAACCGGGGCAACTACGGCGACATTTTCGATCATCACTTCGTGGAGTTCACTTACGCCGACGGCACGAAGATGTTCAGCCAGTCGCGGCACATCCCCGGCACCTGGGACCAAGTGACCGAGATCGTCCACGGCACCAAGGGCACCCGGAGTGTCAACGTGGGCCACGGGCCCAAGCTGGAAAGCGGCAACCCCTACCATCAGGAACACGTGGACCTGATCAAAGCCATCCTCAACGATACCAAGCTCAACGAGGGCTGGTTCGGGGCCGTCAGCAGCATGACGGCAGTGTTGGGGCGGATGGCCACATACTCGGGCCAGATCGTCAAATGGGACGAGGCGGTCGCCAAGGGGCCAGATGAATCGCCGGAACGACTGGCCTGGGACGCCAAGCCACGCAGTCTGCCCGGCCCAGACGGCTTCTACCCGTTCCCAATGCCCGGCGTGTACAAGGCCTACTAAGCACGGCAGCCCGATAGCTCGATCCTGTCAAATCCTGTCAATCCGGCCGGCGCTCAGGCGGCGCCTACGGGCAACGCCTCGCTTTGATAGGCGCCGCCTGGCGGACGGCGATCGCTGCGCCCTTTCAGCAGCAGTCCCTGGATTATCAGGTCCACGGCTTCATCCTCGGTCAATCCCCGGCTCATCAGCGTTTCCAGTTGCCGGGAATCGACGCTGCCGATGGCCGCCTCGTGCGTAACATGGGCCTTGGGATGCGTGACCTCGACTACCGGCACGGCCTTGGCCACGGCGTTGCCCTGCACGATCTCCTTGCAATCGACGTGCCCCCGGGCGTGCGGCGCGCTTGCCCGCAGCGTATTGTAAACCACTGCCTCGGCATGGTCGCGCAGTGCGACGCTTGTTTGCAGCACGCCGCGGGCGTGCGGTCCTGCCAGATGGGCGACCTCTTTGATGTTTATCCGGTCATTGCCCGAGCCTGATACCCGTGCCGCCACTTCGCTTGTGCTGTGCGCTTCGCCGGTTAGCTCCACGTCGATTTCGATCTGTCCGACGCGGCCGCGAATCAGCTCGAAGTCGGTATGATAGCGGCCGCCTTCGAGAACGTGAACTTTTGAGCGGGCAGTGACGACCACACCTCCCTCGGCCCCGTGTACGTGACGCTCAATGTATGCGTACTCCGCGTAGCGGCCGATGGTCAGCCGGGCGTCCATCTCGTGGCGGATATTCCTGGCGTTGGGAAACGTGCAATGGGCCACCACTCCTGCCCGGGCTTCGTCCTCTACCACGATCTCCAGTATCACGCGCTGCACGCCGTTTTCGGGGATCATGCCGAAGCACACTTGGATGGGCCTTGCGACCCGCACCCCTTTGGCCACCAGGATTCGAGCCTCGATGCCATCGTCCAGTTGCCGTGCGTCGACCTCCAGCCCGCGCACCAGGTGAACCCCCAGCACCTGGTTGGCGTGGATCTCGATGCGCGCCACATCCAGTTGCGCCCACAGATCGTGGGGGTTGATCCCAATCGACTGATACATAGCTTGCAACAGACTGTTATCCGACATTCAACCCCTCCGCCTCGCGCAGCTTCAGCTCCTGGTGATCGCAAGGGATGCACCGTTGCTGGAAATAGTGGGCAATCTTTTCCACCGAGCCTTTGCTGACCAGCCGGCCGCAACAGAGCAAGAAGGCGTGCTCGGCATGTCGCAGCACAGTCAGACTATGGGTAATCATTATCACTGTCGTGCCTTGTTGTTTCAGCAGCTTCAGGGCGTCGAAAATACGCTCCAGCGCCTCGACGTCGATGCCACTGTCCGGCTCGTCCAGCAGAACCAGCTTCGGCTCCATCGCCAGGATGCTGGCCAGTTCGATCCGCTTGCGCTCGCCGCCGGAAAGCGTGCGATCGACCGCCCGACCAAGATACTTCTCCGGCTCCAAACCCACCTGCCGCAAAGCTTCTCGGATTTTCGAGTCGCTGCGGTTGCCGGCGGCGGCCTTGATGAACCAGTACACCGACAACCCCTCGAACCTTGCCGGCTCTTGCCACGCCAGGGTGATTCCCAGCCGTGCCCGCTGGTCGATCGACAACCCCTTTATCGACTGCCCTTGGTAAAGCACGTCGCCCTGGAAATCGGTGTAGCCCGACAAGCCCATGATCACGTTTGCCGTGGTCGATTTCCCGGCGCCATTGGGCCCGATCAGCGCGTGGATGTGCCCCTGCCAGAACTCGATCGACAGATCGTTGAGAATCCGCTTGCCATCCAGGCAAAGCGTTACGTTCTTCAGTTCGAGAATGGTCGTGGCACGAACTCGATCCGAGCTTCCGGCGTCGCCAACCATAAGCCTTCGTCCCAATATTTGCGCAGTCGTAGTGTGTCAGCCTCGCAGCCAAAGCCGATGGCACCCATTGTACCGCTTGTTACCCCCAGGGAAAACAAGCCATTATTCTAACGCTGGATGTGCTGGGAACCCAAGATGCCCGGCTGTTTGGTCTTGCACAGTTGAGTCAGCGGCGTATATTGGCTGCAAGATCGAGGGAGATTGAAGGTACCTTGTCAGGCTGGCGTTGCCGAACCGGTGCCGCGGCAGCCGATCCGAAACCGCGCATCGTGACCACGTCGGCCTAAGATGGGCATCGCCGTGCGGCCCTCGCCGCGCGGTCAGCGACACTTTTCCAACAAGAGGTTCCCGAGATGTCGGAAGCACAAAGCACCACTGTACGGGCAGTTGCATGGAAAGAGGTTTTCTGCTGGGTGCATATTTTCCGCGCCTTTCGGATAGCGGCCGGGGCACGCGTGCTGGTGCTGGGAGCAATCGGAGCGTTGCTGACGGCTATCGTCTGGTGGTTCTTCGGGGTGTTGTTGCTGCCTGCCGAGGAAGCGCCTTCCGTCGGCACTGCCTGGCTGCAACCGTACACAGTCTGCCCCTGGAAAACCGTCACCGATCAACTCGTGCCCGACAAACCCAGTCTGCCCGGTCTGCCCGAGCGAACCGATCAGCTCGTTCCGCCCGTGGAAAGCTGGCAGCCCCGCGATCCGCTGTTCGGCGCCTGGGCACAATTGACCCAGCCATTGTGGGGGCTATTCACTACCGGGATGGGGTTGCAGGAGTTCGTCTGTTTGGCGCTCTGCGGATTGGGTGCGGCAGCGGTCTGGGCCTTGTTCGGCGGGGCGATCGCGCGCATCGCGTCTGTGGAACTGGCCAGCGATGAACACGTCGGATTTACTGCCTCGCTGCGGTTTGCTGCCCGAAAGTGGATTTCCTACTTCGTCGCCCCGCTGCTTCCGCTGGTGGGTATAGCTGTAGCCACGGTTCCCATCCTCCTGGTGGCTTGGATAGCGCGATTCGACGTCGGACTGTTCCTGCTGGGGCTTGGCTGGCCCGTGCTGCTACTGCTGGGGTTCGTAATGGTGCTGTTGCTGCTGGGCTTGCTGTTCGGCTGGCCGCTGATGTGGGCCACCATAAGCGCCGAAGGAACCGACAGCTTCGACGCCCTGAGCCGCTCGTACGCCTATGTGTTCCAGCGGCCGTTGCATTACCTGTTCTATGCCGCAGTGGCAGCCGTGCTGGGCTGGCTCGGCTGGCTGCTGGTGCGAAACCTTGCCGCAGCAGTGACATGGATGACCTACTGGGCGGCAAGCTGGACGGCCGGATATCCCAGGGTGGAAGCCATCATCTCCGGAGAAGCGCTTGAAGGAGTCGCACGCGCCGGTGCAGTGGTGATCCACTACTGGGTCGGCTGCGTGAAGCTGATAGCCGCAGGTTTTTTCTTCGGTTACTTTTGGGTGGCCTGCACCGCGATATACTTCTTGCTGCGCCGCGACGTGGATAACGCACCCATAGACGAGGTGTTCCTGGAAGCCGACGAAAGCGAGAAATCCTACGGACTGCCTCCGATCGGCGCCGACGCGTCCGGCGCGCCAGTGGTGGCCGAAAAGACCCTGGCCGATGCCACTTCGTCAGCTCCGGCACAACAAAGCCCTGCTGGCACTGGAGTGCAACAATCGGCCGGCGAAAGTACCACTCCGCCGCAATGACGCCCACACCGAAGCACCGGCGCTGCGCAGTCCCCGCTGCTTATACTCCGCGCCGGCAGGAATGCAGCGTTTTTGGGGCAAAATATCGTTTTATCTCGCGCGAAGCATAACCGCAGGCGGGCGCCGTTTTATCAAAGCCACGCAGAAGAGCCGAAGATGAACTCCGCGATTGGGACTAAGTCGTAACAGCGCCCAGCCTCAGAACGGCCCAAAGCAATCGCGGCAAGTGCGACGTCGCGCGACACGCTGCCCCGCATGTGTCGCATCAGACCGCCCCGGGGCCACAGTAGCCGTCGTCGATCTGGATGGCCGCCTCGGCCGGAACTACGAAAATCTTGCCGTCGCCGATCTGCCCTTCCGGCCCTGTGCGCGCCACCTTGATAATGGTGTTGACGGTCCGCTCCAGGAAATCGTCGTTGACCACGATCTCCAGCACCACTTTGCGAAGAAGCCGGGCAGTATATTCATGTCCACGGAATAGCTCGGTACGCCCACGCTGGCGGCCAAAACCCTGGGCGTCGCAGATGGTCATCCGCGTCACCTCGACCTTTTCCAGCGCTTCGCGCACCGCCGTCAGCTTTGTCGGTTGAATGACGGCTATTACCAGCTTCACGTGTTGCTCCCATTGTGCCCGCTGCCGCACCCATACTGGGTGACGCCGCAGCCATCCTGCCCGCTGCCGCAGCCCACTGTAAAGGCTTGCCGCGCAGCGCCGACAGCTATCGACCACCAAACAACTCTTACCACGACAAGGCCCTATGGGCAATACGCGGCGCAGTGCAGGCGCGAGGCAATAGATGGCGCCATATGGGCAATAGACTGGGCAGTGTTGGCGATACTGGCACGGGCCGATCAGCGCCAGACGCGCCAGCGCGCGAGGCGCCACCAGCGGCACCAGGCGAACCGGCAGCACGCCGGGACCGGCTGCCGGAATAACTCACTTCTGCTGGCCGATCGCCTTGCGGTAGTAACTGTCGTCGTGTTGTCTCTTCCAGCCATCGGTCGGAGCAGCCAAATTGGCGCGGTGGCGGGCCCACATTTGATTCACGAACTGGTCCCACGCCTGACCTTGTCGGGCCCACGATTTGTCGTGATCACGCCCGGTGGCCTCTTTGATGACCTTGACGAACTGCGAATCGTCCTCGTACATCCAGCGGTCCACATAATCGAAGAACGGGTCGTGGTTCCAGTTCTTTTCGGCTTTCATCAGCCGCAGAGCCAGGGCTTGCGCTACCCAGCCCACGCTAGTGCAGCACCGCCTATAAGCCTCGCTGGTATTATTTCCCTCGTTCCATTGGGAAGGGTGCAGGTGCTCGTATGGTCCCCAATTGTTGTTGCGGTGGCGTGCCAGGCCGGTGGAGGCGTCGATGCCCGAGTGACCGGCAAAGACTACCTTCGCCCCCGTCCAGCAATCGCCGTAGGCCGTCTGTTCGTCTTCGCCGAAACTGACTTTAGGAAAATGCTTGTTGACGTTGGCCAACTGCTCGTCGCCCAGCAGCAGACCGGCAAAGACGATCGGCAACTTCCGCCCGCTGCCATGGCCGCCGAAACCCTCCCAACCGGGATGTCCGTTGCGCACCATGCCGCCCAAGTCGATGCCGATCTGCACAAAGTTTACCAGCAGCGGTTCTATGTCTTCGGGCTTCAGATCGGTACACAGCAGCAGGGCGGTTATACCCACCACGCGCCCATATTCCAGGCCGTATTGGGGCATGTTCTCCACTGGTTCCTCGAAACCGAAGAAACATGTTCCCACCCAGGGACGTTGTGTGAACCGTATGTATTGCTGCAACTTAGGTATGGCGGGCACTGCTGCTGCTCGCGGCAGCAACTCCCGTCTCAAATCCCGCGCCAGGTAAACCCTCTGCTGACGGTCGCAGAAGGCCGGGCGGAAAGCGTCGGCCGGCTGCGGATCGGCCAGGCAAGTCAGCACGGCTGCGGTGCGGATTGGGCTGCCATCGCCCACCCCACGCTCGATCTGGTTTCTCAACTGCGCATCCAGCACCAGCCCCTTGGGCATGCTAATGGTGGAAACGATGCAATCGCCGGGATTGAGAACCACCGGCAGCTTTTGTATCAGAGCAGGATCGAACCAGTTGCGCACACCGCTGTCGTAGGCCACGCGCATCTGCGCCGGCGGATTGACCATGAAGCCGTTGCGCACCCGATGTTCCACCTTCCTTTCCCGGTCCTGCCTGTCCAGTTGGTTTGCCGGTATCTGGTTGCCATACAATGGTTCCGGGTCGATAGCCTTGATGGTGACAGGACCGACCACGTACCAATCGCCGTTGACAAACTGGCCTACCCGGCACGGCTTGTGGAACGTCCAAGTTATCCCGTATTGCGATACGCTATTCCGCAGCGGCAGCTCTTCCAGCTTGGGTGTGCCAGGGGCATTGTGGGGAGTGTAGATGGGCACCTTGCGATTCAGGGTCGGGTCGGCGGCCACGATCTTCTCGTCGTACGGGTTTTCCTGGCGGCGTACCGGCGGCTGGAACTTCATCGGGCCGCCCAGCGTGATCGCCACATCATCGATCCAGATCGTCTGCTGTTTATCCTTGCCGGCATCGCCCCACACAACGACCGCGCTGAACCCGCCAAGGCCGACCTTGGCCGCATCGACTGCCGCCAGTTGCTTGTCGTCGTGAAAAACCTGCACTCCGTCCTCGGCGTGGAACTCGATAGTCCATTTCCTCCAACCGGGCGGATTGCGCCGCACTCCCAGCCAGAATAACTGGTTGAACCAATCCTTGCCGTCGCACGATGTGGCCGTGTATCCCTCGTTGCCTCCCAGATAGCGCGCATACAGAATCCCTACTGCAAATACCTCTCCCTTCAAGTCGGCCAGGCCCCAACGGGGTCCCACACGAGCGGCTTTAGGATCATCTGGGGCGGTACCGTCATCGTACACCCACATCTCTATCCTTCCCGCCCCGTCCCGATCCCGCAACTTCAACACCGCCTTGCCATCGGGACCGACGCGCAGCGCTCCACCGGGAGTTTGGCTGCCCTTGGTTTTGTCGATGCCCACGTCACCGCTAATTTCCCACCCAGCAAGGTCTGCTTCCTCGAACCTGATCTGTTTGGCAGCGGTTCCTAATTGCCCGGCGGCCATAACCATTTCCGTGCCAGCAAGCCCCCACAACCCACCGGCAAGCAATGCCACAAGACCCCGACAGACAGTGTATTGGTTGGGGAACATCTTCTCTGCCTCAGAAAACAAGCCATTGGCCGAAAACGCGAACTACAGTTGATTTGTTACGGGAAAAGCTGGCAGGCTTAGCGCAAGCTGACATCTGGCCGTCCTCGCACTCGCGTGGGCCGGTGCAAATCAGCCACATCTGGCACATCTGGTTCACGGCATCATTCGCAGTCGCTCGATCTGTTCGGCCACCTGGCGGCGAAACTGGCTCCAGTCGCTCACCGGAAACAACTTGTCGTGATCTCGCTGTCCCAGGCGGAAGGAGTCCAGCCGCTGCTGGATCAATTGCTGTGCTTGAACATCGTTCTTCTGCTTTGCCAGCCGTGCCAGCGTGAGCAGGTACCGGTAATCGTCCAGTCCCTCGCGCATATCGCGCTCGAAATGCAGCGACGGGACCAGTTCCCCATCAGCATTGCAGTTGCACCAGGCGTAGTCGTCCTCGCGGCAGTCCAGTGCGTAATAGGGATCGCCGGCCACGATGTTCCAGTGCCAACTGAGGCGGAACTTCATGTCGAACTGCTTGGCAGCCTTGTACATGTAGGTCCCGAATGTCCATCGGTTGCCCCCATTGTAAAAGGCCCATTGCCCACCGGCCTCCTGGATCATCTTTACGCTTTCCTCAGTGTGCGAGTTCAGGTTCGCCACGTGCAGGGCGGTAGCCAGGGCGAAATGAGGATCGTCGGCCTTGCCGGACGCGAAACTGGTTGCACCGGTGAACCAGGGCGGGCCGCTGGGGAAGGCCTTGCGGTAGGCCCGGGCGTTTTCGATCGAGCGAAGCAGATTGTCGCCGACCGGTTCGTCGGCAAGGTTCCAATACACCGGCAGCCAGTTCTCTTGCTCGCCGTGCTTCTGTATTGCCGTAAAGATAGCCCGCACAAACTCGCTGTAATCGCTGAAGCCTGCCTGGCGCATTGCCGCCTCGTTTTGGTAGTACAGGTTAAACCCTACGATGTGGACATAGTTGACCACCGGCATCGAGAACCCCATTTCCCTAGCCAGCCGCATCTGCCGATCGGCTATGGTGAAGTCCAATTGCGGACGGCCGTCCTTGAATCCCTGGTACCTTATCCGCGGCAACCCAGAAAACGTAGTGAAGCCGTACTCCCGCAAGCGTCGCAAGCTCTTCCGGGTCATGCTATCGTTCCACTGTTGAGTCTGCGGATCGCTTTCTGGCCAGGGAATGCGGATCTCGTGTCCCCACGGACCAACGGGGATGTCCGCCTCATCAAGCACGCCCTTGTACACCCGATACTCCACCGGCACGACCACAGGTTTTCCGTGTTGCGGATTGATGGTGATTTCTCCCCGATACACTCCTGGCGGCGTGTCCTCTGGCGGACGGACGGTCAACCAGAACCGCCGGGCGACTCCTTTTTTCACCTCCACCGGCTTGCCGGATATGATCAGCCTGGGCGCGATAGTATAGACTGACCCTTCAGCCGTCACCCGCGTCAACCGATTCGACACATACCCTACGCCGATGCAACTGCGGGCAATGGTGTTTCTTCCCTCAGTTCCGGCGGCCGGCGCGGTCGGCTTATCCAGCCGCAGGTCGCTTACCGTTACAGTTACCGGCCCGAGGTCTTTCAAAGGATAGATCGACAGCGTCAGTGGTTCCCATTCGCCGGCGAAGCCGAATCCTTTTACGGGCCGATTAATTTCTTCGCGCCGCGGTGTGTCGTTATAGTACACGTCCTCCATGTAATCGCGCGTGAAAACGATGTATCCCCGGGCAGTCTCTTCCGGGGAAGGCTCAATCGGATCGCCGGTGGGCTTGTGCAAGATGCGGCGGAAATAGTTGTCGAAGAAGAAACGCCGCCGCTGTACCACGTAGTCCACAAATCTCTGCCCGTCGCTCTGCTTTTCCGCAGGGAAGATGATCACTGCCGAGACGCAGTTGGCCCAATTTTCACCTACGAACTCAAGGTTCAACTGCCCGTCGCTCACGTCCACCTCGAACTGCCTTTCCTGGAAATACGCGCGCTGGTATTTGCTGAAGGTGTCGTCCTCGGGAGAGTCCTCGGTGTCCCAAAAGCGGAAGTACTTCCGCTTCAGGCCCTCGAAATCCATCGACTCCTTCACCACCGGCTTGCCTTCGGCCCTGATTTCCCGGCTGCGGAATACCTGGTACTCTCCCCAAAATCCAGAAGGACTATCGACGTTGACCACCACATGATAGCGGCCATTGGGAACATCCACTGCCAGTCCACCGGCTTCGATGCAGATGAAATCCTGGTACAGTGGATCGGGCTGAAGAGCGTCGAAGCTGCGCCAGATTTTTGCATCCTTCAACCCGTAGCCGCGCCCGACGCTGTAAACCGTGGAGGCATCGATACGGGTGAAGCCAGGCATCAGTGGGCTTTGGGCCGGGCCGAAATCGAAGGCCCACAATCCCTCGAACATCATCCGCGGCGTCTCCGCATCCCGCTCCAAACGCAGGTTATCCACGAACAGAGGTCCAGCAGGCTTGTCGCCGATGTTCAGCACGAAGTGCGTTATGGCGCTAAGGATCAGAGCTCTTCCCGGCCGCGACTTCTCGCCCACGTAAAGCTGCCCCAAGGGCAGCACCAGCGTGCTGCTGCCCGGCGGCACCACTGTGATGTAATTCACCCGCGTCCAATACCCGGTAGTCTGCTGATCGCGGATTTCCACGTACAACTCCAAAGGCGAGTCGGTATCGGCATACAGGTCCGCCTTCAGATAGTCGTAGCCGGAGAAGTCCAGCGGGGCATTCCACACCGCGTAGCCTCGATCGATGCGCAGTGCGTTTTTGCCGTCTGTCGCATGCTGTTGAACTACCGTGCCGCCAGAAAATGGCGACTTGTCCTCGAAGGAAGTCAACAAGCGGACCGGCGGACCCGTGACCGCCTGTGGTGCCGCTTGGAGCAAGGTTCCACAAGCGTAGCAGCGCTGCCAGGCGGGATTGTTCCGGTATGCACACTCGGGGCAGCGCACGGGTTTATCGCCCAGCGGGCCGGGCGGCGCGATGGGACTTTCCTCATCGCCGACGATCGGCACAGGGGTAAGCGGCACATCTTCGCCCACGGGCACCATGGTTACGTCGTCGATCCACAAGTAGCCCGGTGCCATCAGGCCGAACGATGGCCCTTCTACGCCGGTTCTCGGTTCTTTCAGCTCGACGACGTATGTCACTGGCGTCCAGCCAAAGGTGCCGTTTTTCTTCAGTTGGAAATACTTGCCATCGAAGGCGAACTCGGTAGTCGCCCGCCACAGCCCCTCGCCGATGTCCAGCCCGCGAATGTAACCGGTTATGCGATACCGCCCCGCAGGCAACTGCTTGTGCCGGTAGCGAATGCGAATTTTCGGTTGATGGCCGCCGTAAAGCAGGCAGGATGTCTTGCCGCTGCGGGCGATCTGCCCCACGCGGAACTCGCACTCGCCTTCGTACTTCCATCCGCCCCAGTGTTTGAAAACCAGGCCAAACTGGTCGCGGGGCTTTGTTTCCTCGAACGACGGGTCCACCAGGATGTTGTTGGCCGGCTCGGCACCACCCAAACCCTGTCGGCCCAGTATTAAAACGCCCCAACACAACAGCAAACACCACCACAACATGCGCGCGACAATTCTCATAACTGCAACTCCACAGGAAGTACTTAACCGTTGGCAGGTTTGTCTTTTACAGGATAGCGTGTGCGCATTTTTGCGGGCGCTTTTTCAAGCGATCTGGAGGCCGATGTTCCGTAGCGGCCCTACCATCAGTGCCATGCGATGCGACGGAGTGAGTCCCTCGATCGCCTCCGTTCGTTTGTTGCCGTAGGCGGCGGGCTTTATATAAGGGCGATACGTGCAGCGCCGGGCTTGCTGAGGCAACGACACGCTACGGCGGCTCGTCCCGGCGTGGCTAGTTTTCGCGCTGGCTCATGGTACCCACAAACTGCCGCTTGTTGCAGCAGCCAGGGAAGTTAAAAATGGAAGGTACGCCAACCGCTCCTGCGTCGCTGGCGTCTGTGTTATGCGGCATTACGCCGCAGGCACATCGAAACCAAAATACCGCGCCGCATTGCGGTAGCAAATATCCTGTACCACAGAGCCGATCATTTGCAAGTCGTCGGGCAACAAGCCTTGCTGCATTTCGCTTCCCAGCAGGTTGCACAGTATGCGGCGGAAGTACTCGTGACGGACATAGGAGAGAAACGAGCGGCTGTCGGTAAGCATGCCCACGAACCGCGCCAGCAGCCCGTGACTGGACAGCGCATCCAGTTGCCGCTCGATTCCGTCTTTCTGGTCCAGGAACCACCACGCCGCGCCGTATTGCATCTTGCCGGGGATGCTGCCGTCTTGGAAGTTGCCCAGCATGGTAGCAACCACGTCGTTCTGGGCCGGATTGATGTTATAGACGATGGTCTTAGTCAGTTTTTGCTGGCGTTCCAGGCGGTCGAGGAACTTTGCCATCGGTCGGGCAATTTCGCACTCGCCAATCGAGTCGAAGCCCGTGTCTGGCCCCAGCAGCTCGTACATCCGCGTATTGTTGTTTCGCAGCGGGCCGACGTGAAACTGCTGCGTCCACTGCTTTTCCCAATCCATCACGGCCAACTCGTATAGCAGCGCCGAGCGGAACTTCAGCAGCGCCTCGGCGTCGGGCTGCTGGCCGCGGCGCAGCCGAGCGAACGCCGCGGCGACTTCTCCCGCCGAGTAATCGGCCGAGTAGAACGTCTCGATGCCGTGGTCCGACAGCCGACACCCGGCCGCATGGAAATAATCGTGCCGGCAACGCAAGGCCTCCACAAACCGCTGGAAATCGTCGCCAATGGCCATGTCGGCGGCCTGTTCCAGTCGCTCCACCCAGTCGTTGAAAGCCTGCACGCTGCCGAACGCCATCGCGCGGTCGGGTCGAAAAGTCGGCAACACCTTCGTCGCAAAGCCTTCTTCCCTGGCAATCGCCTTGTGATGCTCGAGAGTGTCGGTCGGATCGTCGGTAGTGCACACCAGCACCACGTTCATCTGCCGCAGAATGCCCCGGGCCGAAAGCTCCGGCTGCCGCAGGCGCTGGTTGCATAGATCCCAGATTTCTCTTGCCGTTTCGGGACACAGCAGGCGGTCGCTGACGCCGAAGAACCGATGCAGCTCCAAGTGCGTCCAGTGATACAGCGGATTGCGCAAGGTTTGCGGCACCGTTTCGGCCCACTTGGCGAACTTCTCCCAGTCCGAGGCGTCGCCGGTGCAAAACCGTTCCGCCACGCCGGCCGCGCGCATCGCCCGCCACTTGTAATGGTCTCCGGAGAGCCAAATCTGTGTGAGATTCTCGAAGCGATGATCGGCGGCGATCTGCTGCGGCGGTAAATGGCTGTGATAGTCGATAATCGGCATCGGCGCAGCATAGCGATGATACAATTCGACCGCCTGCGAATTGTGGAGCAGGAAGTCTTCGGTGATGAACGGTTTTCTAGCGCTCATGATCGTCTACTGGCAAAATCAATAAATTACCGGCTTGCGCTAAAGGTCGTGGCCGGCCGATACAAACTTTTCCCCAATGTGCCCGATCGCCGCGTATTGCGAATATCAAAACTACCTTACGGCGTTACTTGTGCGGGTCTTGCACGCATGTTTTCTAGCAGTCTGAATGGGCACGCTCCGTCGTGGCCGTGTGCGTGGGTAATAGCCGACACGACCGCAGCGCGCCCCTCCAGCACCGCCGTTTGGTTGCCGCCACAGGCGGCGTCGGATAATGTGTTAACGGCCTGGCAATCAATCACCCAATCGATCGCCAAGCGGCGGAGGTGTGTCGGCGAACTCGGCATACCGACGGGCGACAATCGTTTGGTCGTGCTGGCGCGCCAGAAATAGCCCGCGCACCCTGGCAAGCCAAATAACGCCTTTTTCCAGAACTGCGCCAAACAGCGGATGGATCACCTCCAGGCCACGCTCGCCGTAGGCTGTCACACGCACCCCCTGGTCGTCCAGAGGATGGATCATCTGAGTGTAACTCCATTGCCCATCCGGCAGCCTCAGCAGCAGCGCTCCTGGGCCGGCAGGCTCGACCGACACGGCCGTTTCGCATTCGGCCAGTCTGCCGCGAACCTCCAGCAGGGGAGAGCACTCCGGCGACTCGCAGTTGGCCAAAACCATTAGTTCCAGGCCCGGTTCTGCCGGCTTATGGCCATTGTTCGTATGGGCGGCCACAAGCGGCCGCCACACTGCCTGGACAAACATATAGCATGGCCCATTGGCACACTGGGCGGGATCGATGGCCTGATACTTGGCAAACAGGCTGTTCCCGCGGACAAAGCAATCGAGCAGTTGAATTGGCCGGTCAGCGTTAGCGTCGCCAAAGTGCAGAGCTAGCAGTTCGGCGCCGGGAAGCACCACTCCACCGATGCTCAAGTGGCAAAGCCCACGACGCGGTTCAGCGCAATCAACAGTAGCAGTAAGATTTTCCCACTCAAGCAGTGCGACGTGCTTATCCAATCGCCAAACCATAGCAAGCGAAAATACAAATGCAGAAAGCGGCGAATTGCGGCAGGCGTGCTATCCTCGATAACCAACCATAGTTTGCCGAAAAAGTTTACGAAAGGTTGCTTTTACAGCTTCCGGTGGGCGTTGTCAAACGGCGCAGGAAAAAATTTTTCGACATCTAGCCCTATGCCTCCGGCAGGTGCGAACCCCGGCACGTGTCACACCAAGCCAGAAGTGTGGGTACGGACTGGCCGCCACCGCCAAAGTTTACGAAAACCTAGTGCTGCCCACACTGGTATTGCGCAAGAAAGTTTCCCCGCCCTTTTGCCATTATATGGACCACGCTGGCGGCTGATTAAGTGATCTCCCGAGGGTAGCTCCGCCGCAAGTCGTGGGCAGTTGCCGCGGGGCTGTTACGGTCGAATGTCGACGGTAGCAGGAGCACCCGCGCCGTACGATGAAAGCCGGCCGATAAACAGTGGCCCGGTTCGTCGATTCGGTTCTCCACTACGCCGACCCGCAAAAACCTCCGCCGTGGGGAATAGTGCTTTGCCGGCCGGCCTGTAAGCCGTTGTTCTATTGGCAAGTACAAACCGCTTGTTTCTTGACCTTGATTGGTGTGTGCATCTGGATTGTTGGTGGAAAACTTGGTTGGGGCATCTTCCGAGCAACAGGCTTATCCATTTTCCGGCCAAAACCGGTAGCTGCGTGTAACCTCCTGACAAGTCCAGCAGTAGTATTAAAGCGTGCCCCAGCAAGACTCTCAGCAGCTGCGTGTCACCTCTTGATAAGTCCCGCAGTAGCACCAGGCGAATTACCGCGTGCTGGCAATTTATCCGTGTTTTCGTTTGCCAAAGGCCTGCCTGTAAAACTGACGCACACACTCTTTCTTGCCGATCGGTTTTTATGAGCTCACCCACGTTACCCTAATAGAACCACAGAATTGCGAAAGTGGTGCAAGTGTGCGAAATGCCTTCGTTTTCGGGATTGCCAGTAATCCAAAGACTTTCGGTATATTGTGTGGAGTTATTACGACAGCGCTAAGTTACAAGAAAGGCTCAATATCTTGGGGTGAAAGCCCCAACATCATCACAACTGGTAGTTGCGAAACGGCAACTCAGCGCTGTCGTATTATTTAGCTGGCTCCCAGCTTTTTCTGGAACGCTAGCTTTTCCGGGGCACTGCGCAGAACGCCAGACAACGCTCTACACAGCGGCCTGGGGCACCCAATTGCAGGCTGCCTGCGCGGATGTAGAATTAGGTTGTTTGGCGGGGCGTGGCGCAGTCTGGCTAGCGCGCCTGCTTTGGGAGCAGGAAGTCGCGAGTTCAAATCTCGCCGCCCCGATTAAGTCGTTATGCGACAAAGACTTACGTTCAGCAACGGTCGGCGTAAGTGGGAAGTCCACAGACGGTTGCGGGGCAAAGTTTACCATCTTGCCAACCGCTGCCAACGGCTGTCGCGCTCCAATTTGCGCGCTGGGCAGCACAACTGGATTGCCCAGCGGTGCCCACCGATACCCTAGTGACACCGCTACGATGCTACGCAGTACTGTTACCTTCTGTCTGGGTGCCACTTCGGCTTAAGGCGATGGACATCGCAGCCGTAGATGCGGCGTTTGATGGGTACCGTCCGCTGTACCAACAGCCGCAGCCAAATTGATCGTCCGACCACACACTTTCACTGCTGGACTAGCCAGCACCTATAGGAAGCAAGAAGTCACCTTTAGGAAGCAAGAAGTC
>Ga0209101_1000208_pt1 | contig 50452 bp, 38 predicted proteins | sample ConPoolayeCmetaG_FD_185481 | JGI IMG/M metagenome (GOLD analysis project Ga0209101, IMG submission 185481) | Hot spring microbial mat communities from California, USA to study Microbial Dark Matter (Phase II) - Cone Pool mat layer C metaG... ... | reverse complement strand
TTTCCGGTGTGTACCGGCAACCCAGGTCCACGCCGTCGCTTGCCTTGCCAATACAGGGACTGCCCGGCATTAGGCGATAATCCAGATTGGCCGGATCGCGGAACATCGGATTGGTAAGAAAACAGTTGTTACTTCCCTCGGGCGGCTTGGCGGCCCCAAAGAACGCGCAGTTTTCGATCTTGTAATTGTTCGGAGGGACGTTTGTGTACACGGATATGTCTCGTACGATGCAGTCTTTGATTACGTGGATTACCCAGTCGCCTCGAAATGTGATGCGGACTGGAGCAAGCATGGTACACTCGCGGAGGTGCCCCGGAAAGTTCAGTTCCATCTCCCTCGTGAATATACAATTCAGAAAAGTCATGGGCGCGTGATTGTAGTGATGTCCAAGAACGATACTATGGGACACCACACGCCGCTCTGGGCCTCCTTCCTGATTACCTTGTCCAAAAATAGGGCTGTCCATGTTGGGAGGAAAATAGAGCAAGGTATGCTTCATTTCTACGGGGCCGGCAGACAGAAGTACGCACGGACCTCTTATCATATCGAGCTTTAGGACCACTAGCCGTTGGACGGTGGTTCTGAGTGCCTCGATGTGTAGGAGGGGGCGGTCGCGTTCGGGCTTGGGGACCAGCGAGGTTACAACGGGCCAGCAGCCCCGCTTGCCGCGGACCGTCAGCCCGGTTTTACCTTCGGGGATTGTCAAATACTCGTTGTACGGGCCGTTATCCAGGATTTCGATCAGTTCGCCGCCTTTGGCTGCGTCGATGGCGGCCTGAATGGAGCGGAAGTCGGCTTTGCCCGTCAGGGCCACCGTAAGCCGCGGCCCAAGATTGGCCGTGAGTTCTTTCAGTTTGGCCACGCTCGGCTCGCGGTCTGGGTTGGCGACTACGGAAGTTTGCCCGTATTGACCGATCAGCGCGGCCACCAACGGCTTCATCTCATGCAGTTCGTTTTGGCGATAATATTCCACGGCTTCCGTGTACAGGGCCTCGGCAGCAGCTTCCTGAAGACAGGTTTGGACCGTTTGCCGGGCGGCGGCGACCGTGGTCTTGTTGGCTGCAAACCAGGCGGTGCTGCCGTACTTCGACTCTATCTCCGCAAGGACCTGTTCCACCCGTTTGAACTGTTTTTCCGCCGCCGCAAACCTGGTCTGCGCCGCAGGCGGTTTGCCTTCGCTCAGGACCTTGCGGCCTTCGGCCAGCAGAGATTCTCCTTCCCGCAACAACTCATCCGCATGAGAAAGCATCCCCGCCGCAAGCGGGCCGCTATAAGCGGCAACGTCAACCCCTAACGCCCGCGCTTGCGCCAAGCATTGCTCAGCCAGCGACGGGCTTCCCAAGGTCAGGCATACCAGGGCGGCCGCCACCCAGTCATCGGGCGTGGCAGGGTTCATGATCGACTCGAACTGCTTGGCGGCCAGCAGCTTCGCCAGTCCCGTCGAAGTGATGCTCGACCAGGGCAGGCTTTCGGTCTTGCCGCCCAGCACGGTTGCCGTGAACCCCTGTTCATCTGCCTTGGTTACATCTCCGCCCACGCCTCGAAGCCCCAAAGCGGCCTTCTTCAACGGCGGGTCGGCGCGGTTGACCGCTGCAATTAGTCTTTGCTTAAACTGCTGCATCCGTTTCAGTTGCGCCAACCGTTCCTGCACACGCTCCTGAAGAACTTGGTCATCGAACGACAGCTTCTCCAAGGCCGCAGCCGCTTTTTGGAAATCCCACTCCCGGGCCAGTTGCTCGGCCTTCGCGGTAGCCTCCACATACCGGCTTTCCAACTGCCGACGCCGTTCCAGCGCTTCCATGGCCGCCTGCTGTTGGGGCGAAAGCGCCGATGGAGAGGGCTGTTGGCCGGGCGGACCAGCAGGCTCACCTTCGCCACCAGACCCGGGCCGGCCACCAGCACTGCCCGATGGTGATTCCGGCGGCGACTTCGGCTCGTCCTTCTCGGCCGGTTTCTGCCCACGAACATCATCCTGGGCAACCAGGGGATGCCACTGAAGTGCAATCCTCACCGTTTGCCCTTCGGAAAGCGTCACAGTACGCTCAATCGGCTGAAAGCCCGGCCGGTTGATACGCAGCCTGTGCTCGCCTGGCGCCACGGGCACAAGAAGTTCTTCCGGGCCGGCAAAACTGGACAGACGGGCCAAATCCTGCGGCTTGCCGTCCACCTCCAGCACGGCATCCTGGCGCTGCTCCCGCGACAAATCGAGCACGATACAGGCCGCCGGTTGCCAGGCAGGACGAAGCAGTACGCCTTTACCCGGCCTGATCTGCAATACAACCTCGAACGGCTTGAAACCCGGACGAAGAATCCGCAAGCGGTGGCTTCCCGGCGGGCATTGGTACTTCCCTTCTCCCAATTGGATTGCCAGGGGCTTGCCGTCCAACTCCATCGACGCCCCGGCCGCGTCCGGCTCTGGCCAGGCAAGCACAAAGTATCCGTACCCGTCGGCTGCCTCTCCCGTCCGTGTCTCTGCCTGCGCCGTCTGCTCAGGCCCGGCTGGCCGAGACTTGGCTGCCGACAGATGCCAAGCAACTCCCCCTGCGATCAGCAGGCACACAACCACCACGCCGACAGTGGCAATCAGTGGCACGTTCACACGCCTGGACGCGCTCGAACTGGCCTGCCCAGTTGCCGCCGCGCAGGGCAGTAGCGGCAGGCGAACACAGATCGGGGGTTTTTCAGGGCAGATTGTAGAGACGCTGTCGCTGGTTTATACTGTTGTCTGCCGTGATCAGATTCAGACTTTTCGGGCCACACGCAGTTGGAAGCTTGCAATGATGGTCTCACATTTGCGCGAAAGTAAGGCGACAGGTAGTGTTTGGGCGACAGGTGGTATTTGTACCTTGGTGGTAGTGTGCCTTTCCTGCGCGGCGTTTTGCTCGGCGGGCTGGGCGGCGGAAACGCTCACCTACGTCGATCTGGTCAACCGGATGTTAGACTTGGAGCGCCTGGCCGTTTTGCCCCAACCCGGAGAAAGCTGCGCCCAGTGGTCCAGTTACGATCGGGCCAGCAAGTACGACGAGTCCACTGGCAAATACATAAACTGGGGCGCCAATGGCGACGGCAACGGGATAATCCGCAAAGAAGGCAATTTGTCGGTGATGGCCGAGATGGAAGGCCCCGGGTGCATCTGGCGGATATGGTCTGCCCGGGCGCAGAACGGCCGCGTGAAAATCTATCTGGACGGCCAGGAGCAGCCGACGATCGATATGCCGTTCATACACTACTTCGACGGCAAGCACGCGCCGTTCAACTTCCCCATGCTTTCTTACGAGATGCGCACCCTCGGTTCGGCAGGCGAGAACCTCTATTTCCCGATTCCCTATCAGCGTTCCTGCAAGATAGTGGCTGAGGACGGCTGGGGGCAGTATTACCACTTCACCTACACCACTTTCCCCAAGGGCACTGAAGTCCCGACCTTCAAACTGCCCTTGTCCGCCGAAGAAATCGAAGCGATCAAACGTGTCGATAGCTTTTTCCGCGAGAAGCTGGGAACCGACCCCGCCGGCCAGCGCAAGGACGAGAAAACCGAGACCAAGCACGTCCGGGCTGAAGCAGGCAAGACCACTCGGGTCGTCGAGCTGGCCGGCCCCAGGGCGATCACGGCTATCAAAGTGAAGATGAACTTCGCCGGGCGCGACGACGAGGTGAAAGCCCTGCGGCGGCTGGTGCTGAGGATCACCTTCGACGGTCAGCAGCAGCCAGCGGTGTGGTGTCCGCTGGGCGATTTCTTCGGCACCACTCCGGGCGTGAACAAGTACCGCACGCTGGTAACGGGCATGACCGACGAAGGGTTCTACAGTTTTTGGTACATGCCTTTCGGGCGCAGCGCATTGGTAGAGCTCGTCAACGACGACCAGACGGCGCGGGAGGCGGTGTTCGAGATCGTACACGCGCCGTTGTCGCGTCCGATGGACACGCTGGGCTACTTCCACGCCAAGTGGCATCGCGACATCTTCCCGGTAAGCCCAGATCGCTGGCCCGATTGGGTCATGCTCAAGACCGAGGGACGCGGCCGCTTCTGCGGCGTGATGTTGCACGTGTGGAACCCGCGCGGAAGTTGGTGGGGCGAGGGGGACGAGAAGTTCTTCGTCGATGGGGAAAAGTTCCCCTCGACGATCGGCACCGGTTCTGAGGACTACTTCGGGTATGCATGGTGTCATCCGGGGCGTTTCGAGCGGCCGTACCACGCCCAGACGATGACCGAGAACAACAGGGGGCATCAATCGGTGCTGCGCTGGCATGTGGTCGATAACGTTCCTTTCCAAAAGTCCTTCGAGGCCTGCATCGAGAAGTACTTTCCCAACTCGCGGCCGACGCTTTACGCCTGCGTGCCGGTGTGGTATCTGGCGGCCGGCGGCGTGGACCCCATCGAAGCCGTGCCGGTCGATCAGCGCGACGGCTACTGCGTAGTTCCGCCGCTGGATGGCGGCATTCGGGTGATCGGCTCGCCCAAGGGCAACGTGGAAGTGCAAGACATGGCGCACTTCGGCCAGGGCAAATGGAAGAACGATGACCAGCTCTGGTGGACCCGCGCCAAACCCGGCGACAAGTTAGAACTTGGCTTTACGGTGGATAAGCCGGGGAAATATCAGGTAAGCGTGTTGCTTACCAAGGCCCGCGATTACGCCATTGTGCAACTGTACGTGGACGGGAACAAAGTCGGCGACCCGATCGACTTGTATAATCCCGAGGTGGTTCCCACCGGCCCGATCTCGCTGGGCACGCATGATCTGAGCAAAGGCGAGCACCGGTTGACAGTCGAAATCGTGGGCGCTAACGAAAAAGCGATAAAGGCATACATGTTCGGTCTGGACCGGATTGTGCTCGAGCCGGCGAAATAGCCATCGGGCGGAAATGGCCTCGGGCCAGGTCTAGCCATCGGCAAACCGGTATCGCGCTTGCAACTTTTCCCCACGGCAATGCAGCGTTTGTCGAAGTACTGCCTGGCGGCGGCAGCGCTGGCCGGGTTCGCGGCGGCGCCGTTGCTCCGCAGTTACGCATTTTTTCCTCCGCTCACGCAGACCATCCTCGCCCTGGGCTGCTACCTGGTGGGATTGGTCGGCGTGTTTGTGCTGTTGCGCCGTGCGCCGCTGGAGACCGCGGCGCAGTCGACCGTAGCGCGCATTGCCAGTCATCAGGCTGCCCGGGCGGGAATCGCCCTTGCGCTGGTGTTGTATCTGGGAGTGATCTTCCACGCCAACGGGTCGTTCTTCAAGCCGGAAACGCATACCACCGCCTGGCTGCAAGCTTCCGAATACGGAATGCTGGCCTGCGGGATGACGTTGGTGATCATCAGCGGCGGCATAGACCTGTCGGTGGGCAGCGTGCTGGGCCTGGTGGCCGTGTGCTTCGCGCTGATGAGCATCCACTGGCAATGGTCCGCCTGGGTAGCGGTGCCGGCAGCGCTGCTTATCGGGCTGGGTTGCGGGACGGTTTCCGGCGTGCTGACCGCCACGTTTCGCATACAGCCGTTCATCGCAACCCTGGCGATGATGGCCTTCGCCCGTGGGCTGGCCAAGACCGTCAGCGGCGGACGCAAGGTCTTCACCGTGGTCCCTCTGCCCGACGGCGGCTTCAAAGAAGTCCCCGTGCCAGAAGTGTTCAAGACTCTGGTAGCACGGGTTTTGGGCGATACGATCTCGGTGGTGACCATTATCTTCCTGGTATGCGCAGCGGTGGCCTGGTTCGCCCTGGCTTGGCGCCGCTGGGGACGACAACTGTACGCCGTGGGCGGCAACGAGCAGGCGGCGCGTTTGTCGGGCATCCGCGTAGAACGTGTGCGAATCGCCGCTTATGCCGCCTCGGGCCTGCTGGCCGCCGTGGCGGGCATCTGCCACGCCGCCCAGGAAAGGCAAGGCGACCCCGAAGCTGGGATCGGATACGAACTTACAGCCATCGCCATGGTGGTCATCGGCGGCACCAGCCTGGCCGGCGGAACCGGCGGTATCGGTCTGACGCTTATCGGAACGCTAACTTTCGGCTATCTTGAAAAAATACTGAGCATCAACAACGTGCCGCAGGCCGGACGGCTGATGCTCACCGGGCTGATCATCATTGCCGCTGTGCTCACTCAGCGACGGCAGCAATGAGCAGCCGCGTGGACGCTGCCGGTCGGGCGCACCGTCGCGCGTCGGATGCTAGAAGTCAAGCATCCCGGCGGAAAGCAGACTGTTGAGCTCGCCGATCGATTGCCCACCGCGTTGGTGCAATCGATTTCACACTGCGATGTTGCAGTCGATGGCGTGCCGGACTGCATTGTTGGGTCGTGCAGAGTACCTTTGAAGCACGGGCAGGTGAAAACATGTTTTCAAGCGCTGTATCTCCCAGAACCCGTTCGACTGTTCGGCGCATGGTGCGCTGTGTGGCAGCCGTGGGCTGCCTTGCGACGTTGATGGCTGTGATCGGTTGTCCGCAGCCGGCGCAGCAACCGCACGACGGCAGGCCGAAAAAGTTTCGCATCGGCATGAGCCAGTGCAACCTGGGCGAGCCGTGGCGTGTGCAGATGAACGCCGACATCAAGGCCGCGGCAGCAGCACATGCCGAGCTGATCGAAGTTATCTTCAAAGATGCACAGAACGACACCCTTACCCAGCAGCGCCACGTCGAGGAGTTCATCAGCGATCGGGTGGACCTTATAATCATCAGTCCCAAGGAAGCGATGCCGCTGACGGAACCGGTGGGCCGGGCAATCGACGCTGGCATTCCGGTGATCGTACTGGACCGGGCGATAGTAGGCGACAAGTACACCTGCTTCATCGGGGCCAACAACAAGCAGATCGGCCGCGCCGCCGGACAATGGTTGGCCCGCCGCTTTCCTCCGCCGCAAGAGGTCAAAATCGTAGAACTAAAGGGGCTTATGACCTCCACACCAGGCCAGGACCGCCACAGCGGTTTCCGCGAGGCGATCCGCGATGATCCCCGACTGCAGGTGATTTTCGAGGCGGAAATGAACTGGCTCGGCCCCAACGCGAAGAAGGAAATGGAATCGGCCCTGGCGCGTTTCGAGCGGATCGACGCCGTTTACGCCCACAACGATCCCGGCGCTTACGGTGCGTATCTGGCAGCCCAGGCCGCCGGCCGGGAAAAGCAGATGGTATTCATCGGCATCGACGCCTTGCCACACGAAGGCCAGGCTTACGTGCGGCAAGGCATCCTGGATGCCACCTTCGAGTATCCTACCGGCGGCAAGGAAGCAATCGAAACGGCACTGAAAATACTCAACAAACAGGAAGTGCCCAAAAAGATCGAACTTCGCTCGCGGCTGTTTACCAAGGAAAACATCGCCCAAGGCGGCCAGTTGCTCGAGTGAACACCCCCGCAACCGCGCTGGTGGCTCGATAGCAGCGCTACTGCTTGGGATTGCCGCCAGGCGCAAATCGTGAGTGCGGTTCGGCGCTGCGGGTCAGTTCTGGCCGGGCGGGGTTGCCAGCGCCGCCGGGTTCTTCGACAACTCTTCAAGTAGCTTGCGCTGTTCGGCCGTAAGCACATCCAGAATCTTGGCCTGGCTCTCTTGATAGACCTCCATCAACTTCTGCTGTAGTTCTTTGCTTTTCTGTTGCGACTGGTTGCGGATGTCGGCAATTTTCTTCTTCTGCTCCTCCGACAATCCCAGCCGCTCCAGCATCTGCGGCCAGTTCAAATAGGCTCCCAACCGCTGGCGCTCTTCGATCTTCTTCAGCAGTTCAAGCTGGTGGGGCAGCAGCACCTTTTCCACCTCTGCCTTGGCGTCGTCGGCGCGCTTCTGATAGCGCTGGCGCATCTTGGTGAAAAACTCTCTCTGTTCTTCCGGAGTCATTTCGCGGTACCTAGCCCATTGCTTTTGATCCTCCTGCATGTCTTCGTAAACCTTCTTGGCGATCTCCTCCAAGCGTTTCTTTTGTTCGGGAACCAGTTCCAGTTCCTTTTGCACGTACTCTTGTTGGAGCAAGTAATAACCAGGCAGGTAATAAGACATGGGGCCTGGCGCGCCTTGGAAAGGTCCGCGGCCCTCCTCGGCTGCGAACATCACCGCCGGAACCAACATTACTGCAACCAGCAACATAGCGCTTTTCATACTCCGCTCCTTTACTTTGAACCGAGTAACCGCCAATACCGCTGCGTGCGTGGACCTTCACGCGGTTCTGCCGGCCAATAAGCTCTGCACAGGCCGAGACCGAGACGGTATTCCTCAGACCACGCTTCAGTGCTGCCCCTGTGGATGTTATGTATGTCGTTGCGCTTACGACACCGTTGCCAGCGCATACGACGCCGTCGTAAGCGCGCGGCGTCTGCGCACAACCTCCAAGGGAAATCTTGCCGCAGCTAGGGAAGATTGCCTGGCCGGGCACCCCGCGGCCGCCACCAACTGGCCGGTCCGCAAGCATCGCGCCGGCGATTTGCAAGCTTCAGCTATGCACTATTGCTTTGCGTTGCTTGACCCCGGAGCGAGCGACTGCCAAGTCTTCCGCAACCAGCGGTCGGTCCAACGCACGAGGTTCATGTCATCAGGCTTGCTGTCGGCGTCAGACCCGGCGGACGCGGCGCCGGGGGCCGATGGCTCGTCGCCGTCCGACTGCATCTGCGGCGACAACAACTCTACTGCGTCGGCAACCAGCGGCTGCCAGTTATCCAACTTCCAAGCGGCGCCGCTGGTGAACCATCGGAAGTATTGTCCAGAAGTGGTTGGCAAAAGCAGTTGGTAACTGACTCGTACCAGCCCGGGTGTTTCGTGGGCCGCTACGTGCACATCGAAGCGCAGTTGCTCGTAAGCGCCTTCGGGCGCAGGCATGGTTGCCCAGTTGCCGGCGGCCACTGTGGCTTTTGTTTCTGCGCCACCGGCCAGCCGCAAGCAAATCTCGTATCCTCGGCCGCTGTGCCGCACGAGCATCACCGGCGCCAGCTCGGCCATGAGCTGCGCAGCGATTTGCGGTTCCACTGGTATTAAACCGCCCTCGCCATCGATTTGCGGCACTGATGGATCAGCCTGCTGGCCGCTCGATCCGTCAGCAGTAGTTCTGCCGCTTGTTTCCACGCCTTGCCCCGCGCCGCGCAGGGCATCTGGAACATCGGAAGCCGATCGTCTCAGATTACGACTGCCCGGTTGGCGCTGGCCTGTCGAACTCCGTCGAGCGGCCGCAGCGAGCTGCAACCCGCCGGCCGATTGGGCACCGCCGCTGCCAACGCTGCGCGGGTCTGGCGCGCTGCTATCGGCAGAAATCTGCTGCAACAGTTCCTGTATCAACACTTCTCTAATGGCGCCGAGCACATCTTCATGACTGTTTCTGCCGGCGCGCGGGACAGCAGCATCGTTCGTAGCCACAGCGCCGCGAACCGCCGCGCCGGAAGTCGTGGCAGGCTGTGCAGCACTATCGCCCGGCGCCCTCGTGGCGGCAAGCATCGCAATTTCGTCCGCGGCCGTCTGGGCGTCCGCGTCACCAGAGTGAACGACGTCTTGCCGCGCCAACAGCCGGTCGCTGGCAGGCGCCTGCACTAATCGGGCGCCGCCGACGGCGCAAGCAATCATCATGAGCATTGCACCAGTCAGCCCCAGCGCCGCCCGGCTTATTCGGGTTGCCTGTTTGCGGCGCTTGTCCAACATGCCCGCCACGCGATCCTCGAGCCGACAACTGGGCAAAAGGATTCCAACTACCGATACACTAAGCGGCGTGGGGCGCAGCTTCTCGGCTATCGCCAGCAATGTGCGGGCGTACGAGCACACGTCGCCGGCGCGGAGAACATAGTTATCGCAAAGCTCTTCGCGGGCCTGCGACAGCTCGCGGGTCAGCAAATACATAAACGGATGGGGCCAGAAAATGGCATGCAGCAGGCGCTGCACCAGGCCGACCAAATGATCGCGGTGCACCACGTGCGCGCACTCGTGTATGAGCACATCTTGCAACTGCCGACCGCGCAGCCGCAATCTTTCTGGCAGGATGACCACCGGCCGCAGAATCCCGACACTCACCGGACTTCCTACCCGCTGCGACAACATGACCGGCGGCAGCCGCTTCAGGGACAGCACAGAGCGCACCACCGGCTCTACTTCGGCCAGCACTGCGGCGTCCAGCGGGCGCAGTCCTCTGCACAATCCTGCCAGAACCCGAATCCCCCAGAGCAGCCGCAAAGCGAAATAAGCTGTGCCGCACATCCACAACAGCACCAGTCCGGCAAAAACGGCGCGAAAACCATCGGCGACCGAAGCCGGCACGGCTATGCCACGCCGCAGCTTGTCGGCCACCGATTTCCACCAGCCATCGGCCACTCCAGAGTTGTCCGAGGAGTCGCTGCCGGCCGTGCCGTAGCTTCCATCGCTGATGTCAGCCGCCAGTCCGCCAGCCAGCCCCGTATCGGTTCTGCTGCCCGGGTCAACGGGGGCGACATAAACGGGCAATCGCACCAAAGCGATGTCGGCCCGTTGAAACGCCCAAGCCAACAACACCCCGGCGGGAATGCTTGCCAGCACGCATAACCACAAGCCGTAGCGCGCGGGGGGATTTCGACGTACTATGGTGTGCGATAGCAGGTAGCCAACAGCCACCACGAAGGTTATCTGCAAAACGACACTGGCTGCCAGCAAGGCCGCCGCGTCGCCGGGGTAAAATCGCAGCAGGCTACTCATACTGGCCCCTTTCGGCCTTGGCGATCATCTGGCGAATTCGTTCGGCCTCCTCTGGCGAAACGCCGCGCGACTCCAGCAATGTCATCACCAGCGAATCGGCCGAGCCGGCGAATACCGTGTCAACAATCTGGTCCAGCATGCTGCGCACGGTAGAGTCGCGGCAACGCCGGGCGTAGTAGCGGTAGGCTGGGCCGTCCTCCTCATGTCCCAACCAGCCCTTTTCCTCCAGCCGTGTGATCAATGTTTGCACGGTATTGCGGGCCAGATTATGGCGGGCCGAGAGAACTTCCCATACCTCGGCCACAGTTGCCTTTCCGCGTTCCCAGATGATGTTCATGATCTCAAGCTGCCGCGGTGAAAGCGGCGTCGTGTCTGCTCGCCTGACCATATCCACTGCCCCTTGCAGTTGAGAAGTCTTGCTCGGCTGTCCTGCTGGAGTGGTCGAATTGCCGCAGGCAACGCGATTGCACCCTGTCAATCTACTCATCTATTGTCAGTATGTTGCCCATCTTTTTAGTATTCATTCTCCGATCAATGCAGACAAGGCCGTGAGCAGCCCACAGCAAATCGCGCCTTCGAACCGGTGGGATCCTCCCACGAATGGTCTGCTCAATGCATTAACCGTATTTCTACCATTTTGCACCACTGCTGTCAACTACAACTGTAGGCAGATTTTCGTTTTTTATTTATTGTACTGCACAGATTCCAAAAAGTTCCCTGGCAACTTTTCGGCAAACGCTGGGATAATCCTGCACAACCTCTTGCCATTGTCGGACGCGACCGCAGCGCACAGCTTGAGCGTCGGACGCGACAAAGCGAACCCACTGATCGGGTGGCCCTCAATGCCACAGCCAACCAACGCCGTCATCATTTGCTTGGCAGATAAACAACGTGTCCGTATCATGGTTATATTGGCCGCGAGTCCTGCGCTGGGCGCTGTTTGGAACTGGTACAGATACGAGTATCGCAGTATGCCGCTGGTAGGCAGCTTAGTCCGGGCGCAGGGGGTTAGTTCCTTATGGCGTAAATTACGTGCATTTGGCGCATGTTTTGGGACCCCGGCGGACCAATCTCCTTCGTGGCTGTGTGCCTGGTGCTGGCGGCCCCGACGGAGCGCATCGCCGCCAATTTGCTCGCGGCCATAAGCGGCTTCAGAGTAGACGGGCCGAAGGCTTTGGTATCGAATCGCGCGGCGGCTACGGCAGCCGAAGACCGCGATTTTATTTTCATTTTCTACGGAGAATTGTGATGAACGGTGTTACGATTACCAACCGACGTTGTTTTCTTCGCCGGCTGGCAGTTGCCGGTGCGGTGGCAGGTTTTGCCAGCTTGGCGCGCGGTGCGGGCGGAGGTGGGCTGTCGGAACCCCAGGCCGGCGAACCGACCACAGCCCAAAGCCGTGTGGCAGTCATGCACGGCGACGACCGCCGTGAGAACATCTTTCGCGCCCTGCGCGTGTTCGAAAAACAGATAGCCCGCGATGTCGCCGACCGGCTGGTAGTGATCAAACCCAACAATGTGGCCATCGACATCCAACTGTCGGCCACGCACGCCGACGCAATCGAAGGCATCCTGGAGTTTCTCAAGTCGATAGGCAAGCTTCGCCAGACGGTCATCGCCGAGTCGGCAGCCAACGGCCCTACGATGGAAGGGTTTTCCAACTACGGCTACACCAAACTGGCCGAGCGATACGGGGTGAAACTGATCGACTTGGACAAGCAAGAAGTGGAGACGGTCTGGGTATTCGACCAGCAGGACTTCCGCCCCCGATCGGCCCGGCTCTCGAAAATGCTCCTCGATCGGCGCAATTACATCATCTCGGCGGCCAAGATGAAGACTCACGACCGCGTTGTAGCCACGTTATCGCTTAAGAACATGGTCTTTGGCGCGCCGATCAAAGACGAAGGCTTCCGTTGGGGCGGCAAAGGCAAGCCGGGTGCAAAGAACGACAAGCCCATCGTTCACGGCAGCGGCTACCGGGCGCTGAATTACAACCTGTTCGCGCTGGCGCCACGGCTGCACCCGCACCTGGCGGTTATCGACGGTTACGACGGTATGGAAGGCAATGGCCCGACCGCCGGCACGGCAGTGGACCATCGTATTTGCGTGGTTTCGCCCGATTGGCTGGCCGCCGATCGCGTAGCGGTTGAGCTGATGGGTATCGACTTTTCCACGGTGGGCTATTTGAACTTCTGCGGCCAGGCTGGTTTCGGGCAGACCGATTTGGCGCGCATAGAAATCGTCGGTGAACCTATCGCCAAACATATTCGCCGCTATCAACTGCACAAGAACATCGAACAGCAGTTGATCTGGATGAAGCCGGCGCAGGTTACCGGGAACTACCGCGGTCGGCCGGAATCGCCCGAGCTTTTCACGCCTTGCAGCGGGATGCTGGGGTGACGCCGTCCGCCGCCGGCAACGCCTGCCGGCAGACCGGCGAACAGTCGCCGCGCTGGTAAAAATGCCTCGTTCTGGGAACATCCCGTTACGCAGCCGATAGACGGCTACGATGCAATGATGCAATTGGGAAAGCCGGTTGGATGAAGTTCTGTGGCGGGCCGATCTGCCTCAGCGGCGATTCAGTCCCTTATGGGTAAGATAGGCGCGTTTTGAGCGCAGCTTTTCGGGTGATATGGAGCGACTGTGTTGCTTGTCAGGTGGAGGGCCACGCTCCGTCGTGGCCGTTTGCCCGGTGCTAGAGGACGCGACGGAGAGCGTCCCTTCATTTGGTTGCGGCTGGAGGACGCATTAGTGGGTTTGCCATGTCCGATGTGCGCATGAAGGGCTTCGCCCGACGCAGCACCGTGGCCCAGGCGCTTGCGTGGCTCGATAGCCATCTGCGCCCCTTGCCGGAACAGACCGTGCCGCTGGCCCAAGCCTACGGGCGCGTTCTTGCGCGACCGATTGTAAGCGATGTGAACGTGCCCGGCTTCACTCGGGCTATGATGGACGGCTACGCCATCCGGGCCAGCGACGTCCAAGGCGCCGGCCCTTACAGCCGGCTGACTTTGCGCGTGATCGGCTGTTCCTTGCCCGGTCGCCCTTTTGCCGGCACAGTGCAAAGCGGCACGGCGGTGCGCATCATGACAGGCGCTCCGTTGCCGGCCGGCGCCGATGCAGTGCTACCGGCCGAACTGACTGAGTGTAGCGGCGAGCGGGTCGAGGCAGTCGGCGACGTGGGGCCGGGCAAGCACGTCGGTAAGATCGGCGAGGACATCGTGGCGGGCCAGCAAGTGTTGCCGGCCGGCCGAATGCTTCGACCACAAGACGTAGGCTTACTGTCGTCTATCGGGGTGGCCGAAGTGCCGGTAGTCCGCTCTCCTCGCGTACGAATCGTGATAACCGGCAACGAACTGCTGCCGGCCGGGGCGCGTCCGGAAGGTTACCGTATCGTCGATGCCAACGGCCCGATGCTCCAAGCTCTTGTCGCTCGCGACGGCGGTGTGCCGGAGCTGATCGGGCCGCTGTCCGACCAACCCGAGATAATACTAGATGCCATGCGCGGCCCGGCCGACGTAGTGCTGGTCTCTGGCGGGTCGAGTGTGGGGGAAGAAGACTGCGCCCCACTGCTGGTTCGCCAGCACGGCCAGTTGGCCATCCACGGCATAGCCATGCGTCCCAGCAGCCCTACCGGCATGGGCCTGCTGGACGGACGGCTGGTACTGCTTCTGCCGGGCAATCCGGTATCCTGCCTGTGCGCGTACGATTTTTTTGCTGGTCGAGCGATCCGGGCCATGGGCGGCAGGACGACCAACTGGCCGTACCGTCGCGTGCGGCTGCCGCTGGCGCGGAAGATAGTTTCGGCAATAGGGAGCACCGATTACCACCGCGTCCGCCTGGTCGACGGTTCCGTCCAACCGCTGGCCGTCAGCGGCGCGTCGATCCTTTCCTCCACTACCCGGGCCGACGGTTTTGTGATCGTGCCGGAGGATTGCGAGGGTTTTCCGCCAGGCGCAGAAGTGGAAGTATTACTGTACGACGACCTGCAAGCAGCCAGCGTGTAGCGCCTATGAAATAACAGGCAAAAAGCCCATCCGGCCGAGGCGAAAGTTTTTTTCCGCACCGCTTCGGGCGAGTATCTGGGCGCAACTTGCGTATCGCGTCACAACTTGGCTACCGGGTCGCAACACTTGTCAATCGTGCTGGTGCATGGCGGCAATCAATCGCTCGCACTGGCACGTCGCGTCGCAGGTTGCTTGAGGATGTCGCAACGAGGAACTATTGGCTTCGTAGCGGCCTAGCGCGAAGCGGAGGAAACAAGCGAGGCGGTCCTGCCAGCGCCCGCATTCGCAATCGAGCAAGAACTCGACCGGCTGGCGACCTACATCCGGTGATTACCGATTATCGATCTTCACAAAACCAAGGTATACCAACGTGGCCAAGAACCAGGAAATTTCGTGTCTCTACGATTTGCAAAGCGCAGTAGTGCGTGTCTTGATCGACGCTGAATAGAATACATCTATGCTGTAGCCAGCAAACGGTTACGGATGCTAACCGCTTTACAGTCCCATGTCGCAGCAACAATTCCTCGCTGTTATCGATCGCGACGAAGCCGAGCGGCGCTTTCGCGCAGCCCTACGACTGATGCCCTTGGGCACGGAAACTGTGCCGCTGGATTGTGCCTTGGGGCGCGTGGTGGCCGATGATCTGATCGCACCGGAGAATGTCCCTTCGTTCGACCGATCGAATTACGACGGGTACGCGGTTCGTGCCGCCGACACCTGGGGAGCTTCTGAGGAACACCCCCGGCAATTACAGGTGCTTCCCGAGGTGCTGACCACTGGTGTTGTGCCCCGCACGGAAGTGCTTCCCGGTACGGCCGTCGTGATCGAAACCGGTGGCATGTTGCCTCGTGGGGCCGACGCCGTGGTGATGGTCGAGCACACCGAACAACAAGGCGATGTACTGCTAGTGCGCAAGCCGGTAACGTCGGGATTCGGCATCAGTTATGCAGGGACCGATATTTCTGCCGGCGAAACAGTCGTGCGCAGCGGTACGGTGCTCACCAGTCGCGAGACCGGAGTGCTGGCCGCGGTCGGCATTGCCGAGGTGAAAGTATACCGCCGCCCACGCGTGGCGATCATCTCGACGGGTAACGAGCTGATCGCGCCGGGCGAGCCGATGCGGCCCGCTGGAATTTACGACTCCAACTCGCGGATCATCGCCGATGCCGTGCGCGAGGTGGGCGGCGAGCCGATTGCCTCTGCTATCGTACCCGACAACCCGGAGGAGCTACGCGCCGCGCTGGCCGCCGCGTTGCAAACGGCCGAGGTGGTGCTGCTTTCCGGCGGGACTAGCAAAGGCGCCGGCGACATTTCGTACCGCGCAGTGGAAGAGCTTGCTCGACCGGGCATAGTCGCCCACGGGGTGGCGCTCAAGCCAGGCAAACCGATCTGTCTGGCGGTACACGAGGGCAAGCCCGTGGTTGTGTTGCCCGGCTTTCCCACTTCGGCCATTTTCACTTTTCACGAGTTTGTGGCCCCGGTCATCAGGATTCTGGCCGGACTGTCCACGCAACCACCAGATGTCGTGCAGGCCCGGTTGGCAGTTAAGATAAACTCTGAACCAGGCCGCACCGAGTACGTGCTGGTCAGCCTGGTGCAAGCCGACGGTCCGCCCCGCCAATGTGCGCCCGACAACCGCTCAGCGGATGACTCCAGTAATGCTCGTCTTTCGGCTGGAGCGTTGCCAGCGCCTGTTCTGTCTCGGTCGGGCAAGGAGCTTGTGGCGTACCCGATTGGCAAAGGCTCCGGCTCAGTGACCACCTTCAGCCATGCCGACGGTGTATTGACCATCGGCCGACACGAAACAATCCTCGAAGCCGGCAGCACGATCAACGTCCGACTGCTGGGAGGAAGACTCCGGGTGGCTGACTTGGTTGCCATCGGCAGCCACTGCATCGGACTGGATTACCTGCTTAGCCTGCTGCATCGCCAAGGGTTCATCACAAAACAACTCAATGTAGGCAGCACGGCAGGCCTTCAAGCCGCCCAGCGGGGCGAGTGCGACATAGCCGGCGTCCACCTGCTGGACCCAACCACTGGCCAGCACAACCGTCCTTTCCTGAACGAGCAGTTGGAACTGGTGCCCGGCTACGGCCGAATGCAAGGCATCGTGTTTCGTGCGGGCGACAAACGCTTCGAGGGCCGTTCGGCCGAGGAAGCGGTCAAACTGGCCATCCAAGACCCGAATTGTGTGATGATCAACCGCAATACCGGCAGCGGCACCCGACTGGTGATCGATCGGTTGCTTCGTGGCGCGCAACCGCCCGGTTACGCTGTGCAGCCGACCAGCCATACGGCGGTGGCAGCGGCGGTCGCCCAGGGCAGGGCCGATTGGGGAGTGGCCATCGAACCAGTCGCCCGCACCGCACGACTGAGCTTCCTGCCGCTATGGGAAGAACGCTACGATTTCGTGGTTCCCCGCAGCCGCCTGCACCGCCCTGCGGTGGTTGCCTTCTGCCGGCTGCTGGCCGACTCGTCAGTTCGCCGAGCATTGACCGAAATTGGCCTGCGAGCGTGAACCGGTTTTTTTCCAGGCGCTGGCTTTGCTGGCAATTGCTTTGCGACGTACAATCAACTAGGGGTTTTTGGAGCGACAAGTCGACAGCCAGCAGCACGCCACAAAAACTCGCTGCCTGACGCGATTCGCCGTAACCGGTTACCGGACATCGTATCCAGCAGCACGACTTATCCGGCAATCGCCCGGATGTACTCAATTGCGATTTTGCTGAAACGCGGATACTAATGGGCTTTGCGCGGGCTGAAGATTGACTTTAGTTGCCTTGGAAACGGTCCACTAATTTCCGCACGAAGTGTAACAATCCCGCTGGCGCCGATTGCCCGAATAAACTCCGCGCCAGCTTTGCACGGCATTTTGGCAATTTCTCACCGGGTAGTCTCCACGTTTCCACCTGTTCGAACGCAAAAAGGAGCACCAGCAGTGAACAGTCCGGCCAATCGTCGCGATTTTCTCGGCAAGGGACTACTGGGCGCCGCAACAGCCGGGGCCGTGTACAGCGCTGGAAGCCTCGAAGAAAAGATTCTTTTAGCAGCTTTGCAGGAGGGCCAAACGCAGTCGCCGCCGCAACCGGCCCCGGGCGACGACATGCCGCGCGGAAAAATCGGCAACATCGAAATCAGCCGGCTACTTATCGGCGGAAACCTCATCGGCGGCTGGGCGCACGCCCGCGACCTGATCTACGTGTCGGCTCTGTTCAAGGCCTATAACACCGAGGCGAAAATCTTCGAAACCCTGGAACTGGCAGAACGCAGCGGCATCAATACCATTCAGATCGACCCGCTTTGCCAGGACGTGGTCGAAAAGTACAAGCGCCAACACGGCAGCAAGCTTCAAACCATGATTTGCATCAACCCCGACCGCGACTGGACCAAAATGGCCGACCAAATCAAACGCCTGATGGATCGAGGCGCTACCCTGCTATACACCCATGGCGAAGGCACCGACAGGCAAGTGATGGCCGGGCGGCTGGACGTTCTGGCAAAGGCGCTGGAATTGATCCGCGCCCAGGGAGTACCGGCCGGCATCGGCAGCCACTCGCTGGAAACACCAATCGCCTGCGAAAAAGAAAAACTGAACCCGGATTACTACGTGAAGACCTTCCATCTGGACCGGTATTGGTCGGCCACACCCCCGGAACACCGTGAAGAGTGGTGCTGGTACAAAGGCCACAGCCTTGACCACAACAAGTATCACGACAACATATTCTGCCTGGACGCGGAAAAAACCGCGGCTTTCTTCGAGGCGGTCAAGCGTCCCTGGGTGGCCTTCAAAGTGCTTGCCGCCGGGGCGATCCATCCGCAGATTGGCCTGTCTTCGGCTTACCGGCACGGGGCCGATTTCGTGATCCTGGGGATGTTCGATTTCCAGATCGCCCAAGACGTGGCCATCGCCAAAGATTGCATCCGCAAACACGCCAACCGCAAACGACCCTGGTATGGCTGAGGCGGCCTGCTTCGGCGATGTGCGAAACCGATATGCGGTATTCGATTCGTTGGTCAATCCGTGCGCACCGGCGCTGGCTTCTACAGGATGCACCATGTACCTACCAACAACGCTCTTCAGTATTGTTTTGGCAGCGATGTGGTGGGCCGGCGCTATGAACGCCGTGATGGCAGCCGAGAGTTCCGCTGCGTTGACCTACCGCCGGTTCGAGGTCCAGGAGCAGGACGGCCGGGTGACAGGACTGAAGCCATTGCCCGATGGCACGCTTCCGCGATGGGCCAGGGATGTTTCCCAGCAGCCCGCCCAGTGGACAGCCGCACCCGACGCTCATAAACCGCTGTTCCATGGCCCGATTCCCTTTGTAATCCCGCCCGAAGACCCGGGCGAACCTTTCTATCCGCACAATCATCAACCATCGATCGCCTGGCTGCCCAACGGCGACCTGCTGGCCATCTGGTACTCCACCAAGACAGAGGAAGGCACCGAGCTTACGGTACTGGCCAGCAGGCTCCGCTTGGGCCGCCAGCAATGGGACCCGGCGAGCGAGTTCTTCAAGGCCGCCAACCGCAACATGCATGGCTCGGCGATATTCCACGACGGTAAAGGGACGATCTATCACTTCAACGGAATGGGGCCGGAAGGGGGACGCGGCTGGGCCAGACTTGCCCTGCTTATGCGCACCAGCCGCGACAATGGCGTTACCTGGACGCCTCCGCGCGCCATCGGCCCGCAAATCACCGGCCGCCATCAGGTAATCTCTGGCACATTGATGACCAAAGCGGGCGTGCTTATCCAACCCTGCGATGCAGTTCCCGGCGGCCACGGCGGCACGGCACTGCACATCAGCCACGACGGCGGTAACACCTGGGTCGATCCCGGCGAGGGAAAACCACGCCCTCAGTTCACCGCCGGAGGACGTGGGGAAGGAACCATTGCTGGTATCCATGCCGGCGTGGTGGAACTGAAGGACGGCCGACTGATGGCCCTGGGACGCGGTGACCCGATCGAGGGACGTATGCCGATGAGCATCTCGGACGATTTGGGAAAGACGTGGACGTACAAGGCCAGTCCCTTCCCGCCGATCGGCAGCGGCCAGCGCCTTGTACTGTTGCGACTACGCGAAGGCCCGCTGATGCTGGTCTCCTTCGCTTCAGGCGACCGCCGAAACCCTGAAGCCAGCGGCATCACCGTCATCGACAACCAGGGCAGGGAGTTCACCGGCTTCGGGATGTTTGCAGCGTTATCCTGGGACGACGGCCAGAGCTGGCCGGTCAAGAAGCTTGTTACTCCCGGCTCGGGCCAGTACAACGGCGGCGCACACACCGGGCGATTTGCGGCCTCGGATACCCGCGCCGAACACGGTGGGTATCTGGCTGCCACACAAACGCCCGATGGGAGGATCCATCTGATTTCCAGCCGTCTTTATTACCGCTTCAATTACCCCTGGTTGGTCCAAGGCGCGAAGATAGCAAGCGCAGATGCGCCAAAGTAGTCGCCACGGCCCGGTGACTGAAAGGTTCCACGGCCGAGCAGGGAGGGAATCGTGGCCGATGAGTATTGGGGCCGAGACTTGAGCATCTCGGCTTGTCGCGGGTTCGGTGCTGCTATTGATCTGTTCGAAACGTAGTGACCGGCTGATATAAGGTTTGTCCTAGTGTTCCGTGTCACCACCTATCGCGAATGTCGATAAGTACGACATTCCTATGTCATAAAGAAGCCACAATATTGATCTTTGCAAAATATAGTGACCGCTTGCTATAAGGTTTTTCCTAGTGCCCCATGTCACCACGTATTGCGAAAGTCAATAGAGTGATAGTGGCGGCAGCATTGAAACCGAGAGTTAGTCCCTCCTATAAAGAGTTCATACGGCATACCTCCTATAAAAAGTTCTCGCGGCGTACCTGGTTCGGGTTTTGCGCACACGTTTTTATGTGATCTGGAGCAGCCCGCTATTTTCTTACCAAACTCAGCATTGATCGCAATACTGAAAACATACAAGGGTCACGCTCCGTCGTGGCCGCATTCGCCGACGGTGATCCGACGGCCAGCGCGGAAAAACACATCGGACGCGAGCACGGGACTGCCATTTGCTTGCGGCCTTCCGTTTGGTTGCGGCCGGAGGTTGCGTTGGGTATTAAGCGGTAAAATATATGCTGACTGAGCATAGTATTCCGCTTGCCGAAGTTGTTTTCCTTCCCTGCGGTTTTCCCGGGATTATTTCGCCATGGCGACCATCCTTTATTAATCAGGCGCTGCTGAGGCACTGTTGATCAACCAATGGGACCTCAGGAGGACAGTAGTCATGCGAACCTCACCAATGTTGATCGCGGGTTTGGCGATTGGGGTGGTTTTGCTGGCGTGCCGGTGGAGCGCTGCTGTGCCCGAACAGCCGCCGTGGCCCGCCGATGTTCCCGGGTTCGTACCAGTGCAGCCGGGCGAACATCCCCGGCTGCTGTTCCGCAAAGCCGATTTGCCGGCGCTGCGTAAGCGGGCCGAGACTCCCGAGGGCCAGGCGATTCTCAAGCGTCTTCGCGTTATCCTCAATGGCGCCGATGGCGAGTCGTTGCCGCCCGAGTTGGGAATGAACACCAAACCGGCCGCCGACGGCGCCGGACCGCTGGCCGAGCGTCCTGCCGGAGAGGTGTTCACCATCTCGCACGTTGCCGGTTACGGCTTCCTCTACCAGATCACCGGTGAAAAAAAGTATGCCGACCTGGGTCGGAAGGCAATGGACGCTGCGCTGGCCGGCTACCGCGGGCGGGATGCACGGTACTCCTTCCGGCAGCCTTACGGGGCCCTGCGCGCAGGGCCATCGCTGGGTTGGGCGGCCGTAGGATACGACCTGTGCTACGACGGTTGGGATGCAGACTACCGCCGCAAAATTGCCCAGCAAATACAGCAGTACAACGAAGGTCCCCACTGTAGCCTTGCGGAACTGGTTCGCGGCTCGCGCCACTTCCCCGCAAGCAATCATTGGGGAATGCAGGTTGGCGGTGGGGCGCTGGCGGTGCTGGCCATCATGGGCGATCCCGGCGTGGACCAGCAGAAGATCGCCCCCTTGCTGGAGGAAAGCCAGAAAGCGATGATCCGCAATGTGACCGAAGGTTTCGGCGACGGCGGCTACTTTGCCGAAGGCGACGGCACTGGCAGCATGGCCAGCCACATCGTTTACCTGACCGCTTTGCAGGCATGGAAGACCGCGATGGGCAAGGACTTCATTTCCCCGCGCCCTAACGTCCGGTGGACCGCGCTGAAGTGGTTCCTGCTTACCGTTCCCAGGGGCGATTCAGGAAACCTTCGCAACTGCTTTCCACAGCGGGGTGGGTATCCGCAGAACATTTGGGCTCGCGATGGGCTGAGTGGCGGCGGCTATTTCTGCATCGGTTACAGCGCCGTACTGCCCGAGGAGCGGCTGGGAATCTGGTGGTGGTACCATCATTACAAGATCAACCAGTGGGATGAGAAAAACGGCACACCGTGGGATACCGTTTCGGTGTATCCGCATCACAGCATACTGGCATTCATCAATACCCCATTCGGCGAGAAACCTATCCCCATGTCTGAAGTCGTGCCGCGCTGCGTGCGCGACAGCAGGCACGGCTTCTACGCCTACCGTAACCGCTGGCAAGACGAAAACGATATCGTCATCAGCCAACTGGTGAAACGCTCGCCGGCCAGGTTCGCCCATGGGCCTGAGAAGATGATGACCATCTGGCATCACGGCAAGCGGGAACAGTGGGGAACACTTCCTGCCAATCCCACACACTGGGAACCCATGGCCGACGGCTCGGCGATCATCGGCGCCGGCGAACACTGGGTGGCCATCGATTTCTCGGGCGCTTCGGGTGCTGACGGCATGATAGTTTTGACCGGCGCCGGAGCCTCTGGCGGCCAGTCGGTCACAGCCGGCGGCCGCACGTACTGGTTGAAGTTTCTGACCGATCGAGCAGAGCCTGCCGTTCGTGTCGAGGGGGAGAAGATCTTGGTCGGCAAGCAGACCATATCGTTCGATAAAGGCAGATTGCTTTTGGGTGTGACCGCCGGCCCATGGAAACCGAGGCCCGCCGAAGGACAGCCCCGGACGCAGTAGTTATACTTCGCCGGCAAGAACAAATCGTTTTCGCAGGGAACAAACATTTAAGTTCCACCGGTGCGTAGTATAGCCACCAGCCGTGCCCGACGGATAGAATCCCTTCGGAGTACACCGCGCTTGTGCGGATTGCAGCAATCGGCGGGTTGCATGTGACAATGATCTACGCGGCGCAGGGCGGATTTGTGTACACAACGGGGTTTTCTGCGGATGCGAATTGCCGAGATATTTCGATCATTGCAAGGCGAAGGGCGGCTAACCGGGGCCGACAGCGTGTTCGTCCGCACTAGCGGCTGTAATCTGCGTTGCCGTTATTGCGATACCCGATACGCTTCCTGGTATCCCGAAGGCGAAGACCTTTCGATCGACGAAATCGTAGCTTGCGTAAAGCGCCTCGAGGCCCCGTATGTGGTAATTACCGGCGGGGAGCCGATGCTGTTCGCCGAGCTGGTGCCGCTGACCGAGCGCCTCAGGGCGCTAGGGCGTCATATTACGATCGAGACCGCTGGAACGCTGTATTTGCCGGTGGAGTGCGACCTGATGTCGATCAGTCCCAAGCTATCCAATTCGGACCCCGACCCGGCTGAGCATCCGCGCTGGGCACAACGACACCGGGCGACTCGCCAGGCCGCACAGGTAATCGACCAACTGGTTCGCGGCTACGACTACCAGGTGAAGTTCGTCGTGCAAACTATCGACGACTGCCTGGAGGTGGAGGCGTTCCTGGCCCGGTTTCCCCAGATCGACCGCAGCCGCGTAATGCTCATGCCAGAGGGTACCGATCCGGTGGAACTGGCCGAAAGAGGCCGCTGGCTACAGGAGTATTGCCGCCAGCACAACATGGGCTTTTGCCCCCGAAAGCACATCGAGTGGTTCGGCGCCCGCCGGGGAGTGTAGCGCCCTTGTGCCACAGCAGCATGGCGGCAGGTCTTTTCGCACGGGCGATAAAGTACTGTTTATCTTTTGCGCGGGCTAAGGTCAGACCTTTTTTGGCGCCAACACGCCACATTGCCGTGGCTGCGAAGTTCTACATTACCGCCCGGGCGAAGTATATTGGCAATGAGGGGCCGAGCTTCGCCGTGGTTCGAGCGGGCAGGCGTTTGCGCTCCAAGCGTTTGGGCGCAGCAAGCGCGTGTCGCCGTCGATTTGTGGGGCAACTTCAGCATGGGACTGAATTGCCCTGGAAACCCGTAGCAAGGGTGTACCGCTGATGCGCATCACCGCCATACCCCAGTTATACCGGAATCTCAACCGATGGCGGGAAATACTGGGGGTCTTGGGTCGCTACGAGTTGGCCACGTGGCTGAGCCGCGTCGGCCCGGAGTTTGCCAAAGACCTGCTAAAATCATCTGGCGGCGAGGCCATCGCCCGGTTGTCTTGGGAAACCAGGGTGCGCATGGCTCTGGCCGAGCTGGGGCCGACGTTCATCAAGCTCGGTCAGGTCCTCAGCACGCGGCCCGACCTGGTGGGCGTGGCGCTGGCCACCGAACTGCAAAACTTGCAGGAGAACGTACCGGCCGATCCGCCCGAAGTCGTCAGAAAAACCATCGAAGACGAGCTAGGGCGTCCTGTGGAGGCCGTGTTCGCCGAGCTGGACGAGCGGCCAATGGCTTCGGCGTCGATCGGCCAGGTGCATCAGGCACGTTTATTTTCTGGCCAGCGGGTGGTGGTGAAGGTGCAGCACGCCGACATCGAACGCCGCGTGGCCGTCGACTTGGAGATTCTGGCCGGATTGGCCGAGCTGGCAGAGCGGATACCGGAGTTTCGCAATTACCGGCCGCGGGCGGTGGCTGCTGAGTTCCGTCGCACCATGCTGCGCGAGCTGGACTTTTCCCGCGAACTGCGGCACTTGCAGCAATTCGGGGCCAACTTTTCCGGAAACCCATTCGTGGTCATTCCCACCCCATACCCGGAACACTCTAGCAGCCGCGTGTTGACCATGCAGTTGCTGGAAGGGATCAAACTTACCGAAACCGAGAGACTGCTGGCCGCCGGCATCGACCTGGACGAAGTCGCCCGACGCGGCGCACAGGTCTGCCTGGAGATGATCTTCGAGCACGGCCTGTATCATTGCGATCCACATCCGGGAAACATCCTGGTGATGCCCGGCAACGTGATCGGCCTGCTGGATTTCGGCATGGTGGGCCGCATCGACGAACGACTGCACGAATACATGGGCGAGGCTTTGCTGGCCGTGGCCAATCAGGATGCCGAACAGCTTACGTCGATCATCGTTCGCGTTGGCGCGCCGCCGGCGAACCTGGACCGGGCGGGGCTAGCGCTGGACATTAGCGACTTTATTGCCCACTACGGCACTCAGTCGCTGGAACGTTTCGACCTCAGTGGCGCACTGACGGAGATAACCGAGATCATCCGGCGGTATCACATCCTGCTGCCGGCGCGTATTGCGATGTTGCTGAAGACACTGATCACCTTGGAGGGAACCGCTCGCAGCCTGGCCCCCAAGTTCAACCTGCTGGAGGTGATGCAGCCGTACCGCAAGCGGTTGCTGATGCGTCGGCTGTCGCCGGGCCGGCAGTGGCGGAAGTTCCGCCGCCTGTACAGCGATTTGGAGTATCTGGCCGAACTGCTGCCCCGCGGCATCGTTGAAATACTGCAACAAGTGCAGGCGGGTCGGTTCGACATCCATCTGGACCACCGTGGACTGGAACCGTCGGTCAACCGGCTGGTGCTGGGGATGCTGGCCAGTGCGCTTTTCCTGGGTTCGGCCCTGATGCTCAGCCGAAATGTGCCGCCGCTGCTGCTAGAGCACATCTCGGCGCCCGGCGCCCTCGGATGTGTAGCTGCCATCGCCTTGGGGTTGCGGCTGTGGCGTGCGATAAGCAAGTCGGGCAAGCTGGACCGCCCACCTCAGCAGTAGGTCGCATCGCCCGCACCGCGCATTCCGACGGCAGTTTCAGGAGGGCAGTGAACCCGGCATGTCGGCTAGCGTTAAGATTCAGGCTGCTCGGTGCCACTGGCTTCGGCCAATTGCATTAACACCTGCTGGACGCGCCGGTCCAATTCTTCCAATTGGCGGAGCAACTCTTCCTGTCGGGTGTCCAGATCAATGATGATTTCCAGGGTCGCCGAGTGTTCGTCCATGTTGCAATCTCCAAAGGTGTATGACTTGTCCTCCACCCGTAATCCCCCAGTAAGCGGGACTAAAAGACGCACGGCAGCCGTGTGCGGGACGGCTTTTTGCGGAGCGGCTTTTTACGGCATCGGCCCGGTGCGTCATAGGCGCTAAAGCCAAGAAGCATTAAAGTTAGCGTGCAAAAGATAGCGAAACCTTGCCCGGTTGTAAGGGTGCCCCAGTATGCCACGCCTGGGTGGCCGGGGGATGCTGATAGTCGTGCGTGCGATATCGTCATGCTCTGCGGCAAACCGAGCAAAAGTTGCGCAGCTTGCGTAGACGATAAGGGGTAACAGCGCCGTTTGCGCGGTGCGGACTTCCATCTTGGCGCGGCGAAGTGGGCAGATGGATTTAACCACTTGCTTGTCTGTCGCGCCCGCATAGACAGCCGCCGCAACGCAGTATAAACTAAACGGTTGCCCCGATCTGCTGCCCTGCTGGTTGGATGCCGCAGGGGTTTGGCTCGAACCGCCCGAGCGGCAGGGCGGACGCGCAATTGGTAACGGGGGCTGGTTGCGCCCGTTGTCGGGTGACGGGCCGACCGCCCAGGGTTGTATGGTATCAGTTAAATGTAGTAAAGGAGGTGTGAGTGGTAAAACTGACGTTGCGTGAACGAGAGTCTATTCAAGAGGCGGTGCGTCGTTTCCGCAAACTTGTAGAGCGCAGCGGGATCAAGAAAGAGATGCGTCGCCGAGAGTATTACGAAAAGCCCAGCGAAGTCCGACGGCGCGCCCGCTTGCGCGCGGAGCGCCGTGCCCGCCGTAATCGCCTGATCGCCGGCATGTAGCAGGCGATCGCAAGCTGCTTTTCGCACCTATTTTGGGAGTTGCCGGGGGATCGTTGCGCGCGCAGGCGGCCAGCCCGGAGCAGCTTCAGGCGGCTGCTGGCCGTGAGTTTTCGGTGCAAGAAATCGCCACATTGCCCGAGCGGAGTTGGAGCGCCAGGCTCACCCGGCGATCACGGCTGGCGGCTGAGACTGAAGATGGGCAGCAGCAGGGCCAGGCCGATGGTGCCAACTATCACGCCCATGGCGGCGATCATCAGTGGTTCTATCAGACTGGTGGCGGCTTTGACGGCCACTTCTACTTCGCTGTCGTAGTAGGTGCTGACGCGTTCCAGAACGTGGTCCAGCCGGCCCGATTCCTCGCCGGAAGCAATCATCTGCACCAGCACATGGGGGAAAAGGGGGTTGCCGCGCAGCACCTCGCAAATGCGTTTGCCGGCGGCGACCTGTTCGAGCACCTCCTCCCACACGCGCTGGTAGTACCAGTTTCCCGCTACATCGCCAGCCATTTTAATAGCGTCCATGATGGGCACGCCGTTGGCCAGCATGGTTCCCAGCGTACGAATGCTGCGGCTGATGATCACCTTGCGGTACATGGGGCCGATGATGGGGCTGTTGATTCGCAGCCAATCCAGCAAACGACGGCCTGCCTGGGTGCGCCGCAGGTAGCCGAGCGTTCCGGCCAAAAGCACTCCCCCGGCAATCCACCACTGCCAGTGATTGAGCATGGCATCGGATACGGCCATCATAACTTTGGTAGGCGCAGGCAGTTCTGTGCCCCGCGAGCGGAACAGCGGAGTGAACTTCGGCATGACATAAGTCAGCAGGAATATGGTCACGCCGCAGGCTAGCACCATCATCACGGCCGGGTATGCCAAAGCCGCGCGGACTTTGGCCCGGGTGTCCAACTGCTTTCGCAGATAGACTGCAATTCGATCGAGCATCGGACCGAGCGTGCCGGTGGCCTCGGCGGTCCTTATCAACGAGCGGTAGGTTTGATCGAACACGTGAGGATAGCGTGCCAGCGCCGCGGAAAAATCTTCGCCGGATTCCAAGGCTTCCTGCAACTCGGTCAACATGCGGCGCAGCGCCGGATTGGACTCCTGCTCGATGATTCCTGCCAGCGCCGCCGATAGCGTGATGCCGGTATCTACCATGATGGCCAGTTGGGCGGTCAGGTAGATTACGTCGGTCTTGCTCACCCGGCCCCCCAGCAGCGGCAGGTCATCCTCGTTCTCCGGACTGATATGAAGCACATGGAAGCCGTCCTGGCGAAGTTGCTGGCGGGCATCCTCCAGGCTTGTGGCCTCGATGGTTCCTTCGAGCAGCTTGCCCAGCGGGTCGCGCGCCCGATAGCGGTATGTTTCGACCGTTAAGCTCATATACCCAACGCCGACATGCGTATTGTGGGAATTGTCCAGTGCCTACACCACAATGATAGCTTTTGCAGGGAGATGATCTGCCGATACCCTCCGGGCACGTGACGACACTCCGAAGCACTGCGGCTTGCCGCTTTTTCTGTTGTTTGTTGGCGCCGGCAGGGCGATGCGGTTGGTGGTTGCGGCGGCTAACACGACAGCGCTAAGTTGCCATTTGGCAACAAGGCATTATGGTGCCGTTGCCGCTTTCACCCCAAGATATTATGGTTTTCTCGCAACTTAGCGCTGTCGTTCTAATAGATGCACATAATTGCCAATGTGTTGCCAGCGTGCGAAATACCTTGGTTTCCGGGGTTGCCAGTAGTCCAACCACTTCAGGTATTTTCTGGGCTTGTTTATTGAGCTTCGCAAATCGTAGATACACGAAATTTCCTGGTTCTTGGCCACGTTGGTGTCGCTTGGTTTTGCGAAGATCAACAGGAGGTTCATGGCAGGAAGGCGTCCCAGGCATACCAACAGCGGGCTTTGCATTTGCGCGCTTGCTCCGGGCCGACTTTACCGCGCAGTTATGTCGCCGACGATCTGGATTACTTCTTCAACGGTGGTAATTCCTTCGCGGACCTTGCGGAAGCCGTCGTGGGCCAGGGTGATCATGCCATCGCGCAGTGCGATCTGGCGGATGTTGCCGATGCTAGGATTGGAGACAATTGCGTCGCGCAGCTCGTCGCTAACGACCAGCAGCTCATGCACCCCGATCCGCCCTTTGAAGCCGGTATTGCGGCAAGCACGGCATCCGGCGCCCCGGTAATACTCGTGGAAATCATAACCCATCCGTTCAAGCGCCTTGCGGATGGTACGGTTGGGTTCGTAACTTTGTTTGCAATTCGGGCAAATGCGTCGCACCAGCCGCTGGGCCAGCACCAGGTTCAGCGACGCTCCGATCAGATACGGTTCGATTCCCATGTTGATCAGCCGCGTGATGGCCGAGCACGCGTCGTTGGTGTGCAGGGTGCTGAAGACCAGATGGCCAGTCAGCGCGGCTTGGATGGCGGTGCGGGCGGTTTCTTCGTCGCGGATTTCGCCCACCATTATCACATCGGGGTCTTGCCGCAGCAACGTGCGCAGGGCTTTGGCGAAGGTAAGGCCGATTTTGGACTGCACCTGGAACTGGTTTATCAGCGGCAGGTGGTATTCTATCGGGTCTTCGACCGTACAGACGTTGTTTTCCATGCTGCTGACGGCGCTGAGAGCCGCGTACAAAGTGGTGGATTTTCCGCTGCCGGTCGGCCCGGTCACCAATATTATCCCATTTGGGGCGAAAATGTGCCGGCGGAACTTTTCCAGGACATCTTCGGCGAAGCCCAAGTCTTCCAGGTTCAGCGATATGCTGCGGGTATCGAGTACGCGGATGACGGTTTTTTCGCCACGGGTAGTGGGAAAGATGCTCACGCGCAGGTCGATGCGGCGGCCCTCCATCAGCACGTTGACGCGGCCGTCCTGCGGCAGCCGCCGCTCGCTGATGTCCAAAGAGGCCATGATCTTTATGCGGCTGGTCACCGCTCCCAGCAAATGCAGCGGTACTTCCAGGGCTTTGTGCAGTTTGCCGTCCACACGGTAGCGGACGCGCATGCAGCGCTCGGCCGGTTCGATGTGGATGTCGCTGGCCCCTTCCTTGACGGCATTGAAAACGATGTAATTCACCAGGCGGATGACCGGCGACTGCCCGGCAATCTCCGCCACGTCGCCAATATCTTCGATCGATTCCTCGATGAGCGTGACATCGGCGGCGCCGGAATCCTCGATGATGTCGTCGATGACAAACACCTTGGAGTTCGGCAGAGTCGTGATCATCCGCCGGATGTCTTTGGCCGTGGCGGCGACGATCTGTACCTGCATCCCGCTGAGATTGCGGATCTCGTCGATCAAGAACAAATTCGCCGGTTCCGAAACGGCCACCGTCAGTACGCCGCGTACCGCGAACAGCGGCAGTACCAGGTTCTGCTCGATGTACTCGCGGGGCAGAAGGTCCACGGCCTTCAGATCGAACATCCGCTGATCGAGTCTGGCATAGGGCACGCCGTACACCTCGGCCAGGCACTCGACGATTTGTTCCTCGGTGCACAGTCCCTCTTCTACCAGGATTTCGCCGAGCAGTTTGGCGCGGCCGGCTTGCCGCTGGGTTTCCAGCGCGGCATCCAGGGCGTCGGGCGTCAGGTAGCCCTTCTCAACAAGCAGCGAGCCCAGTCGTCGCGGAGCTAAGGTATTGGCTGTCATAAACTTGTGCCAAAGCTTACTGCGCCCGAAAACTCTTCACCGCCTCGACCACGCTATCGAAAACCTCCAGTTGCTGGTCCAAGCGGGTGATCTCCAGGATTTTCCGGTTGACCGGATTAGTGGTCGATATTCGTATGTCGCCGCCGGCGGCGCGGAGCCTGTCGTGCAGGTCCAGCAAACAGGTAAGGCCCTTGCTGTCGATGGCCTCGGTGGTGTCCAGGTCGAGCACCAGCCGCTTGCGCTCCAGACTGTCGATGAACTTCTCGAAGGCTTCCGACTGCTCGAAGCCCAATTCTCCCGGAGCGTGAACCACGATCACATCGTTGAACACTTCGGTAGCCAGGTTCATACTCGGCTCCAATCTGCCATCGGGCCTCAATCCGCCATCTCGCCTTCGTGATAGGCGATCAAGCACCGGCGGGTTGAGGCTGCTGGGAACCAACCGGCCGGCCCACCAGATGCTCCACCTGCTGCAATAGCTCCCTGGGGCTGAACGGTTTGGCCATCACGACCTTGACTGCCCACTGTTCGGCCAGTTGCTCGGCGCTCAGCTCGAATCCTTTGGCGGTGAGCATGATTACGGGCAGATCGGCCGTGGCCGGAGCGCTGCGCAACCGGCGCACCAGCTCCAGGCCGTCCATCCGCGGCATCTGGCAATCGGTGATGAGCACGTCGGGCTTTTGTTGTTGGATCGCCTCCCAGGCTTCCAGGCCATCGGCGGCGGTTTGCACGTCGTAGCCGGCTTTCTTCAGCTTGAACTCCGCCGCCCGAAGGATGTGGACTTCGTCGTCGCAAAGCAGCACTCGTTTTGCCATGTTGGTACCTCAGGTCAAATCGTTGTCGTGGTGACATGTTGTCGTTGTCAGCGAGTCGGTTTGCGGACCTACGGGCATATCGGTCCGGCGCCGATGCACCGCAGCAGGCTGTCGCCGCCACGGCCCAGGGCTGAGCTGCTCTTCAGAGCGACTGCCCGGCCCGGGGCAGAATAACTGCAAAAGTGCTCCCCTCGCCCAATTTGCTCTCGACGGTGATGGTGCCGCCGTGTACGTCTTCGACTATGTGCTTGGCCAGCGGCAAGCCCAGTCCGGTGCCTGGGGCCATGTCGCGGTCTTTCTTGACGCGGTAGAACTTCTCGAATACTCGCTGGCAGTCCTCCTGGCTGAGTCCGACTCCTGTGTCCTGCACTTCGAAGCGAACATGCTCTCCGTCGGTCTGGCTGCGCAGGATTACTTTGCCTCCCTCGGGAGTGTACTTCACAGCGTTGGACAGAAGGTTCAGGGCCGCCTGCAACAGCATGTCGCGGTCGGCCAGCACGGCCAGATACATCGGGCTTAGCTCGGCAACGAGCTGGATGTTCTTGGCCTCGGCGCTGGGGCGTACCAGGCGGAGCGCCTCTTCGAGAATCTCGTTGAGCGAACGCGGCTGTTTATTGACGTTCACCACGCCCGCTTCGATGCGCGCAATGTTCAACAGGTTTTCCACCAGCCGTTGCAGGCGATCGGCCTGGCCGCTGATCAGTTGCAGGAACTCCTCTTGCGTGGCCCGATCTTCCGCCTCGCCATCGGCCAGAAGCTCCACGTATGCCTTGATGCCGGCCAGGGGCGTTTTCATCTCGTGGCTGACGGCCGAGACGAACTCCGCGTTTCGTTTCTGGAAGGCCTTGTGATCGGCGATGTCGCGCAGCACGACCACCGCCCCCTGGGAAGCGCATCCGCACCGGTGCTCAGCCCCTTCGCCGGCTGCGAGCTTCACTGCGGTAGCCCGATACCACCGCCTTCTCCCCTGGGCGTCGGTTATTTCGAGTTCTTCGGTGCGGCTGCCGGGGGTCTTGCGGCTGGCTGTGCCGGCCAGCAGATCGACCAATGGCTGGCACTGCACTACTCGGGCCAAAGCGCGATCCTCGACTTTAGCCGAGTCGAACCCGAACAGCTCTTCCGCGCTGCGGTTTGCTAGCAGCAGTTCGTTGTAATCGTCGACGGCCAGGATAGGCTCGGCCAGGTACGAGAAAATGGCCTTGATCTGTTCGGCTTGGGCGACGGCGCGGCGACAACGGACTTCCAGCGCCGCCCGCGCATGCTCCAACTCCTGGATGCGCCGCAAATGAGCGCTGAGCGCCTCTTTCACCCTGGCCATTGCCGCTGCTTGTGGATGCTTTGGCGGAAGCTCCGGCAGCACCACCGCTGGACTGTCGGAGAACAGGTCTTGCGGAGTGAGTCTGGCGAGGACTTCCAAGTAACGGTTGGCCTGGCCTCGCTGGCGCTGAAAATGCCAAGACAGCAAGGCCAGCGCGCAACCAGCCAGAAAGACAACCAAGGCAAGCAAGCCGAGCTGCGCAGTGCCCCAGCCGGCCGGCGCGAGGGCACTGCCTGTCCAAACTGCGATCAATCCCAGCCCCGAACCGGCCATGGCAACTGCTGTCCCCACGTACTTTCCCAAAGCTGTTGTCATCCTACTGCCTGCTGGTGTGTACCCTGGCGCTATGCACGTCTGCCTGTCGCCAAGGCGCGTGGTCCGCGCTGGCCGATGCCCATCGGCTGTGCATCGACTGACGGTTGCTCGCAGCACACGCGCCAGCGTTGACCGGCGCTATAGGCGCAGTTGTCGGCGCCGACCAGCGTGCCAGGGACGCGCAGCCGCATCCGCAGCCGCGCTGCCAGCGGCGCGCTGCTGAAGGTAGGGGATGACAGCCGAGAAAGTTGGCGGCTACTGGTAATGGGCGTAGCGAGGATCAAGCATGGCGGCCTGTCGGAAATGGGCATAGGCCTGCTCCGCTTGGCCAAGTTTCCTCAGCGTGCACCCCATTAAAAAGTAGGCCAGCGCAGAGGACTTGTCCAACGAAAGTGCTTGGCGTAGTGCAACTTGGGATGCCCGGTAATCACCCAGCCGATACCGCGCCACCGCCAGCGTGCAATGCACGGCTGCGCACTGGGCGAACCGGGCGGCGGCAGGTTCCAGTAGCTCGATGGCCAAGTCGGGATAATCGTACCGCAGGGCGGCTGTAGCCCCCCGGAGGACAATCTGCGGATCGTCCGGCCGGCGCGCAGCGGCCTCGCGAAATAGGGCCAGGGCAAGCTCGGGCTGGGCGGTCCGCAGTGCATCTTCCGCCCGATTGATAAGGCCGGCAACTTCGTCTCCCTCGGACAAACCGCCGCAATCGGAACTGCTGCTTGTGCATCCGGAACTGCCTGTAACGTTTTGGATGGTGGGACCAACGGCGCGGGTTGCTCCGGTCACATTGGGTGATGCCGAGCGGCCGAGCAGCGCTTCTCGGGCAGCATGATACGACACGGCATAGACCTCGTTGGCAGGCGCCAGCCTTGCCGCTTGTTGGTAACAGGCCAGTGCCTCCTGCTGCCGGTTGGCGAAGTCGAAGACGGTTGCCGCAGCGTAGTGAACCTGGGCGTCGTCGGGAAAGGCGCTGCACGCGGCCTGGGCGTACCGGAGGGCTTCTTCGATCCTACTGGCGGCCAGGCACACGTCGATCATCAGCAGCAGCGCGTCGCGATGTCGGGCATTGCGGTGCAATACAGCCTCTAGCGACTGTTGGGCGGCTGCAAGGTCGCCCCGTTGCCAGGCCGACCAGGCAGCCTCGAACTCCGCCCGGTCGCGCTTCTCGTCGAACTGCCGTGCGACTTGTTGCCTGCGCTGCGCTTGGGGGTCGGGCACTATGCCGCTCTGGCCGGCGCCGTGGATGACGGCACAACCCAAGCAGCTAGCAACTAGAAAAGATGCGATCGCCCGTACTGCCAAGCTGCTGCCGCTGGGGCGCAGAAGACCAGTCCACGCCAGCAAGACAAGCCCAGTTGTGCGCCAACAGCGGTGTTTCAATTCATCCTCCCAGTATTTGGCAAGCTGCGAATTGCACCGGGCTGGCCGGGATCCAGAGGGTGCAGTTGGCCGGGGGGCTTGCCGGGCTGGCGCTGCAACTGGTCCAGCAGCCAGTCGGGCAAATTGGGCTGATCCAGTGGGGTCACCGGTGTAGCGTCCGGGCCGCCCGGCGGAACGCTGGGTGGATCGGGCTGCTGGAGCGTATGACTTCCGTACGGTTTGCCCAACCATATATCGCTTCGCAGATCGATCGCCGCCCGGTTGAGCGGGTCGAAGTGCACCGCCATTTCTGCAAATCGCAGTGCAGTATCGCGGTCGCCAGCGGCGTAGGCGCTCTGGGCCAGGCGGAAGTAGCGTCGGGCGATCGATCGCTTGCCGAAGATGCTCATCTTGTCGGCGTATAGTGCTTGCCGGCGGTGGAACTCGCAGGCGGCCTGTTGGCCTTCCCGGCAGGTGTCCGGCTCGTAAACGATGTGCGGGGTGATCAGCACCAGCACTTCGCGCCGCTCGACTGTTTCGGTGGCGTGGCGGAACAACCAGCCCACCAGGGGCAGGTTGCCCAGCAGCGGCACTTGATTTACGCTGGAAATCAGGTTCTCGCGCATTAGCCCGCCGATGATCACCGTGCAGCCGTCGCGCACCATGATGTTGGTGGTGACCTGCGTTACCTCCTTGTTCGGCAGTGTGAACCCGCCGGCGATTTCCACCGAACCATCCGACAGTTCCGGATGTACCTCCATGCGGATCAGACCGTCGCTAGAAATGAACGGCCGAATGCGCAACAGAGCGCCGACGTCGAGAAACTCTACGCTTTGAGTGGAACTGGTCTCGGTGACAGTGGTGCTGACGTAACCCTTCTTTTCACCGATCTGGATTTCTGCCCGCTGCTTATTAAGTACCATCAGCCGCGGCGTGGCAATTACGTTAGTATCGCCGATGGTTTCCAGGGCCTCCAGAAAGGCCGCCAGGCTGCCGTCGAGAAAGCCGAACTTCAGCGCGCCTTTCTCCAGCGTCATGGACGTCAAAGGCGTTTCCGGTTTTCCCACCGTTAGACGCACGTTGGCCTTGTCGCGCAGCAGCTCGAAGTTGACGCCGAACTTGTCTTTGTCGGCCAGTTTGACGCTAAGGATCATGGCCTCGATATGCACCTGGGGCGGGCGGACGTCCACTTCGCGGAGCATCTGGTCGATCTGCACCAGCACGGCTTCATAGTCGCGCACCACCACCACATCGCTGCCAGAGTACGAGTTGCCCCCGGCCTGGTCGGAACCGCTCTGTATGCCCACCTGAGCAGGCGTGGAGACGGTCACTACGCCGACCCTTTCGGTCAGCAATGGTTGAATCAGTTTTTGCAGCTCGGCGGCCGTTACGTAGTTCGGCCGATAGACGCGAGTGGAAATCCGATCCAGCGAATGCTCCATGCTGGCAACATCTTCGGCGGTGCCTACGAAGACGAACTTGCCGTCTCGCCGCGCCACGTAACCGGTGGACCGCAATATGGCGTTCAGAGCGCTTTCGATGTCCACGTCGGTAAGCGTGCAGCTTACCTTGCCTTGCACCGAGTTGCTGGCCAGTATGTTCATGTTGCCCTGCTCGCTGAGCATGTCGAGAACTTCTCGGATGTCGGCGTTCTGGATGCGCAGCGAGAACTTGCCGTTGCCCTCGGGGTCGATGACAGCCCGCGGCGCCTGCCTGTCAGGCTTGCCAAGCGGCTGCACCGTGGCGCTTGGCTGGCCCGCGCCGCCAAGCGGGGGCGGCAGGGGAGCCGATTCTGCTGCCCGCCAGTCGCTGGCACTGTCTGCTTGCGGCGAAGCGGACCCGCCGGCTCCGCCCAGATGACGCCGCAACAACTCATAGGCTTCCTGGAGTTTATCCGCTTCAGCACTCGGCGGTTGGGCCTGCTGTGCCAGTGGCGGGAACGGTGCTACAGGCTGCGGCATCACTCGGCCCGGCAAGACCGGCAAGAAAGGTACCTCGGGTGGTACGGGCGAGCCGGCCGAGAAGGCAGACTGACCCCGCGGTTTCACCGCATTGCTGTGGCCGCCGCCTTCATCATGCTCATTGCCTTCTGGTTGGGCTTCCTTTGCGTTTTCCCTGGCCGTTGCAGATTCCAGGCCCGGGGAATGTGTACCTAAGTGTGTACCGACACCGGCCGAAGACATTCGCTGCGCGTTGGGGCGTTCTGCCTGCACGTGTTCTGCCGCGACGCCGCTGGGACGGGTGGGCTGCGCGCTTGCGCTTGCCGGCTGCTGGTTGTCCTGCACCATCGGCGGCTCGGTGAGCACGCGGACGGCAAGCTGCGGCTGCTGGGAAGTGGCAGCCCGATCCCGCTGCGGCACACCACTGGTGGCCAGACACACCGCCAGTGCGACGCCTGCCGAGGCAAAACCTCCCAGGGTTATCACACGCAGAAAACTGCTCATCGTCTTCCGTGACTCGGGCGTTGTGTTATGCGCCCCGATGCGTGTTCGAGCCGTTATACGTGGTCAATTCGTTGTCGGGCGGACTTCACCGGTCAGTCCAGGCCTTGAAGACCGGGTGCCTGGCCAATTCCGGAGTCAGCAACTCCCTTTGCAGTGGGAAAGTCGCTGTGTATAGCTCCACGTTTGGACTGGTGCAATCTGCCGATTTGTTGCGATAGTCTTCAGCATCACGCCAAGTGACTTTTTGATCTTCGCGAGAGGTAGTGACAGCCTCACATAAGCTTTTACCAAGTGCTCCCTGTCACGACGTATTGCGAATGTCAATAGCCACTGCAACGCTGCGCCACGAAACTCATTGTTGCAGGCTCAACTCTATGGACTGCGATTGCGCTGGGTCCTTGATTGTCAGCTCGAAACGCTCCGAATCGCGTTGGAGCACCACACGCCGGGCATGGACTTCGACCAACGTGAAATCGAAAATCTGGGTTCCCTTGACCGCCCGGATTGTCTGCCCCTCCTGAAAACTGCGTCCATTGATCCTCGCCACTTTGCGTCCTGGGCCGATCAACGTTCCGGTAAGCGTCAAACCCAGTTCTTGCGGTGTAACCTGCGGAGCGACCTTGGGCTGCTCGGACTGGGCCGTTTGTTGTTGCAGCGGTTCGTCTAGGCGGAACGGGTCCCGCTGCCCAGTCGGCAAAGCGACTGCTATGGTTTCAGGGTCCTGTGATCTCCATTGAAGCAGTTGTTGCCAGTTGACTTGCACTGTAAGCGAACTGGCTGCCGATTGCGGCTGCCCGACGGTCTGCACGGCCGAAGCCTCGCTTGGCTGCTGAGCGATGCCTGCTGTGGCAACCGTTGGCGGCTTGCTCTGGCCGGGGAGCCATTTCCATATCAGCGGCGCCCAAAAGTAAATGGCCACCAGGGTAACGATACCCAGCACTGCCGCCTTCTTGGGGTTGGCAGCAAGTTCACGCCTGAATCGTCGCAACAATCTTTGCAGATTCACAACTGTACTGGCCGGCCGTTGCGCAGCTTGTGGCGCTGCGGCCTGCCCCCTCCCTATATCGGCTTGTCGGAACAGTTGCCCTAACCGGATTTTTCGGAATTAACGACAAAAACCACTAAGCTTGCCTCGAACTGCACTGATTGCGCAGATTCCGCCATCCGCCTCATTTCGATGCTTTCTACCCAGATTGACATGGGCATACTCTCAAGCTGGTACAAAAATTGGGCAATTTGGGCAAACGTGCCTGCACAGGAAAGATGCATCGGAAGTCGGGTTATAACTGCGCCCGGTTGGGCCGGACGGGGATCGAACCGGGTGGTAGTCAGCCCGGCGCTGCGGGCTGCCTCGGTAATCTTGGCGTAAAGTGCCGAGCGGTCTTGTCGGGCAGAGCTGTTCTTGGCAAAGTGCTGCACAAACGCATCGAGTTTGTCCAGCGACTCCTGCGTCGCCGCGGCAGCCGTGGCCAGGTGAACCGCCCCGGTCAGAAATTGCTCCTTTTCGGAAATCTCTTTTCTCAAGCTCGCGCTGGTCCTTTGGCCCGGCAAAATCACAAAAACTATCAGTCCCACCGCTGCGGCGGACATGGGAATCGTTGTCAGCCAAGTTCCTCTGGTTAGTTGCATCGCTACTGCTACGAAAACGGCGTTTTAATGATGTTGACCCGGTAAGACTTGAGCGGGTGTTGGACCGGCCAGTTGACCGGTTTCGGCTGGCATCGGACTGCCGGGCTGGCCGTAACCTGGCACGAGTACCACAACTGCCTCGAATCGCATCAGCTTGGAATCTGTCTGTCCGGCGATTTCGATGGAAACCAGCTCCGTCCTGGCAATCAGCCGATGTTTGCCCAGTGTGGCCAGCCAGGCATATAGCGCGGCGCTGTCGCTGGCGGCGCCGACAATCCTGACATACACCTCCGTAGTGTCGCATTCTTCCCGCAATGCCCGCAGGTCGCGCTGCGCAGGCGGAAGCTTGCTGAGGTCTTCTTTTTGCTCGGCCGATGACGGACGGGACTCCGCCGACTGCTGCACCGACCTCTTCTGGCGCCCGATGCGGAGTTGCTCGAAGACCACCTGCTCGGGCAAGCCATCGACCAGCGCCCGCAGTATTTGGGTTCTGGGCCACGGATGCTGCAAGTATGCCAGCAACTCGGCGGTCTGCTGTCCGCTGTGTAGCCTGGCTTGCAGTTGAGCAAGCCGCTGCTGCTGCGCAGTGGCCAGTTGGTAAGCTGGCAGCAGTGCGTCCAGTTCGGCCTGAAGGCGTTGCCGCTGGAGGTACTGGCCCGCTGCGGCGCCCGCAGCCAGTGCGGCAACCAGCGTCACCACGGCTATGCGCCAGGGGCGTGCTTGCCGACGTGCACGGCGCTGGAAGTACTCCGCGGGCAAAAAGTCGATGTCTTGCATTTTCAGTTAAGCTCTTTCAGTGCCAGACCGACGGCGACATCCCACTGTCCAACACGTCCCGGCAAGGCGGCTTGCCGGCAGCAGCGCAGCGGATTGCCAAGCTCGCAGGGCAGTGCCAGATGGGACGACAACCAGTCGGCGATCGACTGCTGCGCTTCGCCCCCGCCAAGCACGATCTGCGCCAGCGGCTGGCCCCGGAACGTCACGCTGTAGTAGCGCACGCACAGGGCTAGCTCGTTGGCCAGGCGGTCCAAGGCCGGTCGGCACGCTTCGTGAATGCTGCGGGCGACCTCGGGGTCGCGCTGATCGGCCCGCCGGTCGCCGTTGTGACGCCGCAACGCGACCGCCTCGCCCAGGGGCATCTCCAGATGATGGGCCACCGCCTCATCGAGCTGGCGACCGCCGAAATCAACGTACTTTGTGAAGAGGACTTCAGTGCCGCGGGCAATGACGACGCGGGTAGTGCTGGCGCCGATGCTGACGAACATCAGCCGTCGCTGCCGATCTTCGTCCCGGCGAAACTGCCGGGAGTAACAGCGCAGCAGGGCCGTCGGCTCTACGTCGATAGCAACCGGGTGCAGATTGGCCCGCTCGGCCACTTCCAGCATCCGCTGGAGCACCGGACGGTGGCAGGCCAGCACGATCACCTCGCGCCGTAAAGAGTCGCCCTGCCGTACCTCGGCTGCCGGCAGAAAGCGAATCTCCGCTTCCTCGCTGTTGAACGGCAACCGGCCCGCCGCCTCCGTGCGCACCAGCCGGTCCAGGTCCGCATTGGCGGCAACCGGGACGCGGATGTTCTGCACGAACAGTTGTTCAGGCCCAATGCAAAACACCGCATCGCGGCCGCGAAACCGACGGCCGGCCATGGCTGCGCGGATGGCTTCGGCCACTTGCCGGTCGCGCAGTGCTGAATCGGGAGACTCGGCGGAGGCGATCTCCCAGCGCACCGCCTCCTGAACCGAAGTCCCATCGGCGCTCAGTTGCAGCAGCTTCACCGACTGGCTGCCTATGTCAACGGCAATCGGGCTGCAACGAGTCTTGGCTAACAATGCGAACATTGTCTTCTGGTCCAGCTTGCGGCATGTGTCTGTCTGATCGGTAGCTCCTGTAATGCTTTACGCGATCCAAAGCGATACCTTTTTCCCCGAACCTGTCCCACTGCTGCCCGTGCGAACTATAACCCAACCGCCGTTAAGCTACCGACTGGCTGTATTTCAACAAAAGGCTTTATGCCGGTGTATTGTCCAACGGTGACAAGCCCAGTGGTCGGATTGATCGACAGCCAGATGTACCTTGTTTCGCTGCCCGCGCCAGCAGCCAGCCAAATAGTGATGGGCTTGCCGTCGGTGATTTCGCCTAGCGGCCCGAACTCGACGTAATCTACCGGTTGCGAAAACTTGCCGCCGCTTAGCACGGCATTCAGCCGCACGCTGGCGCCCAACAGCGGCAACTGGTTGAAGTCCACCACATAAGCGTCGCTGGTGGCATCGACGGTGGAGAACGGCAAGCGCGGCAGTTGGTCCAGACTGGGATTGCTGCCGGTGTGCCTGAGGGTATAGCGGTTGTTGGGTATGTCGAACGTAAACCTGTAGGAACTGCTATTGGCGACAGCCAGGGTACGGGCGTAATCCAGGTCGCTGGCTAGAATCCTTGCCGCCGAGCGCAACTGGTCGTGAATGCTCGGTGAACCACTGGGGATGGCTAGCCCTGCCAGCAACCCCAGAATGGCAATAACCAGCAGCAACTCCAGCAGCGTCAACCCGGAGCTTTGCGTTGCATTTTTATCTGGAATTGCGCGTTGAAACGGATTTCGTTGCTGAACGGGATTTGTGTATTGCGAATGTCTATCACAACCAACGGCGGGCAGAGCGCCACTGGTCTGCCCTAAAAGCGCAGCAGCATCTTCAGGGCGCCGTTGCAGGATGTTGAACGAAAACTGGGGCATATTTCGACCCGGACGCCTTGCCCCGGCAATCGGGTCGAACAGCGCGCTACCGTTTTTCCGGCAGCGTCACCACCACGCGCAGGTTGCCCGACCGAAGCAAAGCGTTCTGCTCTCTGAGCAACTCTTTGATTTCCCGAAGTTGCTGGACCATCTCCGCCCGCTGCTCGACCGAATTGGCGAACGGCAGTTCGCCTGCGGTACGTTGCTGGGCTTCAGATGTCCCTTGAAAGCTTAGCACGCCGTAGCAAAGTGCGTTAACGGCAATGAGCAATGCCCACGCAGTGCGGCTTTTCATGGCTTTTCCTCCCTCACGAAGCTGGCAATTCCTCGACAATGCCTCGACAGAAACATCCAGAATGTGCCCTGAGTACTCCGGGAAAGTGTCTTGCTGCAAAACTCTTCGCCCACAAAGCTGATTCGTACCAATCTGCTCTTGCCGGCGCAGGCTGCAAATCCGCATCGCCCGCTGCTGATGCCGGTCAACAGCGTTGCTTCGACACCACACCAGGTAGCTTGCGCGTCCCGACTGCTGGCTTTCTAAGTTCCTTCGTTCCAGTCGATCAGGTCCCAGCGCAGTCCGGGATCGTTCGGATGCGGAACAAAGATCGGACTGCCCGGATTATGCCAGTGGTATCGGAAGGTGGTCGGGTCGGGCTTGATAGTAATGCGGGGCTGCGGGTCCCGGCCTTGGGCGGCCATCCACTGCGGGAAGTACTTAATTCCGCCGGAAGAGCCAAACTGCTTGATGAACTGGTCGTAAGCCGCTTTCCAGTTGATCGAGTCCCAGGGCTGGCGGTCAAGCAGGTTCAGTCTCTGGCAGATCGCCCGACCCACGAAACTCCAGGTCTGCGTCTCCCACGCCTTTTCTACGGTCAAGTCGCCGAAGGCAGCCACCAGCCCAGTGACTGTTCCGCTGGATTTGGGCCGCAACAGAAGGTTCCGGCACACGGCGGTGGGCAGGCGGATCGGGGCCGTCGAACCATGAAGCGGCGGCAGTGAAATCGGCTCCAGACGCATCCCGGCACCCTCGACCCGCAAGTCGTCGCGGCAATATAGCGCCCCGCGGACTGTAACATTGTCGCCGACGGTGAGCGTGCCGTCGCGGTAGTAGATTCCCAACGGATTGTTAATCGGGTCAGCGACCAGTTGCGTGCTTTCGAGTGTATCGCTCAACGCGGGTATGGCGTACAGCGGGCCTCCGGCGTAAATGCGGTAAGCACTCAGTGCTGTTGGTCGGGTCCAGTCGGCCGCTGTAGCCGAAGTCGGCGTGTCTATAACCGAAACCTCTAGCGCTGCGATCAAACCGATGAGGATTTTCGCGTCCTGATCGGCCACGCGCAAATGCACCGGGCCGGTGAGGGGACGATAGTCGGGAAGGCCGGCTTTCCGCATGGCATTCAGGTCGCTGAGATAGCGAAACCAGGCATCGTTGTCATCGGGGTACTTATCGGCCAGTTTCAGTTTCCTTTGCAGTCGCAGTCGGCCTTCCAGCCGGCTGGGAATCTCCAGCGTCACATCATCCCTGTTGGTTTGATACACCGTGTACTGCTGCATTACCGACCAGTCGGCCGGTACGCTGGACAGCGCCCGCGGATTCAGCCGCAGTACCGCTCGTATCTTGTATGTGGATACACAATGCTGGTTGAAAGGATCGACTGCCCGACCGGTAGCTAGCAACGTTATTCGATAGGGATAGTCATCGTACTCTGGATGTCCCGGCCCCAGCCGCGGGTCGCCGGCAATGAACTGCACCTGGTAGCTTTCGAAATCTCCCAGAACACCGGAGATGCTTGTTCCAACACCGCCCCAGGCGCTAGTGTGAACCCTGCGAAGGGCGATCGCCATGCCGCTGACGGCAGCCTGACGAGCCAGAGCGAGCCGCTCGGCATTCGACTGTATCTGCAGTGCGGTGTGCTGGCTGCGGACGGCCGCGTATGAAAGCCCCAGCGTGATCGACAGCAGCAACACTACCAGCAGCACGGCGACGCCACGACGCCGTAGGCCGGCGCCGAGCCGCTTGCCGGCGCCGCGGCAGCTGGCAAGGCCGTCCTGCTGTCGCCGCGGGAAGTTGACACTGCCGTCTGCTGTGGTGTCGTGGATCATGTGTGCTGTTGCGCAAACAGGCCAGTGCTGCTCGCCGATGGCCTGAACGCCGATTCTGATTTCATGGTGTGCATGTACTCGCCCAACGCTGTTCAGCGCGACAAGCGGTAGTACACGGCTGCCGAGCCGAAAAACGGAATCACAATGCTGGCATCGGCTTGGTTGCCGGTACTGCTGTTGCCTATTGCCAGTTGTATTTCCATGCGCAGCCACGCCTGGCGCAAACCGGCCCGGTTTCCATAGATGTATTGCACCCAGGAAAGGTCTTTCCACTGCAAACTGCCTGCTTTGTAGCTGGCCCATTCGCTTTCAGAAGGCCGCAGGCGCGACTCGAATCGTACCGCGCCGCGCACTTGCGGCGGGGAAGTGTCCGTCACCGTGCAGGTCCTCAGCAGTTCGGTAAGCACCACGTTTTGAGCAGTGAAGCTGCTGCGGATGGCCGTGATTTCCGCCCTCCACGCTGCGCTGTCAGCGGGCGGCGGCGTCACCCGGGCGTCGCCGGGTACGGTTATCTCCAACAGCCGGTTGGGGGCTTGCACATCGGGGCAGTAGATTACCAGTTCGTTGAATCGCGGCAGTCCGTTCGGGTCGGCTGCCGTACCGGCAGGACGCCAAACTACCAGCGTGTCGGGAAATCGCCACTGACCATGAGTTTCCGCGATAACCAGGATCCCAGGAAAGTGCACGCTGGCAGTGGCCTGCGACACGGTTCTAGTTATACGCTCCAGTACTACGCGGGCATGCTGCGTGGCCAGGCCGTATTGTTCGGCGTACTGGTACCCTTGCTGCACACCGATGGCCAGTCCGCCCAGCACACCGGCGATCAGCACCAGTACCGACATCGCCACGAGCAGTTCCAGCAAGGTCATGCTCGCTCTACGGCGGCGGTGGAACATAGGCTACGATTCTCCTGAGCCGGGCCAACTGTCGCCAACCGCGTTGCGGGTCGTTTTCCATGATCCGCACTTCTACGGCCCGCGCGTTGCTCACCTGACCCGAAGCAAGCCTTTGACTGGGATTGTTCTCGTTGACGTAGTACACATCTACCTCTTGCCGCCATCTGTCCAGCACAGCAGTGGGAGCCTGAAACGCCAGGTGCCGAACGCCACCCTGACCGTCGTCGATTCCCAGGCGTACTCCCCACAAGTCGCTCGGCGGCTGGATGCGCAGACCGTTGTAATCGTCGATATCGTTGTACCGCTCCCGGCCCGTGCCGGCCGCCTCCCACGGAGATCGCCCCAATTGGGTCTCGTAAGGATTATCCGGATAGGCGCAGTACTTGTTGCCGACGATTTCGTCCATAAGCTGCTGGGCCATGCCGGCTGCCACGGTGCGTTTCCATGCCTCCTCGGCGTTTTGCATTGAAGCGTGTGTGCCCAACAGCAGCGCGCCGGCAGCAATTGCAGCTATCGCGATGGCGATCAGGGCTTCGGCCAGACTGAAGCCTCTGCGCGATTTCAGCCCGCAACTGCGCGCCGCAGCCCACGCACCGAAGAAACTGGTGACTCTATCGGAATACTTGGTAGCACGGAACACGAGGAACAACTTTCTATCAGGCGGTCATCAAGTTTCGTAAAGATCAAAAATTCCGCTCATCGGTAGTACTCGCCGTGATTGGGCCAGATGTTCCCAGTGGTCGCATCGTATTGCCAGCCACCCAGGCTGCCCACCGGCGCTGCGGGCTTCTGGCCTGGTTGTGCTACCGGCGACACTTTGCGGCTGTTGTCGAACGGATTTGGGGGCAATTCGCCGACCACGTACGGTCCGAGGGGGAATTCTGGCCCGCCTGGGCCGATCTGGCCGCGAACGTTGGTCGGATTGGTAAGTTGCGGCAAGTCGTTGTCGATTATCTGTGGATACTGGTTATTGTGGGCGAAGTAGTACAGCTCGATCTGGCTGCGCAGCACAGCCATGTTGTGCTCCAACGTACTGTGCTTGGCATCGTCGCTGGTCGACTTGATACGCGGCAGAACCACCGCCGCGATGATCCCCATGACGACCACTACGATCAGCACTTCTATCAGCGTTAAAGCGCGGCGGAAACCAGTCAAAACGGCTACCCTACGGTATGTAGCTTGTCGGCGCATGCGGGCAAGCAGCGGTGCGCTGGCCGATGGGGACAACCCCGATGCCGTGGCCAATCCTTGCCGGCCAACACAAGGATGCCGTTGCCAACACTTCCCGACCTGCACAAAAAAGGCGCAGCAGGCTCCCCTCCGGCTCCCAGCTCACCTGCTGCGCCAACGCGCCGACGTCCCTCCCCGAAGACGCCGGTGCAAGTGAACTATACGACGTGCATCATGCCAGTCAAACAGTGCAGCCACCGGTGGCAGCAGCGGCGGGTTGCAACCACCGCGTGCCGGTTACCATCGAGGCCGAAAGGCCGCAGACGCACGCCGGCCGAAGTGCCCGTGTTGCCCCGATGCAACATTGGCGACCGAGAACATCAGACGCCGCGATACGTGATTACCGGAATCAACGAGAGTGCGCAGAAATGCCGACTGGCTGCCGGCGGCAAAGGCGGTGAAACGGCGACGCCGACGATCGGCCCATCAACGAGAAGGCCCCTGCAAGAAGTGCTCGAAGAACAGGTACATCTGCTCGTTCGACTGCTCGGTCGGCGAGTGGCCCGGCCGATTGGTCATCGCCACGCGGTTGTCGTATCCCAACAGGCGATTGACGGCGATGGAGTGGTTGAGCGCTTTCCATCTTTCCGGTGGGTCTTCAGAACCGCCGGATACCAAAAACGGCCGCGGCGCCATCAGCACGTGCAGTTCGTGCAGGTCGTGGCCCTCTTCGTACAGTTTCTTGTACGGTCCGGTGCGCGGATTGTCGTCGCTGGGAACGCCTGGCTTGCGCCGACGCTCGGGCTCCCAGCCCAGATACCACGGTTCCCAGTAGTTGACGTTGGGACGTTTCTCGTCGAAGACTATCCCCGGGTCGGACCACGCCGCACAAGCGAAGCGATCGTAAAGGCAAGAGGCGAACATTGCCCACTTGCCGCCGAAAGAATGCCCGCAAATACCCACCCGTTGCGGGTCCACATCGGGCAGGACGGCCAGGGCGTTGTAGCAGTTGGCGGCGATGTAGGCCAGCGTAGAGAGCGTCTGCCGCTTGGGATTTTCGGCGTCGGTGAAATCTCGCGGCCAGCCGATCGAAAGGGTGACAAATCCCCGCTTGGTCAACTGGTACCCAAAATCGCGCAGCGCCGACTTGGGATTCAAGCCAGCACCACTTTCGGCATCGTAGTAAACCACTATCACTGCCGGGAACGGCCCTTTGCCATCAGGAACCAGCAGATAGCCGTCGATGGTCTTTTCCGGCGCCACGGGCAAGCGCACTTTCTTCTGTGTAAAGTTTTCCCGGCGAGTCGTCTCCAATATTTCCATGGCCGGTTTCTCGATCAGCGGTGGCCAGTGGCCGATGCTGTCGAACCAGAACTTGCGGATTTCCTCCCGGCGGCGCTGCCACTGGTCGGCGGTTTTCACCGGGCGGCCGTCGGGCAGCACCAGCGGCGAGCGATACGCGCCGAAATCATTGGCATATTCGGCCGGCGGTTTGAAAAACGGAGCGATTTTTGCCCACACGTCGCCCGTAGGCTTCTCGGCCGCCGGAGCACTGCTCGTAGCGACGACAAGCAGCAAAGCGACCGTTGCCATAGTTGCGTGCAAGACCGCTATTGCCGCCGGCCGCCAAAGGCCCACTACGCCCAAACGTCGCCCAAGATGGCAGCACTGCCCGTTGCAGCGCGACAGAAAGCCGCGCGAACCTTCGCCGAGAACTTGCATCGCCGCAGTCGAGAGTGCCAGCCTCATACTCACGCCCTCACTTTCAGGATTATTGCCAAACCGGTGACGCTTTGACTTCGAATCAATCGTGTTTTGTGCAACCCCATCAGCTTGTAACAAGGCGCAGCAAACATGCCTGTGGAAAAGCGCCGCCGTTGTTTGCCGAGCGTCGATTGCGAACATTATTATAAGAGCGGCCGACTATGAGCTTCTGGGCTTGGGACACGGTTTGCGGTTCATCTCGACGTGGCCTAGTGCCGTTGGCCGTTTGCCGACTTTTGCCAGTCTGCACACAAGGCCGTCATCGGTGAGGTCCGGCTGAGGTAGTCGGCCCGCAGTCGCAGCATGGATTCCGCTGCTCCTTCGGACCAAAACTTCCCCGTCGCCTTCACCCGGCGGTCGGTTTGCTTGACAGCAGATTCCATCCGGCTGTTGGTAATCGGCAGGCCCAGGCGGCGGTATTTCCGCGTAGTTGATAAACTGCTGGTGATTGCGAAGGTAGGTGAATGCTCCCTGAGCCACCTTGCGCGGCGCGGTGGTCGGATCGTCCCTGGCTGGCGGCTCCAGTTCCGCACACTGCTGCTACAGATCGGCAGTGATCTGGGCTACTTCGCCGCTCGTAACCGTTCACGGAGTGGAACCAACTACCTATAAGTACATCGCATATAGACCCCACATTTTGTATTGCACACCCAAACTTTAGTTCTTGCAAGATAGGCGCCGAAGATACAATCGACGCGCGCATAGCGCCTCTTCTATCTGGCAGCAGCGTGTGCCTACATTACCAGCGTTTGGTTGTGGCGATAGATTGCGTCAGGGCGATCAGCCCGGCTGGCCAGCGACAGTCGTCAGCACTTCAGTCCACTGCCGCCGCCATCTTTCCAGGCCGAAAGATGCTTCGGCCACCTGTTGCGCCCGTTGCCCCAGTCGCCGTCGCAAATCACCGTCATTTATCAGTCTTTCCAGGGCCGCTTGCAGCGCCGCGGCCGACGGTGGGATCAGCAGACCGTTGTAACCGTCGATGATCATGTTGGTGATTCCGCCAACATGGGTGGCCACCACAGCACAGCCGGCGGCCATGGCTTCGGCGACGGAAAAAGTAGTGCCTTCAGAGGCAATCGACGGCACTATAGCTATGTCGGCGGAACAATGGATTTGCACGGCTTCGCTGGGACGATACCGAATAAATCGGACTCGAGGATCGTTGCCGAAACGGTTGCGCAAATAGGGTTCGTCGGGGCCTTCGCCGGCAAAGGTCATTTCGACCGGCAGTTGCTTCGACAGTATTTGACCAAGAGCCTCGGCCATCAACCGGCTGCCGCGATAATCCACGAATCGCCTGGCGAATATCAGGCGAACAGTGCCATCTGTCGCCTCGCCGCGCCGAAGGCCCATTTGCGACAGCGTGGCAGTGAAGTTCGGTATGATCCACACGCGATGCAACTCGTCGCTGGTAGCAAGCGTCCGGTACCAGTTGTAAAAGTTGTAATCGACGCAGACGTGGTTTCGGCAGTTCTCGAAGGCCCGAACGGCCCGGTAGGCGTTGAAAACCCTGTACAGTCTGGCGAAAGGCCATCGACGCAACCATCTGCGCGGCGATATATAACGAATTGGCAGATCGAAGCTGATTCCGTGTTGGATAACGATCGCCCGCGGATTGCCAGTTGGCACAACCAACAAATCGGTGCCGAAGATCAGAATATCTTCACGGCGCAAGAGATATTTCAGGGCTGCCGGGTAGAGCGTCCGTCCGATCGCGGTAGTTGACTGTTCCAATCGACACGGCACCCCGATAACACGAACAGGCCCTACCGAAAGGTCAAATGGCCTGGTGGCGCATTGCACGACCACCGGTTGCCAGCCCAGTTCCGCCGCCAGCAGCCCGAGCTGCTCGATATACGTCTCCACGCCGCCGACGGTCTGGCGCTGTCCATGGGGGTCCAAGTATCGCATGAAAATAATTACTAGTTGCATTAGCCAAAGTTTTCCGTATTAGGCTTTCCGGCTGTCGGAAGCATGGCAGCGGAGCCCTTGCCGGATCCGGATCGCCGATCTGTAGGAAACGCCGTGTTGGGGCACAGCCGCGTGCATTATTGAGCGAGTCTGCGCTTTCGGCCGGGCGGTCGGACGGGTACAGCATGGCGCCTGCCCAAGCTCCACCCAGCGTGCCAACAAGCGGCGCAACGGCGAAAACTCTCTGTTATCTATTACCCCTAGCCTGCTGAGGCAGAAACAGTCGCCCGACGACAACACGACTCAGCTGAAACGGATCAAACGTTCTCTGGTGACACATTGAGGTGTTAGAGCCAATTCTCGTTGCCTTTCGGGCCCGTAGAACCGAGGGATCCTCCGGCCGAAGTTCAGCGGCGCTGGCACACTGACATGATGTCGAGCCAGTATAACCGCCAATAGACCGGCGCCCAGGGCCAGAGTCTTGTTCTCGCACCAGTTTAAATAATACGGCAGCGCTAACTTACGACAATACCACAATATCTTGGGGTGAAAGCGCCAACAGCACCACGGCGTGTCGTTCCGAAGTGGCAACTTAGCGCTGTCGTACTAATAGGCGCGCGATTCCTACGGAATCAATGTGAAGCAGAGGCGCGTGCCGAGGCGACTGACACAATGATACTCTAGTAGGGGCTGACCCAAGGCGGGAGGTGATCGCGGTGAGTTGGCGTTAGAATGCTTCGTACCTTTAGGAGCGCCTTTGTAGTTGTGACGGCTATGCCAACGGGCAAAAAGGTAATGGTAAACAACACAAGTGTCGCCAACGTGCAATGGAGCCGGAGCGATCGTATGAACGCTAATTGGGCGGAACGAGCTTCCTTAGATGCCAACTGTGTTATTCCCGCGCGGGCGTACCAAAGAGCCAAATGTGCTTTGAGCCTCGAATCCGGGCACACCTCGAACCGTTGTATTGCACGCTCTAAGACCTTGATGTAATCTGTTACCATTGTTGCGCGGTTCCAAATGCCCTGGCCGGGGTGCAGCCGATAAAGCAGGAGTTTTTCGGGCAAGTAGGCAAACTCCCAGGCATAGGCAATGCGTAACCACAAGTCATAGTCTTGGCAGGAGTTCTTGCTTAGCGATTCGTCGAACCCTCCTGACTCGAGGAGGGCCGCACGCCGCACCATCACGCTGGAATTGACCACATAGTTCCCCAACAGCAGCTTCTCAAACACGCGTCCGGCTAGTGCCGCTCTCGCTTGACTGTCTTGGACCTTGACAACTTCTTGCTGCCGGACTGCATCGAACCAGACGGCATCTGTGTGGACCAATCCTACTAGCGGCTGCCGTTGGAATACACTGACTTGTTTCTCCACCTTGGTTGCAAACCACTGATCGTCCTGATCCAGGAAGGCAATAAAGTCCCCGGACGCTCGCTTAATGCCCGCGTTACGGGCAGCGCTGACGCCAAGGTTCGGTTGTTCAATGCTTATAACGCGCCTCCTGTACGCATTGATTATGGATGCTGATGCGTCGGTAGAACCGTCGTTGACCACAATAATTTCCAGATTGGGGTAGCTCTGGTGTAATGCGCTGTCTACGGCGGCTTGCAAATACTTTTCGCCGTTGTAAACGGGAATTACAACGCTGACCAACTTTTCTGTCATTTTCGGCGCTAGTAACAGTTGTAACGGTGGTTCGCGCAAGCCATCCCACTAACACCAACTCCATAACTAGTCAAGCCGTCTATGGTTGAGCCCTTGTAGCAGGTCCGGGTT
>Ga0209101_1000207_pt1 | contig 50616 bp, 41 predicted proteins | sample ConPoolayeCmetaG_FD_185481 | JGI IMG/M metagenome (GOLD analysis project Ga0209101, IMG submission 185481) | Hot spring microbial mat communities from California, USA to study Microbial Dark Matter (Phase II) - Cone Pool mat layer C metaG... ... | reverse complement strand
ATGCTCGCGTATAGTGCTCGCCGGTCGGTGCGTCGAGGTCCGACTCGCCGAGGATTTGGCCGGCGTTGTTGATCGCACGCCCCCAACTGTTGGTCCCACCGAGGGTGCCCAAGTCGATCATCAGCGCGTTGGCGCCGTCACCGGCATCGACGAACCAAGTATCGCCGACGCCGTCAGCGTCTGTGTCCAGCGGTGTTATCAGGAAGGCGTGGTACCCGGCGGCTCCGCCCGAATAAGTGTACGAGTAGCCGGTCACCTGACCACTGTCATTGACGGCCGTCGCGCTGCTGACAGGGTCGGAGGCTGCCAGCGTGCCGAGGTCGATCATCAGGTCGTTGACCCGATTGTCATCGACGTCGGTATAAAAACTGCCACCCCCGGGCACGACCAAGAAAGCGTGCGTAACGCCGTCTTCGCGGTCGGCCCAGCCGACGACGTGGTTATTGTTGCTGATGCCGATGGCGGCGCTGTCGTAGGCCAGATTGCAGGGGTCGCCCAGCGTCATCAAGTTGGTCAGGGCGTCGCCCGGATAGGGCGTTGCCAAGTCAGTGAGCACTGCCGGACGCACCACGAAAGCGTTAGTGATCACGAACTCCGGCGGGCACTCGATCAGCGTGCGGGCGGTGCCGACGATCTGGCCCCCGTCCGAAATGCAGTAGGCCTCGCTGTAGTCCTGGTCGAACAGGGGATGGCGCAGATCGAAGTGCACCATTCCGTGCAGGTCGGTAAAGTCGCGATTGTGCCAGTAGGCCGAGTGCTTGAGGTCCCCCGCTTGCACATAACCGATGATCTGCCCCGTATTGTTGATCGCGTAGGCTCGTGCTGAGCCGTCCCCCTCGCCACGCAGCTCGATGAGCTGATACATCGTGATCAGTTCCCCGTCTCCCTGGGCGGCCACCTGCGGCATTGGGCCGGCCAAGAACACTACTGCCGGCAGTAACGCCCAGGGTAGATGAGGCCGCAGACCGGTGTCCTTCGAAGCTATCTTCAAGCTACACATGCGCGTTTCTCCGTACCTCGGACGACCGCGGTCGGCCCGGTAGCGCTCACGGAATCAGCTCGTTGCGCACCCACACCACACGGTCGGCGGTTTCCTCGTCGGCGTCCACAGCGGCCACGATGTCCGCGTCGCCATCACCGTCCAAGTCGCCATATCCCAACAGCCCGATGTCCCCGGGCGGGTCGAGCGTGGCGATGATGTGACCTTCCCACAGGTCGGTGGGCAGGGTGGACGGCGGTTCGAAATAACGCAGCGCTCCTTCGGTGCCGCCGACGACTAGCTCCAGCACTCCGTCGTTGTCGACGTCGATGGCCTTGACCGAGCGCGGTTCAAACGACTCGAAGTTCACGATAGGTTGGGTGTACCAGTCGTAGCCGCGATCGGCCACGGAAGCCGGCTGGACGAACAAAGTGAGTTGCATTTGCTGTGGGCTGGTGGCTACCACGTCCACGCGTTCGTCGCCGGTTACATCCGCGACGTCGATAGTGAAGGCGCCGCGTACGCTGCCGATGCGATGTTGCTTCCATACCAAGCCGGCGTCGATGGCACCGGGCCCCCCTGGATTCTCGAACCAGGCTACCTGCACGTTCTGATCGTCGGCGGCCGTCGAGATCAGGTCGAGATCGCCGTCGCCATCCAAATCGTAAGCGCGCAGGTCGCGCGCCCCCTCGCGGTCCAGCACCTCGTGGCGCTCATGATGGCCGATCAGCAGCGCCTCCCAGCCCTCGCCGCTCACCGCGCGCCCCGGGTTGAGCAACAGTTGAATGGAACCGGCGACAATCTCCAGCGGTTCCACCGGCGTATCTGGCTTGGGCTCCAAGGAGACGCGCAAGCGACGCGAGGCGGCGATGTCGTTGTCGAGGTCGTTGTCGAAGTCGGCGATTTCGACCTTGGTGTAGCCCTGCTCGACCGTCACGATGTAGTTGTCGAGGTTCGCACCCGGTCCGAGCGACTGGGCCAGAATCGCCAGCAGCTCGTCGTTGGTGATGATTTCGGTGGTGTTGGCGATCAGCTCCAGATCGCCGGACGACTGTCCCCACTCGGCCAACACGTGCGTCCGCCGCGGGTCCGAGGGATGATGCATGTACACCACCCCGTCGCGCGTCGCGGCCACGATGTCCAAGGCCCCGTCGCCGTCGATGTCACCGACTGCCACGTCCTCCATGTACGCCCAGGGGTTTTCCCCTCCATCCAGCGTCAGACTGGCGTACTGAACCGTCCCCGCCTCGCCGTAGCTCAGCAGAATCTGAATCACACCGTTTTTCTTGTGGCAATACCCGATCACCGGATCGACCTTGCCGTCGGCGTTGAAGTCGATCAGGATCGGGCGGCGACTGAGATCGTCCACGCGATGCGTCACCGTGGTCACTACGCGACCTTCGACGAAAGTGCGTCCCTGGATCAGAACCGGCGTGAATGCCTGATCTGGTGAGAACGTGAAGACGCTGCCAGCTACGGTGCCATTGCCGCAGTGCCCGTCAAACAGGCACCAGCGATACTCGGGGGCGCAACTGACGGCGATGGCCGCCAACACGCTCAGGCTGACGGCGACAAGCTGGCGCGCGGTATGCAGCGGCATGGTCGGGGCTCCAAGTCCGGCAAGTCGCGGCGGCGCGCCTGCGCTGGGCACCGGCGGCATGCCGTCCACTGGTCAGACCGTTTCCTCGCTTATCGGGTCGGCACTTCAGCGCCGGGTCTTGACTTGCATGCGTCGGCTGACGCGGATAGTGGCGTTCGTCGCAGTTCTCGGACCTCGCGCAGGACGGCCGCCTCGTCCAACTCTCGCAGGCAGGCGTGATGACCGAGGGGGCAGTGACGGCGATAACACGGCGCGCACGACAGCGGAAGCGCTACCACTCGCGCCCGCTTCGCGTACGGACCTGTGCGACGGGGATTGGTCGGACCGAAAATGGCGACCAGCGGACGATCCAAAGCGGCGGCGATGTGCATCGGCCCGGAATCGCAGCAGATCACCAGCTCCGCCAGCGCCAGGATGGCTGCCAGCTCGCGCAGCGTCGTTCGACCAACCAGATTGACCAGACCAGGGCCTGCTGCGGCCGCAATTTGCTCGGCCCAAGTCCGATCATCCGGGCCGCCCAGCAACACGCAGTCGGTCGTCCGACCGCCGTCCCCGCCCTGGCGTTCTCGGGCCAGTAGCCCAACGAGAGTCGCAAAGCGCTCTGCCGGCCAGCGTTTGCTTTCCCAGCGTGCCCCCGGAATGAGGGCGATGAAGCGGTTGGGAGCGATTCCGGCAGTACCGAGCAACTCAGCGGCGGCGGCCAGCTCGCTAGCCCGCAGTCCGAGCGGGAAGGCGGGCTCGTCTGCTTCCAGCCCCAGCGCCCGCACCAGGGCGAGGTTCTTGTCCACCGCGTGTTGATCGCCGACTCCTCGCCGATGAGTGCCGTCTGGCCGAGACCGCACACGCTGCGTGTAGAAAGCCCAGGCGAATTCGCGCGCATCGGCGAACCCCACGCGCCGCCGGGCGCCGCATAGCCAGGCCAACAATCCGCTGCGGAATAAGCCTTGCAGGTCGAGCACCAGGTCGAAACGCTGCTGTCGCAAGTTCCAGGCGAAACGGGCGAACTCCACCAGTATGCGCGGGCTTTGCCACATCCGCCCGAAGCGCCGCCGATCGAACAGGATCAGCTCGTCCAGCAACGGATGCCCCGTCAGCAGCGATGCAAAGGAGCTGCCGATCAGCCAGGCGAGGTGAGCGCGCGGATAGCTGCGGCGCAGCGCCGCCAGCACCGGCAGGGCATGTACCACGTCGCCCAGCGAGCTGGGCTTTATGATGAGTATGCGTGGTGTCCCGCCGGTTTCCACGGAGCTGTCAGCCGACCGGCTACATTTCATGGCGTCTGTTGCCATCTCGCTGAGTATAAGCGCCCGGCGCTGTGCTCTCACCGGTCGCCGGCCACCGGGGCGGCGCTGGTCTTACCCAGAACGGCGACCAGGCGCTGCCGCAGGTCGAGCACCACCCCCAGGACGCTGGGGACCAGGATCAGCGTGCCGATGCTGGCAATCAGCAGCCCGCCGATCATCACTGCCGCCAGCCCGCGATACAGTTCGCTGCCGGCGCCGGGGAACAATGCCAAGGGCAGTTGCCCGAAGATCGTTGTCATACTGGTCATGAGCACCGGCCGAACACGGACGCGCACGGCCGCGCTGACCGCCTGGCGCGCCGGCAAGTTGTGTTGCCGCAGGTTTTGCAGGGACTGGTCGACCAGCAGAATGGCGTTGTTAACGACAATGCCCACCAGGATGACAAAGCCCAGGAAGGTGAGCACATCAAGCTGTTGCACGGGCTGCGTACTGCTGAGCAGCGTTCCCCAGTGGGCCACCGATAGGCCGAGAAAACCACCAAAAACCGCCAGCGGCACGCTGAACATGATCACAAGCGGATATAGCCAGCTCTCATACAGCGCCGCCATCAGCAGATACACGATGATCACCGACAGGAAGAAGCGGCTGCCGAGGATGTTCACCAGCGTCTGGAGCGTCCAGCCGGCCCACTGCCCCACCATGGCGTTGCGCGCGGCGACCAGCTTGTCGGCATTGCCCGTCAGGCTGATCAGCACGTCGGGCGCGATGCGCCCCTGTTGACGCAGGCGCGGTTCGATCTCCGTCTGAATCTGGCGAATGACGGCTTCCAGGGGCAGCGACTCGGGCGGCGTAATCGTCAGCGTGACGGCCCGCTGGCGCTCCACGTGATTGATCTGCTCCAGGGCCGTGGTGTCGATCAGGCGCACTGCGGACGAAAGCGGTACGATCCCGCCGACTGGCGTGTAGATTGGTATCTGCCCCACATTTTGCAGCGGCTCGTCGGGGGCGCGCTGGAGGTAGAGCGACAAGTCGATGGTCTTGCCGCCGGCCTCCCGGTAATCGCCCACGTAGGCGCCGTCGATGGCCGCCTCGACGATCAGCCCCACATCGACCACGCTCAACCCCAGGTCGGCCGCCCGTTCTCGATCTGGAACCACCTGGAGTTCCGGTCGCCCGAGGTTGAAATTGGCCGGTGAGGGCCGTGGCTGGCCGAAGGCCTGATTGCATTCCTGATACATGGCATTGGCGGCAGCCACCACCTTGTCCAAATCGTCGCCCCGGATCTGCACATCTGCCGTGTTGCCGCCGCCAAACGTGAATAGCTGCGTCTGGAAGAAGACCGGGTAGACTCCCGGGATGCGCCCCGCCGCCGACTGAAACAGGCGCGTCAACGGCTTGACCAGTTGCGGGTCGCGGCTGGATGCCCCCATGAAGCAGCCGCCACCGAAGGACACCAGAAAGAAATGGTCGATCAGCGGCGGGGGCGTCAGCCACTCGCGACGTATACGGTCGCGTTGTAGCCAGCTCAGACGCTGCTGCCCGTTCGGGACCAGCTCCGGTATGGCATTGGCGGCGATCATCTGGTTCACATTGCGCACCCAGGTTTCGTCGAGTTGGCGCTTCGCGGGCGAGCCGGGTTCCACCTCCCAATAAGGGCGAATGCCGTCCTCCAGGGCCTTGGCCATGCGCTGAAACTCATCCAAACTGTAGCCTGGCGGCGTCAGCAGAAACCCGAATACCAGATTGCGATTGCCAGCCGGCAAGTAGGTGGCGTCGGGAATCAGACGACCCGCCAGCCCCAGCGATCCCCCCGTCAGCAGGACAATCAACGCCAGCCTGACGAGCGGTCGGCCATGCACCCGTTCGACCACATTTGCTGCCCAGGCTGCGACGCGCCCAGTGGGATGCCGTTCGCTGGCCGGAATCTCCCGGGGTCGGCGTATTCCCAGCAAGCGGGCCGCCAGCGGCGGAATCACCGTCATGGCCACGATCAGCGAAAGTCCGACGGCGGTGGCAGTGGCGATGCTGATGTCACGGAACAGTTGACCGGCTTCCTCGCGCACGAAGATGACCGGGATGAACACCGCCATGGTGGTCAGCGTGCTGGCCAGGACCGCCCCCCACACCTCGCCGGTCCCCTCCAGCGCCGCTTGGAACGTGGGTTTGCCCATCTGCCGGTGGCGATAGATGTTCTCCAACACCACGATCGCATTGTCCACCACCATGCCAACTGCGAAGGCCATCCCCGCCAGCGAAATGACGTTCAGCGTACGCCCAAACACCACCACCATCACAAAGGTGCCGATCACCGAGATGGGGATCGACAGGGCCACGACAGCGGTGGCACGCCAGTTGCGCAGGAACAACATCAACACCGTCACCGCCAGTGCCCCGCCAATGACGATGTTCCACTGCACCATGGCGATCGACTGGTGAATGTACACCGTCTCGTCGTACACTTGCGTCAGCTCCAAGCGCAAGCCCCGCGCGCGCAACACCTCCTCGTTCACACGCCGCACGGCCTCTTTGAGTCCCTCCATGACGGCGATGACGTTCGAGCCTACTTCCCGACGCACCGGCAGCGCCAGCACGAAGCGCCCTTTGGCCCGCACGAACGAAACCGGCCGCTTGAAGTCCAGTCGAACTGCTGCCACATCGCGCACATACACCGGACCGCCCGGCGTATAGGCCACCACTGTGTCAAGGATTTCGTGTTCCGACGTGAACTGCCCGACCGTGCGCACGCTGTAGTCGCGTTTGCCCTGCGGATAGACGCCGGCGGAAATGTTGGCGTTCTGACGCTGCAAGGCGTTGCTCACGTCCCGCAGTGTCAGCCCGCGCGCCGCCAGCGCCCCCGCGTCCACCCGCACCTGCATCTCTCGCTGCTTGCCGCCGTACACGTCCACCGACGCCACGCCCGGCACACGGTCCAGATAAGGTTTGACGTAGTCCTCAGCGAAATCAGCCAGCTCGCGCACGCGCTCCTCATCCGCCGGATCAGCAGCCGATAGCACCAGCCAGGCGATGGGGGTTTCGGCAGCAGCGTCGGCCGCCTGCACGGTCGGCTCGTCCACGTCGAATGGATACCCGCTGACCTGACGCAGCTTGTCGGTCACGTCGCGCAGGGCGATGTCTTTGTTGACATCCGGGTAGAACTCCAGACGGATCACGGCCCGATTATCGCGCGACTCGCTGGTCATCTTGCGCAGCCCTTTCACGCTGCGCAACATCTCCTCCTGGCGATTGACGATCTCCTGCTCCACCTCCTGCGGGTTGGCCCCCGACCAACGCGTCTGGACCGTGATCACGGGCGTGTCGACGTTCGGCGTGAGCTGCACCGGGATCGCAAACAGCGACAGCAACCCGAAAAGCACCAGCAGCAACACCCCCACCGATACCCCCACCGGGCGATGCAAACACAAGCGGATCAGATTCACCGAACAGCCGCTCCACTTTCCGTCGCCGGCGTCGGCTGTGTCGCGGCCGCGTTCAGTGGCAGCGGGATCACCGGCGTCGGACCGAACAGACGTTCATTTCCGCGAGTCACCACCAACTCGCCGGCGTGCAGACCCTCGGCGCTGACTTCGATCTCTCCGGCCATTTCCAACCCGGTCGTCACCCCCATGGGGACGGCCATGTGATGGCCATCCGTCCCGCTACGTACCACGAAGATTTGCTTGCTCTGGCCGCGGGCTACCACGGCGTCCTTGCTGACCATCAGACGCGCCGTCAGCGGACCGGCCGGCACATAGGCCCAGACGAACATCCCCGACAACAGGCGGTGGTCGGGGTTCGGCAGGTCGATCTCGATCGGAAATGTGCGGGCGGCTGGCGTAGCCTGCGGTATCACCCGGGCAATAGGCGCGGCCCGCGAGATGCCTAGCGCTTCCACCTCTATAGATGCCGGCGCCCCCGGCCGGGCAAAACCGACCACCCGCTCCGGCACGTCCACACGCACCTTGACGGTCTCCAGGCCGATCAGCTCGCACACCGGACCGCCGGCCGCGATCCATTCCCCTACTTCGGTTCGCTTCGCTACCACCGCCCCATCGAACGGCGCGCGCACGACCGTCTTGGCCAGGTCGTGCTCCAGACGCCTGACCACCGCTTGCTGACCTGCCACTGCTTGTCGGGCACGAGCTAGCACTTCCGGCCGCTCGCCATTGCGGGCCCGCTCGAGCTGCGCCTGGGCCTGGGCGAGACTGGCTGCGGCTGCCCGGCAGTCCATCTCGGCGTCGTGCTTCTCCTTGTCGCTGCCCTGTCCACGGGCAGCCAGTTCGGCTACCCGGTTGCGCTCAAACTCGGCTTTCCGATAGACCGCTTCCGCCTGCGCCACCAGGGCCTCGAGTCGGCGCAACTCCTCCGGCCGCTCGCCATTCTCGTATTCCAGCAATTGGGCTTGTAGGGCCGCCAGCGTGGCGCGGGCTTCTTCCAGCCGCAAGCTCGCCACCTCCGCATCTATTCGACATATCACATCGCCCGTGTGAACGAACTGGCCCTCCTGCACTTCGACGGCAGCGACCAGCCCGCTGACCTCGGCTGCGACGACCGCCGCCCGCTCCGGTCGCACCGTCCCGACCAAGCGCAGCGCCGGCGGAATCTCGCGCTGTACCACTGGCGCCACGGCAACCGCCAGCGGTCCAGGCCCTTGTGCCGCGGCAAACTCGACGGTCCCGAACGTAAGTGTCAAAGCTGTCAGCAGATACCCGTCAGCGCGTCTAGCAGGCATGGTAACCTTCTTAAGTTGGAGGCGAATCCAGCCCGGCAGCACAATGGCTGCCTGAGGTCCGATTGTAGTCGGCCTACGACTTTCGCGCCTCGCGTATTGCCGCCTGCAACCCCGCCAGCCCGCGCTCGATGGTCCGCCGATCGACAGCGAAACTCAGTCGCATGTGACCCGCTCGACCGAAGCCGCGTCCAGGTACCGCCAGCACGCGGTGGCGCAAGAGGATTTCTATGAAGGCGGCATCATCATCCAGCGGGGTCTTGGGGAAAGCGTACAAGGCTCCCTGCGGAACGACCAGTTCGTAGCCGAAGTCGCGCAGGGCGTTGCAGAGTAGGTCGCGGTTGGTCCGATAAAAGCCGACGTCGCACAGCGCGTCAGCGCAGCGGGCAATTACACGCTGCATGAACGCTGGCGCGTTGACGTATCCCAGCGTGCGGTTCAGCATCGTCAACGCGCCCATCAACACACCCCTGTCCGGCACGGTCGGGGGAACGGCGATGTAGCCGATGCGTTCGCCGGCAATACTCACGTCCTTGGAGTAGCTGGAGACGATCAGCGTGCGCGGGTAGTAGCGCGCCGGCGTCGGACACCAGTCCAGCTCGTAAAGGATGCGACGGTAGGGGTCATCGGTTATCAGGTAGAGCGCGCGGTCCGGGCGATCGTAGCTGGCGGCCAGCTCGGCCAGCCCACGGCATTTCTGCTCAGTGTAAACGGCCCCCGACGGATTGTTGGGCGTATTGATGATGATCGCCCGCGTACGCTCGCTCAGCGCCCGTTCGATGGCCGACAGGTCGGGTTGGAAGTCGGCATCGGTCTGGACGATTACCGGCGTAGCGTTGGCCTGCTCGACGTAAAAACGGTATTCGGGGAAGAACGGCGCCAGGATGATGACCTCGTCGCCCGGGTTGCAGATTGCCCGCAACGCGACGTTCATGCCCCCGGCTGCGCCGGTCGTCATGATCACCGACTGCGGATCGAACTCCATCCGGTATTCGCGGCTCACGAACCGCGCCACCGCCGCCCGTGTGTCATTGAATCCGGCATTGGGCATGTAGCGGTGCAATGCTGGTGCCGGCTCGGCCGCTACGGCGCGCACGGCCTCGAAGAACGAGGCCGGCGGCGTGGCATTGGGATTGCCCAGCGAGAAGTCGAAGACGTTGTCCTGCCCGAATTCGGCCTTGAGCCGTAGCCCTTTCTCGAACATTTCCCGAATCCACGAGGCCGCGCCCATGTCGGCGGCCACCTTGCGGGCAATGGCGTTGGACATCTCGTTACCCTCGCTGCTGACGCCGACTCGGCCGCCCACTGCGGCTGATCCGCCGAGTATCCTTCAGCGTACTGCCGACCAGCTCCGCTGGCCAGCCGCAAACGCCGGGCTGTCCCTGACTGACGCAGTGGGCCGGCGACGTCGTGCCCGGCACTCCCTAACCGACCGGCGGTCTTGCGTGTCTGTGCGGCAGGTCGGACAATTGCCTTGCTGTGTTTGTCTGGATCGGTCTGGCAGGATGACGCGTGCCGAGACAATGATCGAGGATGGGCCCCCGCCGACCGCCACTCCCGCTGCCCGCCCGCGGTTGCAGAAGGCCGTGCCCTGGTATGACCGGGCCAAATACGGGCTGGTGCGCGGCTTTCTGGCCGGCTGGGTGGCCTTGTTCAGCCTCAAAGGGCTCTACCTGTTCGGACGAACTTTCGGGTGGCTGGAGTACCTGATCAACTTCCGACGACGTTCGCGCTACCGTCGCGAGTTGCACCAGGCCTTTCCTGAAGGTCTCAGCAGGTCGCGCGAGCGCCGCATCATTCGCGACTACTTTTGCCGGACACGCTGCGACAAACTCTTCTATTTGATATTCGACCGGCTGCCGCGCGACAAGATCATGCGGCGTATCCGCTTTCACGGGCGACAGTACCTTGACGAGGGGCTGGCCCGCGGGCACGGCGTGTATGCCATGCTCAGTCACCATGGGTCGCATCACGTAGCCGGCTTGTTGATGGCCCTGCTGGGATACCGCTGCGCGGGAGTGCGCGACCGCAACGAGGGGGCGGTACGCTTGTATGTGCAGGAGAAATACGCCAAGACGTTTCCAGAATACGCGGCGGTGCGCGTGTTGTACGCCGATAGTTTTCCCCGGGAGATTTATCGCTGCTTTCAGGAAAACCGGGTGGTGGCCAGCGCCTTGGACGTCGGCCGCGTACGTGGGCTGACGCTCAAGACCGTGCCAGTGCGCATTTTCGGGCAGACGCGCGAGTTCCTGACCGGGACTTTACAGGTGGCCCTGCGTTGTCGGGCCACCATCTGCCAGGCTTTCGTGGTGTCGCGACCGAACTTCTACTTCCGCCTGATCGTCAAGCCGCCCCTTTATGTGCCGACTACCGACGGGACCGAAGAAGAAGGAACGCTGATACGGCGACTGATGCAGTGCTACGCCGATGGCATTGCCGCCCACGTCCGCGAGCATCCCGACCATATCAGTCGGGTGTGAGCTGCCGGGTCGGCTGGCAGGCCAGCCGGGTGGTCGGTAGAATCTGCCCGCATCACGCCGCGGGTAGTTGGCGGGCGACGTTGCCTGCCCCGGCGAATCAGCGTAGCGTGCAGGCGAGCAGAGTGAAGTTCGTACTGGTCGATCGTATCGTCGAGCTGGAATCGGGTCGGCGCATTGTAGCTCACAAAGCCCTCTCACTGGCTGAGGAGTACCTGGCCGACCATTTCCCCACTTTCCCGGTGCTGCCGGGCGTGTTGATGGTCGAGGCCATGGTGCAGACCTGTGCCTGGCTGGTCCGCGAGCGGCTGAATTTCGAGCCCACGCTGGTATTGCTCAAAGAGGCCCGTAACGTTACCTATAAAAGCTTCTTGGCCCCCGGCCAACTGATGACCATCGAGGCCGAATGCCGGGAGCTGACGCCGCAGCAAAGCGCTTTCGTCGCCGGCGGACACGTGGACGGTCGCGAGATCGTCAAGGGACGCCTGACGCTGCGACATTTGCGGCTGGCTGAAATGGACGCCGGCCAGGCCGAATTGGACGATCGGCTGCGCCGGCAGCAACGTGAGTTATTCAAGCTGTTGTGGAAGGGCCGGCCGGCGCAGGTGAGCGCCGGCGGGCAGACCGGAGTTCACGGGGTGTCTGCGCCCGGAGGGAGCCGTTGATGGCCACCATGACGCGACAAGAGGTTTTCGAGAAAGTCCGACAGGCCTTGGTGGACGCGCTCAGCGTCGAGGAAGACGAAGTCACGGAGGAGGCGACGCTGACCGGCGATCTCCAGGCCGAGTCGATCGACATTCTCGACATAGTTTTCCGCCTGGAAAAGGCCTTCAACATCAAGATCGCCCAGGAAGAACTGACGCCCCGCGACATTCTCAGCAACCCGGAGTACGTCAACAACCGCAAGCTCAATGCCGCTGGTCTGGCCGCTTTGAAAGAGCGCGTCAAACATGCCGACTGGTCCAAATTCGAGCAGGATCCGGACATCGACAAGATTCTGGACGTGTTTACGGTCGGCACGATCGTGAACTTCGTGGAGTCCAAGCTGGCGGCCAACGGCTGAGGTGCGCAGTGCGCTGGATCTGGCTGGACCGCTTCGAAGAGTTCGTTCCCGGGCGGCGCGCGGTCGGTATCAAGAACGTCTCGCTGGCCGAAGAGCACCTGCACGACCATTTCCCCGGCTTCCCGGTGCAGCCTGCCAGCCTGATGATCGAAGGCATGGCCCAAACCGCCGGCATACTGGTCGGTCAGGCGCGCAACTTCTCAGAGAAGGTCATCTTGGCCAAGGTCAAGCAGGCGGTTTTTTACCGCCTGGTGCGCCCCGGCGACCAAATCCGCTACATCGCCGAGGTGGAGCAGATCAGTGATGCTGGCGCCATGACACGCGGCGAGATTCGTTGCGGCGACGAGCTGGTCGCCGAGGTGGACTTGGTATTCTCGCACATTGATCAGAACGTCAGCGGGCTAGAGTTTCCCCAAGAGAATTTCGTCTTTACCGAGCAGTTCAAGGCGCTGTTGCAGACTTACACAGGGGCGGGTGCGGAGGGAATCAAGCTTTGAACGCCCGGCGCGTGGTCATCACCGGATTGGGACCGGTCACGCCGCTGGGTAGTGGCGCCGCCGACTTCTGGAGCGCCTTGCTGGATGGGCGTTCCGCGATCCGGCCGCTGCGCTCCTTCGACCCGCGCCGCTTCGATTCACGCATCGGTGGCGAGATCGACGAGCTTCAGATCGGGGACTACGTTCCCAAGAGTTATCGCAAGGCCGCCAAGATCATGGCGCGCGACATCGTGCTGGCGGTTGCGGCTGCCTACTACGCCCTGCGCGATGCCGACCTGCGAACCAAGTGTTTCTTGGAACGCGGCGAGGCCAGCGGGTCGGCCGATGTGGAAAGCACGCGTTTCGGCGCCAACATCGGTGCCGGTTTGATCTGTGCCGATTTGCCCGAGCTGGCTGAAGTCCTGCACGGGGCCAGCGACGACGGCGTGTTCAGCTTCGCCCGCTGGGGGCGCGAGGGCATGAACAACCTGACCCCGCTGTGGTTGCTCAAGTTCCTCCCCAACATGCTGGCCTGCCACGTGACCATCGTTCACGACGCCCAGGGTCCCAGCAATACCATAACCTGCGGCGAAGCCAGCAGTCATCTGGCTATCGGTGAGGCTTTCCGCACGATCAGTCGCGGGGCGGCCGATGTGTGCATTTGCGGGGGAGCCGAGAGCAAGATCAACCCCATGGCCCTGTTGCGGCAGGAACTGGGGCATCGGCTCAGCGTTCGCAACGACAGCCCACGCAGCGCGTGTCGGCCCTTCGCCGCCGATCGCGACGGCACGGTGATCTCCGAGGGCGGCGGCTTGGTGATTCTGGAGGAACTGGAGCATGCCCGACGGCGTGGGGCGCGCATCTACGCCGAGCTGGTCGGCTTCGGAGCCGCCCACGATGCCCACGAGCCTGGTCAGCCCAGCGCACCGCATCCCCAGGGACGCGGGACAGCGCTGGCTGTCCGCAAGGCCCTGCGCGAAGCCCGCATCGGCGCGCAGCAGGTGGACCTGGTGGGCGCCTTCGCTTGCGGATTGCCCCAGCACGACGTCGCCGAGGCCGCGGCGCTGCACGCCGCCTTGGGGGAGCACGCGGCTGGCGTACCGGTGATGAACATCAAAGCCGGGTTGGGCAACAACGGCGCTGGCAGCGGCGCGATCGATTTCATCGCCGCAGTGCTGGCCTTGTACTACGGCGCGGTGCCGCCGGCCTTCAATAGTTGTCCACTGGCGGAGGACTGCCGCCTGAACGTGGTGAGCAGCGGTCCGCAGGACCTGGCTGTGGAACATGCCTTGTCGCTGGCGTATGCGCTGGGCGGCGGTCAGAACGCGGCCCTGGTGATCCGGCGCTTCCGCGAGCCGGTGGCAGAAAGTTGAACGTATGAGTCGTCGCGTCGTCATCACCGGAATGGGCTGGATCACGCCGCTCGGACATAACATCGACGGCGTCTGGCAGCGTCTGCTGGCCGGTGAGACCGGCACCGCACCGATCACCGTCTTCGACGCCCGCACCTTCCCGACGCAATTTGCTGCCGAGGTCAAGAACTTCGACCTGCGCGCCTTCCTCGGTCCGCACTACGAGCGGCACAAGACCGCCAGCCGCAACAGCGGCTTCGCGCTTGCCGCCGCCGAGCTGGCCTGGAAAGATGCCGGCTTGGATCGGGCTAGCGACCTGGTTCCGGAACAGATCGGCGTTTACCTGGGGGGCGGCGAAGGCCCGATCGACTTCGACAACTTCGTGGCCGCCGCGATCGCCGGTTGGGACCCCGAGCGGCGACAGCTCGATGCCGTCCGCTGGGCGGAAGTGGCCCGGGCCCGGCTGACGGCGGTCAAGGAATTCGAGCAGGATCCGAATTGTGCTGCCGGTCACATCGCTTGCCGTTTCAACGCCCAGGGACCGAACTTCAACACGCTCACGGCGTGCGCTGCCAGCACGCAAGCCCTGGGAGAGGCGGCGGAGCTGATCCGGCGCGGAGACGCCGACGTAATGATCTCGGGCGGCGCTCACAGCATGATCCACCCGCTGGGCGTGACGGGCTTCAATCGCCTGACAGCGTTATCGACGCGCAATGACGACTACCGCAGCGCCTCGCGGCCCTTCGACCGCACCCGCGACGGGTTCGTGCTCGGCGAGGGCGCGGGCATCCTGATTCTGGAGGAGCTGGAAGCGGCCCGGCGGCGCGGGGCCCGCATCTTGGCGGAGATCATCGGTTACGGTTCGACCGCCGACGCTTTTCGCGTCACCGACATGCATGAGACCGGTCGCGGAGCGGTGGCAGCCATGCGCGGCGCGCTCGCCGACGCCGGCGTCAGCGTCGATGATATCGACTACATCTCCGCTCACGGCACGGGCACCGAAGAGAATGACAAGATCGAAACGCTGGCCATTAAGACGGTGTTCGGCGCGCGGGCCACCCAGGTGCCCATCAGCAGCGTCAAAAGCATGCTCGGGCATTTGATCGCCGGCGCGGGCGCGGTCGAACTGATCACTTGTGTGCTGGCGATTCGCGACCAGATCGTCCCGCCGACCGCCAACTACCGCGAGCCTGATCCGAACTGCGATCTGGACTACGTGCCCAACCAGCCACGCCGCTTGCGCGTTCGGACCTGCCTGTCCAACAGCTTCGGTTTCGGCGGGCAGAACGATACGCTCATCATCAGGGCTTACGAAGGCTGAATGCCGCCCGCTGACTGAGCCGTTCATCCCCGACGCGCGGTTCAGGCCTGGTCCTGCCCGTCGTATTCCGCCCAGGTCTTGGCCGTTTCCCACACCCGCACGCGGTGCAGGCGGGCCGGTGCCACCTGCCCCACCAGCAGATCCCAGATCACTCGGGCGATGTTCTCCACGCTCGGGTTGCGGTCAGCGAACTCAGCCGTGTCGGCATTCAGGTGCTTGTGGTCCAGACGGTCGATCACCCGCTCACGCACAATCTGCTCGAGGCGCGGCAACGGCAACACCGTCCCGCCCTGTCGATCCGCCATGCCGGCCACGGTCACCTCCAGTACGTAGTTGTGGCCGTGTCCGTTCGGATTGTTGCACTTGCCGAACGTACGCCGGTTTTCCTCGTCCGACAGTTGCGGACAGTGCAAGCGATGCGCGGCGGCAAACTCGAACTGCTGTGTCAAGAGGATCATGGACGGGTTCTCGCGACTGGTGCTATAGCGCAAATGTGGGGTCAGGCACAGTTCCAGTTCGACCAGCGGCGATGCGGGCGGCATGCACGGTCCGAGGCGCCGCCACAGCGCGGGCAGCACTGCTTCGGCCCTCACTTGCCATCCGTGCCGCGCCAGCAGATCGTTGATCAGCCCTAGCGCCTCACGCCGGGCCACTTCGTCCAGCAGGGCGATGTTGCACAGGTAGCCGGTCAGCGGATCCGGTCGGCCGGCCACCGTAATCCGCAGCCTTAGATATGGCGCTAGGCAAACCGCGCTCGGCCAGCCGGCGAAGGAGTTGTTGATTGGTCCGGGCGGCGCCGCGACCCCGGCCCGATCTCCAACAAGCGAAAACCGCACTTCGCGCGTCAGACGAATCACGGCCTACAATTGTAGGCAGCTTGCCCGCGGGCGGCAGCAGGTTGCCGATAGCAAGCCCACCGTCGGCGCGTAAAGGAGGAAGCGCATGAGCAAGCACACCTGCCTCATCACCGGGGCCAGCCGGGGGATCGGTCTGGCCACGGCCCTGCGGTTTGCCAATGCCGGGTGGAGCATCGTCGCCGTGGCACGTGATCAAGGCGGACTGGCCGCTGCCGCCGGCCGTATCGCCGAGGCCGGCGGCCAATGTTTGCCGGTGGCCGCGGACGTGGGCGTGCCGGCCGAAGCCCGCCGCGCTGTGGCCATGGCCAAGGAGCGTTTTGGTCGCCTCGACGTGCTGGTGAACAATGCCGGCGTGGCGCCACTGGCGGCCGTCGAAGAGCTGGAGGCGGAGCAATTCGAGCGGACCTGGGCCGTGAACGTGGCGGCGGTCTTCCACACCACGCAGGCAGCCTGGTCGCTGATGAAGGAGCAGGGCGGTGGCGTGATCATCAACGTTTCCTCTCTGGCATCGATCGATCCTTTTCGCGGGTTCGCCGTGTACGGTGCCAGCAAAGCCTGGGTCAACCTCTTCACGCAGGCGGTGGCCGCTGAAGGCCGCCCCCACAACATTCGTGTCTTCGCCGTTGCTCCCGGGGCGGTGGAAACGGAACTGATGCGCTCGGCTTTCCCGGACTTTCCCAGCGATCGCACGTTGGCGCCCGATCAGGTCGCGGCGGTCATCTTCTCGCTGTGTGATCCGGCCCTGGCGCCATGCAGCGGACAGACGCTGTTCGTTCGCAAGTAGGCGTCGATGGATTAGCCCACTGGATGTGTTTCTCGGGCGCTGCCCCGAGGCAGCGCAAGCGCGCCGCGCCGGCTCGCCCCAATACAGCCGTCCGCAGCGCTACGGCCAATCGCGCGGTCCGCACGAAAGCAGCACACCGGCGTCGCCGATCGGGTAGCGCTCCAGGTAGCGCATGATACTGCGCGGGCTGACAGCCTGCACGGCGGCCAGACGGGCTTCGGGCGTGTGCGGCCGCCCACGCGTCTCCAAATCATCCACTAGCTGCATGACGCGGGTGCGCGGGTTCTCGGCCTCCAGGGCCAGGTGCGTGCGGCGCTGGTTCTTGACGCGTTGCACCTCCTCGGCGCGCACGCCCTTTTCGCACACCTCCCGAATCTGTTCCCGCAGGGCGTCGAGCATGGCCGGACAGCAATCCGGCGTGCCATCGACAAATAGCGCCAGCAAGCCGCAATCTTCGTAGGCGATCCACAGGGCGCCGGCCTGCGTGCACAGCCCGCGCTGCACGATGTTCCAGTAACAGCGTGAATTGTGCCCCCCGAACAGTTGCGTGAAGACCTCCACGTTCTCCTCGTCGGGGTGTCCGCGCGGCGGGGCCGGAAAAAGCAGGACCAAGGTTTGTCGCTGAAAGCGCTCCAGCCGAAGCTTGTGCACGCCGGTCGGCCAGGGCGGCAGCCCTGCCGCCGACCGGGCGCAGTTCCTGGCCGGCTGCCAAGCGGCCAAGTAGCGACCGGCAGCCGCGAAAACCGCCTCCGGCTCGATGGCCCCGGCCACCAGCAGGCACATGTTGTCGGCAGCATAGCGCCGCCGGTGATAGTCTGCCAGGGTCTCGTGAGACAGGGTGGCGATGGTCTCCTTTTCTCCCAGAACTTCGTGTCCCAACGGATGACCGTCAAACACCACCCGATGAACGAAGTTCCAGACCTGCCGGTCGAAACTGTCGTCGCTCATGGCGATCTCTTCCAGGATCACCTGGCGTTCAGTTTCGAACTCCGTCGGCGGCAGGGCCGGCCGCATCATGTCGGCCAGGAGTTCCAGTTGCGGTTCGAACCGCTCAGCCGGAACCCATCCATAGTAAACTGTGTGCTCCTTGCTCGTGTAGGCGTTGTAGATGCTTCCCAGCTCGTCGAAGCGCACGTTGATATCGTGCCAACTGCGGCGGGCCGTTCCTTTGAAGCACATGTGTTCCAGAAAGTGGCTCACTCCGTGTTCGGCGGGCGTCTCGTCACGCGCGCCGGTGCGCGCCAGGAACGCCACTGTCGCCGAACGTACGCGTGGCATGACCTCGCAGACGATGCGCAGTCCGTTGGGCAGCTGTTGTTCGACGAAGCAGGACGGCATCGGCGGGATTGTAGTCGTGCTGGTCGCCGGACAGAAGATGCCTCAAGCCGGCTCGCCGCCGTCCTCCTCATCGCTTTGGAAAATGAACTCCACCCCGATCAGGTACCCGACATGCGCACGCGTGCAGTGACGCACCACGCCGTGGCCGTAGCAGCTCAACTCCGGCTGGTGGATCGCCAGCGAGATGGTAGTGTCCTTGGGGATCGGCCGGCGGGAGCGCATGGCCAGTCCGTGGTGACTCAGGTTGTGCAGCGTCGCCAGAATGTGCCGCTCGCCGTAGCTGCCTTCCGGCAACCAGACCTCCACCGTCCCGGGAAACGGCCAGCGATCTTCCTTGCGCCGCCCGGGGGCCTGCTTGGCAATGGCATGCACCGGCTGAGCATCCACCAGGCTGGCGATCGTCTCGGGCGTCATCTTAACGATGCGTTCGGCATCCATCACGACAACCTCGGGCCGCTCCGATCGGCGGGGCAGCCGGCCCACTAGGATGATCGGCTGATCACCGCTGGACCCGCAGCAAGCGTCAGCCCGCTAACCAGAATGACTTTCCGGCGATTTCGCCGATCGCTCGTTGGTTGACCTTCCCGACGGGCGTCGGCGGCCCCGCTGTCCATCTTGTCGCGCATAAGACATTTTCGGACGCCCAGCAAATTGCGCCTGTTCTTGCGCGGCCGGCTTTCTCCCTCAGCTTCCCAATTTGAATAGTTCATCTGGTTTGCGGTTCAGGCTGCGAACCGGGCCACGCGACAAGTCACCTTGCGCACCGGTCCCAGAACTTGGCTGGGGAGAGAAGACATGCAGCTTCGACAGATCGTTCTCATTGCGCTGTCAGTCGTGTTGTTCATGGGCGGTTGTCCGCTCGCGGGTGTCGATCGGAACGGCGAGCAGCCGTTCAACTTGGTCGCCGGTATCACCGCCACCGGTCATACCGCCTCGGGCGAGCCATCCGAGGCGGCGACGGCCACTCGAGACGTCACCATCAGCGGGGCACTGGATGGTGAGGACTACCGATTGTTCGACCTGGGAGCGGGTCGGGCAGGTGAACGCTGGCTGGTCAGCGACGTTGCCCGTGGCTTGGGTAGCGGGTCGTTCCTGGTGGTGCTGCTGGACGAAGAGTTCAACCTGTTGCGACGACAGATCGTTTACCGTGACACCACCTTGGAACACGTGTTGCGTGCGGATGCCTCCAAACTCTATCTGGGCGTGGCGCCATCTTACGGCAACCGCGCGGCCGACTTCCGCTTCAGCGTCCGCAGCCATCCCGGCTACGACATTCCGACGCCCCGGCGCCAGGTCGTCTGGCTGAACTTCGCCGGCGCTGACAACGTGGACGTTCATGCTCGTAAAGGACTTGCCTTCGCGCGTTTCGATGCCGCCCGCCTCGGTTCCAACTACGCCGGCGCCACCGAGACCGTGAAAGCTGCTATCGTCGAGGCCATGCGCGAAGATTACGCCGCCTATAATGTGACCATCCTGACCTCTGACGATGGCCCGCCGCCGAGCGGAGCCTACGCTACGCTGCATTTCGGCGGCTGGGACGATCGACTGTTGGGATTGGCGGATAGCGTGGACCAGTACAATGTCGATCCGTGGCAAACGGCGGTGATCTTCGTGGAGAGCTTCGCCGACTTCAGCGGCATGGGACTTAGCGACGAAGAAATGGGACAGATGATCGGCAACGTCGCCAGTCACGAATTCGGCCACCTGCTCGGCCTGTTCCACACGCGGCTGCCGCAGGACGTCATGGACACGACCGGGACGGCTTGGGACTTGGCCGCCGACCAGAGTTTCCTGCGCGGACCGTTGGAGAGCAGCGTCTTCCCGGTCGGTTACGAGGACTCGCCGCAGCGCTTGGCCGAAACGGTCGGCTACAACCCGGCGCCGCGAACGCCGGCGGCGGATAAACAGATCTCCAGCGCGAAAATGAACCGCAAGTTGGCTCTGCGTGCGCTGGTGCGCGATGAGTTGCGCCACCGCTGCGGAAATTGCCTCAACCCGGACGAATAAGCGATGACCGCCTTCCACCCAAGATGCTGGACCTGGGCGCGCCGATTGGCGGCTGCGATTGTGCTGCTGCCGGTCCTGTGCGCTGGTTGTCCGTTTCCCCCCCGCGACCAGAACAAGAACAGCGGGCCACCGGCCCTGGACATCGACGGAAACAACACTCTCGCTACGGCTACAGCGCTCCCTCTGGGTTCAACCGGCGAGCTGGTCTTTCGCGGTGCCATCGACGGGCCGGATGACATCGACATCTTTCAGCTCGGTGTGCTTTCCCCGGGCGATGGCATTTTCGTCGATGTTCAGCGACTCACCGGCGACCTCGATCCAACGGCGGCCATCTTCGACAGCCGCGAGTACCTGGTGGCTTTCAATGACGACCGGCGGCCCGACAGTAGCGACCTGAACCCGCTGATCGATATCGTCTTGCCGGGGGATGAGGGGGCCTATTACCTCGGCATCATCGCTTACCCCGGCGAGCGAACCACCGGTCAGTACCAGGCCACGGTACGCATTACCCGCGCTGTCGGCCTGCCAGCCCCGCAGGGTCAGATCGTATTCCTGGACTGGGACGGCGGGCACAATATCGTCATCCCTAACGTCGGCACCTATGACCTCCCGCCGTTCAGCGCCGTGGATGTGGGGCTGCCAGCATCAATGACGGCAGCACTGAAGGACCGCGTCCAGCAGATCGTCGAAGAACGTTATCGAGGCTTCGATTTGCTGGTCCTCAACTCCGACGACGACACCGAGCCCACTACGCCGCATTCCACCGTCTACTTCGGCGACAGCAGCGCCCAGGCGTTTGCGATCTCCGAACAAATCGACACGTTCAACTCCGACCCGTCCGATAAAGCGATCGTGTACACACGCAGCTATCGCAGCGCCTTCGTCAGCACGCCCAGCTTCGAGGAGATGGCCCAGGCGCTCGGCAACACGGTGGCGCACGAGGTGGGGCACCTGTTGGGTTTGGTCCACACCGCTGACTGTGACGACCTGATGGATACGACTTGCGCCAATGAGCGTATCCTCTACCCCCAGCAGTTCTCCACCGCTCCGCTCGATAGTTCTGTCTGGCCCTTTGGCTACCAGTCGGCGGTCGAAATCCTTTCCTGGGTTTTGGGTCTGATAGGTCTCAGCTAGATGCTGCGCGACACGCGCCCGGCATCGTGGCGGACTGCCCAGTAAGCCGCAGGCACGGGCTCGTTGTTGCCGGCATCATCCTGGACAGCCGAGTCCGCTTTCCCTGGCTTCAACAGACCCGCTCCACATATTATCATACCTTGAATCGCATAATCGGCTGCTAACGGCTTGGCGATCGGGCGATCGCGACGGCCCGTAATCCGCTTATGTCGCCGCTGCGGAGCAGGGCATGTCCAGCGCGCAGCTTCAGCGTCGACGCGTGGTGCCCGGGGTGGTGCGACGTCTGTCGCTCAGCGGGCTGCTGCTCGGGCTGATGGGCGGCTGCGGCTTGTGGACTACAGACTCCGTCGGACTCCAGAACGATGATCACCAGGCCGGGCTGAGCGCTGTCGGCGGCGAAGTCGTGCGACATGGTGTTCGACTCACCGATCAACAGCGCCATGTCTTGCTGGACCTCGGCCCGTCGCGAGCGGGTGACCGCTGGACCATTACAGCCGAGCTGCCTTTCGGTCAGACGCAGCAGCTCTTGGTGGTCCTGTTCGATGAGGACCTGAACATGCTGCACCGCGGACTGCTGCGCAGCGGCGACCGCTTGGAACACGTGGTGCGCCGTCCGACCGAGATGCTGCGTCTCGGGCTGTGTTCCCGCGAGTCGCAGTCCTGCCTCGCCAGCGTAGTGGTGGCCATGTCGCACGACCAGGTGGTGCCGCCGCCGCGCGCCCAGGTCGTCTGGCTCAATTTCGCCGGGGCTGACAACGTTAGCGTGAACGGCTGGCCGGCGCAGTCTTTCGGTCCGTTCGATGCCGCCGAGTTGGGGCCGGCCTACGCCGGTCGCACCCGCGAGATTGGTGATCAGGTCTTGCAGACAGTGCGTGACTACTACGCCGACTATGACGTGCTCATACTAAGCTCTTACGACGCTCCCCAACCGTCGGTGCCGCACACGACGATCCACTTCGGCGGGCAGAGCCGGAAGCACCTGGGGATGAGTGCCGGAGTGGACCGCTACAACAGCGTTGGTAACGATCAAGCGATCGTCTTCACACGCTCTTTCAGCGCCTTCGCGGCGCTGGATCTATCCGCCGAGCAAATGGGGCGGATGATCGGCACGACCGCTGCCCATGAGCTCGGGCACCTGCTGGGGTTGTATCACGTGTGCGGCGACGAACAGCTCATGTCCGAAGCGGACAGCGCCTGGACGCTCGTCGGGCAGCGGGTGCTCGGGCGCGCCCCGCTGGACCCGGATGTCTTCCCGGTCGGTTTCGAGGATGCCGTCCAACTACTCGAGGACACGATCGGTCGCCGCAATAGCTGATCCCGGATCGACTGAAGTGCGGCGGACTCCGACAGCCCGCGCTGCGGTGGAGCACTGCCATCATGCGTACTGGTCGGGCCGGCCAGAGCCGCCATATACTGTCGGCGGAGCAGCGTCATGGCCGCCAACCTCACGCCACAGTATCTGGAGGCCGAGGCCCGCTACCGTGCCGCCAAGACTCCCGAGGAGAAGTTGGCGGCGCTGGAGGAAATGTGGCGTGAGCTGCCGAAACACAAGTCTTCCGAGAAAATTCAGGCGGACCTGAAGCGTAAGCTTTCGGCGGCCCGCAAGGCCCTTCAGCAGAGCAACAAACGCAGCGGAACACGCAGCGACCCTTTCAGCATCGCCCGCAGCGGAGCCGGCCAGGTGGCTCTGCTGGGCACGCCCAACGTCGGCAAATCGTCGATTGTCGGCGGGCTGACCAACGCGCACGTGAGGATCGCCGACTTTCCTTTTTCCACCACTCTGCCCGTTCCCGGCATGGTCCCGTTCGAGGACGTCCAGATCCAGTTCATCGACACGCCGCCGGTTACACGCGAGCATGTTCCGACTGGTTTTCCCGGACTGTGGCGCTCGGCCGACGCACTCGTCCTGGTGCTGGACCTGGCCAGCGACGGTCTGCTGGATGACCTGGAGACCTGCCGTAAGCACCTGGCCGATCGCAACGTCGAGCTGGTGAGCGGGCCCCGCAAACTGCCCGCTGAGCCGGGCCGACCGCTCCAGGTGCCCGGTCTGATCTTGGCCAACAAGCTGGACGTGCCAGGCGCAGAGGCGAATCTGGCGTTGTTGCGCGAGCTTTATGGTGGTCCGCTGCACATCGAGCCGGTCAGCACGCGTGTGCCGGGCGGACTTGCGCGGGTGCCGATGTTGCTATTTCGGATCGTCCATGTTATCCGCGTGTACGCCAAGCCCCCCGGACGCAAGCCCGATCTGGAGGAACCCTTCGTCCTGCCGGTCGGCAGCACCGTCCACGACCTGGCCCGGCGCATCTACCGCGGGTATGAGCAGCGCGTGCGCGCCGCCCGCTTGTGGGGCCACGGCGTTGCCGATGGTCAGAACGTGCACTTGGATCACGTCCTGCACGACAAGGACATCGTGGAGCTGCACGTCTGAGCGCCCCGCCGGCGGGCGCCTCCCTCACACCACCAGCAGCTCCGATACAGCGTAGCGGCTGGCCAGCGTCAGGGGGTAGTTGCGACCCAGCACGCGCCGATGCGTCTCCAGCGCCAACGACGGGTCGTTGTTGTTTTCGCTCAGATGCGCCAGGGCCACCCAGCGCGGACGGATCACGTAGCGGCGCAATAGTTCGGCCGCCTCATCGTTAGACAAGTGCCCGGCGCCGCCGCGAATACGGGCTTTGACCTCCGGGGGATACCAGCCGGCCTCCAACATCCCGGGGTCGTAGTTGCTTTCCAGATAGGCGGCGTGCACCTCGCTCAGCGCCTGCACCAGTGCGGGGAAGGGGTGCCCCAGATCGGTGAACAGCCCCAATCGGCGTCCCGCGCACTCGATCAGGAAAGCTACGCTGTCGGCCGCATCATGCGGCGTGGGCAGCGTATGCACCTGCACTGCCCCGAACGACAGCGTGCTGCCGGGCTGAAAGACACGTACCTGACCAACCTCACCTACTGCTGGGGCCATCGTGTCGCGCGTCGCGGCGGTAGCATAGATCGGGAGCTTGAACAGGCGGTGCAGCACACCGGCGCAGCGTGTGTGATCATTGTGCCAATGCGAAAGGATCACGGCATCCACGTCGCGCACATCCCGGCCGTGCATCGCCAGCCGCAGCCGCGTTTGCCGCCCTGACAGACCGGCGTCGAACAAGAGTCGCACGCCGTCAGCCTCCACGTAGATGCAGTTGCCGTTGGAGCCGGATTGCAGGGAGCAGGTCAACATCGTCTGGCCCGGGGCTCTGCTCCGCTCACTATCGCGGGTTGACAGACCATGCGATGCGGAGCCAAACCAGGGTTTACCCCTCTCTCATGCGTATGGGAGGGTGCCCCAATATTTCAATGTCACCAGTATAGCGGGCTGTTCCCCCGGCAAGAACCTCCCCCCAATAGTCGTAGCGCCGGAGGTACTCGTCCGGCGCTACGCAGTACCGAAACCCACTCATTCGGCTGGCCGGGTCATGGCGTCGCGAGCACCGGCTCAGCTCCATTGGCCAGCCATCAGCGCCGGCGGAACAAAAGCATTCCCAGTCCGACCAGCCCCACTGTCGCCGGCTCCGGAATGCTGTAAATCAGCGCATTGGCCATCAGAATGGCCCCGTCTGTATTCTGATTCCAGAAGCCTGAGCTGACAGCGTTGGATGGCGGATACATGCCCAGATCCACGCGGTGCGGATTGGCTCCTACCGCCACCAGCGTCTTGCCGTCGGTCCACAAGGCGATCTTGGTGGAACCCGGCGTCACCTCGGTCGTAGTCGGACGCGCGCTGCTGGTTCCGCCGTCGAATGTGTTCACACCTTCCATGATCGGGTGCCCGGGGACGAGAATCTGCCCCAGGAACTGCTGGCCGGTGGTCGTTCCACTGCGCGACGGAATGACCTCATATCCGCCGGTGATCCAGCGACCCGCCAGGTAGCGGTTGGCGGTGGTGGTGCTGTTGGCGTACACCGCCACGACCACGCCGCCACCGGCATCGACGTAATCCGCCAGCACATCGCCCAACGCGACATTGTTGAAATAGTTGACGTTGCTCCAGGTTATGACGGCGTCATAGTTGAGCAACTCGGCCAGTGTTGGCGTACGGGTCACGCAATCCACGATCGTGACGCTGTTGAACTTGCCTGTGCCCATCAGCTTGCTCTGCGGGTCCGTGTAGCGCGGGTCCGAAAGTGAGCTGGAAGCCGCCGCCACAATGGCCACGTCCGGCTTTTGGGCCAAAGCCTGCTCAGCCGCCGGCATCAAGCACGCCGTCAGCACAAACCCGATGACAATAAGTTGGCGATTCATACCTCCTCCTTCGTGCATGGCATGAACGACCTCAGAAGCACCGCCATCGCTGATGACCTCCTCCTACCGTCCAGGATACTGCATCGCCCGTCGTGAGACAACTGTTTTTCACCTGGCAGCCGGCGTGGTCTCAGCCCCGTCGGCCTTGCCGCTTCCAACCAGGTTAGCTAAAGTCCGCCTTTCAATGAGCGGCCCCGGTCGCTGGGTTTGCTGAACAGCCCAGAGGTGCACCCTGGACTGCGGAAAAGGCCGCACTGATGTGACGAACTGATCCGGGAAGTCGATTTTTTGCCAGGGCGGCCCTTTTCCCAGTCATCTCGCGAGCGGTGAACATCGGCCGTGTGTGCCTCATCACAAGGCGCGAGCACGGAGGCGTTTGATGGAACAAACGGCGGCAATTCATCGTAAGGCGGCGGAGCTTGGCAAGCTGGTCGTGCGCATGACCACCCGGGCCGGTTCCGGGCACCCCTCGAGCGCGCTTTCGTTAGCCCACATCGTCACCTATTTGCTTTATAAGCAGATGCGCTACGACCCCACCGATCCGTGGCACCCGAGTGCCGACCGGTTGGTGCTTTCCGCCGGCCACGCCGTGCCGATCATTTATGCTGCTTTGGCAGATTTGGGGGCCACGGTGGGGCGGTCGCGGGCGACGGCTGCTCGGCTGACAGTTCATGAGCTGGATCAGCTTCGGGCCCGCGACAGCGTCCTTGACGGGCATCCCAACCCGGCGGAAGGGTTCCCGTTCTTCGACGCCGCCACCGGCAGTCTCGGTCAAGGCTTGAGTGTCGCCGCCGGCTTGGCTCTGGCAGCGCGACTGGATGGTTCCGATCGACGTATATACGTCTTGATCGGGGACGGGGAGTCGCGCGAGGGGCAAGTCTGGGAAGCGGCCGACTTCATCGTCGACCACAAGCTCACCAACGTTTGCGCGATCTTCAGCGCCAACGGTCAAGGCCAGGCCGGCTATGTGTCGCCGCAGCAGAGCACTGAACGCCTGGTTGCCAAGCTGACCGCCTTCGGCTGGCAGACGGTCGCGATCGACGGCCATGATCCGGACGCGCTGGCTGCCGCCCTGGGACCATTCGGGACGCTGGACAAACCGCTGGCTATCGTGGCCCGCACGATCAAGGGCTGGGGCGTCACAGTGCTCCAGAAAGGGAACTGGCATGGCAAGCCGCTAAGCGACAAAGACTTGCCTGCCGCAGAGCACTCGCTGGACGAGATCGTGGCTGCGCACCCTGCCAGAAGCTCGTTGCAACCAGCAGCGCCGCCGCCTGTCGTGTCCCGCAGTTGGCCCGACATGCGGCAATTGGCTTGGCCGCCCTTCCAAGAAGCTATGGAGGCAGCCGGGCTTGGACCAGCCCTGAAAAAGGGGCAGCTCGCCACCCGGCGCGCCTACGGAGCGGCGCTGAAAGCGCTCGGTGGCTTGCTGCCGCACGTCGTGGTTCTCGACGGCGACGTAAGCAACTCCACCTTCAGCGAGATTTTCGCGGCGGCGTACCCGCAGCGCTTCTTCGAATGCAAGATCGCCGAACAGAACATGGTGTCGACAGCGGCAGGGCTGGCGGCAGCGGGTTACATTCCATTTGTGAACTCATTCGCCAAGTTCTTGGCGCGCGCCGCCGACCAGATCGAGATGGCCAACATCTCGCGCGCCAACATCAAGCTGGTCGGTTCTCACGCCGGCATTTCCCTGGCTGCCGACGGCCCCAGCCAGATGGGGCTGCTCGACGTGGCGTTTTTCCGCGGATTCACCACTGTGCGCGCCGACGACCGTACCAGTCCACTCTGCTGGGTGTACCATCCGGCTGACGCTTTAGCGGCTTACCAGTTGACGCGCCTGCTGGCGGTCGTGCCCGGAATGGCTTACATGCGTACGCATCGCCCCGACGTGCCGCTGCTATACGACGCGGAAGCGCGCTTCGAGCCGGGGGGATTCAACCTGCTGGCCAGCGGCGACGACTTGGCGCTGGTCAGCGCCGGCTACATGCTCCACGTGGCACGCCAGGCCGTCGCGTTGCTGGCACGACAAAACATCCGGGCCGCCCTGATCGACGCTTACTGTCTGCCGCTCGATGGCGAACGCCTCGGCGAAGTGTTGCAGCGCGCTGGTGGAACGGCCCTGGTGGTCGAGGACAATTATGGCGGCGGATTGGGCGCCGCTGTGGCCGAGGTCGCCGCCCGCAGCACCAACTTGCGGGCCTTCACCCTGAACTGCCAGCGGATACCGAAATCCACCCGTACCGCCGAGGAGGTTCTGGAGTATTGCGGCGTCGGCGCCCGTCAGATTGCCGACCAGGCCTTGGCGGTGCTGCGCCGTCCGCGCTAGCCTGTGGGTGAGCGAGACCGATGAATCTGGTGACTGGGGCTACAGGTCTGCTCGGCAGCCACATCGTCGAGCAATTGTGCAAGCGTGGGCTGCCGGTCCGGGCATTGGTCCGCTCGGGCAGTGACATCTCCTGGTTGAAAACGCTGCCGGTCGAGCTGGTGACCGGCGACATCACCGATCGGCCCTCGCTGCATGTCGCCTGTCAGGGGGTGGACGTTGTCTACCATGCTGCCGCCAAGGTCGGCGACTGGGGACCGTGGCAAGATTTCCAGCGCATCACCATCGACGGCACACGCAACGTGGTCGAGGCGGCGGTGGCGGCCGGCGTGCGGCGTCTGGTTCATATCAGCTCGATCAGCGCTTACGGCTACTACACCAAGCCCATCGAAGTCGATGAGACCTTCGACTTGGGCTACAAGCTCTATCGGTGGGCCTACTACAGCCGGTCAAAGGTCGAAGCCGAACGCATCGTCTGGGCAGCTCATCGCCAGCGACGCATCGAGTTGACCGTCATCCGGCCGGCGTGGATTTACGGCGAACGCGACCGCACCACTATTGCCCGGCTTTACCACATGATTCGCAGCGGCCGCGCCAAAATCCTGGGACGCGGCGACAACCGGCTGAACGTCGTTTACGCCGGGAACATCGCCGAGGCGGCGATTGCGGCAGCGGCCCGACCCGATTGCAACGGAGAGGCATTCAATTGCAGCAATGACGGGTTCATCACCCAGCAGGAATACTTCGACCTGTTGGCGCGCGCCATCGGAGCTCCACCTGTCCGTCGGCATGTGCCGTACCGTGCTGCCTACTTGGCCGGCTTGGTGCTGGAGTGTCTCGGCCACGCCTTCGGCTGGAAAAAACCGCCTTTCGTTACACGCTACGCCGTCTGGCTGATGGGGCGCCGCAGCTACTTTTCGGCTGAAAAGGCGCGCCGCGTGCTCAACTGGCAACCGACCGTCACCTACGAAGTCGGCGTCCCGCGAACAGTGGAGTGGTATCGGCGCGAGGTGCTGCATCAACCGGCCTGATTCCACATCCTCGCTTCATCAATCGACCCGCTCGGGCCGCGGGAACGCGCTGACAGCGCACGGCGCCGCGGGCCGGCGCAGCGCTTGGTCCCATTAGACACGCGTGCCACGGACCCGCTGCGGCGTCCCGTGGCACGAGTTGGGCGGCGGCGCCACCGGTTATGAAACCGTCCCGATTCAGCGCACCTGCGGAATCAGCGGCATGAAGCAGGCCACGCGCTCGCGCTGGAGAATAAGCAGGTTTTGTAGGGCCTGGAGCAGTCCGCGAACCTGCTCGGGAGCCAGCTCGCGCAACAGCGGCCAGGCGCTTGTCAGATTGCCGACCTGGGTCAGCCGCCGGCTGAGGGTGATTTCAAACTCGTCCTTGTCGTCTCCGCCGCCGAGTGCCCGCAGCAGCTCGAGAAACGCCGCCATTTCCGACTGCTTGGGCAGCACGCGCACCTTGTAGTCTTTGCCCAGGCCGGCCTTCTTGGCCGCCAGTTCCAGCGCGTCCGACAGCCCGCCAATCTGATCGACCAGTCCCAGTTCCACGGCCTGTTGTCCCGTGTAGACGCGTCCTCCGGCGATGTCTTCCAATTCCTTCTTCAGCCGCTGGCCGCGCGACGCCAGCACGCGTCCTTTGAACTGCTCGTACACGCCGTTCATGTAGTCCATCATGAAACTGCGTTCGGCGTCGGTCCACTTGCGATTGAGGGACATCAAGCCGGCATGCTGGCCGCGGGTGAATTCGGTAGTGGTGATACCGAGTTTGTTGTGCAGCAGGTCGCGCCAGACCAGCTTACCGCCCACCACCCCGATCGACCCGGTGATGGTCGTCGCTTCGGCCAGAATCACATCTCCGGGCACGGCCACGTAGTAGCCGCCGCTGCCGGCCACGCGCCCCATGCTTACGACCAGGGGTTTCTCAGCAGCGCAGCGCGTGGCCGCGTTCCAAATGATGTCGCTGGCCAAAGCCGACCCGCCAGGCGAGTCTACGCGGACTACCACAGCCTTGATGTTTTCATCCTCGCGCGCCTGCTCAAAAGCGGCCCGCAGGGTGGTGCTGCCGGCCGAGTTGCCGCCGAACGGGCCGGCATCGCTCTTGCCAACATCGATTGCCCCCTCGATGTAGATCAGACCGATGGCGGGCGTCGGCGGCTCGGTGGTCTTCTCGAATAGCTTCCCGATGACCTGGAACAACGCGAACGGATTCTCCAGGTCGAGTTTGATGCCGCTAGGCTCCTCGTACTCCTTGAGGACTTTGACGTTTGGTCCGAACTCCTTGCGGATCCGTTGCTTGAAGGCCGAGAACGTCCCGACTTCATCGACCAGCGCTGCCTGAAGAGCCTGCGCGGCAGTCAACGGCGCCTTGTCGACCAAGGCCCGCACTTGTTCCACCGACAACTTGCGGCCCTCGGCGATCAGTTGCACCCAGCGGTCGTACAGCCCGCTGAGCAGCCAATTGACGTTCTCCGCAGCTTCCGGACTGGGTTCGGTGCGCGTAAAAGGCTCCAACGCGCTCTTATAGGCGCCGCAATGCATCATGTCGGCCTCAACACCGATCTTGTCCAGCAGCCCCTTGAAGAACATCAGCTCGGCCCGCAACCCCATGATCGCCACCAGGCTATTTTCCGCCAGCGTGATATGGTCGGCGGCCGTCGCCAGGGCATACGTCAGGTTGTCGGCGTCGTCCAGGTAGCAGTACACCGGCTTACCGGCGGCCCGAAACGCCCGCATGGCACGCGTCAGCTCCTCGACCTGTGGCAGGCTGATTTCCGGCTGTTCGATGATCAGCACCAGACCGTCAATGGTGCGGTCTGCCGCTGCCCGCGAGATCGTCTGAACCAGCTCGTGAAGGGTGGTCGCCTTCTGCTGCTGCATCACGGCCAACAAGCCGGTCGCTTCGTCCGGCGCTTCCATTACCGGACCATCCAGCCGTAGACGCAGCACGCTCTTTTCCGCCAGCGCCGGCCAGGCTCCCAGAAATCCTACCAGCAACAGCGCCGCCCGCCTTCTCTTGTTAGCGATCATTCGCAGCATAGACTTACCTCCGTAGCATGCGCCGCACAGGTCGGCGCGACGACCCGTGGCACCGTGTTGCTCTCTCGTGCGGCGACACACGCATTATAAGAAGGTGTTCGTACGAGCGCGTCCGGGCCTGTCGAAACTTGTCGCTGTCCGATCGCGCCGTACTTGTTGAAGCCCATGGATGTCCTCGGACTGACATTCGCGCAGGTGGTGGCGGCCCGGCAGCCGCGGCCGCATGAACTGAAACCGCTGCGCGCCAGCTACCGCCAGGCGCTGCGCAACGGGGCGGCGGATGATCCGCTGCGCGGCGAAGCGCTGCCGATCGTGCGACGCCTGTGCGATGGTGATCTCGTCAAGTTCGTGCAGCGCACCCGCGACGAGCTGGAGATCGAGAGCGTGATCGTGCCCATGCCGCACAGTAACGGCCTGTGGCGCACGCTGTGCGTCTCTTCCCAAGTGGGCTGTGCGCGGGGTTGCGTCTTTTGCCAGACCGGACAGCTCGGACTGCTGCGCAATTTGACGGCGGCCGAGATCGTCGGACAGGTGGTGGCAGCGCGGCGCGAGCTGGGCGGCGCTATACGCAACGTCGTGTTCATGGGCATGGGCGAACCGCTGGACAACTTCGACAACGTCGTCCAGGCCATTCGCGTGCTTACCGATCCGGCCGGACTGTCCTTCAGCTTCGAGCGCATCGCCGTTTCTACCGTCGGACTCACTGCCGGCATTCGTCGGCTGGCCGCACTGGGTTGGCGCCGGTTGAACCTGGCCATTTCGCTGAATGCGCCCAACGATGAGCTGCGCGCCCGGATCATGCCGGTCAGTCGGCAGGAGCCGCTGGCGGCATTGCGCGACGCTCTTCTGGCCTATCCACTGCGCAAATGCCAGTTCTTCATGATCGAATACGTGTTGATTCCGGGGCTGAACGATGGGCCGGAGCACGCTCAGGAGCTGGTCGAGTTCCTGCGGCCACTGAAGTGCGTCGTCAACCTGATCCCCTACAACCCGCGCCGCGACTCGCCTTGGCCGGCGCCCAGCGAGGAACAGATCGTGCGGTTCCAAACCTGGATCGAGCAGGCCGGAAGGATGTGCAAGCGACGAATCACCAAAGGACGCTCTCAGATGGCGGCCTGTGGTCAGCTCGGCAACCAGAGCTTGCGGAACATAAGAGCTGCCGGCTGGGCGAGATGGCCCCGACCAGCCGGCAGTTGAGCTGAATCTGCGCCTGGGGTTCAGGTCGGCGTGTCGCGCCGCCGACTACCCCGCGCTATTTACACTAGCCCCTGGTCGAGCATGGCGCTGGCGACCTTCAGGAAACCGGCGATGTTGGCGCCGTTGACGTAATTGCCCGGGGTGCCATAGGCCTCAGCCGTCTCTTTGCAGGTCTTGTGGATGTTGATCATGATCTGATGCAGGCGGTTGTCCACTTCCTCGCGCGACCAGCTCAGCCGCATGGCGTTCTGGGTCATTTCCAAGCCGCTGGTAGCCACGCCGCCGGCGTTGGCCGCCTTGGCCGGCCCATAGAGGATCTTGCTTTCCAGGAAGACTTCGACGCCCTCGGGGGTGGTGGGCATGTTAGCACCTTCGGAAACGCAGAAGCACCCGTTCTTGACCAGATGCTGAGCATCGATCTCATTGATCTCGTTCTGCGTCGCCGAGGGCAGGGCCACGTCGCACTTGACTTCCCACAGCGGGTTGTAGTTCTTCTTCGGATCGACCGGCTCGTAATGGGCTTTGGGATACTTGTCAACGTACTCCTTGATGCGCCCACGCCGCACGTTCTTCAGTTCCATGACGAACGCCAGCTTCTTCTCGTCGATCCCTTCCTCGTCCACGATGAAGCCGTTGGAGTCCGAGAAGGTCAGCACCTTGCCGCCGAGCTGGAGCACCTTCTGAGCGGCGTACTGGGCGACGTTGCCCGACCCGGAAACAACGCAGCGCAGCCCCTTGAAGGACTTGCCGCGTGTCTTGAGCATCTCTTCGGCGAAGTACACCTGACCGTAGCCGGTGGCCTCGGGCCGGATGAGCGACCCGCCCCAGTTCAAGCCCTTGCCGGTGAGCACGCCTTCGAACCGGCGCGTCAGCTTTTTGTACTGGCCGAACAGGAAGCCGATCTCGCGACCACCGACACCGATGTCACCCGCCGGCACGTCAATGTACTCGCCGATGTGGCGGTAAAGCTCATTCATGAAGCTCTGGCAGAAGCGCATAACCTCACTGTCGCTCTTGCCCTTGGGGTCGAAGTCGGAGCCGCCCTTGCCGCCGCCCATCGGCAGGGTGGTCAGAGCGTTCTTGAAGATCTGCTCGAAGCCCAGGAACTTGATGATGCCGAGGTTGACCGACGGGTGGAAGCGCAAGCCGCCCTTGTAGGGACCGATAGCGCTGTTGAACTCCACGCGCATCCCGCGGTTGACATGTACTTCCCCGCGATCGTCCTGCCAGGGCACCCGGAACATGATCACCCGTTCCGGCTCGACGATGCGCTCCAGGATCTTGGCCTTGCGGAACTCCGGGTGCCGGTCCAGAACCGGCATCACCGACTCGACCACCTCGCGCACCGCCTGGTGGAATTCCTTCTCGCCCGGGTTCTTGGCGATCACCTCCTGCATGAAGGCTTCTACCGCGCTACTGGACATGTGCATCTCCGTGATTCTTACCTGCCCGCCGACGCGCACCCGACGCAGGTGTCAGCGGCGGTTGCCACTGTGATCGGAGCGGGGTCCGCACCGCTCCCCAGCCGGCTGCCCGCCGGCAGAGTCTCCTTGAATCAATTCGCTTGGCAGCTTGGCTACCGCGACCAGGCATGCTCCCTGCGACCGGCACCCACCGCCCAGTCGGTGAGTCAATGAGCCTCCTGGAAAGAGGCCACCGGAAGTCGCCGACCGACACGTTGCCCCGCCCGCGCCTAGTTCGACCGCGTGTCGGTTCCCGCATTGGCGAGCCATTCATTGTGCCGACTAGTACCGCCTTTTGCAAGCCCGTAACGGTTCCCCGTCCCCGCCCCTTCCCCTGTGCCGGTGGACGGTCGCCGGCGCCGCGGATATAAGGCGCGTGGCATGAAGGCTCGGGTACCGAAACCTCCAGTCGGTCTGCCGGTCGCGATACGCCGTCCCGGGATCAGCGCCGAAGCTAGTTCACCGAGGCCGATACCGGCGGCGCTGGTTTTGACCGCCCTGCTCCTGTGCGGACGCGGCTTGGCCCAATCAACCGATCGCAACCTCCCTGCTCCCCCGCGGCCCGATTTCAGCGGGCAAGACGCTTGCCGCGTGCTGGACGTACCCGCTCCTGACACGCTGCTGGTCGAGCTCGACGGACAGCCAACATCCGTGCGACTGTTGGGAATCTACGTGCCGGTTCAGGATAGCTTCGCTGCGGCGACCCGCGCATTCCTCGCGCGCCTGCTCAAGGGCGAATCAGTCTACCTCCAATCCGACCCCGGTTGGCCGCAGGATCCGCGGGGCACCCGCTGGGCGTACGTTTATCGGGCTCCCGACGGCCAACATGTCAATCTCGAACTGATCCGTCAGGGTTATGCGCGCGTCGCCGCCGGCGCCGATTTTCAGCAGCGCGAACTGCTGTGCGCCTACGAGCGACTGGCGCGGCAGCACGGCAAAGGTCTGTGGGCCTCGGCCGCTCCTCCCCGCGTCACGAGCAGTCCAACTTCGCAACCCGCCGCCTCCCAGAATGCTGGGACGGATGGTGCCAACCTGGTCTACGTCACACCGCAAGGCCGCAAGTACCACCGTCAGGAGTGCCCGCACGCGCGCCGGGGGGCGACGGCATTACCTTTGGCCGAGGCCAAGCGTCGCGGCTATGCGCCCTGCTCGCGCTGCCGCCCGCCCGAGTGAAGTGGTCGTGGCTGCCGCCGCCCCGACTGGTCCAGGCGCCCGGGGCGGTTATACTCTGTTGTCGTCCCGCGCGGCCGTAGGACGTGAGACGGGGCGCTAGAAGGCGATGACATGCGCTTGCTGGTCATCGGCGACATTGTCGGGCGTCCCGGCAAACACGCCTGTTCGCAACTCGTGCCGCGTCTGATCGGCGAGCGTCAGATCGACCTGGTTGTGGCCAACGCCGAAAACGCTGCCGCTGGTAGCGGCCTGACCCCCAGCATGTTCAACAAGCTGCGCCACTACGGCATCGACGTCTGCACGATGGGCGATCACATCTATCGGCGGCGCGAAGTCTTCGCCCTGCTGGCGTCGTCGGACCGGGTGGTGCGACCGGCCAACCTGCCGCCCGAGGCAGCCGGTTGTGAGCTGGCGGTGGTCCCCGCTCGCAATGGTCAGCCGGTGGCGGTTCTGTCATTGCTGGGCCGCACGTTCATGAATGTTCGGGCCGACTGCCCGTTTCACGCAGCCGATCGCCTGTTGGCCAAGCTGGACTCCGGGGTCAAGACGATCATAGTCGATATGCACGCCGAAACTACCAGTGAGAAGGTGGCGATGGGCTGGTACCTGGATGGCCGCGTCAGTGCCGTCGTCGGCACACACACGCACGTGCAGACGGCCGACGAACGCGTGCTGCCACGTGGCACCGCGTATATCACCGACGTCGGTATGACCGGACCCTACGACTCAGTACTTGGCCGCGACAAAGAGGCCGTCGTCAAGTCCCTCGTGACCGGCGTGCCCCACCCCTACGCGGTTGCCAAGGACGATGCCCGATTGTGCGGCGTGATCATCGAGGTGGATGACCGGACCGGCCAGGCCCGGTGGATCGAGCGGCTCAATCTGCCGGACCCGCAACCGTTGCCCGCGGGCGATAACGAAGACTGAATGCGCCGGCCAATTCCGCTTCTGCCTGCTCTGCAAGAGCAGTCGACGCCGGCACCTCCGCATTTCAGCGCCTGGGCCGTACGCGCTGAATTGGCAGCAGATCACGCACGTTGGCTTTCAGACCGGTGAAACGCGGACTGAGGAGGTAATTCCCTCGCCGGTGAAAAACCGGCAGGATCGGCAACTCCTCTTCCACCAGGATTTGCTCCGCCTGCGTCAGCAGCTCGAAGCGACGCTCGGCGACATCTTCCCCGGCCGCTTCGGCCAGCAGACGGTCGTAACATGGGTTCGACCAGCCGGTGCGGTTCTGTCCGCTGTCACTGGTGAACAGGTTCAGAAACGTCGTCGGGTCGAGATAGTCGCCGAACCAATCACTGCGGGCTACGTCGTAGTCGAGATCGCGGATGCGGGTGCTGAGCACCTTCGGTTCCAGCGTCCGCAGTACCACGCGAATCCCCAAAGTCTCTTCCCACATGGCTTGGATGGCCTCCGCCAATGCCCGCTGCTCGGCATCCGGCGGAAAGATGATCTCCAGGGGACGACTGGCAGCCTGTGGCTGGAAGCTGCTGCTGAGCAGGTACTTACGGGCGGCCGCCACCCGCTGCTCGTCGGTCCAGTCCCTTCCCAACCCGCTGGGGGGCCGATAGCATACCACACGCCCGTCGCTCTCCACGGCACGCATCAGATGTTCGACCGTCGGCGGTACGAGTGTGAAGGCTGGTCTTTCGCCCAGGCGCAAGACATGTTCGCACAGCGCCCGCCGATCCAGCGCCAAGGAAAGTGCTTTGCGCAGATCAGGATTGTTCAACGGCGGTCGGCGGCAGTTTACGCGGTAGAAGAATGTCGCTAGGCGGTCGCCGCTGTAATAGTCGTGACGTTCGCCGGCTTGTTGCTCCCTTTGCAGTACCTCAGCCACCGGGCGGTCGAGCCAGCGCACCAGATCAGTCCGACCAGTGTGGTAGCCGATCAGGGCAGCACCAGGGTCGCCGGCGATCCAGGCCTCGATACTACGGACGCCGAGTGTTGCGGCGTCCCAGTACCAGGGGTTGTACTGCAATCGGATGGAGCGCTTGAATTCCCACCGCGCAAGCACGAATGGTCCATTGGTAACTATGGTGCCAGGTCGCGTCCACAAGTGCTGCGTATTCCGCAACACCTGCCCGTCACGATAAGCCCAGCGGCGCAGCGTGGGCCGATGGGCGGGGGCCAGCGTTACAAACGAAGTGAGCTCAAGGAAATACGGGCACGAGTTCGTCAGTCGTACGCGCAGCTTGCGTTCGTCGCAGACCTCGATTCCGACCATCTCCGCCGGCCAGTCGTCGCCGGCTTCCTCGTTGAGTCGGCTGCGATAATACTCTTCCGCACCGCTAATTACGAACAGTAGGCTCGCGTACTGCGCCTCGGTCCGCGGATCCAGCACGCGCAGCCATGCGAAGCGGAAATCCTCCGCCGTTACCGGCTCGCCGGTCGACCAGCGTGCGGTCTCCCGCAGATGAAACGTGTAGGTACGGCCATCGGCGCTCTTTTCCCAGTGGCTGGCGACTGCCGGCTCGGGTTCGAACGTCTCAGGGTTCAGGCGAGTCAAGCCCTCGAACATGGCAGCGGCCAACTCGATCTCCGGCAGCCAGCTCACCCGGTGCGGGTCGAGCGTGCGGGGTTCGGTGCTGGCAATCACGAAATCGGCCCGGCTATCAGGCTGACGGAGGGCTAGCCAAGCAAGAAGCCCGGCGGTCGGCAGCAATACTACCAACAGGAGGCTACGCAGCATGCCAGTCTCGCCAGAACCAGCCATTCTCGCCCGTCGTTCGCTGTCGGCAAGTCACCCGGCCGTCTAAAATCGGTCGCCTTGACACTGTTTCCAGCGCGGGCTAGTTTCGCCCGGGATCGGCAGGAGAGGCGGCCTATGGAAGTGCGCATGGATCTGGCGCAGATTCGCATCTCCGAGACGCATGACCGTCAGATGATCGTCTTGCGCGAGCGGAACGGTAATCGCCTGCTGCCGATTGTCATCGGCTTGACCGAGGCCTTGGCGATTGATCGGCGTGTCAAGGGAACGCAACTGGCCCGCCCGATGACGCACGATCTGCTGGCCAACGTGCTGGAGGCGCTGGGCGCGCAGCTCGAGAAGATAGTCATCAATGACCTGCATGAACATACGTTTTATGCCAAGTTGGTCATTCGTCACCATGGCGAACTGATCGAGGTGGACAGTCGGCCATCCGACGCCATCGCTCTGGGGGTGGCTAGCGACGTGCCCTTGTATGTCGAGGAGCACGTGCTGAAAGAGGCGGCTTCCTGAGCAGCTTTGCGCGGGACGGTGTCGTCCGGCACCCCAGGCGCTGGCCGCGCCACCCAACCGTGACTGCCCATCCGCGTTTGTGCTGCTGTTAGTCCGAACCGGTCGGGAGGACCGAATGCCCAAGAGTAGCGCATTTTCTCTGGGGTTGGATTTCGGCACCAACTCGGTGCGTGCTCTGCTCGTTGACCTGACTGCGGGGCGCGAAGTGGCTTCGGCCATCGCCAACTATCGCAGTGGTCGGGAAGGTGTCCTACTCGACCCGCGCGATCCCCATCTGGCCCGCCAGAGCCCCGCCGACTACGCTGCGGCGATGACGCGCGCGGTGCGGACGACCCTGCGTCAAGCTGCGTCCGTGCGCGGTTTCGATAAAAGCCTGGTGATCGGGATCGGCGTGGATACGACCGCCAGCACGCCCCTGCCGATCGATGCCTGCTGCCGTCCGCTGGGTACACAGCCGAGCTTCCGGCGCAACCTCAATGCCCAGGCATGGTTATGGAAGGACCATACCAGCTACGCTGAGGCTGCCGAAATAACGGACTTGGCGCGCCGACGTTGTCCGGAGTACTTGCGGCTGTGCGGTGGCGTGTATAGCAGCGAGTGGTTCTGGTCGAAAGTCCTGCGTTGTCTGCGCGTCGCACCGCGGGTTTTCCACGCGGCCGCCACCTGGCTGGAACTATGCGACTACATCCCCGCGCTGCTGACAGGGTGCGACAACCTAAGTAGCTTGAAAAGAAGTGCTTGCGCGGCCGGGCACAAGGCCTTGTACCATCCGCAGCACGGTTTGCCGCCTGCCGACTTTCTCGCTGCTCTGCACCCGGCGCTGGCAGAGCTGCGCGGCCGACTATACGAGCACGCCTACACCGCAGACCAACCCGCGGGCGGTTTGTCGACCGAATGGGCACGCCGATTGGGGCTATCGGTAGGTACACCAGTCGCGGTAGGTGCCATTGACGCGCACCTGGGTGCGGTCGGGGCCGGCATTCGTCCGGGGACGCTCATAAAGATTCTCGGTACCAGCTCCTGCGATATGCTCGTGGCCCCCAAGTCCGGTCCGCTGCCCGACATTCCCGGGCTTTGTGGCGTCGCTGACGGGTCAATCGTGCCGGGCTACTGGGGAATCGAGGCCGGTCAGCCGGCGGTCGGCGACATATTCAACTGGTGGGTAACAAACTTCGATGGCCGACGCCAGGCCCATGAGCGTCTGACGGCGGCGGCAGCGCGTCTGCGACCGGGCCAGCCCGGTCTGCTGGCGCTGGATTGGAACAACGGCAATCGCTCGGTGCTGGTCGACGTGCGGTTGACTGGACTCCTGGTCGGGCAGACACTGACCACCACGTCTGCCGAGGTCTACCGCACCCTCATCGAGGCCACGGCCTTCGGTGCCCGTGTGATCGTCGATCGACTGGCAGAATACGGCGTGGAGGTGCGCGAGGTGGTCAACTGTGGCGGCATTGCCGAGAAGAACCCGTTGCTGCTGCAAATCTACGCCGACGTTCTGGGCCGGCCGATGCGCGTCTCGCGTTCGTCCCAGACTTGTGCTCTGGGGGCCGCCATTTGCGGGGCGGTCGCGGCTGGTCCGCAGCGCGGCGGATTCGCCACCGTGGAGGAAGCTCAGGCAGCGCTGTGCGCCGTCAAGCCACGGGTTTTCAAACCGCGCAGCGCCGCCAGACAGGTTTATGATGAGCTGTACCGGCTTTATCGGCGGCTGCACGATGTTTTCGGCGGCCTGGCAGGTGATGCGGAGCTGGGGCATCTGATGAAAGACTTGCTGGCTCTGCGCGACCGCGTGCAGGGTGCGCTGAAATGAGCGGCGGGCTGCGGGGGACCGGCGACTACCTTGTCTCCAGCCTCTTGTCGGCGCTGTGTCTGATTGCCGGCGGCTGCACCTGGATGTCCTACCTGGGATCGGACGAGCGCGGCAGCGAACTGGGACGCACATACTTCGTCGGCGGGGCCGGACCGGTCGGCCAAGTGGTCGGCACGATCGACGTGCCGCGAGGTCTGCGCCAGGGACACTACAAAGGTTCGATCGAGGTGTTCGCTTGGCAGAGCGTGGTGGGCGGCACGCTGCGCGATCAGATGGACCGCAGTCGCAATGAAGGCCAAGCCCGTCGGTTGGCGGAGCGCATCGTTAACTACCTCGACCAGTACCCCGGCCGCCGCGTGAATATCGTGGCCCTCTCGGCCGGCACGGGCATCACAGTCTGGGCACTGGAGGCCCTGCCGCCGAGGTATCGCGTCGGCACGGTGGTATTCCTGGGCAGCAGTCTCTCGCGCCAATATGACCTGACAACGGCGTTGCAACGCCTGGATGGGCGCTTGTACTGCTTCCATTCCTCGCGCGATCCGCTGCTACGTTATGGCGTGCCGATCGCGGGCTCGGTGGATCGAGAGTTTGGTATCGCCGACGCCGCCGGTTTGTACGGTTTCCTGCTGCCCCCTAACGCCGGGGAGCTGACGCGCGAGCTTTATCGCGAGCATCTGCGGAACCGCCCCTATTTGGAGCGTTACGCGCGCTACGGCTACCATGGGCTGCACACTGACAGCACTTCGCCGCGCTTCATTGCCCGGGTGATTACGCCGTTATTGGCCGAGCCGCTGGAACCGACGCCCCAGCCGCCGGCCGACCGCGCCACGGTCCCGTTGACTGGACGCGCAGGCCTCTGATAATGGTTCGCGGGGCTGGAGAGTCGGGTCGTTGAGGGAGTTATGCTGGACCTCACCGAGAGTTTCGTCGAGCTTATCAAGTCCGCGTCCACCGATTTGTCGCCCGATGTGGAGCAGTCCCTGCAAGCCGCTTGTATGCAGGAGCCGCCCGACAGTGCCGCGCGCGGGGCTATGCAGGCCATTCTGGACAACGTGCGCCTGTCGCGTGAGCTCGGACGTCCCATTTGCCAGGACACTGGCACGCCGATCTTCTATGTTTGGCACCCGGAGGGTTGGTCTCAGCGACGCCTGACCGAGCAGATTAGAAAGGCCGTCCGCCTGGCCACCGAACGGGCTTATCTGCGTCCCAATGCGGTTGCCGCTCTGTCTGGCAAGAACTCCGGCGACAATACCGGGATCGACTTTCCCACCATCCACTTCCATGAGTGGGAACAGGACTATCTCAAGGCCGGCTTGATGCTTAAAGGCGGCGGCAGCGAGAACTGCGGCTGCACCTACAGCATTCCGTCAGAGGATTTTGAGGCCAGCCGCGACCTGCGCGGCGTGCGCAAGGCCGTGCTCGACGCCGCTTACCGCGCCCAAGGTTTCGGCTGCGCCCCGGGGATCCTGGGGGTGGGGATCGGCGGCGACCGGGCCACCAGTGTCATCAAGGCCAAGGAGCAGCTCTTCCGCCCGCTGGGCGACAGCAATCCCGATCCGACCTTGGACAAGTTGGAAAAACAGCTCCAACGCGAGATCAACGAACTCGGCATCGGCCCGATGGGTTTCGGCGGACGAACGACCGTGCTGGCCGTCAAGCTGGCCGAACTGCACCGGCTGCCGGCCTCGTTTTTCGTATCCATCGCCTACATGTGCTGGGCCGACCGCCGTAAGATCATGACCGTTCGCGCCGGTAGCGTGCAGATCACGCCGCCGCAGGATTGACCGGCGCCTGTGAGAGATACCCGCATGGCAGTCAGACTCACCGTACCGATCAGCGAAGCGCAGGTGCGTCAGTTGCGCATCGGGGACCAGGTGTGGTTATCAGGCGTGATTTTCACCGGACGCGATGCGGCCCATAAGTACATGAAGGAGAACTTCATTGGCGGTCCCTGTCCGGACAGCGAGAAGCCCTTGTACGACATACTCAAGCGGGGGCTGGCAGGCGGTGTCATCTACCACTGCGGTCCGGTAGTCAGGAAGCGCCCGGACGGGAAATACGAGTTCGTCGCCGCCGGTCCAACTACCAGTATTCGCGAAGAACCCTATCAAGCCGCTGTGATCGAACATTTCGGTCTGCGCGGCGTGATCGGCAAGGGCGGGATGGGCCAGCGTACGCTGGAGGCCTGTCGTCGGCACGGCGCCGTTTATCTGCACGCCATCGGCGGGGCGGCGACGCTGATTGCTCAAAGTGTCAGGGAAGTGATTGCCGTTCACAAGCTGGAGTTTGGCGTGCCGGAAGCATTCTGGCAGATTCTTGTCGAGGATTTCCCCTGTGTAGTCACCATGGACTCGCACGGCGCGAGTCTGCACGACAAGGTGCGACAGGAGTCGCGGCAGAAGCTGGACGTGCTGCTGGCCGATTGAGCATTCGTTGCTGCTGCTATTTCCGACGCCGGGCAGGCGCCTGCTCCTCTGGCAACCGCTTGTCATAGCACTGACGATGCCGACATGGCCGAAGCATGTTTCGTCTTCGCTGGTGGTGGTACGGGCGGGCACCTGTTCCCCGGCTTGGCTGTCGCCGCAGCGCTGCAAAAGCGCTGTCCGCAGACTCGGATCGTGTTTCTGACCACGACCCGGGCGCTCGACCGGCAGTTGCTCGCATCTGGCGACCACGAGCAGATCGCTCAGCCCGTACGACCTTTCAGCCTGAATCCGCTGCGACTGCCGGCGTTTTACGTGAGTTGGCGGCGCAGCCTCAGCCTGGCGCGCCAGTGTTTGCGCCGGCATCGCCCGCGGGCCGTTCTTGGACTGGGCGGGTACGCTGCTGGTCCGGCCGTGGTGGTCGGACGGCAGCTCGGCATTCGCACCGCCATTCTGAACCCGGACGCGATTCCAGGGCGTGCGAACCGTTACTTGGGTCATTATGCGGACGTGATCGTGCTGCAATGGGATGCAGCGCGCACCTTCTTTCCCCCCAATAGCGATTGCCGCACACTGGGTTGCCCGATCCGGGCGGATTTCTCGATTGCTGAAGTTGGGGAAGGACGCCGGCGCTTTAATCTGCGACCCGACCTTCCGGTGTTGCTGGTGACCGGGGCGTCGCAGGGCGCCCGCACCATAAATCAGGCCCTGGCAACAGTCTGGCCGCAGTTTCACGCGGCTCACCCAGATTGGCAACTGCTGCACCTGACCGGGCCGGCGGACGAAGCGACAGTGCGCGAAGCGTATGCGGTGGCTGGCGCGCCAGCCCAAGTGGTGGCCTTCACGCACGAAATGGCGTGGGCGCTGGCAGCCGCGGACGTGGTGATCTCGCGCGCCGGCGCGGTGACCCTGGCCGAACTGACCGCGCTCGGCAAACCCGCGATCTTGTTGCCATACCCGTACCACCCTGACCGTCACCAGCACGCCAACGCGCGTGTGCTGGTGGAACGCGGGGCGGGCATTTTGCTGGAAGATCGGCTGCGACCCGAACTGAATGCTTCAGCCCTGCGGGCAGCGCTCGAGGAGCTCGCCGACGAGCGACGGCGCGCGCGCATGTCCGCCGCGGCACGCGAGCTGGGCCGCCCCCACGCCGCCGACGAGGTAGCCGAGTTGTTGCTCAAGCTGACTTGACCACGCCGCGGCACGCGCTATCGTTTATCAGGGTCATATAGGCATGGATGTCCGAAGGGAGACCGATAGTGATCAGCCAGACAACTGAGTACGCGTTGCGGGCCGTGGTGTGGCTGGCAGCCAACCCCGAGAAACCGCTGACCGCCCAACAGATCGCCGAAGCCACCCGTGTGCCGGCCGGCTACTTGGCCAAGGTGTTGCAGGGGCTGAGCCGGGCCGGACTGCTGCACTCCCAGCGCGGGCTGGGCGGCGGCTTTCGGCTGGCGCGCTCTCCGGACTCGTTGACCATGTGGGAGGTGGTGCAAGCGGTGGATCCGCTGCGGCGTATTCACGAGTGCCCGATGGGCTTCGTTGCCCACGGACAGGAGCTATGTGCGCTGCATCAGCAGCTCGACGATACCATCGCCATGATCGAGAAGAACCTCAGTGCCTGTACCATCCGCCAGTTGATCGACCCGCAGCGCAGCTCCACGCCCCTGTGTGCTTACCATCCGGTAGGTGCTGAGGGTGACAATGGACAGCGTTCTCGGCGACGCAGCGACTGACCGCTGCGTCCCGTTTGTCCGCCGCGCCGCGCGACGCCCGCCGCCGCTGCCGCCGACGGGTGAACTCTTGGAAACCAAGCTATGCTCAGAATCCCAGCCGATTGTTGCTTCGACCATCTGGCCCAGCAGGTACCCGACGTGGGGGCGGCGGTGGCCTGGTACCGCCAGACTTTTGTCGACTGCCGTGTGCTATATCAGGACGAGACCTGGGCGTTCGTCGAAGTTGCCGGGGCCAAGCTGGCATTCATACGACAGGGAGATCACCCCGACCACATCGGCTGGCGCGTCAGTCAACAACAGCTAGATGAGGTGGCCGCCGCCTGCGGTCAGAGCATCCGCACCCACCGCGACCAGACTCGCAGCATCTACTTGCCGGCCCCAGGCGACCGCTGGATCGAGCTGATCGCCTATCCGCCCGAATACCCCGCGCCGGCGTCGAGTTGAAGGCCTGGTGACGGGGCGTCGCTGTGAGCCGCGTGTTGGACATTGTCGAAGTGCCTTGGCCGGAAGACCTGCCGGCGGCAGTCGCCGAATGGGCGGCTGGCAGCGAGCTGGCTTGGCTGGACAGTCCGGCGGACGTTTGTCGCTTCGCGCGGCACGCTGAGTGGAGCTTCCTTGCCATTCGCCCCATCGGCACGCTTGAGCAGTTTGACGGCGCCCCGGCCAGGCTATGGGTCGACGGATCGGTGCGCGACGCGGACGCCAACGGATGGCAGTTGTGGCGGCGCACGCTGACGCGGCTGCCGACCCTCGTTGAAGCAGCCGGCTTGTCGCCACTTTCGGAACAATGTCCCTTCTCGCTGGGCTGGGTGGGGTACGTCGGCTTCGAGATGGCACGCCAGCTCGAGCGTCTGCCGGCTTCGCATACTGAAGACCTGGGGTTGCCACTACTGCGTATGGCGTTGTTCGATCGGGCGATCATCTTGGATCACGGGCGCCGCCGGGCGCTGGCCATGAACGCCCCGGCGCTGCGTGCGGCGGTCGGTCTCGATGACGACGCGGCGGCGACGGACGGGTGGCAGGCTGATCTGGCGCGCTGGGCAAGCGCGGCGCGCTGCCGACCAGACTTCGCCTGGCCGGTGGCACGATTGCGGGCCGAGCAGACACGCGCCGCCCACGAGCGGGCCGTCGCGCGAGCACTGGAGTACATCGCCGCCGGCGACATCTATCAGGTCAACCTGGCACAGCGACTGCGCCTGGAAGGTCTGGCCGACCATCTGGCGGCGTACAGGGCGCTACGACGGGGCAATCCGGCGCCCTATTCGGCTTTCCTGCGCTGGCCGGGTGCGGCGGTCGCCTCGGTGTCGCCCGAACTCTTCTTGCGGGCTAGCGCGGGGCGCGTCCTGACCAGTCCGATCAAGGGTACGCGTCCGCGCACCGGTGACGCGGCTCTGGACCTGGCGGCCCAAACCGATCTACTCCAGTCCGCCAAGGAGGCCGCCGAGCTGGCCATGATCGTCGATTTGCATCGCAATGATCTGGGACGCGTTTGTCGGTACGGCAGCGTGCAAGTCGCCTGTCCACGACGTTTGGAGGCGCATCCGACCGTCTTTCACACAGTGGCCGACGTGGTCGGACGACTGGCACCGCAGCGCGACGGCCTGGATCTGCTCAAGGCCTGCTTTCCGGCCGGTTCGATCAGCGGCGTGCCGAAGATCCGGGCCCTGGAGATCATCGACGAGCTGGAGCCGGTGGCGCGCGGCGTTTACACCGGTGCCGTCGGCGCCTACGGATTGGACGGACGAATGTGTTTCAATGTGGCTATTCGCACGTTGCAGATGTGCGGCTCGACCGCCACACTGTATGTCGGCGGCGGAATCGTCGCCGATTCCGACCCGGCCGCCGAGTACGACGAAACCTTGGCCAAGGGTCGCGGGATCATCGCCGCCTTAACAGCGCCGGACGCGTTGCCGAGCCACAGCGGCAGCCCGCGCGGGTGACCACATGCGGCACTGGGTCAGTCTGAACGGAACCTTGCTGCCGGCCGATGAGGCCCGGGTCAGCGTTTTCGATTCCGGCTTCATGCAGGGCATCGGGCTGTTCGAGACCATGCGCGCTTACGACGGACGCGTCTTCCGCCTCCAGCGCCACCTGGACCGGCTGCGCAACTCGGCCCGGGCCCTGGGCTGGACCGTGCTGCCGGAAACCGACGAGCTGGCGCTGAATGTTCGGCAGGTGCTGACGGCCACTGCCAGCGCGGACGCGCGCGTCCGCCTGACGGTGACGACCGGCTCGCTGCACGCCGAGGCTTCCAGCACCCCGGCCCTCACCATCGTGGCCACCGCTACACCGGGCGATCGCTATCCGGACGAGTTCTACACCAAAGGTGTGACCGTTCTGGTGGCCGATTGTCACCAGAACCCACGCGATCCGACGGTCGGTCACAAGACCACCAGCTATTTCGCCCGCCTGGCGGCGCTGCGGCAGGCCCACGCCCAGGCGGCGTTCGAAGCCTTGTGGTTCACGCCCGACGGCGTGCTGGCCGAAGGCGCCATCAGCAACGTTTTCGCCGTCCGTGACGGCGTCTTGGTGACCCCTCCGCTAGACACCCCCGTGCTGCCCGGCATTACTCGGGAAGCGGTGCTGGAGCTGGCCGAGGAGCTGAAGATCCCGGTCCGCGAGGAACGTCTGACGCTGCCCGAAGTGCTCGAGGCCGACGAGCTGTTCCTGACCAACAGCATGATTGAAGTTGTGCCCGTGGTGCGCATCGGACGTCAGGCCATCGGCACCGAAAAGCCCGGCGAGCTGACCCGTCAACTGGCTGTGGCCTACGGCAAGCTGATCGATCGGGAGAGCGAAAGTGCCTGAGGTCAAACGCTCCAAGTCGTCATCCGCCCACGCACCTGCCGTCAGCGACGTCCTCCGGGTACTCAACGATTGGATTCCCTTCGATCTGGCCGCCGACTGGGACAACGTCGGTTTGCTGCTGGGCCGTCCGGATTGGCCGGCACGTCGCACGATGCTGACCATCGACCTGACCGACGAGGTGGCGCGCGAAGCGCTGGTCAAGCGTGTCCAACTGATCGTCGCTTATCACCCGCCCGTCTTTCGCCCGACCCGTTCGCTCACGCCGCTCACGCCCGGCCCCACCGGCCGATTGCCCGACTTGCTGGCAGCCCGCACGAGTATCATCGCTTTGCACACGGCGTTGGACGCGGCTGTCGGCGGTACTAACGACGTGCTGCTCGATCTGTTCGACACCACCGACCGCCGGCCGCTGGAGCCGATCGTGCGGTCTGATCGACTCTACAAGCTGGTGGTGTTCGTGCCCCCGACCGAAGCGGACCGGCTGCGCCAAGCATTGTCGGCGGCCGGCGCCGGCCTGATCGGCCACTACAGCGAATGCAGTTTCGAGTTGCGGGGCCGCGGTACTTTCCGCGGTGACGAAACGACCCGTCCGACCATCGGCCGCAAACTGGAACTGGAACACGTCGACGAAGTTCGGCTGGAAATGATCGTGCCGCGGGCCTGTCTGGGCGCCGTGGTGCGCTCCTTATACGCCACGCATTCCTATGAAGAGCCGGCCTTCGACTTGTATCCATTGCACGAGACGCCCGGACGGGCAGCGATCGGTCTAGGACGGGTCGGCCGCTTGCGCCGACCGACCGTCGGTACCGCGCTACTACGACAACTGGAACGTGGTGTCGATCTGTCGGCGGCCATGGTGATCGGGAAACTGGAGCGCCGCTTCACCTCGGTCACCGCTGCTGCCGGCGCGTTCGGCGTGGAGCACCTCCGCGATCCGGAGTCGCTGGTGCTGATTGGAGAGTGCAAGCATCACGAAGCGCTGGAACTGCGTCGCCGTGGTCTGACCGCGCTGCAACTGGGGCATTACGCCAGCGAGCGTCCGGTGCTGGAGGCGGTACGTTCCCGTCTGCGGCAAGCGTTCCCCGGACTGGAGGTATTGATCGCCCGCTCCGCCGGTTCGCCGATCAGTCCGCTGCGTTCTCTGATTCCACGTCGGCGTTAAAATGACCGTCTCATATGGGTCGGCAGAACGGCCGGGGGCGGCGGTCTGCCCCATTGTGCCGAATGCTGGCCGCGCGGGAGTCTGGTCATGCTCAACTACGTTGCGGGACGGCGCGCTTGGCTGGCGCTCACCTGTCTGGGTTTGCTGGTCAGCGGCGCCTGGGCTGGCGACGGCGACGCCATCGCCATCGTCAACGGCCAGCCGATCAGCCGACAGCGTCTGGTGGCCGTACTGATGGAAGCGCACGGGCTTCAGGTCATGCAGCAGTTGATCGTGCTGGAACTGGCCAAGGAAGAAACCCGGCGGCTGAAGCTGAAGGTCACCGACGAGGACGTGGAGCGCGAGTTTCAGAACGCCCTTCAGAGAATCGCCCCCGAGTCCGACGCCCAGGGGCAGTTGCTTAGTGCCGCCGAGCGCCAGAAAGCCCTGGAGATGCTGCTCAGCCAGAAGGGGCTGACGATGACGGAGTTCCGGTTGGGCATGGAACGTAATGCTCATTTGCGCAAGGTGGTGGAAGGGCGGTTGACTGTCACGGAGACCACTCTGCGTGAGGAATTCGCCCGGCTGTATGGTGAGCGGGTCGAAGTGCGGCACATACAGGTCGCTGACATCAGCGGGCTGCATGAGGCCCTCAACCAGCTTGACTCCGGCAAGGACTTTGCCGCCGTCGCCCAGACCGTCAGCCAGAACCCCGAGACCGCCCCGCGTGGCGGCTTGCTCGAGCCGTTTGCCTTCAACGACGACAGCTTGGCGCCGGTGCTGCGCGAGGCCGCCTTCGCGCTGGCTCCGGGCGAGGTCTCCAAGCCGATCCGGGTCGGTCGCTGGTGGCACATCCTGAAACTGGAGCGCCGTTTGCCGCCCGCCGAGGTGCGCTTCGAGGACGTGCGCGCCGAGGTGGAGCGCCGCCTGCGCGAGCGCGTCGTCCCGCAAGAGATGAACCGCCTGATCAGCGACTTGTTTCAGAAGGCGCAGATTCGCATCTTGGACAGCGCGCTGCGCGACAAATATGAGAAGTTGCTGGCCGAAAACCGCCTCACTGGGCCGGATACCGGCCCGTAGCCGCGCTGTCGAACTCCGGCATTGGATCCTGCCGCCCGTTCTCGTCGATCAGGAGCGTGTCGGTCGCCAGCCGAAACTGGAGCAGCGCCGTCCAGCGTGCCGTCTTGGCGGCGTTCAGCCGGTTGCGCGCGTTCAGCAGCTCCGTCTCGGCTTCGACCTTGTCGCGGTTGCTGATGTCACCGATGTATTCGAACCGGTATCTGGCATATTCGCTTCGCCGGCTGGCTACCTCGAGGTTCTTCCATTGAATCTCGACCGAGCGCTCCGCCAGCAGAAGCCGGTTTACCGCCCGACGCACTTCGGCGCGAATGCGCTCCGTCAGCTCTTGTCGGGCACGCTCCGCCCGGTCCACGTCGATCAGCGCGCGACGCAAAGCGTTGCGTTCTGCCGTTCGCTCCAGCGGCAACCCCAACACCAGCTCGGTCAGCCACTTGGCACGCTCGAAATGATGCGCCGCCACGTTGTAATGCTCGGGATCCGTGTCGAACGTCACCGAACCACTCCAGTTCAGATCCGGCAGCAGGGCATTACGGCTGACCGACACTCCGCGACGGGCGTCATCCACCCGGTCGCTTAGCGTCAGCAGGTCTAGCCGCCGCCGCAGGGCCACCTCGACGGCGTATTCCTCGTCGGCCACCGCCGCCGGCCGTAGCAATGCCGGGTACTCCCCGGCGGCGATGCGTCGTTCGATCGATTCGATGCCTTCCAGGCGCTCACTGTCCAGCGGCTGGTCGAGAGGCATGCCGATGACCAGCTTGAAGTTGTCAGTATCCGCCCGGAAGCGCTCGCGGGCATCGGCGACGGCGTTCTCGGCGCTCAACATGGCCTGCTCGGCGCGCATCGTGTCCAGCGGCGATCCGCGGCCCGCATCCTGCAAAGCTTTGGCGCGCTCGTAGTCGTAGGCGAACGTCTGGTAGCTTGTCTGCGTATCGATCATGAACTGCTTGCTCAGAACCAGATCGAAATAGGCCTGTGCCACGGTCACCAGTTGCTGCCGCCGAAATCGTTCGAATGTCCGCACGGCGTAGGTCAGCTCGCGCTCCAGTTGTACCAGCGTCTCTCGCGCGACATGTCCGGCCCCGCGCAGCAAGGGGACTTTCAACCCCAGTTGCACACGCCCGCTTTCCTCGGCCGTGATCGTTTTCTTGACATCGCGAATGAGTGTCGCCAAGGTGGCCGCGGTGAACTCCCCTCCCAGCGGCAGTCGCTGCGTCACCGACAGGTCGGCCACCATGCGCATGGCCTGATCGAAGTCGCGCGCTTCCCCATAATTGCCATACACCGTCCGCAGACTGGAAGCGAAGGTCGGCGTCCACAGGTGCCGCTCCAGCGTCAAGGCCAAAGCCGCCAGGTACAGGTCTTCCTGCGCCGTCAGGAACTCGCGCCGGTGGCTCTGCGCGTAAGCCAAGGCGTCCGATAGCGTGAACAGATTCACCGGTTGCGAGCTCAGGCTGCCGACATCTGCCGCTCGCGTGGCCGTCTGACCCGCGGCTTGCCAGGCCGGCATCGACGTCGGAGAGGTGGTCGGCGCGCTGGTTGGCGCGTCCGCCTCGCCG
>Ga0209101_1000206_pt1 | contig 50679 bp, 39 predicted proteins | sample ConPoolayeCmetaG_FD_185481 | JGI IMG/M metagenome (GOLD analysis project Ga0209101, IMG submission 185481) | Hot spring microbial mat communities from California, USA to study Microbial Dark Matter (Phase II) - Cone Pool mat layer C metaG... ... | reverse complement strand
CGGCAGCGCTATCACGCCCAACCACGACAGGACTGTATACACGCCAGCCGCCAGGGCGAAGGTCACCAGGCTGGCAACAGTCAGCGGCGGGTTGGGATTCCAGCGCAGTCCATACTCGACTTCACGCGGGGTAGTCGTCATCTCATCTTTCCTCTCTCCTGCGCGCTTGCAGGTATCTCTATGGGACCACGAGCCCAGGCACGGCAAAATGGCCAACACCATTGTGGCCCTTGACCTGAAGAGCTACCAGAATCATCTGTTGTACTTCAGCTACCGTCACCTCCTTTTCGTTGTAGCACGGCTTGCAGACTAGCTCGCTGCACTCGCTCAATAGCCGATAGCCTCATGCGCCGCAATGAGACGTGGCTATCGGCTTTCCACCACCTGCCGGGAGAGCGCCGCCAGCCATTCCTGAACGTTGAGCAGGAGAGGAAAATCCGGCTGTTCCTTGCGGATTGCGCAGCTTGTAGCGATGGCTTGTGGTACACGCAGCCGCGTCGCGTTGACCACATCCTGATTGGAAAACAGCTCACGCGGCGTGCCGCGAAACACGGTCCGCCCATCGAGCATGACCACGGTTTGCTTGCAATAGTCAGCCACCAGAGTCATATCGTGCGTGATAATCAAGATCGTCCGGCCCTGCTCGTGCAGGTCGCGCAGCAACCTGGCAATGCTGGTCACCATACGAAAATCCTGGCCGGTGGTTGGCTCGTCTACGATGATGATCTCTGGCTTCATGGCCAAGATAGAGGCCACCGCAAGGCGCTGACGTTGTCCTTTGCCCAGGAACAAGGGGTCTTCTTCTCTCTTGTCCAGCAGATCAACCGCCTCCAAGGCTCCCAGTACGCGGGCTTCTATCTCCTCGCCACTGAGTTCCATGTTGCGCAACCCGTAGGCCACCTCGTCGTACACACGGCGAGTGAAGATTTGGTGATCAGGGTTTTGGAACACATAACCAACATAACGAGGCAATTGTGCCCGGACCCGGGGGTGCATGATATCCTGCCCCAGAACGCGGGCAGTCCCTTTCCAGGGCCGGTAGATACCGTTGAGCACCTTGGCAAGCGTCGTCTTGCCGCTGCCATTGTTGCCCAACAGAGCCAAGAACTCACCGCGCCGTAACGTCAGATCGGCCCCCTTGAGGGCAACTGTGCCATCGTCGTAACGGAACCAGAGATTCTGAACCTCCACTAGCACCTCTCCCGTGGAGGGCGGATCAACGGTGATGCCACTGCCATCCACGTCGCGGGGGAAGATCGCTACCGCTTCCTCCACGCTGATAGGAATCCGATCTCCCAGACGCTCGCGCGCGCCATTTGCGATCCGTGAGACCTCGAAGGTGTAGATACCCCGCCCGCCGAGCGCAGCCATATTAGTGTAGAACTTTCGTGGTGTGCTGACTAGTTCGACGCGCCCGTCACTGACCAGGGCCACCCGGTCGCAGAACGTCGCCAATGTGTCCGGGTCCTGCTCCACCATGATAACCGTCAGGTTATGTAGCTGCTTGAGACGGTGCGTGGTCGCAATGACCTCACGTTTGCCTAGCGGATCCAGATCGCTTGTTGGCTCATCGAGGATCAGCACCTCCGGGCGCATTGCCAGAAAGGAGGCGATAGCGACGCGCTGCTTCTGCCCGCCAGAGAGATCCGCCGGGTGTAGATACTCTGCCACGGGCCATAGGTCTCCCAGCCCTACCATTTCCAGTGCCTCTCGGGCGCGGCGCTCGATCTCGTCTTCCGGCAGCTTGAGTAGCTGAAGGCCAAAGGAGACCTCGTGCAGCAGACTCATCCGAAGGAACTGGTTCTCTGGGTCCTGGAAAACCATGCCAACCCTGGGTGCCATGACCCCCCGGCCCGTGATCGCACCCAGCGGCTCGCCAGTCTGAGGGGAAGGATTGGCCCTGACGTCAACCTCGGTCACAGGTTCTCCCAACACCACAACCTTGCCCCGGATGTGATGGTTTACCATCCGAAAAGGAATTTTTATCGTATGAGGGATCAGGCCAAGGATGACCTTGCAGATAGTGGTCTTGCCTGCTCCACTCGTACCGGTAATGCCAAAGAACTCCCCCTGCTCGATCTGCAGGTTGACTCCCTGGAGCGCCCAGGGATTCTCACTCCCGACAAAGGCGGGGTATCGCCAGTACAAATCTTGGATCTCGACAGCGTTCACCGGGTGCTCTACCTCTCATAGGGCAATAGCGATCCCCTAGGCCCCTAACAGATGAGTTAGGTTGAAGTGCAAGCCCAGGACCGCGATCGCTAGCAGGACAAAGAGCATCAGCAGAATCAGGTCGATGGCGCGGATCGGGCGGGTTTCGCGGAACTCAACCGGCTGAGTGGAGAGGCGTGTCATGCCACGTGCCATGACCGCATCCCCGACTTCAGTTGAACGCCGGATCATGGTCACGATCAATGGCACGGAGATACGCGCCAGGTCAAGGATCTTCCCTAGGATGCTCTTACGCTTGATGTCCACCCCTCGCGCCACCTGGGCCTGCCGGATCGTGCCGTAATCGAGCACAGCCATGCTCAGACTGCGTAGCATCACTGAGGTAAAGAAGCTCACAGAGTAAGGCACTCGCGCTTGGTGCATCGCGCCGAGAGTCTCGGCGTCGCGTGTGGTCATCACTAGAGTGAGCGAGAGGAAGACCATGGTGGCGTAGCCGAAAACCTTGGTGGTTGCCACGACCACATTCTTGTCGGATACGACCAGATTCAGCGAATGAAAGAATGGAACCTCGGCTAACACTATTCTCGGGTTCAGCCCTAGGCGGTTAAGTGCGACCGCTAAGACGATTCCGGCAACCAAGCCCCAGAAGAAGGTGCGTGTCAACCGATAGGTGATCATGGGGACGACGATCAGGGTCAACAGGCTGAGCGACAACGCCAGCGTTATTGTGCCATCGTACAGCGGTAGATCCAGATAGACCCTCGTTCCGCGATCAGGGTTAAAGATCAACCAAGTAATGAACAGCGTGCTCAGCATGGGGAAGATCACGAATAGATACGAACGGAACAACCAGATCAGCGCACCGCCCATAAAAAGGGCTACCAGGCTGACAACCGCCATAGCCACCGCCCCGACTGGATCAGGATCGTTCATATCCATTAGGCGGACGATGACCAGCGAGATCAACAGCACCCCTGCAACCTTGGTCAGGATATGCAGGCGGGCCAGCGGCGAGTTGATCTTCATGGAAAAAAGGAATGTTCGAACGTACTCTTTTCCCTCACGCTGCGTGGATGGAGAGGCAGCAGGACTTCCCACATGATACTCCTTACTAGTTGCCAGCCCAGCCTAAGTTACCACATGGCTCGGCGCGCAAGGGGCAGCCAATAACGAGACGCTAATATGGGTTTCCGCCAGGTGGAATCGCATTTCATAGAATGGAACCACCCTCTACCAGCAGTATAAGGGTTTTTTTGCGTCGAAGTCAAGACCCTATTGACTCCGATCGCTGTTTCCCCTATACTGTCAATAAGCGCTTTTCCGCATCACGAAAGTAGTTTCCGCCAGACGGAAATCCGGCGGCGGATGAGGTTGCTGGGTGGCGTGCTCGGCCTCCCAGGCCCCTTAGCGAGGGTAGAGTGAGTTCTGACAACACCGTCCGCAGTGTCGAGCGCGCTCTAAGGTTGCTGTTGGCTTTCCAGTCCGAGCGCCCAGAACTGACCTTGACCGAGCTAAGCCAAGTGCTTGGGTTAAGCGTGAGCACGGTTCACCGGCTGCTGGGCACTCTGAAAACCCACCGTTTCATTGAACAAGACGAGAATACCGGGCGGTACCGCCTTGGCCTGGCTCTCTTTAAGCTGGGAGCAGTGGCCCAGCAGGGCCTCGATCTGTGCTGGCGCAGCGAGATTCCCTTGCGCCATCTGGCCCGCAAGACAGAAGAAACCGCTTATCTGTGTGTTATTGATGGGGATGATGCTCTCTGCCTGGACCGCGTGGAAGGCCAGCATCAGGTTCGAGTGTTGGCCCTTGACATCGGCGGGCGATTGCCTCTCAACTGCGGCGCAGCTCCGCGTGTACTATTGGCCTCGCTTCCAGATGGGGAGATCCAGCGATTGTTCACAGAGGGCAAGTTCAAGCAGATGACTCCCCATTCCCTGATCGATCCAGATCAACTGTGGGCCGATATCCTGCTCACCCGTCAGCAAGGCTATACATACAGCACCGAAGACGTCATCGAAGGGGTGGCTGCTATCGGTGCGCCGATTCGGGATCATACCAACAGAGTGGTGGGTGCGCTGAGCATTGCTGGCATTCTTCCGCATTTCGAGGCGACACGGCGAGCTGAGCTGATAGCGTCGGTCATAGAACAAGCCGGTGTCATTTCTGCGAGCCTGGGATGGGTCAATCCCCACGACGAACATCGCCCGTTGCAGGCATCTATTCATTCCAATAGGGACCAATAGGGAGGATTTTACATGACAGCAGTACCAGTTGCCGCAGACCTGAAAATCGTCGGCGGGCGCGTGGTCTCCTCAGCAGGGGTGCAGGATGGCCTGGAGATCGCTATCAAGGACGGCAAGATCGTAGCGATGGGTCGGGGACCGTTCATGCCCGAAGCCCGCACCATCATTGACGTGAAGGGGAAGTATGTGCTGCCGGGGTTGGTGGACTCCGAGGCACACCCTGGCTGCTATGTGCCGTTCGAACGGGAGTTGGCTACTGAATCATGGGAAGCCGCCGCCATCGGCGTAACCACTTGGGGCATCCACGCACCGAGCACCCGCCTGGGGGCTGAGCCGTTCCAGGAATATGTGCAGCCGGAGCACGTCGTCCCGTTCAGCCAGGTGTTAGATGGCGCGATTGGCATTATCAACCGGGTATCAGCGGTGGATGTCTTCCTGACCTTCATGCTGGAAACCGACGAGCAGGCAGAGGAAATCCCCCTCTATGCTGAGAAGTGGGGTGTCACATCGCATAAGCTGTATCTCCAATCAATGAAACCGGCACTCGACAAGTATTGGGGTGGCCGGCGCGCCGGGTTAGGGCATGGATTTGACGATGGCACTGTCTACTTGGCGATGGAGAAAACCGCCCAGATCGGTCCGCCGGGTGTGATATGCATCCACGCCGAAAACTGGCAGATCGCCCGCATCTTTGAGAAACGGCTGATCGAGGCAGGCCGCACCGACTTCGGCGCGTGGACTGACCGCTCACCCGATTTCTGCGAGGCGCACCATGTCCGTTCCTATGCCTACATCGCCAAGATCACGGGCGTCCCTCTATACGTGCAACATGCTACCACCAGCCTGACTTATGAGGAGATACTCCGGGCACGGGGTGAGGGGATCAAGATCTATGCCCAGACCGGCCCGGCCTGGCTGTATCTCACCCCCGAGAACGGCTGGCGGATCAACGTTCCGCTCCGGCGGCGCGACCATGTGGAGAAGATCTGGGAGGCACTGGCGACCGGGGTGATCGACGCCGTTGGTTCCGATCATGTGGTGGCGTGGGATCCGCCCACCCGTGAGGCGATGTACGACGAGAACATCTGGAAGCTCCGCACCGGCTTCACCTCGCGTGTGGGCCTCTTGACCCCTGTCATGCTCAGCGAGGGCGTCAACAAAGGCCGTATCAACATCGAGCGCATGGTCGAAGTATGCTGCGAGAACCCGGCTAAGATATTCGGCCTATACCCCAAGAAGGGGACGCTCCAGGTGGGCGCAGACGCGGATATCGTTGTGGTCGATCTGGACAAGGAAGTCACGCTGGCGAAGAAGCATCTGTTCACTCGCTCCGGCTGGTCGATTGCTGAGGGCCATACCTTCAAAGGCTGGCCAGTGATGACCATCTTGCGCGGCAACGTTGTCGCTGAATGGCCAGATGGCGAAGACGCGCCACACCTGGTTGGTGAGCCAATTGGGCGCTACCAGCCGCGTATGCCGGGCCATCAGTGCTATCCACTGGCAGCAGAAGTGACAGCTCAGCCAGTCTGAGCCTCTCTTGACTGCGCAGCATTCCTTGGACTTGTGGAGGACCACCGTGGCGATCTGGGATGACGTGCTTACTGAGCAAGACCGCATCGTCTACGAGCGGGCAGGGTGGGGCAAGCCCGCTGGCTATGGCCAACGTCCCGCCCTATTAATCGTGGACGTGATCTATAACTTCGTGGGAGACGTGCCCAAGCCGATCCTCGAATCGATCCAAACCTGGCGCTATAGCTGTGGTGAGGTCGGCTGGCAGGGTGTCTATGCCCTGCAGAAGCTCATCGCTGCTGCACGGCGCAAGCATATGCCGCTGTTCTACACAACCTGGGAGCGCCGGGCCGACAAAGCCGATAACGGGGCCTGGAACCGCAAGAACTATCGCATCGACGATCCCATCGACGTGATTGGCCACAAGGGTAACGAGATCGTGGCCGAGGTCGCACCTGAACCACACGATTTCACCTTTGTCAAGAAAAAGCCCAGCGCCTTCTTCGGCACGCCCCTGGTCAGCTATCTCATCGACATGAAGGTGGACACGATCATCCTGACCGGGACGACCACCAGTGGATGCATCCGCGCGACGGCAGTGGATGGCTTTTCCTACAACTACTATGTCGTTGTTCCAGAGGAGTGCGTCTGGGATCGGGGCGAGGTCAGCCACAAGATCAACCTGTTCGACATCAACGAGAAGTACGGCGACGTGCGGAAGCTGGACGACGTCCTCCAGTATATTGATGGCTTGCCCGATGACCTGTATGAGGGCATCCTGCCCTGGGTGGGCGCAGCACAAGGGGCGGGCTGAGAGCGAGTTGAATCGAAAAGTGGAAAGCAGATGCATCGTAGTGCCTTTTCGTCTTTGAACTTTCTACTTTCCACTCAGTAAGGAGCTTTCGGCTGTGGCACTTGAAATACGCAAGTATGTCACGTTTGTCGAGCATGTAGTACGCGAGGCAGGCATCGAGGTTGAGCCGCCGCTGCGCAAGGTGGCGGTGGCGGCAGTGGTCAAGAACCCCTATGCAGGACGCTACTCCGAGGATGTCAGCGAGATCGTAGATGGCAGCGTGGAGCTTGGGCGGCAGCTCAGCAGACTGCTGGTTGAGGCAATGGGCGGCCCGGTTCAGAGCTACGGCAAGGCTGCCCTCGCCGGGTCGAACGGTGAAGTCGAACATACCCATGCCTTTCTGACCACTGTCTTTGCTGACCAGCTCCGTGAGGCTGTCGGCGGGGGCAAGGCGTGGATCTCCTCGACCGGCAAGCGAGGGGCAATGGGCAGCAGTATCGATGTGCCGCTGGCTTGCAAAGACGCCCTATTCGTGCGCTCCCACTACGACACCATCACGGTAACCGTCCCCGACGCACCGGAGCCGGACGAGGTGGTGGTGATTGTGGCCGGGGCAAACCGGGGCCGCCCGAACTTCCGGCTGGGAGGTTTGAAATACGAAGATATCAAAGGCGAGGATGGGCTGCGGTAGCAGCCTGACCCCGCCAGCGCGCTCTGGCAATTGCAAATCTTGAACTGCTCATCGCTACCTGACAAGGAGGTTGCCCGGTGATCGCAACACAGCAGGCGTCAACCCTGTTGGCCGAGCCAAAGAAGCACTATGGCAAGCTCAGAAACTACGTGGGCGGGCGATGGGTCGAGTCGAGTTCGACCGACGTGCGCGACATCGTCAATCCGGCGACGGGTGAGGTTATCGCACAGGTTCCATACTCCACACCTGAAGAGGTAACCGAGGCTATCCAGGTTGCCAAGGAGGCATTCCGTACATGGCAGTACGAGCCGCCTGTGCGCCGCGCCCGACCCTTCTTCATCCTCAAGCATCTGATGGAGGAGCACTTTGAGAGCCTGGCAAGAACGCTTGTCCAGGAAATGGGCAAGACGATCTCCGACGCACGGGCGGAGATGCGGCGTGCCATTGAGGAGGTAGAGTGCGCCTGTGGCATCCCGACCCTGATGAAAGGCTATCTCCACGATACCATCTCCCCCAACATCGACCTGGATGTGCTGTATGTACCGCTGGGCGTGTTCTTCATGGTGCCGTCCTTCAACTTCCCGGCACTCGTCCCACTGGAGTACCTGCCTTACGCGGTGGCCTGCGGAAACACCTATATCAATAAGCCCAGCCCTATCGTCCCGATCTCTCAGGTGCGTATCTTCGAGCTGATCGAACAGTGCGGCTTCCCACCAGGGGTGATCAACCTAGTGCACGGTGACGCCGACGTGGTCAATACCCTGATGGAGCACCCAGACACGCAAGGTTTCTCGTTCGTCGGCTCCACGCCAGTTGGCAAAATGCTGTACGCCAAGGCTGCTGCGCTCGGCAAGCGCGGTCAGTGCGCTACAGGGGCCAAGAACCACTTTGTTGTCATGCCCGATGCCGACCTGGATGCAACGGTGGCAGCAATCCTCTCGTCATTCTTTGGTGCGGCAGGGCAGCGGTGTCTGGCAGGGTCGATCCTGGTCCCCGTAGGCGATATCTACGAGCCGCTGGTGGATAGGCTTGTCGCAGCGGCCTCAAAGATGAAACTCGGCTACGGCATGGATGAGAGCGTAGAGCTGGGACCGGTGGTCACTCAGAAAGCTAAGGAACGGATTGTCGGCTACATCAATAAAGGCGTCGAGCAGGGGGCACGTCTTTTGCTCGACGGGCGAGGCGTGCAAGTTGAGGGCTACCCCAATGGCGCATTCGTCGGCCCAACCATCTTCGATGACGTGACGCCGGACATGGTTATCGCGCAGGAGGAGATCTTCGGGCCGGTGGCTTGCATCATCCGCGCGAAGGACCTGGATGAAGCCCTTGGCATGATCGAGCGCAGTCGCTTTGGCCACTCGGCCATGTTGTTCACCGCCAGCGGGGCTGCCGCCCGCAAGTTCCAGCACCAGGCAACATGCGGCAACATTGGCATCAACATCGGCGTGGCTGCGACCCAGGCATACGCCACCCTGGGAGGGCTGAAAGAATCCGCCTATGGCGATCTGCACGGTCGCTCCGAGTCTGTCCTGTTCTTCACCGACCGCAAGATTGTGATTGCTCGCTGGTCATAGCAGGATCGCCCAAGCTACGTAAGTACAGCAGCCAACGGGGAAGCGTTTCCGGCTAGCTTGTGAGAGGAGACCGCGGGGCAGTTCAGTTTACTCTTCGCCCGATGGGGCAGGCTCCATAAGAGAGGTTCTATGAGTGAAGCAACGCAACCCTCAACCACTGTTCAGGCTTACCTGGACGACAGCCCCAAGCGTCTCCTGATCAACGGCCAGTGGGTCGAGGCGGCCAGCGGCGCGGTCATGGATGTGGTTAACCCAGCCACAAATGAGGTTCTGACGCAGGTTGCCAGAGCGGATGAGACCGATGTCAACCGGGTCGTTGAGGCTGCCGCCGCGACTTTTGAAGACCCATCCTGGCGCTGGATGTCCGCCCGCGAGCGTGGTCACCTGCTGTACAAGATGGCCGAACTGATTGCCGAGCGGGCTTCAGATATCGCGCAGGTTGAGACGCTGAATGTCGGTAAGCCGATCTTCCAGGCCGAGGACGACGTTGAGACGGTCGTGGACTGCTTCCGCTATTACGCGGGCGCGGCGCGGCTGCTCGAAGGTGCGACACCGCAGGTTCCCACCGATTTCTTCAGTTACACGCTGCACGAGCCAATAGGTGTATGCGTGGGCATCGTCCCCTGGAACTTTCCCTTTCAGATCACGGCCTGGAAGGTCGCGCCCGCGCTGGCAGCGGGCAACACTGTGATCCTCAAGCCCGCCAGCGCAACACCGCTGAGTGCCTTGATGCTGGGCCAGGTGGCACTCGACGCCGGGCTTCCTCCTGGTGCGCTGAACATCATTACCGGGCCGGGCGCGGTGGTAGGCGAGTCACTGGCATCTCACCCGGCGGTCGGCAAGATTTCGCTAACGGGCGAGACCCGCACCGGGGCTAAGATCATGAAGCTGGCTGCCGACGGCATCAAACGCATCTCATTGGAGTTGGGCGGCAAGTCGCCCAGCCTGATCTTCCCGGACGCGGACCTCGACCAAGCGGTTACAGCCTCACTGACGGCCATCTACTTCAACGCAGGGCAGATGTGCGCGGCTCGCTCACGCATTCTAGTGCACGAGAGCATCCATGATGCTTTTGTGGCCAAGATGCTCGATGGCGCACGGCAGTTACGGCTGGGCAATCCCCTTGACCGCGCGACCCATATGGGCCCCCTGATCTCGCGGGGGCAGGTTGAAAGCGTTCACCGCTATGTGGAGATCGGTCAGTCTGAGGGAGCGATGCTGGTCACCGGAGGCGGGCGCCCCGATGACCCAGCGCTGAGCCGGGGTAACTTCTATTTACCCACCATCTTCGACCGCGTCAGCAACCGGATGTGCATTGCCCAGGAGGAAATCTTCGGCCCTGTGGCGTCGATCATCACGTTCCGCACAGAGGAGGAAGCGATCCGATTGGCTAACGAGACCAGCTATGGGCTGGCTTCGACGGTGTGGACGAGTGATGTTAAGCGGGCCCATCGCGTGGCCCGCCAGATTCGCGCTGGGGGGGTCTGGATCAACACCAATATGACGCTGTTTAATGAGACACCCTTCGGCGGCTACAAATCCAGCGGCATGGGCCGCGAGCTGGGCCTGGAATCGCTGCTGTCATACACCGAGGCTAAGCATGTCGGCGTGTTTCTCGGCGAGCGAGTACGAGGGTTCAAGTTCTAGGCAAAGAGGTGAATAATGAGCAGCCTGGCGCTGATCAACATCGGCCACATCATCAGCGGCGACCTGCAACGAGGAGTGATCGAAGGCGACACTATCCTCATTGAGGATGGCAAGTTCTCGCAAATCGGCGACCGCACAGCGATGGACGCCCAGGCCGCCGATGTGGTGGTGGACGTGAAGGGCGCAACGGTCGCGCCCGGCCTGATCGATACCCACGTGCACATCGTCTTCGGCGACTGGACGCCGCGACAGAATGCTCTGGGCTGGATCGAAAGTTACATGCATGGCGGCGTCACCGCGATGATGTCCGCCAGCGAAGTCCACCTGCCGGGCTGGCCCAAAGACCCGGTCGGCGTCAAGGCGCTGGCGATCACCGCCTTCAAGTCCTATTCAGCCTTCCGGCCCGCCGGGGTCAAGGTCTACGCCGGGTCGGTGATCTTCCAGCCCGGCCTGGTAGAGGCCGATTTCAAGGAGCTATCCGAGGTCGGTGTATGGTTGGGCAAAGTGGGCTTCGGCGACTTCAAGAAGCCAACCGACGCCGAGCCACTGGTACGCTGGGCACAGAAGTATGGCTTCGTCGTGATGTGCCACACCGGTGGCGCGTCGATCCCCGGCAGCGCGCCGGTCACCGCCGACGATCTACTGGTTCTCCAACCGAACATCTCGGCGCACACCAACGGCGGCACAACCTCCTTGCCCGATTCGGGTGTTGAATTGCTGGTAAAGGAGGCTAGCTTTTACCTGCAAATCTGTCAGGCGGGCAACGTCCGCTCCGCCATCAAGATCATCGAGCTCGCGCGCGAACACAACCAGTTATACCGCGTTCTGATCGCCAGCGACACGCCCAGCGGCACGGGCGTTATGCCGATGGCCGACATCAAATCAGTGGTGGAGATGTCTTCGCTAGCAGGGCTACCTGCCGCTCAAGCCTGGGCGCTGGCGAGCGGCAACGCCGCTGACGTGCTCCGCAAGAACAGCGGACGGATCGAGGTGGGCCGCGATGCTGACCTGGTGGTGATCGATGCCCCGCTTGGCTGCTCGCGCTCGGATGCGCTAGGCGCGATTGAGAACGGCGATATTCCCGGTATCTCGTGCGTGATCATCGACGGCGAGATTCGGGCGATGAAGAGCCGTAACACACCCGCCTCGACCCGTATGGCCGAGGTCGTCCGCAAATAGGGAGGTGGCGTGATGGCCAGCATGCCTGGGTTCAGACTCAAACAGGAAGTCCTGGCGCCTGCTATGCACGGCTGTGCCTTCCGCGTGCGGAAGGGCGAGCGCTTCCAGATCATTGATGTGCAGGGCCAACAGGTAGGCGACTTGGTGGCGTTCAAAGCGGATGACCCAACCGAGTACTTCTCCCCTAAGCACACTGTCACCCAGAACTGGAGCATCGCCCTCAAGCCGGGGTTCGTGCTGGCGAGCAACCGACGCAATAACTTGATGCGGATTGCCGAGGATACGGTGGGTTACCACGACATCATCGTGCCATGCTGCGACCCTGAGACCTACATCACCCGCTACGGCATCTACGATCACCGAAGCTGCCTGGTTAACCTAAAAGAAGGGCTGACCAGCATTGGTCTGGGTGACTGGGAGGTGCATGGTGAGCACGCCTGGAACGTGTTCATGAAGACCCGCATCGAACCAGACGGTAAGATGGTCTACCTGGAATCGACTCATGGGCCTGGCTCCTTCATCACACTGGAGGCGTTGGAAGACCTCGTGTGTGCTCTGTCGGCGTGCCCACAGGATCAGACGCCGATCAACGGCCCGGCCTGTACTGAGTTGCTGGTGCGCGTCTGGGAGCCTGAATAGCCCAGCCAAAGGGAGAGTGAGCGGCACATGGATGGTGACGCGCCAACCCGGCAGGATGTGATCCGTGTCTGTCGGGTGCTGGATGGAATGGGGCTGGTCGAAGGGTTCGGCCATGTCTCGGCGCGTTTGCCCGATGGCAACGTCTTGATCACCCCTGCGCGCGGGCTGCGCCTGGTGGCCGAGTCCGAGCTGCTCATCTTCAACCTCCGTGGCGAATTGGTTGCAGGGGCGGGGACCCCCGCCCCCTTGGAGCGCTGGATGCATCTGGCCGTTTACCGCGCCCGCCCAGACGTGAACGCCATCTGCCGAACGCACTCCCGATATGCAGCAGCGCTGGGAACGGCGGACATGCCTATCCAGACCGCGCATGGCTTTGGTGGGATGCTGGGCTTGCGGGTCTCTGTCCACCCAGAGAGGGATCTGATCACAGACGATGCGATGGGCCGTGCGGTCGCTGCAACGCTGGGCGAGGGTGCAGCGGTTCTGCTGCGCGGCAATGGGGCGCTGGTCACTGGCGCCACGCTCCAGCAAGCCTGCGTGCGGGCGATCTATCTGGAGGAGGCGGCCTTCATGCAGGTGGCAGCGGGAGGCCTCGGCGGCACAATCCCATTCACACCGGAGGAGCTGGCCCGTCGCGCTCGCTGGTACGAGGCCGAGACAGCGCGCGCCTGGGAGTATTACACAAGCCGGTTTGCGCCTTGACCCGATAAAGCTCTCAGGGGAGGGTGAACTGTGAGCAGCCTGCATCGCGTGGCGGTCGTTCAACCTCATACCTATGCCCGTACCTGGGGACGCATCTTCCCGTTCCCCTTTGATGACAACACCCCGCCAGAGTCGCGCAACCTCGACGATGCACTACGCTATGTTGACCAAGCAGCGCAGGGCGGGGCGCGCTACGTGGCTTTCCCTGAGATGTATCCTGGCCCGATGAGCGTTGACTCGCCTCTGACACTGGATTCGGTCACTGAAGCTCTGGCCGCTCAGGCTCGTCGCAGCCGGGTCTGGGTGTTGTATGGCGGCGCCGAGGTCACCCCCAACGGCCTCTATAATACCTACAACGTTCTCAACCCCTCCGGCGGGCTGGCGGGCCGTTACCGTAAGATGATCCCAGCCTGCGGCGAACCATGGCTGCCGGGCGATGAACCGCTTGTCGTGGAGGCAGACGGGCTACGCTTGGGGCTGGCTGTGTGCTGGGAGGCATGGTTCCCTGAGATCGCCCGGACGCTGGCCTTCCTGGGCGCAGACGTGATCTTCTTCCCTACCGGCGCGCTGATCTACGAGCTGGCCCCACGCTGGCGTGAAATCCTCGCTGCACGCGCGGCTGAGAATCTCGTCTACACGGCTGCCTCCGTCAACCTGCTGGCGATGGAAGACGGCATGGCCGTCATCCACAGCCCAGAGGGGCCGATTGCAGCCAGCGCAGGGCCAGGGATCATCTTTGGTGACGTGGACGCAGAGCGACTTGCCTACCTCCGCCGCACCGACGAGCAGCTAATTGTCCCGAAGAAGTACCGGTCCATCCCTGGCCTGATGCGCGCTCTGCGACCCGACCTTCTCCACAAACTCCAGAGCTACGTCACCGAGGCCATGTCGGCCAAGACCCAGGAGGGCGGATGAGCCTGCTGATTGAAAATTGCACGGTGCTGGACCCCAATGTACCGCCCGGCTATCAGACCGGCCAGTATATCGCCGTTGAAGGCAACACGATTGCATCCATTGGCTCCGAGCGCCCCGCCGGGGTCTTTGACCGCGTGCTGAGCGGCGCAAACCGGCTGGCGATCCCCGGCCTGATCAATGCTCACACCCATTCGGCAGAGAACTTCCTGCGTGCTACCACGGACCGCCTGCCGCTGGAGCCATGGCTGGTCTACCTATTCGGCATGTGTGGGGAATACTCGCCACGCGATCACTATCTGTGCGTTATGTTGGGGGCCATCGAGATGATCCACACGGGTGTAACAGGGGTCGTGGATCACTTCTGGATGAGCCCAGCCCCCAACGCTCCAGCGATGGATGCCGCGATGCAGGCATACCACGACAGCGGGATGAGGGCGGCGGTTGCGCCGCTATACCGCGACGCGCAGTACGACGTGGACTACGGCATCCAGGCAGGTTACCCGCTAGCAGACACGTTCTTCGCGCAAATCGCACGGAGCCTTCCCCCGCTGCGCGATATCCTCGACATGATCGAAAGCTTTGTAGCGCGCTGGAACGGCGCAGATTGGGGCCGTCTGCGCGCCTTTGTGGGACCATCCGGACTCCAGTGGTGTAGTGAGGAGCTGCTGCGTCAATCGCTGGATATCGCCCGGCGCTACCACACGGGCTTCCATATGCACCTGTTGGAAACCCGCGTCCAGGACTGGGCCTGCCGGAAGCGCTTCGGGAAGTCGGGCGTCGCCTGGCTGGCCGAGCGCGATCTGTTGGGGCCAGAGGTGTCGCTGCCCCACTCGGTCCACCTCACGCCTGAGGATGTAGAGCTACTGGCTAGGTCGGGAGCCAGTGTGGTTCACAATATCGCTGCTAACCTGAAACTGGGCAGCGGCCTCGCACCGGTGCGCCTGATGTTGGACCTCGGCGTGCCGGTCGCGCTAGGTACCGATGGCGCGGCTAGCAACGATAACCAGGTGCTCTTCGAGACCCTCCGCCTGGCAGCGATGGTTCACAACCCCCAGGAACCTGACCCCGACCACTGGATTTCGGCCCGCGAAGCCTGGAACATGGCCACCGAAGCCGGTGCGGTCGTGCTGGGTATGCAGGGTCGCATCGGCACGCTCAAGACTGGCTATCTGGCCGATATCGTCCTGCTCGACCTCGATAGCCCCCACCTGACCCCCCTCAACGATCCTGTGCGCCACCTAGCGTTCTGCGAGTCGGGAGCCTCCGTCCGCACCGTGATCGTGGACGGCACGGTGGTCATGCACGAGGGACTCATCGAGGCGTTTGACGAGCGGGCAATTCTGCAGGAGGCGCGCGAGGCTGTCGCCCGCCGCCCGTTCCGTCAGCCCGTGCCACCGGACGTGCAGAGCGCTATTGAACGCTTTGCTGCTTTCCAGAGGGGAATCACCCATCATGCCTGATCTGAGAAACCGTGACGAGTGGTTACCTATCTCGCGGCAGAAGCCTATCCCACCCTACACGCTCGATCCCACGCTGACGTTCTACTGCCCCCAGGAGAACCTCGAGGGGCTCGAGCACCCCGATGTGCGGGCACTGCATCGCCATATGCGCGAGGACTACAAGCCCCCCTCAGCAAATGGCGCGATGATCGCCTTACTACTGCCCTGCACCAAGGCAAAACCCTACTCGCTCAGCAAGGAGCATCTGGAGATCAACCGCTATCTGCTTCAACATGGATTCGCTCCTGTAGGTCAACCCGATTATCCTGAAGCGCTTCTGAGCGCCTTGCCGGAGGGCTACCCGCGGGAGGCTCTACATAACGGCCTGCTGCAGCGCGATGGCTTATCTATCCACCGGATCGTGATCTCCGAACCGATGGGGCTTGTGCCTTACGAGTACATTTATACGTGGCGGGGGCAGCCATCCATTGCGGCCCGCTACGATGATCCCGGTCTGTTTGAGCACCGGGGCACGGCGGTTGGGCTGTGGCGGGCCGATAACACGGCGGTGCCAATCTCCGGCGGCAAATATCGCTGGGGACCAAACGAGCGGGCTGCCTACGCAAAGGTACATAACCTGCTCACTGAACACATGGCTGCTGTGCTCAGGCGGCTTCGGCCTCGCTACAGCCGGATCGTGGGGTATGTAAGCCCCAAGCTGACCCACCGCAGCTTCCTCACCAACCGCCGCGAGAAGGCCGCAAGTGGGATCGTTGCCCATAAACTTACCCCCGAGGGGCGGGTAGCGCTGATCGGGGTCAACGATCGGGAGCCGGGCCTGGTGGAGGTCGTCCCCAGCGCGGAGGAACTTGACGCAGTGCAGCGGGCGCTCGCCCAGCGTCTCGCCGGGATGTCGCCCGCACGGGTGCGGGCTTACTTTGCGGGTGGCGGGGGCGGGGCCACGCCGCTGATCCTGCCAGAGACACTCGCTGTACTGGAGCGCCATTTGGTGGGGTGAAGCAAAGGTAGAGAGCTTGCCATGACCACCGGCTACGTCTTCGAGACAGGGCATCGCGCCCACACCCACCCTCAGGCCCCAGAGTCCGCCGCGCGGCTTGACCGGCTGATGGCATACCTGGACGCCCAAGGGGAGTTGGCAGCCCTGTCGCGGATCGCAGTCGAACCGATTCCCTGGGAGTGGATCGCCGCCGCACATACCACCCACCATGTTGAGACAGTGCGACGGCTGGCGCAGACAGGCCGGAGCCGGGCCAGTGTCGATACCTATCTGACGCCGGAGGCCCCTGAAGTGGCCAGGCTGGCCGCGTCCTGCGCGATAGCAGCCACTCAGGCCGTATTAACAGGGGATGTAGCGAACGCCTTCTCGTTCAGCAGGCCGCCGGGTCATCACGCTCACGCCACCCACGCCATGGGCTATTGTCTCTTCAATAATGTGGCAGTGGCTGCGCTGTTCGCGCTGCGCGAGGCGGGCCTGGAGCGCGTTCTGATCGTGGATATCGACGCCCATCACGGCAATGGCACTGAGGACATCTTCTACGCCAGCCGTGAAGTCCTGTTCGTATCGCTGCACCAGCACCCCTGGTATCCCGGCACTGGCGATGTATTCCGCACCGGAGTTGAGGCGGGCACAGGCTACAACTATAACGTGGCTTTGCCCACTTGGACTGGCGACGAGGGCTATCGCCGAGCCGTGAAGGAGCTGATCAGGCCGCTGGCAGAACGCTACTGCCCCCAACTTATCCTGGTGTCAGCGGGCTTCGACGCACACTGGATGGACCAGTCATCGGTTCTTGGCTTGAGCGTGCAGGGATACTACGACCTAGTTGCGGGCCTGCGCGACTTGGCCGACCAATATTGCCAGAGCCGGATCGTCCTGATATTGGAGGGGGGCTACAACTTGGATTCGACCGCCCCCTGCGCAGCCGCGTCCCTGCGCGCCCTGCGCGACATACCCATGCTCCCCGACCCGCTGGGGCCATGCCCCGATCCACCCGTCGCGCCACTCGACCTGACTCTGACGTACTTGCAGGGTTTTATGGAGCTGATGGCTCCCGCCAGCGCAACCGATTTCTACAGCCATCCCATTGAGGTGCCCTATCGCCTGCGGTAGTTCGGGATAGGCGCTCGTATACAAAAGCAGTATTCAGGGGCCAAAGGAGGTGATGCATTCGGCGTGTGGACAAGATCAGATATGAACCATAGAACCATCAATGCAACATCAACATACAAAATAGCAGATTGGAGGGGAGAATGAACCGACGAAGCCTTTATCTCATAGGGGCAGCACTGCTGATGCTTGTCGCCCTGATCGTAGCAGGTTGCCAAGCCGCTACCCCGGCGCCGACTGAGGAGGCTGCCCCCGAAGAGGCAACCGAGGAGGCTCCGACTGAAGAGCCACTCCGGGTGGCAGCCGTGTTCCCCGGCTCGATCAGCGACCAGGGCTTCAATCAAGCCGGATATCAGGGTCTGCTGATGATCGAAGAGCAACTTGGAGCCGAGATCGCCTACTCCGAGAATACGCCCGTCGCCGAGTTCGTCCAGGTGTACCGCCAGTTCGCGGACGACGGCTATGACGTGATCATCGGCCACGGCTTTGAGTTTGGCGATGTGGCATTGGAGGTCGCGCCGGACTACCCGGACACGATCTTCATTGTGGATAGCAACCCGGTTGTCTCAGCGCCCAATGTGGCCGGGATCACCGGGCAGACCTGGCAGGCCACCTACCTGTTGGGCGTCCTGGCGGGCCGAATGACTGAGACCAACAAGATCGGCGGGATCGCAGGATTTGACTTTCCGATCATCGTGGCTCAGATGGAGGCTTACCGCTTGGGCGCGCAGTCGGTGAACCCCGATGTGGAGGTTACCAATGTCTACATCGGCACGTTCGAGGATGTCGCCCAGGCCAAGGAGGCTGCCTTCGCCCAGTTTGACGCGGGCGTAGATGTGATCTTCCATATCGCCGATGCGGCGGGTGTGGGCGTTATCCAGGCCGCCGAGGAGCGCGGCGTGTGGGCTATCGGCTGGGGACTCGATCAGAACAGTATTGCGCCTAATACGGTGCTCTCCAGCCTGCTGTTTAGCGGCGACCTGCTGCTGCTTCAGGATGTGCAGCGCGTGGTGGACGGGACATGGACCGGCGAGGTGCGGCTGTACGGGCTAGAGACCGGGGTTGTCGGCATCGCACCTTTCTACGGGCTAGTTCCCGACGAGGTTGCGCAGGAGATTGAGCAGGTGAAGCAGGACATCATTGATGGCAAAATCGAGGTGCCCTATATCACCGAGCCAACGGAGTAGGTAGCTGCTCACAACTTTCTCTACCTGCCCCCGCTGCCTGTGCGGAGTGGGGGCAGGTGCGGCCCACCGGCCATTTGGAGACCCAAAGCGGAAGGACACATGGGCACCTTGCTACGGATGGAAGGGATCACCAAGGTCTATCCCGGTGTGATCGCCAATCATGAGGTGGATTTCGAGGTTGCCGAGGGCGAGATACATGCCCTGCTCGGCGAAAATGGGGCAGGCAAGACTACGCTGATGAACATCCTCTACGGCATGACGACCCCTGATGCCGGAAGAATCACCCTGCGTGGTCAGCCGGTCAGCATTCGCAGTCCCAGGGATGCAACCGCGCTGGGTATCGGGATGGTGCATCAACACTTTATGCTGGTGCCACGTTTCACCGCCGTGCAGAGCGTCGTGCTAGGCACAAACACTGGAAGAGGCCCTTGGCTGGATCTGAAGGGGGTCTCTAGACGGCTACGCGCTCTGGCCGACCAGTATGGGCTTGATATTGACTTCAACACGGAAATCCAGGACCTACCGCTGGGGATGCAGCAGCGGGTTGAAATCCTCAAGGTGCTCTATCGCGGTGCTGACCTGCTCATCATGGACGAGCCGACGGCGGTGCTCACCCCGGACGAGGTGCAGATGCTGTTTGGTATCCTCCGCCGTCTGGCCGAGCAAGGCCACGCGACCATTTTTATCAGTCACAAGTTAGATGAAGTGCTGGCGATCAGCGATCGCGTGACTGTCCTGCGCGATGGACATCACGTAGCAACGCTTAAGACCAGTGAAGCAACGCAGCCCCAGCTTGCCCAGTTGATGGTCGGACGCCCTGTTGTGCTGTCCGTTGAGAAGTCCCCACGGCAGGACCCCGAGCATAGGGTACTGGAGGTGTCCGATGTGTGGGTCGAGCGCGAACATGGTCGTGACCAATTGCGCGGCGTCTCACTGGCCGTCCACGCAGGTGAGATCCTGGGTCTGGCCGGAATCGACGGCAATGGGCAACGTGCGCTGCTCGAAGTGCTGTGTGGCCTAATCCGCCCGGCGCGGGGCCGGGTTACGTTGAAAGGGATCGACGTGACCGGCTATGAACCCCGCCAACTCGCTGATCTGAACATAGCTCGCATCCCAGAGGACCGACGGACAATGGGGTTGCTGTTACCCCTCTCGATCTGGGAGAATCTGACCCTGCAGAGCTACTTTCGTGAGCCACATGCCCGCTGGGGCGTCTTGCGCTTGGGTCAGATGGCGCGCTTTGCGCGCAGGCTTGTGGCCGAGTTTGACATCAAGGCTCCCAGCGTGGAGGTGGCCGTCAGCACTCTATCCGGCGGCAATCAGCAAAAGCTGATCCTCGCCCGCGAGTTGCATCATGACCCCGACGTGCTGATCGTAGCCAACGCGACCCGAGGGTTGGATGTGGGCGCAACGGAGTACACCTACCGACGATTGTTGGAGCATCGAGATCGGGGGGCAGGCATCCTGCTCATCTCAAGCGATCTGGAGGAGATACTGTGTCTGAGCGATCGGGTCGCAGTGATTCACGGGGGCAAGATAATGGGCGAGGTCCCGTCCGATCAGGTAGACCGCTTGACTCTGGGGATGATGATGACCGGGACTCCCCTCGAAGCCCTGAGCAAGGCCTGAACCTCTGGAGGCTCCTCCAGCGCACGTTTGCCCCGGAGGAAGGCTGGTTGCCAGGGCTGGGTGCTTCAGCGCTGGCTATTGTGGGTGCGTTGCTAGTTACCGGGGTGACCCTGGCTTTTGCTGGCTATCGCCCTATTGAAGTTTACGCGGTGATGGCGGACGGGGCATTGGGGACCCCCCAGGCAATAGGCGTGACCATCACCAACGCCATTCCGCTGATCCTGGCCGGGCTGGGCGTGGCCTTGCCCTTCCGCTGCGGGCTGCTCAACATCGGCGGCGAGGGGCAGATCTACATGGGCGCGCTGGCTGCCACGTTAGTGGCGCTGGCGTTTCCCGGCCTGCCGCCTACTATCCACCTGCCACTGGCGCTGCTTGGTGGGTTCGTTGGCGGTGGCTTGTGGGGGGCCTTCCCTGGCTGGTTGCGGGCCTCCAAGAACCTCAACGAGATCATCACCACCATCATGCTGAACTATATTGGCTTCTGGATCATCAGCTACCTTGTGCATGGCCCGCTCAAAGACCCTGATAGCTACGGCTATGCATGGACGGTCAGAGTCCCGGAGTCGGCTCAGCTCCCCTTGATCTTGCCAGCAGCACGGATTCATTTGGGGATCGTCGTCGCCTTGATCATCGCCGCGCTCACCCACTTCCTGCTGTGGCATACTACCCTGGGCTTCGAGATGCGGGCTGTCGGCGCCGGGCCAGAGACCTCGCGCTTCGCAGGCATTGCCGTGCAGCGCAGCACCGTTCTCTCCATGCTGATAGGTGGAGGTCTGGCAGGCATGGCAGGGGCAGCGGTCATCCTGGGCGTTCAGTTCCGCCTCAGTGACTTCTTCTCCCCCGGCTATGGCTTTGATGCCATCGCAGTGGCGCTCGTAGGGCAAACTACGCCATTCGGCGTCGTGGCGGCAGGGTTATTCTTCGGTGCGCTGAGCAATGGCGTGGGAAACGCGCACCGCGCCTTGGGTGTAGCACAGGGAATGACCTCCTTCATCCAGGGCGTCACCATGATGTTCATCATTGCCAGCCAGTCTCTTACCCTCATCCGCCTGCTGCGGAAACGAAGGACGGTGCGCCTTGTTGAGCACGCTCATTAACATCTTCTTATCCGTTGACTTCGCCTCTGCCAGCGTGCGCTTTGCCATGCCCCTCGCGGTAGCGTCGGCGGGCGAGATCACCTCGGAGCGCAGCGGGGTGGTCAACATCGGCCTGGAGGGAATGATGCTGGCCGGGGCGCTGGGGGGAATGGTGGGAGCCTACTATTCCGGGAGTCCCTGGATCGGCCTGCTATGTGGGATGCTGGCTGGTGGGTTGGTGGCTGCAATCCACGCCTTTGTCGTGATCACGTTGGCTGCCAACCAGGTTGTCTCTGGGGCAGCCATGAACATTGGTGTTCTGGGATTGACTACCTTCGTCTTCCGCGCGCTGTACGGAATCACGGAGCGCCCGATTGTCGCTCATTTCGAGCCATGGCCCGTGCCGGTGCTTAGCCAGATTCCGGTCGTCGGCACGATCTTCTTCAACCAGATACCGCTGATCTACCTGACCTACGGCGTGGTGCTGGTCATGAGCGTGGTGCTGTTTCGCACGACGTGGGGTCTGAGCGTCCAAGCCGTCGGCGAGCACCCTCGCGCTGCCGACAGTGTTGGCATAAGCATCGCACGCACCCGCTACCTCGCCGTGATCCTGTGTGGGCTGCTGGCAGGCATGGCAGGGACGTTCTTCTCGCTAGGCCAGCTCTACACCTTCATCGAAGGGATGACCGGCGGGCGCGGCTTCATTGTGCTGGCGGTCGTCATCGTGGCAAACTGGTCGCCGGCACGGGCAGCCCTAGTAGCCCTGCTTTTTGGCGCGGCAGAAGCTGTTGGGCTGCGCCTCCAAGCGCTCAACGTCGGCATCCCCTATCACTTCGCGCTGGCTTTCCCCTACGTGCTGACGCTGCTGGTTTACATTGGGCTGGCGGGTCGCACCCGGATGCCACGTGCCTTGGGGCTGCCTTATATCAAGGACTGAGCAGGCCCGCCAATGGGACACTGCACTATAATGCTACCCACCGGGCGGCGGCTCTCAGTCCGGCAGCGACAGCAGAAATGCAATGACGTTGTTAATATCGTCTTCAGACAGCGTATCCGCGTAGGTTTCGGGCATTGTTGGCTCAAATCCCTCAACCACATAGGCAGTCGGTTCCAGAATGGATTGCCTGAGATATTCCTCCGCACTCAAGCCCTCGACACGAGTCCCGGCGCGCCCGGCAATACCCTGAAAGGAGGGGCCAACCAGCGCAGATCCGTCGAGCGTGTGGCACGTCAGGCAAGGAACTCCGCTGGCTCCACCTGTTTCGTAGATCTGACGGCCCTGAGCCGGATCACCGATGGCGGACTCACTGCCGCCATTGCCACAGGCCGCTAACGCCAACCCCACCAGGATAGCCGTCGCGATCCAGGCCCATCTGCGCCAAAACGACAACATTGAACTCTCTCCTTTTACCGTAGGATGCTATTGGTTCAGGATGAAGGCATCCTGCTCACTATCATAGGTCAGTACGCTCACCCTAGCAGTCTCAACTACAATATCACCTGCAAACACCTCGCGCCAGTGCTCACCGTCATCCATCATGAAGATGGTAAGCGGATAGGTGCCAGGGTCCCGCCACAGCGTTTCCAGCCCATAAGCGGCTCCCTCGTGATGCAGGCCGCTGGCCTGGTATGTCCATTCGCCAACGACCTCGCCATCGATCTCGACCCGCAAGCGCACCGGGTAACGCGCGCCGCCGAGAACCTGTTCCGGTGTCACACCTTCCGGCAGGTTCTGCGAGTCGGTATTGATGCCCAGCGTAGCAGCCATGATATCCGATGTGTGGCTCAAAACAATACGAATGGCCCCCTGATCGGTGGCCCAGGCAACAGCGGGCCAGTCAGCTAACAGTGCCATGGCGAGGGTCAGCAGCAGAAGGACGAATCCCCCGGCAAAGGAGATGGGTGTCGGCAGCCCTCTGGCGGGGAACTCCTTTCGATTCTCTCCCTCGCTGACCAGTGACTCGAACAGCCGCCTGAACCCCCCACGATCACCCGGCGCAGCTTCCAGCCAGTGGACGCGATTGCCGAGCAGGTTGGCATTACGCCCCCGGCTCAGTCGCCCGATCAGCCAGCGCGGCCCCTCGCGGAAGCCACAGTCGTCGGCAGGGCAGGTCAGGAGCACTACCGCACGTGCGCCATGGGAGAGACACCCCCGAATCCACTTCGACTGGGTCATCCCGGCACAAGGCACGGTGCAGGTGATCAGCGGAACCGCCGGCTCCGGGTTGCCCACCCCCAACGTGGCGAGTGTGACCGTTTGATGGGCGGATCGTCCCGCCGCTGCGCCGATGGCAGATTCTTGATGAGCGCCGACCGGCAGCGTCCCCAAGGTGGTGTGCCGCTGACAGGCGAACACCACCACCGGGGATTGGCCCTGCGCACTGGCAAGAGCCTGCCGCAGATCAGCTACGATCTGCTCAGTGCGAAGTTCTGGCAGTTCGATGCCAATCGTAGCGCAGTCACCCACGCACAGACCACATCCGGTACACAGGGCCGCGTTGACCGCGACCGAGGACTCGTAACGGTCGTCAATCACGCGCGGCACGACCGACAGCGCATCATAAGGGCATTCGCGGGCACACACTGCACACCCGGTACACAGTTCCTCCGTCACAAGAGCGGGGCCGTGGTGCCTCCCGCGCGCCAGCCACGGCAGTGCGCTAACACTGACAACAACCACTCCAGACACGATCCACACCGTTGCCGATCCAAACTGGCGGGACAGCGGCAGGAAGCCAAGATACAGCCAGTCCAATCGGACTGTAGTTACCAAGGTGCTCAGGTCGGCAGGTGGGCCGCTGCGGACGGGCCAGGCAAGCGCCAGGATCGCCAGCGCTACGAGCGTGGTGATCATCAGCCAACGCGGCGCCCAGACCTTCGCCCGTTGGAGGCGCATCTCATGAATCCAGATTCCAGCCGCGATGATCAGCGAAAGAAAGATGTGCAGGAACAGAATGATCACGAAGAACTGGAACGCGCCCGATACTGCCGCTGGAGAGGAAAAGGTGAACGGGATATCCCCACCCAAGAAGTTGATAAAGTATTCCCCTAACCATTGCCCCTGCTGATCCCAGACCAGGAAGTAACCCATTGCCCCAATAACCAGGATCAGCAGCACCAACACCATGCCCGATACCCAGGCCAACCAGCGTCCCCCCCAGAAGCGGTCACTGAGCAGCATCTTGAGCGCGTGCAACACCAGCACAACGATCAAAGCATCTGAGGCGTAGCGGTGGATGCTGCGAATAAGAGAGCCGATCCAGGAGGCACTGATCAGTTCCAGCGAGGCATAGGCGCGCAGAGGCCCGGGCTTATAGACAACCGTGAGGTACACCCCCGTCACCAGCAGGACGATCAGCAAGAGGATCGATAGCGTGCCCAGATGATAAAAAGGGTTGAAGTTAAGGCGGGGTTTGGCATCCCCTTGTGCCGTGCTGGAGAGACGATCCAGCATTCCCTCAAAGCGCGACCAGAGTCCCTCCAGTGCCCTGAGAAGGCGGCGGTTGCTGTAGTAAGATGGCTTAAACATCAGAAATCAGCTCGGTGAACTACCATTTTCAGAGAAGAGAGGGAACCGGCGCAATCGGAGTGCGTTGCCTGTGACAAAGACGCTGCTGAGCACCATTGCAAGCGCAGACAATACCGGCCACAGGTGTCCGGTCGCTGCCAACCCCAGTCCGATCAAATTATAGACGAATGCCCATGCCAGGTTCTGACGGACGCGGTGCATGGCAGCACGACTCAGTCGGATCAGCCAGGGAACGGCACGGAGATCATCGCCCAGGAGGACGGCATCCGCCGCCGCGCGGGCCACATCAGTGCCGTGGCTGAGCGCGATCCCGACATGGGCCGCTGCCAGCGCAGGGCCATCGTTGATCCCATCACCAACCATGGCTACTGGGCGAGAACTTTCCTTCAGATGCCGAATCTTATCCTCCGGGAGCAGTTCTGCGTAAACCGGGACGTTCAAGCGCTGCGCCCAGCGCTCCCCCGCAGCGGCATCATCCCCTGTCAGCACAGAGACATCCAGCCCCAACCTGCGCAGGTCAGCGACTGCGCCGTCCGCCATAGGACGAGCCTCTTCACCCAACCCCAACAAGCCCCGTACTTGCCCATCCCAGCCTGCATATATGACGGATAAGCCCTCGGCCTGCCAGTCCATAGCGGCATTGGCAAGCGCGGGCATCGTCACCAGTCCACGATCCGCCATGAGACGCCCGCTGCCGACCATAACGAGCAGTTCGCCTAGCCGCGCGCTGACGCCGTGCCCTGGAATGGCGTGGAAGCCTTCTGCATCTGCAAGAGCCAGCCCGCGTCTCTGTGCTGCTTCAACCACTGCTTTCCCAAATGGGTGCTCGGAGCGAACCTCAGCAGCGGCAACGAACGCCAGGAACACATCCGTATCCATACCTGGCGAGAGAATGTACTGCACACGGAACTCCCGTTGGGTCAGCGTGCCAGTCTTATCAAAGTAGACCCGCCTGACCTGCGCCAGGCGCTCTAGTGCGCTGCTGCTACGGAGAATGGCTCCGCCTTCAGCAGCCCGCCCAATGCCTAGCCACAATGTAAGCGGCGTTGCCAGGCCCAGCGCACATGGGCAGGCGATCAGCAGCACCGAGAGCGCGTTCATCAGGCCGGTTTCCACACCAGATTGGGCTGCCCAGAAGGTGAACGTCCCGGCGGCGATCAACACCGCGATGGGCACCATCCACCCCGCCAATCGGTCGGCTAACTGTTGGATCGGCGTGCGCTCCCAAAGGGCCTGGTGCAGCAGCCTGCCGATCTGTCCGGCAGCCGTGCTGGCTCCGACAGCCGTGGTGATGATCTCAAAGCCGCCATCCACGTTGATCGTCCCCGCCAACACCTGCTCGCCGGGGCGTCGCATCACAGGGATTGGCTCGCCGGTGAGCAGGCTCTCATCTACATCACCCTCACCGACGGCGATCAGCCCATCAACGGGGAAGCGTTCGCCGGGGCGCACCAGGATGCGCGCTCCGGCTGGCAGGCGTTCCACCGGAACCCGCTGTTCCCCCTCCGGTGTCAACCAGGTTGCCTCATCGGGGAGTTGCTTCAACAGACGCTCCACAGCTTCATTGCTTTGCTTCTGGGCACGAATCTCTAACCAGCGCCCGACAGCCACTAGGTAAAGCAGCATCGAAGCAGTGTCGAAATAGAGATGGCCATGGCCCAGAAGAAAGTTCCGCACCGAGAGCGCGAATGCCGAAAACGCGCCCAGCGCGATCAGCGCGTGCATGTTTGGGCGGCCTGTGAGCAGGCTGGCGATCCCGGCGCGGAGGATCGGCAGACCCAGCAGCAGTATCATCGGTATACCACCTACCAGCAGGACCGAATGGAAGAAGGTCGCCAGCCAGGCAGTATCTTGTGGCGCGCCCGCGACATATTGCCAGATATACAGAAAGAGGCTGATGATCAGATCGTGGGCCGCAATGACGCCCGTGATAAGTAGCAGATCGGCGTGGCGCTCCTCTTCGTCGTAATCGGCCCTCTCACCCGCTGGCCAAGCCCGGTAGCCAAGTCGCCGGATACGCCGCGCCAGGCGCCGTGGATCGACCTGCGACGGATCGTAGGTGACGCGCGCCTCGCGCCGAGCGAAGCTGACCTCGGCGCTTTGGACGCCGTGCGTGCGCTGAAGCGTCTCACCAATCAGCCACGCGCAGGAGGCGCACCACAGCCCGCCGAGGGAAAGTTCCACCCCAGCGATTTCCCGCTCAGACCCAGCAGCGTGGGCTTTGGAGGGGGCGTTTGCCGTTGTTTGGAGCAGGCTATGAACCTCGCGGCAGGCCGGACAGCAAAAGATATCCCCCGCCGCATTGGTCAGGGGATGTGTAACAGTTAGCCCGCACAGCGCACAGCCCAGTGTTGCAACGGGGGCTACCACACCATCACCCCCCCGACTTCAAAGTGCCCGACCCAGCCCCATGCCGCGAAACCGCGTAGGGCCATCTGCACACCAAACAGCAGCATCACCAGCGCTGTGGCCGGGCGAGCCCAGCAGGCGAGCACAGACACGTCACGCCCCCCCAGCCAGTGAACGACCAGCAGGGCGGGCCATGTCCCTATTCCAAAGGCCAGCATGGCCACTGCACCACCCCATGCAGAATTGCTGGTAAAGGCAGTGAGGAGGGCCGCGATCACCAGACCGCAGGGCAGCAACCCCCATAGTAAGCCAAACGCCACTGTGATTGGCAGGGCAGGGAAACTCCGGGCCACCGGCTCAGCCTGAGTCAGGCGACGCACAGCTTGGCCCCAGCGGCGAGTCAGGTTGGACAGCAACACCTCTGCTGGGGGAGCGATCCCCAACAGCGACAGGGTGAAGTAGCCTGCCAACAGAGCGAACAACAGCGCAAAGATTCCTTGCACGGTTACCAGGGCAGGGAACCAGTTAGCTATAGCCGCACTTGTCGCCCCACCCAACAGCCCCAATAGGCTGTAGGTAGTAATGCGCCCGGCGTGCATGGCTGGCAGCCGCCAGCCGGAGGTTAATCCTCGGCGGCTGAGCACAACCTGGAGCGCGCCGCACATCGAGGCACAATGTCCTAGGCTACCTAGCAGCCCAAACAAAAAGGCCGCTAGGACCGCAGGCATGCCCGCCGCTGATAGATGGGATCCATGCTCCATAGCCCTATATCCCCAGCACCGCCCCCACTGTCATGCTGAAGAAGACGGTGAGTAGGTAGTAGTTTGAGACCCGATACAGGCGATATGCCTTGCGCGGATGCGGATTGCGCCACAGGTCCATGGACTGAGCCAGGAATCCCAACCCCCATACCAGCGCAACGATCAACGCCAACCCATGCAAAGCCAGGGCCGATGCGGCGACCATCATCATGCTATGGGCAAAGATATAAGGAGTCGCACCCCTGTACCCGGCCTGGACGGGCAGCATGGGGATTCCTGCTTGGCGATATCCTTCCCTGTGAACGAGCGCGTAAGCCCAGAAGTGGGCGGGCGTCCAGAAGAAGATCAGCGCAGCCAACGCGAACGGGGTCAGCGGCCAATCAGCGCGGACAGCGGCCCAACCTGCTAGCACGGGACAGCACCCGGCGAACCCGCCGATCACGACATTCATCGGCGTAGTCTGCTTGAGGATCAGGGTGTAGAGAGGCACATAGACTACTAACCCTAGTAGGATGAAGAACGTCGCCGTCGGCGGTAGGGAATGAAACGAGACGAACAGGCTGGCCGCGCAAAGCAGGATTCCCCACCACAGCGCTATCCACGGCGAACTAAGCCGACCCGAGGGCAGAGCGCGACGCCCCGTGCGAGGCATCCGTGCATCGAGGTGGCGTTCGAGGTACTGGTTGAGCGTGGCGGCTCCGCCAGCCATCAAGCCCCCGCTCAGCGCCAGCGTCAGCAATCGCTCCGCCGACACCCAGGGGCCGCTCGCTGCCCATGCCGTCGTCACGGCAGTGAAGACCAGTAGCGCAGTGACGCCGGGTTTGGTCAGGCTAAGCAGCGCTTTTAACTCGCCCACAAGTCGAGGCCAGGTGGCGGTGGTGAGAAGGTGGCTCCGAGTGCTTTCCATTGATGGCCCCCCTGTGTCAGTCTCAGCTTGGCAGGGGGGCAAAGCTATGCCCTCGCCCCCCTACACATCGAATGCAGCTAGCCAACGCCCCAGGCACGGCCTAGGAGCCACCAATTCGCCAGGTAGAAGGTCACGAAGTAGATCAGGAAGATGATCACCAGGGCAAATGCTCCCCTTGGTGCTGGGTGATCATCCTCCACCGCTGCGATCAGAGTCGGCTCGCGGTCGGTCGCCACCAGCATCAGCGAGCTGGCCTCACGCTTCGTGCCGAATAACACCGAGCTGAGCACCACAATCATGAACATCGCCCCCCCTGTCACGGCGATGATCGCACCAAGGCCAAGCACAGCCAGCGACAGGTTCACCGTGCCGGGGAAGACTGACGGTCCGCCTGCCAGCGCAAAGCCGATGTCCCAGTGGCGGCGGGGCACACCCTGGATCCCGGCAGTGATCATTCCCAATGAGACCAGCACCATACCCGCCCCATAGATGTAGGGTTGCCAGGTTGCTAGATTCTTGAATTTCAGTTCGCGGCGGAAGATCAGCGGGATCAGATAGTAAGTCAACCCCATAAAGGCGATAGTCGTGCCAGAGACAACGGTCGCGTGGAAATGGCCGGGCACGCGCAGCGTGTTGTGCTGGATCATGTTGATCTGCTCGGTGCCCATCGTGACGCCCGTCACACCGCCAATCCAGCCGAAGATAAACATGGAGATCACCAGGGCTGCAAAGCCTGGCTCGCGCCAGGGGCCCTTTCGCAGCCACTCGAATAAGCCGCGATTGAAGCCCTTCTTCCGCAGAGCCACCTCCAGCGCTGCCGGGATCGAGAAGGCGTGGATCAGGCTGCCTAGCACGGCCAAGTACATCCCATAGGACGTGTTGAATACTTTCCAGACGAAGCCCGGCCCCGGATCAACCAGCAGATGGTGAGCTGATCCCAGGTTGATGAAGAACAGGTACAGGATGAACGCAAGCCGTGACAGTTTTTCATTGAGGGGGGCCGCACCGGTGGTGATCGATGCCAGCGCATACCACACTGCCACCATCGCCGCCAGATTGATCTGCTGCGCAGGATGGCCAAAGCCCCAGAAGAAGTTACGGTACACCGCGGGGTCGTAGCTCGGCAGCAAATTGAGTGACCACAGCAGTGCCGGGACGAAGGCTATCGCCCCCTGCAACAGCGTATAAGTGGCGATGATCGCTGCCGTCAACAGGCCGTAGACAACCAGTGGCAGGGAGCCTTCGTAGCGACGCTCCCTGCGGGCAACGACCAGATTGGCAAAGAACAGCCCTACGGCGATCAGTGCGCCGACAGCAAACAGCACCACACCGAGATAAAACAACGGATGCGCCTTGAGAGGCACATAAGCCGTGAACATCACATCCGATGGTTCTAGCCCAACGAGAGGGCCAAGCAGCACGGCGAAGGCGGCCATCAGGCCCCCGACCGCCATCAGCACCCATGCGACCCAGCCCAACCCAGGGCTTACATGCCGCGCATTCAACATCACCGTGCTGCCGAAATACAGCCCGGCAACCTCAAAGAACACAATCCAGGCCACCAACATGCTGATGCCATGCGCTGTCACTAGGCGATAGTACCAGACCGATGGCAACAGGTGAATGGCCTGCCACCGTGTCAGCGCCAGCAGCAGCGCAATGATGCCACCAATCAGCAGGAAGACTATCGCTGACACCGCATTGACAATGATCAGCCGCTCAGAGGCCAGATCGACCACGTAGCGGGTGACCGGGCAGGTACGCGATTCAAACCCTGCCACTTGCTTCCCCATGGGGATTGCTCCAACAGCCACGTTATTTTCCTCCTTAACTAAGAGGCCACTAGTCTTGGACGATGATCTTGCCGACCATCAGGTGGTGGCCGTAGAAGCAGTATTCATTGCAGACTACAGAAAACTCGCCGCTCTCGGTAGGGGTCAGGGTCACAACATAGTCATACCCCGGCAACACCATCAGGTTAAGATTGGTGGGCTGGAGCGAGAAGCCATGACTCACATCGGCGGACGAGAGATGAAGCTGGTATGTCTGGCCGCGTTCCAACTGGAGGATCGGATACCACTGGAACTGACGTGCCAACAGGAAAACGTCACCAGGCGGTGGGGCCACCACGGGCAGCGTCGTCGATCCGAGCTGCTCCTCGCCGATCTGATATTGCTCAACGAAGGCGTTCACCTCAGCGACGAAACTCTCCGGCGCAACGCGATAGGTGGTGGCCGGGACGTTCTGGCGACCAAAGAAGAACCATAGTGGCATCATAGCCGTCATGAAAATGCACCACACAAACGCCACAAGCAGCCAGTTGCGCTCTTGACGTCCGAGTGGTTTCCACCAGTTCCTTGGCGGAGCAAGCATGAGGCACCCCTTTCCCCAGTCTGATCTACCGGTGCTATCTCGTCGGCAATGAGATCAGTTCCAGCAGATCCCAGGCATTGTAAAAGACGAGGCTGAGAATAAGCGAGAGCGCGAATAACAGGAACCATCGATCAAAGAGAATCTGACCCCGTGGGATGGGTTGCTCTTCTCCCTTCTCCTGGTCAGTTGCCATGATATGAACCTCCTTCAATATTCAGCACGGGCCTTCAGAACGACGTGCGCGCTCGGCTTTGGGCCAAGTCATCTTGAACAGGCCCCTTTTCCTGCATTCTAGGGGTGGTTGAGGTAGAAGGATATGATTTGCGTCATATTTCACCGGATTCATCCTTATTGTGAAAATAAGAGCAAACCGGCGCAAGCGTAAAAGCACAGCCAGTATGACCTACATCATAGTAAGGTTGCAGCTATGGGCTTAGATTGTCGTTATCGCAGGAACTGGGGGATCGAGGAGCCTGATGCGCCAGCGGAAAGACGACAAGCCCTCATGGCTGGCACGGAAGATAGCAGCCTGGCTCAGCAGGCTAGGGCAGCAGTCTGCTGAGTGCCCACCAGAGCCGCAAGCAGAATACCCCTTGTACTTAACTTGCCCTCATTGCGGCGAACCGGAGATAGAGGTGTGGGACTGTAATGCTCCTGTGCGCTGTCATAACTGTGAGGCCCTCTTCCCCTGCTCGCAAGCAGAAGAAGCAAGCTCGGCCTTTTCTCTCCCCAGGGGTTCTGCTAAGGAGAGCAGAAGTAGTAAAATATAAGGCCAAGGTTGGATCAAGCACAGGCGGGGGCTATGTATGTCCCAACCGCTATTTGTGCCCCCTTTATCTCCTGCGGTCTAATATCCTTATGCAAACGAACTGGGAAATCGTTGGTCACGAGTGGGCAGTCGAACTTCTGTCCAGGCGCGTTGCCAGCGGGCGCATCCGCCACGCGACTCTGTTCACCGGCCCTGCCAGGATCGGCAAAACGACGCTGGCGATCCGCCTGGCGCAGGCGATCAACTGCGTCGGTACGCACCCCCCATGTGGTCAGTGCCGCCCCTGCGATCTGATCGAACGAGGCATACACCCCGATGTTCATGTCCTCAGCGGCGAGGCCGACCGGATCAAGATTGAGGCGATCCGCGAGATGCAGGGACTCCTCGTGCTACGCCCCTTCGAGGCCCGCTATAGAATTGCTGTTCTAGTGGCTTTTCATAATACGACTGAACAGGCGATGGATGCCCTGCTCAAAACGCTAGAAGAGCCGCCCTCCCAGACTCAGCTTATCTTGACTGCTGACATGCCAGATGCTCTACTGCCGACCATCCCCTCGCGCTGCCAGGTGATCCCGCTGCGGCCCGTGCCGCGCGCTCAGATCGAATCGGCGCTGATGGAGAGAGCGGGCCTTGATGCTGAACAGGCTGCGCTTTTGGCACATCTTTCTGGAGGGCGGCCCGGCTGGGCATTCACAATGGCGCGGCAACCAGACGCGCTCGCGGAGCAGGCTGCTATTCTAAGCGATCTGCTGACCGTGCTGCGCGCCAATCGTGATGGCCGTTTCGCCTTCGCGGAGGTCACCGCCCGGGCGAACAACCTTCGGCAGGTGCTTGATGTATGGCAATCATGGTGGAGAGATGTGCTGCTGTGGGCAGAAGGCAGCCGCACCGAACCCATCCATATCGACCGCCGGGCGGATATTAAAGCGCTGGCCGACGAAGTTGGCGCGGAAGCCGCTCGCCGCGCCCTGAAGGCCGTCCGTGACACGCTCCATTGCCTCGACCGCAATGCCAATGCCCGTCTCGCCCTCGAGGTCATGCTGCTTGAGATGCCCTATCTCTAATCAGTGTTCGATCAAGGAGCACCGGCATAGTGCGCCAGTAGGTCGCAATATTTTATAATATCGTTACTTGCTATAGAGGTGCATCTTTCTGGCTGCCAGGCGGTCGGCCAGATCGGTAAGACGACCCGCAACCTCCAGGCGAGCGACCCACTCACGAGGGATCGCGCCCGGGCCAAGCCGGGCCGCCACCAACCCCCCAGCCAGTGAGCCGACTGGATCCGAATGGCTGGGGGTATATGCCCCCAGGCAGACAGCGCGCACATAGTCGTCGCTGTGCCGGATGGCGCAGTAGGCCGCCATCGCCACTGCGGCGTCTTCCGTCCTACCGACTCCGATATGAGCAATCGCTGCCTGTTCGTCCGTCCATCCGATAGCATGGCCAATTCTCAACATCGCATCGTCAAACTCGTCCGAGATGCTGTTGGTAAATGCCAACGTCTCGCGGATGTACTGATCCGGAGAGGCCCCATCCAATGCAAGTTTAATAAGGTAAGCCGTGCCGATGGCAGCAGCAGGGCGGATATGGGCAGCACTGCCAACGGCATAGGCCACCTCACGCAGCCGATCCGGATCATGCTGGTACAGGTAGCCAACCGGGGCTATCGAGGCTACCGATCCGCCCCGGGGGGCGAATTGCCGCCTCACGACCTCCGCCAGCTCACCCAGGTTCGCATCATCTGCCTCGACCAGTGCCTCCGTAACAGAAACGGTCGACCAGGTTTCAGTAGTCACCCTGGCAGGGTCGGAAGGTTCCTGCACAACCAACCTGCCACCGCTGTCGCGGTCGCCCCCTCTCGGGAGATGCCGCACCGACCAGCTAAGGCTATCTCCCAAGGCTAGGCCATAAAGAACCGATCGGGCGCGATCACGCTCACTCAAGAACACATCTCGCTAAGAAAAGCGGCGTTGTGCGGTCTCAACGTGCTTACGCTTGGGAACAAGATGACACAATCCACCACTTGTGCTACCATGACCCCCATGATGGGAAATACCAGCACCGATTATACGATAGATGAAGTCATCAGCGTTTGCATCGCGCGGTTAATTCGAGATGGTGACACAGTTGCTCAGGGGCTGGCAACGCCCCTCGTGGTAGCCGGTTATCTGCTTGCCAAGCTGACCCATGCCCCTAACCTGCGCTTCGCCTCGGCTATCGGGCAGGCATTGTGCGAAGACTGGGCCCCGCTGGGGCTGGCCCGGATTGAAGAGCTTTGGTTGGGTAAGGCGCTGGTCGAGATCGGTTTTGCCAGGGTGGTGACCGAGATCATGCCACGTCACCCCTTCAAGGAATTCTTCCGGCCCGCCCAGATCGATGCACAGGGCAACTTCAACAACATCGCTCTGGGGCAGGACTATGAACGACCCTTCATACGCCTGCCGGGAACTGGCGGCATTCCCGACGTGAGTGTGTACTCCCATGAAGTATACATCTACGTGCCGCGCCACTCGAGGGTGACATTTGTCGACAAAGTGGATTTTGTGAGTGGGTTGGGGCATGTGCCGGGGCGAACACATGGCGCGGGGCCTTGCGCCTGCATCACCGATCTAGGGCAATTCGATTGGGCCGGCGGCAGAATGCGCCTCATCAGTTACCATCCCGGAGTGTCCAAAGAGCAGATTAAAAGGAAGACGGGATTCGAGCTAGATATTGCATCGGATGTCCATGAGACGCCGCCGCCAAGTGTTGAGGAGGTGGCCTTGTTGCGTGAGCAGATCGATCCTCTGGGCATCCGCAAGCTGGAACTGCTCGGCGGTCAGGCCCGCAAAGACTTGATCCGTGACATCCTGCGGCGTGAAGGGGTGTTGTGATGAGCACCGCTTCCCCTCAATCGCGCGTCGTCGAGACCACCTTCCGAGTGCGCTTTGCCGAAACGGACCAGATGGGGATCGTACACCATGCAGCCTACCTGGTGTATTTTGAAGAGGGGCGCAGTGAGTTGGGCCGCCAGTTCGGCGCGTCGTGCGCTGCCTTGGCAGCCGCAGGTTATTCGCTGGCCGTCACCGAGCTGAATGTGCGCTACGTTGGGGCAGCCCGCTACGACGAAGCAATCACCGTGCGAACATGGGTGGAGCGGCTGCAAAGCCGCGGCATCGCTTACTGCTACGAGGTCACCCGGACTGCTAGCGGCGAGATTCTGGCTACTGGCTCTAGCAAGCACGTATGCCTTGATCAATCTGGGAAGGTCCGGCGCTTTCCTCCAACCTGGGCATCTACACTGCGCTGCGCGGCTGGCCTGCGGGGCCAGTTGTGAGCAGCAAGATTGCGAGTAGAATAGGACTCATGGCAGAAAATCCCATCCTCAATGACCGCTACCGCCTCATTGAACAAATCGGGGCGGGCGGTATGGCCGTCATCTATCGCGGACAGGATATGGAGCTGGGACGGTTGGTCTCGGTCAAGATCCTGCGGCCCAGCCTGGTGGATGACCCCGAATTCCTGATCCGCTTCCGCCGTGAGGCGCAGGCCGCTGCCAAGCTGACCCACCCCAATATCGTCACCGTCTACGACGTGGGACAGGATGGCCCCAAGACCCACTATATTGTCATGGAATACGTCCCCGGCCAGGACCTCAAAAAACTGCTGCGGGCGCGAGGCGCCTTCGACGTTGATGCTGCGTTAGCCATCGTGGTGGAAGTGTGCAAGGGCGTCGGCTACGCGCATCGGGCGGGCCTTGTTCACTGTGACGTGAAACCGCAGAACATCCTGATCACGCCCGACAATACGGTGAAGGTCACCGACTTCGGAATTGCGCGCGCCTTTACCAGCACACCAGCGGACGAGCTGGAGGAAGTAGTGTGGGGCAGTCCGCACTACTTCTCACCGGAGCAGGCAGCCGGTGAGGGCTGTACTCCGGCTTCCGATGTATACTCCATTGGCATTGTCCTGTTCGAGCTGCTGACCGGGCGGCTGCCCTTCACGGGCAGTGACTACCGCGAACTGGCCCTGGCACATCTGAAGCAGCCCCCTCCTACAGTTACAAGCGTCAATCCGGCACTGCCGCAGGAACTGGATCGAATCATCCAGAAAGTGCTGTCTAAAGAGCCATCAACACGCTACCGTACCGCCGATCAGCTTGGACGCATTTTGGAGAAGTACCGCGAACAGGGGCTTCAGCCGACATCCAGTTTCGTGATCCGCCCATCACAGGTTTCAACGCCCCCACAGCCGCAGCCAACCATGCCCCATCGCGGGCGGCAGACTGTACCCAGCGAGGAACCCACCGTACCATCCATGCAGCCTGTTGACGCAGCTACCTACGCACCCCCACGTCGGGTGGCTCCGCCGCAGCCCGCATATCCTCCGCCGCCCTACGAAGAAGAATATGCTGACCTGCCGGAGGATATTGTGCCAGGGGTAGACATCTATGGGATCGTCCTGGGTGTGCTCGCAGCGGTGGCTGTATTGGGTTTGATCCCGCTGTGGCTGACCGTCTACTTCACTTTCACACGCTGATGACCTCCAGGATAGACCAGGCGTTTGGCCCAAAGAATTTTCGACCAAACACTGAGGTCTTTTGAACGCCGCACCGCTACCTGCTATAATCCGGGATGAACGCAGCGCGTGGGTAGGGTTCATAAAGACAAATAGGTGCTTGAGCCTGCCGGCGCGCGAGCGCCGTTTGTCGTCATGGGAGCCAAAAAGGTGAATTCAACCCGCTTCAGACATGGCTTCGTATACCTGTTGTTTGTGCTGGCCATCGGTGTGATTATCATGGCCGCGCTGGCTCGTAACGAGCCGCCGGATGAATGGTCTATCACCCAGGTGGCCGAAGCTGCGAAGGAAGGCCGGATCGAAAAAATCGTGGTGAGTGACGACAACCGGATGACGATCTCACTCACAGGGGGAGAGACGGCGGTCGCCACAAAGGACCCCACCAGTACGGCACCGGAACAGTTGGCCTCGTTCGGCGTCAACAGCGACCAGCTTGCGGCGATTGAGTTCGTCAACCAGAAAACGACTAACTGGCAGAGCATCATCACCGCATTGATGTACCTCCTTCCCTTGCTGATCGTGGTCGGCGTGATCTACATGATGTTGCGCCAGGCGCAAGGCACAAACAATCAGGCGCTGTCTTTCGGCAAAAGCCGCGCCCGCATGTTCACGGGAGATCAGCCGACGGTAACCTTTGATGACGTGGCCGGTTGTCAGGAAGCCAAAGAGGAATTAGCTGAAGTCGTCGAATTCCTACGTGAACCGGATAAGTTCATCCAATTGGGCGCGCGCATTCCAAAGGGCGTACTGCTGGTTGGACCACCCGGCACAGGCAAGACGCTGCTGGCAAAGGCCGTCAGCGGCGAGGCGGGCGTCCCCTTCTTTTCGATCTCCGGGTCGGAGTTCGTGGAAATGTTCGTCGGCGTCGGCGCAAGCCGTGTCCGTGACCTGTTTGACCAGGCCAAGCGTCATAGCCCATGCATTGTGTTTATTGACGAGATCGATGCAGTGGGCCGCCACCGTGGAGCAGGGTTGGGGGGATCGCACGACGAGCGTGAGCAAACTCTGAACCAGATCCTGGTTGAGATGGATGGCTTTGACACCGACACGAACGTGATCATTATCGCCGCAACCAATCGCCCGGATATCCTTGACCCTGCGCTGCTGCGGCCAGGGCGCTTTGACCGCCGTGTGGTGCTCGACCGGCCCGACGTGCGGGGTCGTGAGGCAATCCTCAAGGTCCATGTGCGCGGTAAGCCGCTCGGCAGCGATGTGGACCTTGGAGTGCTGGCCCGTGCCACACCGGGTTTCGTCGGGGCCGACCTGGAGAACATGATCAATGAGGCAGCGATCCTGGCCGCACGCCGGAATAAAAAGACCATCACCATGCTGGAGATGCAGGAAGCCATCGAGCGTGTCATTGCCGGGCCAGAGCGTCGCAGCCGCCTGATTAGCGAAGAGGAACGCCGCATTACGGCCTACCACGAAGCAGGCCACGCCGTAGTAGGCCACTTGCTGCCCAACTGCGACCCGGTATTGAAGGTCACCATCATCCCGCGCGGCATGGCAGGCGGCTATACTATGTCCTTGCCTGAGGATTTCTGGTACAAGTCACGATCCAAGTTTATGGACGAGATCGCAATGGCCCTGGGGGGGCGTGTGGCTGAGGATCTGGTGTTTGGCGAAGTGACCACCGGCGCCAAGGCCGATCTAGAACATGTCACTCAGACAGCGCGGAATATGGTGATGCGCTACGGGATGAGCGATCGGCTTGGCCCCATGATCTATGGTCAGAAAGAAGAGCTGGTTTTCCTGGGTCGCGAGATCGGTGAACAACGGGACTATAGCGAGGCAGTAGCGGAGGAGATCGATGCAGAGGTGCGCCGCATTGTTAGCGAGGCATATGAGCGAGCACGCACCATCCTGAATGACCATCGTGACAAACTGGAGCGCGTCGCCCAGACGTTACTTGAAGTGGAGACATTGGATCGGCAGGCATTTGAGCGGTTGATGGCAGGCGAGGATGTGCAGGAAGTCCAGACCACCCCGCCGCGATCATCGCGGCCCGAAAAGCGTGTCCCCGAACCGCCCGACACTGCTGAAGACGTGCCGCCTTCCCTGGACCTGCCACCGAAGCCTGCCCCTGCCTAGCACGACCAACGGAGCAAAGAAGCAGAAACCGGGCAGCCGAAGGGATGCCCGGTTTCTGTTTGCAGCAACCGGCTTGGCTCAGCCCTTCTCAGTCTCCATACGCACCAGCTCGCGGCGCAGAATCTTGCCGACCGTTGTCTTGGGCAGTGCTTCGACGAACTCGATCCGGCGCGGAATCTCGTAGGGAGCCAATCTCTCCCTACAGAAGTCGATCAACGCCTGCTCAGTCACCTGCATACCTGGCTTGAGCACAATCCATGCCTTAAGCGCTTCCTGGCCTTCGCGTTCCGGGTGCGGTATTCCGGCTACGCCCGCCTCAGCGACAGCCTCATGTTCCATTAGCACCTTCTCAACGTTATTGGGATACACGTTGAAGCCGCCGATCAACACCATGTCCTTCTTGCGATCAACAATATAGAAGTAGCCTTCCTCATCCATTCGGGCAATGTCGCCAGTATAGAGCCAGCCATCGCGGATCGCGTTGGCTGTCTCAGTGGGCATGTTGTGGTAACCCGTCATCATCACCGGGCCACGAATGACCAGCTCGCCGATCTCGCCCACCGGCATGTCACTTACTCCATCGTCGAGGCTGACAATACGGCACTCCACATCGGGAAAGGGCAGGCCAATCGAGCCAACCTTGTTCGTCCCCCGCATTGGGTTACAATGTGTAGCCGTCGGGGCTTCGCTCATGCCGAAGCCTTCCATGACCGTACCACCGGTCAGTTCCTCAAACCGACGCTTGGTTTCGGGTGCCAGTGGTGCCGATCCGCTAATGCACGCCCGGATCGAACTGAGATCGTACTTGCCGGCAGCCACGTCCGGGTGCATGTTGATCGCGTTATACAGCGCCGGCACTCCCATGAAAATGCTCGGTTTGAAGGCGTCTATGTGAATGAGCAGATCGTCAATGTCGCGGGCGTTGCGGACCATGATCATGGTCATGCCCGAGGACACGGCAAAGATCATGACGGCGACCATCCCGTAGACATGGAACAGCGGAATAGCAGCCAGTGTCCGTTCCTGCGAAGGATCGCCATCGCCCGCCAGCCAGTGGCGCATCTGGATGGCATTCGCAGCCAAGGCGCGGTGCGGGCCACGCGCTGCCTTGGGCACACCTGTGGTGCCGCCAGTGTACTGGAAGATAGCCGTGTCCGTTTTGGCATCAATGCTGACCGTCGGGCGCTGGCTGGGCGTATAACGAGCCAGCAGGTCCTGGAACCAGACATCCCCGGCGCACAATTCCTCAACACGATGGCCCATCTTCTTCTCCATTGCCAGCGTGAAGAGCGTCTTGCCAAGGCCGGGGAAGTATTCTTTGATGTTAGTCAGGATGATCTGTCTGATCGGCGTCTGTTCGCGGATCGAGTTCAGCCCCTCATAGAAAGCGGTTAGCGAGATAACGGTCTCTGTGCCGCTATCGTTGAATTGGTCAGCCCATTTGAGCGGCGGGAAGGTTGGGTTCATGGCGACCACAACCCCCCCTGCCTTCAGGATACCAAAGAACGCGATGACGAACTGGGTGCAGTTAGGCAGCACCAGTGCCACCCGGTCTCCCTTTTTCACACCCATATCCGCCAGAGCGGCAGCGAGGCGATCACTCGCCTCTCCCAGCTCTCGATAGGAAAGCGCGGCATGTTTCAGGCCGAAGAGCGGAAGTTTAAGCGCTGTGATACATGCGGTATTATCTGGGTGGTCCCGGACAGTATCATCCAGCAACTGGAACAACGGCACGTCCGGGTAGGGCGCTAGAGACGCCGGCACACCAGGATCATAGTGTTTCGTCCAGGGCTTGTCCGCGTAGTTCATGTGGCAAACTCCTTTTCTTCAGGGAGAGCCAGCGCACGCCTCCGGCCACTGACCCCCTCGGCGGATGTGGCACTACTCAGTTGCAAGAGCGACAGTCTGTAGTGAAGAATACCCTCAGTGAACTTAGTATAGTCATAGCGATAGACAAGTCAATGTGCGACAATTCGTAGGAGGGATTTCATCTCAGGGGCAGGCAACTGTAATGGCCGGAAGACGGCCCTGCCGTCAAAAGCTCAGTCGCACACAGCCGTACAGGAGTATGCTAGTCAATGGAAGCCAAGCAAACCGCTCAGATGGTCACATGGTTGGATGAAGAGCGGCGCAAAGACAAAGCATTGATCACCAAGCTGGAGGAGCGCGTCGCCTCCCAGGCCGCCCTGCTAGAAGATCAGAGCAGGCGTATTCATGCGCTGGAGACGGGGTTGGCGTCCCTGCAAAGCAAAACTCTAAGCATCAGCTCTTTCGACGAGACCGTGGCCCGGTTGCGAACTGAAATCGCCGCTCTCGTCGAATCCGCAGTTGCCCGCCGCGAGCAGAGCGATCTGGACTTCAAGAAACTACGCGAGGTGGACCGCGAGGGCGTCATGAAGGCGCTGGATGAACTGCGCCAAGAGATGATTGCCAGACTCGAACGCGAGCTTCAACTGCGCCGCGCGGAGGAAGAACGTCTCTCGAGAGTGGCTAATGAGCTTCAGCTCTATGCCACTAATCTAACCAAAGGGTTGGAGGAGTTCCAGCGCACGCTCGCTTTCTTGGAGGAGCAACGCCGTCAGGACAGCCGCCGTATCTCAGACATGAGCGGTGAGATCATTGAGCTGACCAAACGGATGGAGAGTCACAAGGCCAAGCTGGAACTGCTGGAAGACCTAAGCCGCAGGAACGAGCGGACAGTTGGACAGATAAGTGGCGAGCTGGGGGACTTCAAGCAGCAGCGGCAGGCCTGGGCTGAACAGGAAGCCCTAGCCGCTCAACAACGCGAGCAGGCTATGGCAGAGGTCATCCGGCGTATGGACTCCTTCGCCGAGGACATGGACCAATACGCTCAGCAGTTTGAAACCTGGGGAGCGACCTACCGGGTCATGAAAAAACAGGTTGACGACTTTGACCGCCTGGCTGACCGTATGGATCGCCGTCTAAACGAGGTGGCCGAGGTTCAGCGTCTGTCAGAAGAGCGCTTCCGCAAGGATTGGGAGGAGTTCTTACAGGATGATCAGAAGCGTTGGCGGCAATTCACACTGACTGCTGAGGAGGCTCGCCGTGAGCACCAGCGCTCTATGGACGATCTTCAGTCCACTATGCGCCAACTGATGCAACAGGTTCAGGCGTTGACCGATCATCTCAAGAATCTCAGGGCATCCCAGCAGGACGCCTTGCGAGGCTTAACCGCAATGATCCAATCCCTGCGTGAGCAATCCGAGGATAGCTCCCTGCCCCCCCTGTCATGAGGTGACCGCATGGCTTACGTCATCGGTACCGCCGGGCACGTTGATCACGGTAAGTCCACGCTGGTCAGGGCGCTCACCGGAATCGACCCGGACCGCCTAGCTGAGGAAAAGGCACGCGAGATGACCATTGACCTCGGCTTTGCCTGGCTGACGTTGCCCCGGGGCGAAACTGTCGGCATCGTAGATGTCCCAGGCCATCATGACTTTATCGAGAATATGCTTGCCGGAGTTGGCGGAATCGATCTGGCCCTGTTCGTCGTCGCTGCCGATGAAGGGGTGATGCCCCAAACCCGTGAACACTTAGCCATCCTCGACCTCTTGGGCATCCCAAGCGGGATCATTGCCCTGACCAAGATCGACCTGATTACTGACCCGGAATGGCTGGAGTTGGTGCAACTGGAACTGGCCGAGGTAGTAGCGGGCACGGTGCTAGAAGGCGCACCGATGATTCCCGTCTCGGCTCGCACAGGAGCAGGGCTGGATCAATTGTTGGCTACGCTGGACTCGGCGCTGACCGAACATTCACCGCGTCCGGATCGCGGGCGGCCCCGACTGCCGGTTGACCGTGTCTTCACCATGAGCGGCTTCGGAACCGTCGTCACTGGCACGCTGGGCGGCGGCTCTTTTTCGTTGGGCGATGAGGTGGAGATCGTGCCCGGTGGGAAGCGGGCACGTATCAGGGGGCTACAGAGTTATAGGCAGACCGTCACAACTGTCGGCCCGGGGAACCGGGTTGCTATCAACCTGAGTGGTGTGACAACCGATGAAATCCAACGTGGCGATGTCGTCGCTTCACCCGGTGTGCTCTCCGCGACGACGCTGGTGGATGTGTCCTTCCGCCACCTCGCCGACGCAGGCCATCCGCTTGAGCACAACGTCGAAGTCAAGTTCTTCTGCGGGTCGGCAGAGACAATAGCCCATGTCCGGCTCCTAGGCGACCGCCAGCTTGCGCCAGGGGCACAGGGGTGGTTGCAATTGAGGCTCACCGATCCGGTGGCGCTTGACAAAGGCGACCGTTTTATCCTCCGCCGCCCATCCCCCCCGCGAACTATTGGCGGGGGGATTGTGCTCGATCCGCACCCAGCACACCGCTGGCGACGCTTTAAGCCGGAGGTCTTGGCCCGCCTGCAAACACTGGCGGCAGGCAGTCCAGAGGATTTGCTTCTGCAGGTGCTTGATGAACAGACTGCTCTATCCCACGACCAGCTACAGGCCGCTACTGGCCTCAGCGCACCGGAGGTAGCCAGGGCCATTGAGGCGCTGGAGGCGCGCGGTGATCTGCTGTGCCTGCCCGAAGGTTGGCTGATGGCCCGCGCAGTGTGGAACCGCCTCACCGACCGGCTCGTCCACGAATTGGCGGCTTATCATGCCCAGCATCGGCTGCACTCTGGCATGCCCCGCGAAGCCTTACGCAGCCGCCTCGGCGCGGAGATGAGATCGTTTAACCGGCTCATAGCTCTCGCCGTCGAGAAGGGCATGGTGCAGGACCAGGGAACGATCATTCGTCTGCCCGACCATAGGGTCCAATTCTCGGCCACAGAGCAAGCGGCTATTGATCAACTATGGGAGATAATCCAACTCCACCCCCATGCCCAGCCAAGCGTGAAGGAAGCGGCCAGCCTTGTAGGAGAGGATGTGCTCCAGGCGCTGATCGAGCGTGGCGATCTGGTGCAAATTAGCAGCGACGTACTCCTTGATGCGCACACCTACGCCGACTGGAGACGCCAGATCGAGGAGTTCATCGCGCGTGAGGGATCGATCACAGCGGCTCAGGCCCGCGATCTGTTCGGCACCACCCGAAAATACGCGATTGCCCTGCTCGAACACCTGGATGCAACCGGAGTCACCCGGCGCAGGGGGGACGAACGGGTGTTGAAGAATCTGGAACACTTATAAAGCCGCTCCGCCATCGCTCATGGATGGAATACCAGCCGCAAAAGAATCATCACTGGCACACAGGCTATGAAGCAGAACGTTCCAGCAGCTACCAATATCAGCACCTGAATCGCTGGAAGATCCATTGGCCTGCCAGGGTCCTTCGCACGACCGAGACCCGTACCCAGCCAGCCGCGACGAGGGCGCTTCAAGATAAACTCCCGCATAACCAGGCTACGATAGTAATGAGGTTGACGCGGGCCATGCCGATCAAAAAGCCTCCCTGCCATCTACCCACACTCCCTCACCCTATTCCTTCGCCAACTCTATTCTACCCCCCTTCCAACGTCCGATACTGACAGCGAACCACCCGACAGTTGACAGTTTTCCTCTAGTTTGCCAACCAAAGCAAACAGCCCTGTCGTCGGACAGGGCTGTTAGGATGTCGGCTGTTTCTGTACAAGGATCGGTCTAGTATTCCGGCATGGGAGGTGTGGCTTTCTCCTCTTCCGGTAGGTCGGTAATAAGCGCTTCGGTGCTGAGGATCATGCCTGCAATGCTAGCCGCATTCTCCAACGCACCCCGTGTGACCTTGACAGGATCGAGGATTCCCGCCGCGATCATGTCGCCAAACTGCCCAGTCATCACATCGAAGCCAATATTGGGATTCTCCTGCTCCTGCTGCATACGCCGCACTGTGTCGATGATCACCGCGCCATCCTGACCCGCATTAGCTGCTATCTTGCGGATGGGGGCTTCCAGTGCTGTGCGGACGATGTTGACGCCAGTCTGAGCATCGGCACTATCCATGCGGATATCATCCAACACAGATAGAGCGTTGATCAGCGCCACACCGCCTCCGGGGACGATACCTTCCTCCACAGAGGCACGGGCGGCACGCAGTGCATCCTCAACGCGATGCTTCTTCTCCTTCAGCTCGACCTCGGTCGCTGCGCCAACCTTGATCACGGCCACACCACCAGCCAGTTTGGCCTGGCGCTCCTGGAGCTTCTCACGGTCATAGTCGGATGTGCTGGCCTCAATCGCCACACGAATCTCTTCGATGCGGGCTTTGATGCGCTCTTCATCGCCTGCGCCACCGATGATAGTGGTATCATCCTTAGTGGCAATGACCTTCTCCGCGCGCCCCAGGTCCTCGATAGTGGCACTTTCCAGCCTGCGGCCCAGCTCCTCGGTGATCACCGTGCCACCAGTCAGGATGGCAATGTCCTCCAACATCGCCTTGCGCCGGTCACCAAATCCGGGAGCTTTGACAGCCAGAACATTGAGCATACCCCGCAGCCTATTCAGCACCAGAGTCGCCAACGCCTCCCCATCCACATCCTCGGCGATAATGACCAACTCACGTTTGCCCCGGTTGAGGATTTTCTCCAGGATAGGCATCAAGTCGGCTGCCGCGCTGATCTTCTTGTCATGCAGCAAGATGAGTGGCTCCTCGATGACAGCTTCCATCCTTTCCGGGCTGGTGATGAAGTACGCGCTGATATAGCCACGGTCGAACTGCATGCCCTCAACGTATTCCGTCTCAAAGGCCAGACTCTTGCCCTCCTCGACGGTAATCACGCCGTCTTTCCCCACCTTCCACATGACCTGGGCGATCAGCTCGCCGATCTCACGATCCTGCGCGGAGATGCTGGCTACGCTGGCGATCTCTTCCTGGGTATCGATCTCGACGGCCTGGGCCTTCAGCGCCTGGGACACTCGCTGGGTGGCGGCTTCGATCCCACGCTTAAGCAGCATCGGGTTAGCTCCCGCCGCAACGTTCTTAAGACCAGCGTTGATCATGGTCTGCGCCAACAGGACACTGGTGGTTGTGCCATCACCGGCGATGTCATCGGTCTTGGTAGCAGCCTCCTTAAGAAGTTGCGCGCCCATATCCTCGAAGGGGTCTTCCAACTCAATGTCTTTGGCCACTGTCACACCATCATGTGTGATGGTTGGAGCACCCCACTTCTTATCCAGCGCCACATTCCGTCCCTTCGGTCCCAGGGTGGTGGTGACGGCATCAGCCAGCGTATCGACTCCGCGCTTCAGACGGCGGCGAGCCTCCTCAGAAAACACAAGTTGCTTGGGCATGGTTCCTCTTTCCTCTCGTAAGGGGCAATAGTTTGCAAGGGCTAAGTGTTTGGCCGAAAATTCTTTCGGCCAAACCGCGGGTTTCACAGGAAGTTTGCCTGGAAGGACTTTCCGTGAAACGCTTGGCTATTCCACGATAGCAAGAATGTCGCTTTCCTTCAGGATGAGCAGCTTCTTGCCATCGATCTTGACTTCCGTGCCCGCGTACTTGGCGAAGAGCACGGTCTGTCCGGCCTCAATATCCATCGCGATGCGTTTGCCCGCTTCATCACGCCGGCCTGCGCCAACGGCCAGAATCTTGCCTTGCTGCGGTTTTTCCTTTGCTGTTTCGGGGATATAAAGTCCGGTCTGGGTGCGCTCCTCCTGTTCAAGGGGTTCCACCACAGCGCGATCTCCTAACGGTCGCAAGTTCAGTGCCATAGAATGTTCCTCCCAATGACAGGTTCACGTGTGGCCTCAAATAGCGAACGGCGCGGGGCAATCCCTAGAGCATAGCCCGGCAATTCTACACCCGGTCAAAGCTCAGAAAGCCCCCCCTATTAGCACTCTGGCGATAAGAGTGCTAATTCCAGCGTAGTATATCGCACCGGGCAGGGATGTCAAGCAGAAGGCGGAGAAAAGAGGTTAGTCCGGCTGAGACGGCTTTGTATCGGCGGGGTGTTCGAAATCACGAGGGAGAGGGGAGTTGTCCACATCGTTGGGCGCCAAGCCCGAAGTAGCGTCTGGGGCTGGCCGAAGGGTTGTGTTGCTTGACCCTGGCGCTGCAGGCGAGGGAGGTAACGCAGGTGGCGCTTCCTCACTTTCCCCAGCTACTTCAGAGATGCTCGCAAGTGCATCCAATAAATCCCGCGCACGGTCTGCCCAGGCCGACTTCAGCCGAACCAGCGTCTCATGGGCACGTTCCCCGTAATCCCAGGCGCGGCCATAGTCACCCATCGCCAGATACAGGCCCGCCAAGTTAAGCCATAAGATGGCTTGCTCGTGAGGGACATTAAGGCGCTCCAAGTTCCTCAGTGCCTGGATCATCAGCCTCTCTGCACGCTCATATGCCCCTTGCTGTTTCAGCAAAATGGCCTGGTGACATTGCACAACGGCTACAGCGGCATCGTCGCCTAGCACGTCCAGCAAGCGCGCCGCCTGCGTATAGTCTGCCTCCGCACGCATCCAGCGACCTGTGTCGGCGTAGATCGTTCCGCGCTGCGCCAGGCAGCGTGCCTCCAGATACGTATCCTGAATCCGGCGCGCCAGCGCGAGCGCTTGCTCGATCGCGCGCTCCGCCTCTTCCTGCTGTCCCAGGCCCCTGTGGGCCAATGCCAAATTATGAAGTGTGCTGGCTGCATCCGGCTCGCCGCCTTCTTCGGACTCGAAGGTGCGCAACGTGCGCCGGTACACCTGTATCGCCTCCTGGTAGTTCTCGCGCACTAGCTCCAGGTTGGCAAGATTGTTGAGGGTCTGGGAAAGGCGGTAGTCATCCTGCTCCTTTTGGAAGATAGCACGCGCATCTTCGTATGCGCGCCGGGCATCATCCCACTCTGCGTGCGCGGCCAGCCAGTGCCCAAGCATCAACAGACGTTCTGCTGCCACTAGGGGTCTCTGCCCTCTGGTGGCAATGTGTGACCAGCGCCGGAACGCTTCACGAGTGGTGGCAGTATCCCCCGCCGCCCGCGCAATAGCCACCTCCAGTGCCGCGGCTTCCTCCAGGTCCGCATCCAGAGATAGCGCCGATGTCACAGACGCCAGCGCCAGCTCATTCTGCCCTCTTGACCAAGCCGCCTGTGCGCGTGCTAGCTGGCGGAACGCCTCAAAGGACGATGGCCGAGGCAATCTGTTAACCTGCTCCCGCAAGCTATCATCAATCGGCACGCGCAACTGCTCGATCAGTGCCAGGGCGACACGCTCAATGAAACGCCCAAAGCCTGCCAGGGGTGATGATGCTTCCAATGGAACAGGAGGTAATTCCGGCGCCTCGATGATCAACTGCAAGCTCAACATCTTCCCCTCTTCGTCAAGGGTATACCGCCCATGAATCAGCGCGCTCAAGCGGAGCGACTGCTGGATCGCTTGGGCAGCCGGCGCATTCAGTGGGAGCATCACCTTCTGTTCAGCCAGATAGCTGGCCAGATCATTGTAGCTCACCACCGGCAGGCCCGATCCTTGCAGGAATTGGGCCAAGAGCCGCGCCAGCAGCGCACCAAGCCACCTTGCCTCATCACCTTCCTGGCTACTTATCAGAGGCACAACCGCGATGGGATGCATTGGCCTTGCTGGCTGAGACATCAGAGCGTTTCCCATCCACCCATTCTAACCAGTGTTTGCCATCAGACGACCTCAATCTGCGAGCCATAAGGGGTCTTGCTGATCTCGATCCGCGCGGGGAAGGCATCCTTCAACTCGTCAATGTGCGTAATCACTAGGATCAGATCAAACTCGTCCTGAATAGCGTTGATCGCCTGCACCAACCGTTCGCGTCCCTGTGCATCCTGAGTACCAAACCCTTCGTCAATGATCAGCGTGCGCAACTGCGCGCCCGCACGCCGGGCTAGCAGCCGCGAAAGCGCCAGGCGGATGGCGAAGTTAACACGGAAGGCCTCCCCTCCGCTGAAGGTAAAGTAATCGCGTGTCCCCAGCTCATCAGCGATCTTGATATCGAGCGTCTCTTTGACACCACCAGTGATCTTCTCGCGCTGGGTATCGAAGCGGATATGCATTCGACCATCGGTCATGCGGGCTAGAACTTCGTTGGCCTCCTGCTCGATCTCAGGGATAGCCGCCTCGATGATCATTGCCGGAATGCCATCCTTGCCGAAGGCCAATCGAAGCTCCTCGTATACAACACGCTCCGCGACAAGCTGATCGCGGTCGCGGAGCAGAGATTCGCGGCGCGCTCGCTGTTGCTCTAGGGCGTTAAGTCTTTGCTTAGCTGCACCGACCCGCTCGCGAGCTTGCATCTCCTGATCGCGCAGATCAGCCAGCAGGCGCTCCCAGTGCCCCATTTCAGCAAGCTGCTGATCAAGGGCTTCGATCTCGGCAGCCAGTTCATCTAGACGAGCCATCTCTTTGGCACGCTGACTTTCCCAAGATCGCGCCTGCTGATCCAGCCCATCCAATGTCGCTTCCAGTTCCGGGATGCTCTCGCGGGCGCGCTCCAGATCGGCTCGCAAAGCCTCGAAGACCTCGTTCTCCGCAATGACCGCGCGGGCCTGCTGATGAGCCTGCTCATCGTATCCTAGGCCAGCCAATTGGGCGTCGAGTTCCCTCAGCGCAGCCCGCGCCTCAATCGCATACTCGCCAGCAGCCAATTGCGCTTCAAGTGCAGCAGTCTGTTCCTGAGCTAGCTCCAACTGTGAGAGAGCCTCCGCTACCCGTGTTATGCGTTCAGTCTGCCGGGTCACGTACTCGCGGAGGGGGGGCAGCCGGCGAAGCTCCTGATCGGCGGCCTGGATCGCTTTCACTAACCCCTTCTCTTCCGCATTGATAGCCTGGACACGATCACGGTTCGCACGGAACAAAGCTCCGCGCTGTTGGCCCTCCTCCGAGAGCCTGCGGATCAGGTCGGCCCGGTGGTCCGCACCAAGATGCTGTCCGCATAGAGGACAGACCGGTTCGGTCGCGCCTTCGATCTGCGCTAGCTGTCCTTTTAGGCGATCCATTTCGGACCTCAGGCTGCGGTTATGGCCCTCCAGATCAGCCCGCTCTTCTCGCAGCTCGTTCTGTCGGGCCTGGAGCCGTTCCCGTTCCTCCTCACGCCGTTCCAGCTCGGCGATCTGCTGTTCGGCCTCGCGCAACACCTCGGAGCTATCTACCTCGTGGATGATGCGCTCCAGCTCCTCACTGCGCTGACGAAGCGCTCGCAGTTCCGCTTCCAGGCGTGCGCGCTCGGCAGCCAAAACCTGCTGAAGTTCGGAACGGCGTCGGGATAGACCGTGCTGCTCGAACAACTGATCGCTAAGACTGCGATCAATCCGGCGGGCCTCCATAAGAGAAGCATAGCCCATCTCAATCTCATCAGCGCGCGCGAGTGCAGACTGATAAGCTGCCAGCCGGTCAAGAAGCTGTTGGCGTTCGCCCTGGAGGCGGCTCAACTGAAGATCGACTTCCTGAAGGCGGGTCTGCCCATCACTATATGCCTGCTGGTGGGCATCGCGGTGGAGGCGGGCTGCCTCCAATTCTCGATAGCGGATGTCGGCTTCGTGCACATGCTGGTTAAGGGAGTCAAGTTCCTGTTGTGCCTGGATCAGATCGCGCTGGTAGTCCTTCTCACAAGCCAGTTCCGCATCAATTGCCTCGACTCTTGCATCCAATTGGTTGCACTGGTCGTCAATCAGCCGCAGACGACGCTTGGCCCGTTCTTCGTATTCGACCCATGCATCCAGGCCCAGAATCTCGGCGAGGATGGATTTTCGCTCGCCCGGAGTCTTGGTCGTGAACTCATCAGCACGCCCCTGCATGAGAAAGGCGGAATTGATGAAGGTGGCATAGTCAAGGCGCAGTAGCCGGCTGATCTTATCCTGGGTTGCGCGAATAGTGCCCTCACTGATAGAGCGCCAGTCCTTGCCGTCCAGGATTTCCAGTAGCAGATCACTGGCCCCACGCC